>Ga0209023_10000444_pt1 | contig 63405 bp, 67 predicted proteins | sample LakOneMetagenome_FD_187468 | JGI IMG/M metagenome (GOLD analysis project Ga0209023, IMG submission 187468) | Freshwater and sediment microbial communities from Lake Erie, Canada (SPAdes) (version 2) | ecosystem: Environmental > Aquatic > Freshwater > Lentic | place: Lake Erie, Canada...
GCACCGTGATCGTGAGGTCGGCCATCGAAGCAACCTACCGGCGCCTGTGGCGGAGGCGGCTAGGTGACAGGACGGTTCGCCGCAAAGGCCGGCCACCGCGCCAGCGCGATCGTCGCCGCAACGACGGCTGCTGCCGTGCTGACGAGAAACGCCTCGGTCAGCCCGGCGTGGGACACGATCAGGCCGGCCGCGGCATTTCCTGCGGCGAGGCCGGTCACCAAGGAGGTGATCGGCCAGGTGTAGGCCTCGGTCTCCGTGCCCTGGCGTGCGAGGTCGCCGACGATCTGGTTGCCGGCGGTCAGCACGGGGGCGATCGACAGGCCCGCAAACCATGCCAGCACCGCCATCACCGACATCGACGGTGCGAGCGCCAGCGGCGCGAACCCCAGCGGCAGCAACAGGGCGAGGCGCGAGTAGCGGCGCGCGAGTGAGCCCTGCCAGTCGATCGCGCCGTAGGTCAGGCCGCCGAGCGCGCTACCGAAGGACCAGGCGGCGATCAACAGGCCGCCGAGCGCGCGCGAGCCCTGGTCCTCGGCAAAGGCCGGCAGTGTGACCTCGATCGCCCCGAAGCAGAAGCCCATCGGCAGCGTGCAGAGCATCAGCGTGCGCAGGCCGCGCGAGCGCAGTGCCCCGAGCATGCCGTGCTCGGCGGCGCCAGGGCTGGTTTTCCAGGAGCGCACCGGCGGCAGCGGCAGCATCATCGCGAGGCCGAGCATCATCAGCAGCGGTGCGAGCAGCAGTGGGACGGCCGGGTCAGCGAGCACCGAGAGCGTTGCCGTGATCAAGGGACCGACGGTGAAGAGGGCCTCGATCAGGACCCCTTCGGTTGCGAGCGCGGTGGAGAGGAGTTCTGCCTCGCCGCCGCCCTCCTCGATGATCCGCGGCCACAGCGCACGGCTGATCGAGCCGAGTGGGGGCAGCGCGGCGCCGGCCAGCGCCGAGCAGAACACGAGCAGGACCGTGCTCCCGCCGTTCAGGCCCGTGATCACCAGACCGGTGATCGCCGCAGCGTGGACCACTGAGGCCGGCACGACGATCGCGACAAGCCCGACGCGATCGATCAGGCGGCCGAGCAGCGGCGAACTCACCGCGAGCGTCAGGCCGAAGGCACCGGCTGTCAGACCTGCTGTGCCGTAGGAGCCGACGTGCTCGCGCACGAACAGCACGATCGCGAGGCCGATGATCGCGATCGGCGCACGTGCGGGGATCTCCGCCAGCAGCAGCGCGCGGGCATGCGGCAGGCGGAAGATCGCGCCGTAGCGGGCCTTCGCTGCTCGGGCGGTGCGGCGCACGGACTAGCCGTCGGTGGTGGGCCTGAGTCCGAGCTCAGCCGACCGTGCATCCAGCGCCGCGATCACGGTCGCGATGTGCGCGTCCAGGTCCACGCCGAGCTCCTCGGCGCCGATACGGATGTCTTCACGGTTGACGGCTGCTGCGAACGCCAGCGTCTTCAGCTTCTTCTTCACCGATTTCGGCGTCAGCCCGTCGATGCCGCCGGGGCGTACCGCCGTACACGCGACGATGAAGCCCGCGAGCTCGTCGACGGCGAACAGGGTCTTGGCCATCGCGGTTGTGCGCGGCACGCCGAGATACGGTGCGTGGCCCGCGATCGCGTCGATCAGGTCGGCTGGGGCGCCAACCTCGCGCAGGTGGGCCATGATCGTTCTCGGGTGACCGGCGACGGCATCATCCATCTCCGGGTGACGTTCGTAATCGGCGTCGTGCAGCAGGCCGCAGATCGACCACAGCTCGACATCCTCACCGCTTTGCTCGGCGTAGTGGGCCATCGCCGCCTCGACCGCGAGGCAGTGCCGCCGCAGCGAGGGCGAGTCGACCCAGTCGCAGAGCAGGTCGTATGCCTCGTCACGGGTGGCCACAGCGGACATGACTGGTAGCCTAGCCCAGCCCTTGGTGCCCGTCAGATCGTGGCGCTGAGCAGCCAAAAACCATGGAGAAATTCATCATCGAGGGCGGCGTAGCCCTTTCCGGCACGGTCGCCCCAGCCGGCAACAAGAACGGTGCGCTGCCCTGTCTGGCCGCCACCGTGCTGACGGAGGACGCGGTCGTGCTTCGCAACGTGCCGCGGATCCGCGACGTCGAGGCGATGATCGAGCTGCTGGAGCACCTTGGCGCAACCGTGCGCTGGCTCGGCGACAACGATGTGGAGATCTGCGCGGCCGGCGTGACGGCCGACGCCGAGGTCGATCCGGAGGCAGCAGATCGGATCCGGGCCTCGTTCCTGCTGGCCGGGCCGCTCCTCGCCCGCTTCGGTCGTGCGGTGATGCCCGCACCGGGCGGTGACGTGATCGGGCGGCGGCGCCTTGATCCGCATTTGGATGCCTTCCGCGCACTCGGCACGACGGACGAGACCGATGAGGACGGGCGGATCACGATCGTGGCCGGGTCCGCCGGCAGCGGCGGCGAACGACGGCTGACCGCCGGCGAGGTGTTCATGGACGAGCCGTCGGTGATGGCGACCGAGAACGCCCTGATGGCAGCGGCGCTGACGCCGGGGGAGACGCGGATCGGCAATGCGGCCTGCGAGCCGCACGTCGTGGATCTCGCGCGGCTGCTGGTGAAAATGGGCGCGGACATCCGCGGCATCGGTTCCAACGTGATGCTGGTGACCGGTGCGGCCGGCCTCGGTGGCACCACGCACGACATCGGTCCTGATCACATCGAGGTGGGATCGTTCATGGCCGCCGCCGGGATGACGGGCGGCGAGGTGCGGATCACGAACACCGAGCCGGAAGATCTGCGGATGATCCGGCTGGTGTTCCGGCGGATCGGCCTCGAGACGATCGAGGACGGTGCCGACATCCTCGTTCCCGGTGGACAGCGCCTCGAGGTGCAGCGCGACTTCGGCGAGCAGCTGACGAAGGTGCAGGACGGGCCGTGGCCCGCGTTCCCAGCAGATTTGACCTCGATCGCCGTAGCGCTCGCCACGCAGTCGCACGGTGAGGTGCTGGTGCACGAGTGGATGTTCGAATCGCGGCTCTTCTTCTGCGACAAGCTGATCGCGATGGGAGCCAACATCCTGATCGCCGATGTCCACCGTGCGCTCGTGACGGGGCCGCGGACGCTGCGCGGTGCCAACGTCGAGTCACCGGACATCCGTGCCGGCATGGCGGTGCTGCTCGCGGCGCTCTCGGCAGACGGTGAGACCCAGATCGGCAACATCCGCCAGATCGACCGTGGCTACGAGCGGATCGACGAGCGGCTTCGTGACCTCGGCGCACGGATCGAGCGCGTCAGCGTCCCCACAGCGGTGTGAGGCCGCCGGCCAGCACGGACCGGCTCTGCCGGTCCGATGACTTACTCTGCAAGCCGTGATGTACGCAACCCCCACCGGCACCCGTGACGTGCTGCACGACGAGCTGCGGGAGCTGCGGCAGATCACCGATGCGCTGCGCACGGTCTACGAGACACGCGGCTACGGCGAGGTGCGCACGCCGGCGATCGAGTTCGATGACGTGCTGCGCCGCGGCGCCGGGGATGTCGCGCCCGGCTATCGCGTCTTTGACGATCACGGGAACCTGATGGCCCTGCGACCCGACATGACCGTGCCGATCGCCCGGCTCGGCGCGACGCGGTTCGCCGCGGCAGACCCGCCGCTGCGCTTCTCCTACCTCGCGCACGTCTACCGCGGCGTGACGCCACACCGCGGTGAGGCACGAGAGATCCAACAATCCGGGATCGAGCTGCTCGGTGCGCCGGCGCCCGGCGGCACGGTCGAAGTGTTGTCCGTGTTGTGCCAGGCGCTCGACGCGGCGGGGCTGCGTGACTTTCAGATCGCGGTCGGTTCCGCCGCGATCTACCCTCGGCTGCTGAACTCGCTGGCGGTGCCGGACGCGCTCCGGCCACAGCTGCTCGCGACGCTCGGTGCCGGCGATTTCGTGACGCTCCGGCGCCTGATCGGTGACGCGGGCCTGGCCGACGAACTGTTGCGCATCCCGCGGCTCCGCGGCGCGGCAGAGGTCCTGGACCAGCTTCCCGGCGATGAAGGGCAGGGCCTGCGCCAGGTGCTCGAGGGCCTGGACACCGCCGTCCGCGAACGCGTGGTCGTGGACCTCGGCCTCGTGCGGGGCTTCGGCTACTACACGGGTGCCGTGTTCGACGTGCTGCACCCGGCCCTCGGTCAGCCGCTTGGTGGCGGTGGTCGCTATGACGAACTCGTCGGACGATTTGGACGCGACCTTCCGGCCGTCGGCTTCGCGCTCGAAGTGGACCGCCTGCACACCGCGCTGATGGCCGAAGAGCGGCAGGAGCGGTCATGAGCACGCCGGAGCTGACGATCGCTGTCCCGCGCGGCGCGCTGTTCTCAGAGACGCTGACGCTGCTCGATTCCGTCGGGATCGACACCACCGAGGTGCGCGAGAACGATCGCAAGCTGCTGTTCGCCGATGCCGGCATCATCACGATGCGGCCTTCGGACGTGCCGACCTACGTGGAATCCGGCGCGGCCGACGTCGGGATCACCGGCAAGGACGTGCTGATCGAGCAGGACGAGCGTTCGCTGATCGAGCTGCTCGACCTGGAATACGGCGGCTGCACGATGGTGCTCGCCTGCATCGACGCTGAACCGGACCCGATTGCGGAGGCGCTGCGCCGCCACGGCTACCTGAGGATCGCGACGAAGTACGACAAGATCGCGGCCCGTCACTTCCAGGCCACGGGTCGTCAGGTGGAGATCGTCGCCGTCAAGGGATCCGTCGAGCTTGCTCCGCTGACCGGAATGGTGGACGCGATCGTCGACCTGACGGCAACCGGGACAACGCTGCGCGAGAACGGCCTCGTGGTCCGCGAGGAGCTCCAGTGGTCGACGGCGCGCCTGATCGCCAACCCCGCTGCATACCGGCTGAAGGCTGCGGCGATCGACGCGCTGTCCCAGCGGCTCGCGGCAAAGGTCGACCAAGGCGCGCTGTGAGCGTCGAAGAGATTCGAGCGGACACGGCTGCGGGAAGCGCGGCGGCCCTGCGCGCGTTGGTACCCGCGGCTGCCTCGGTCGGCGACGCGGTCGCGGAGATCATTGAGGGTGTGCGCGCCGGCGGCCACGATGCCCTGGTGCGCTACGCCGAGGCGTTTGACGGTGTCGTGGCTGGAACGTCACTGCGTGTTACGGAGGCCGAACTCGCGGCCGCACTGAACGGGCTCGACCCGGTCGTGCGCGCCGGGCTCGAGGCGGCCCGGGACAACATCAGCGAGGTTGCTGCCGCCGCCCTGATGGCCGATCGCTCGGTCGAGCTCGCACCGGGCCACCGCGTGACCCTGCGCGAGGTCGCGGTCAGACGGGCCGCGATCTACGCTCCCGGCGGACGAAACCCGTACCCCTCAACGGTGCTGATGGGCGCCGCCACGGCTCAGGCCGCGGGCGTGGAGCAGATCGTCGTCTGTGCGCCCGGCGGTCATCCGCTGATGCTTGCCGCATGCGCCCTGTGCGGTGTCAGTGAGGTGTGGCGGATCGGCGGGGCACACGCGGTCGCGGCACTCGGCTTCGGCACCGCAGAGCTTGATCCGGTCGACGTCGTCGCCGGACCGGGCAATCTGTATGTGCAGGAGGCCAAGCGCCTGCTGGCGGGGGACCGCTTCGGTATCGACGGCTTCGCCGGCCCCAGCGATCTGCTCGTGTTGGCCGGTGCCGACGCGCCGCCTGCGATCGTTGCCGCTGACCTGCGGGCTCAGGCCGAGCACGGCGTCGGCAGCGTCGTCGGGCTCGTCACCGACAGCGCCGAGCTCGCCGCTGCGGTTCGCAGCGAACTGTCATCCAGCCCGTTTGCAGGGGTCGCCGGGATCGTGGAGGTGTCAGGACCCGATCAGGCCCTCGCCGTCAGCGAGGCCTTCGCGCCCGAGCATCTGCAGCTGATCGGTGCGGCGATGGAGCCGCTGGCGAGCCGCGTGACGCGGGCGGGCTGCACGTTCGTCGGTGCGGCGACCGGCGTCGCGTTCGGCGACTACATCGTCGGCGCAAACCACACCTTGCCGACCGCAGGTGCCGCGCGTTTTGCGTCGGTGATGAGCGTCCGTACGTTCCGCCGTCTGACGAGCGTCGTGGAACTCGACGCCGCTGCCGCCGCAAGGCTCGCGGACCTGGCAGCGCCCGTCGCTGAGGCCGAGGGATTCAGCCAGCACGCGGCGTCGATGCGTCTGCGGCAGAATCCCTCGTCATGAGCCGCCGCGCTGAACTTCATCGCAAGACCGCAGAGACGGACGTTCGCCTCAGCCTTGAGCTGGACGGGCAGGGCGTTGGCGAGCGGGCCACCGGCGTCGGATTCTTCGATCACATGTTGGATCTGCTCGCCCGCCACGGCGGCTTCGATCTGAGCGCCGAGGTCAGCGGCGACCTTGCGACCGGCGCCCACCACACCGTGGAGGACACCGGGCTGGTGCTCGGTCAGGCCCTGCACGAGGCGCTCGGTGACCGGGTCGGGATCACGCGCTACGGGCACGCGGTCGTGCCGATGGATGAAGCACGGGCCTCCGCGGCGGTCGATCTGTCCGGCCGGCCGTTCCTGCTGTTCGAGGCCGAACTCCCGGCGGGTGCGACCGGAGATTTCGACCATGAACTGTGCGAGGAGTTCCTGCGCGCCATCAGCACGACGGCGCGGATGACGCTGCACGTGCGGGTCGAGGCCGGCACCAACGCCCACCACATGATCGAAGCCTGCTTCAAGGCGCTGGCCCGCGCCCTGCGCCAAGCGGTGGCGATCGATCCGCGGCAGACTGGTGTGCCGTCGACCAAGGGGACGCTGACCGAGTGACCGGCGATGCCCCCGGCGCGCCGCTGATCGGCCTGATCGACTACGGCGTCGGCAACCGACGGTCGATGGAGAAGTCGCTCCAGCGCGCCGGCGCCCGGGTCGAGGTCTCCAGCGATCCGCGACAACTGGCGCTCGCGGACGGCCTCGTGCTGCCCGGAGTCGGCGCATTCCAGGCCGGGATGGCGCTGTTGGCGGCCCGCGGCCTCGACACGTTCGTCCGCGACCGCGCGGCTGCCGGTGTGCCGCTGCTCGGTGCGTGTCTCGGTATGCAGCTGTTGTTCGACGGCAGCGAGGAGTTCGGTGGCTGCGAGGGCCTTGGCCTGCTCGCCGGGCGCGTCGTGCAGCTCGACACCCAAGGGCTGAACCTCCCGCACATCGGCTGGAACACCGTGAACTGGGAACGTGCCACGCCGTTGAGCGCCGGCCTCGAGGAGGGGCGACCCTTCTACCACGTGCACAGCTTTGCTCCGCAACCGACCGAGCCGGAGACCGTGCTCGGCACCAGCGACTACGGCTCACGCTTTGCCAGCGTCGTCGGCGGCGGTTCGGTCCTCGGAACGCAGTTCCATCCCGAAAAATCTTCGCGTGACGGAATTCGCCTGCTCGCGAACTTCGTCGCGCTCTGTCAGCCCGCAGAGGTACTCGCAGCATGATTCTCTATCCCGCAATCGACATCCGCGGTGGGCAGGCGGTACGACTCGTCAAGGGCGACTTCGCCCAGCAGACCGTCTACCAGGACTCACCGCTCGAGGCGGCCCGCGCGTGGGTTGAGGCAGGCGCACGTTTTCTCCACATCGTCGACCTCGACGGCGCGAAGGACGGAACGCCCGCGTCGATCGGACATCTCGAGGAGATCACCAGTCAGCTCTCGGTGCCGGTGCAGTACGGCGGCGGTCTGCGCAGCCTCGGCGCTGTTCGCGACGCCCTGAACGCGGGTGCTGAGCGCGTGATCCTCGGCACGGCCGCGCTGACGGACGTGGACTTCCTCGACGACGTCCTCGGATCGTTCCGTGACCGGATGATCGTGTCGATCGACACGCGCGGCGGCAACGTCTCGACCGAGGGCTGGCAGGAGACGACGGACATGCCGGGCGAGGGCGTCATCCAGCGCCTCCAGCAGCGTGGTGTGTCGTCGTTCATCTACACCGACGTCGACCGCGACGGGATGCTCGGCGGCATCGACCTCGAAAACGTCAAACGCATCGCGGGCGTCGTGCGCGGCCGGTTCCTCTACTCCGGCGGCATCGGCTCGGTCGAGGACCTGCGGGCGCTGCGCGACCTGCGCCAGGTCAACCTCGGCGGCGTGATCTCCGGCAAGGCGCTGTACGAAGGGCGCTTCACGGTTGCCGAGGGCCAGGCCGCCCTGCAGCCCGATCCGTCCTACCGGCGTCCCTACCGCCCGGCGCCGTCGAGCGAGTAGGGCGATGCACCTCAAGCGGGTCATCCCGTGCCTCGACGTTGACGCCGGGCGCGTCGTCAAGGGCACGAACTTCGTCGGGCTCCGTGACGCCGGCGATCCGGTCGAGCTCGCGGCGCGCTACGACGAAGCCGGGGCTGACGAACTGGTCTTCCTCGACATCACGGCAACGCACGAGAAGCGTGACACCGTCGTGGATCTTGCGCGCCGGGCGGCGGACAACGTCTTCATCCCGTTCACGATCGGCGGCGGCATCCGCTCACTCGAGGACGCCCAACAGGTGCTCGACGCGGGCGCTGACAAGGTCGCGATCAACTCCGCGGCGCTGGAGCGGCCTGAGCTGATCGACGAGCTCGCTGCGCACTTCGGCGCGCAATGCGTGGTGCTCGCGATCGACTGCAAGGCGCGCCCCGACGGTGACGGCTGGGAGGTCTACCTGGCCGGCGGGCGTACCGCCACCGGCCGCGATGCCGTGGCCTGGGCGATCGAGGGGACGCGACGGGGTGCGGGCGAGATCCTTCTGACGAGCATGGATCGTGACGGCACCAAAGACGGCTACGACCTGGCGCTGACCGCAGCAGTGAGCGATGCCGTTGCCGTACCGGTGATCGCATCCGGCGGCGCCGGCGAACTTGGTCACCTCGCAGAAGCGCTCGGCGCGGGCGCGGACGCGGTCCTGCTGGCCTCGATGCTGCACTTCAGTGAGATCACAGTCGACGAGGCGAAGGCCGCGCTCGACGACGCCGGCTTCCCCGTACGCCGCTAGGGCTTGCGGGCTGTCCGCTGCGAGCGGCAGACCGTCCGCCCGTGGGTGACGAAGCACACCGGCGGATTCGGGACGCGGCAGGTCGTCCGCCCAGCCGAGCGGAAGCAGACCTTGATGCCCGCGGCACGCTGACGCTGGATGCGGTGGACGGCGCGGACGCGCTGCAGGACACGCAGGCGGATGTATTGCGCGTGCCGCGCCCGCGCCCGCGTCTTGGCCTGAGCCCGCAGGCGCTTCCTCGCCGCCGGCGTGAGTGCGCCGTCACCGTGGCGGCCCCGCTCGGTGTACATGTACAGCGACGAGTAGCCGTTCAGATACAAGCGTGTGCCGTCGGAGATCACCGGGTTGAAGGCGCCGCGGCCGACCGACCAACGCTCGATCCCGGTATTGACGCCGAGCGCTTGGGTCGACTTCGTGCCGAGGTCCGAGTAGAAGACGAGGTTGCCGATCACGACCGGGCCGCCGACGATGCGGCCACCCGCCGGATGCCGCCAGCGCACGGAGCCGTTGCGCGCGTTGAGGGCGTAGAGGCTCTTGTCGTACGAGCCGATGAAGACCGTGCCGCCCTGCGCCGGTGAGACCGCGGGCGACGAGTACACGTAGCCGCCGGTCTTGTGGCGCCAGGCGAGTGCGCCGTCACGCAGCCCGAAGGAGTAGACGAAGCCATCCGTGTTGCCGATGTAGAGCCGGCCGTACGCCACCGCCGGCGTGCCGTAGAAGTTGCCGGAGGCGAGTCCGAAGCGGCCACCGCTGGTACCGCTGCGCCAGATCTTCCGCCCGGTACGACGGTCGATCGCGGTCACCGCGCCCGAGTAATCGCCGAAGAACAGCTTGCCGCGATCGGCGGCGAGCGCACCTTTGACCGCCGCGCCGCTGTTGTAGGTCCAGCGCACGGCGCCATCGCTGGCGCGGAGGTTGTAGATCGTCCCGTTCTCGCTGCCGAAGTACAGCCGATTGCCGATCAGGAGCGGTGAGCTTTCGGTTCGGCTCGGCAGTGGCCGCGACCAGATCGTGCGCCCGGAGTTGGCGGACACCGAAACGACGCGCCCGGCCGAGCCCTTGGTGCGCTCCAGCAGGACGGCATACACGCGGTGGTCGGCGCAGGTCGGCGAGGCGGCGGCCAGGTTGCCGAGCTTGCGCTTCCAGCGGACGGCGCCCGTTCGGCGGGAGACCGAGTAGAGGGCGCCGTTGTTCTTGAGCAGATACAACGACCGGCGGCACAGCGTCGGTGTGAACTCCAGCAGCACGGAGCCGGTGAGCCGCCAGCGCTCAACGAACGGTGGCTCGAGCTGCCGGCGCAGCGGCAGGTACTTGGTCCGCTGCGGCGTCAGGCCGTAGGTCGGCCAGGCGAAGCCGTCGTCGAAGGCGTCCGTCCCGCGTCCCTGGGGCGTGGTGACTGTTGGCGCGCTCTGCTCGAACGCCACGTTCTCGTTGTTGACGTTGCGGGGCGTGAGGGTCCAGAGGTAGAAGCTGGCGCCAGCGAGCAGCACGGCCAACGCGAGGGCGAAGAGCGCAACTGCGCGGCGATGTCCGCTCACATTGAGCACAGCGGCACAGCGTAGGGGCAGCCGGTCCCGGATCGCCTACGTGACGTGTGCGACGATCCCGGCGTGCGGGACGGACGCCAAGCGCTGGACCAGCTGCGCCTCGTTGCGGGAGGCCCGCAGCTGCTTGCCGTTCTCGAGCAGCATCCGGAGGCTCGGCTGGTCGGCGGTGCGGTGCGCGACCTCCTGCTCGGCCTGGTGCCGCGGGAGGTTGATGTCGTCGTGGCCGGCAACCCCCGGGCGCTGGCAGAGGCGCTCGGCCCGATCGAGGCAGAACACGAGCGCTTCGGCACGCTGCGCGTACGTGCGGGGACGCTGCCGTGCGATATCGCGATGGCGCGCACGGAGCACTACCCGCATCCCGGCGCGCTGCCCGTCGTTGCGCCGGCGTCGATCGACGAGGATCTGCGGCGCCGTGACTTCACGGTGAACGCCCTGACGTTGTCTCCGGCAGCCGGCCTCGGCGGGGTCCGCGGCGCACTCGAGGATCTCGCGGCGCGCCGCCTCAGCGTGCTGCATGACCGATCGTTCCTGGACGACCCGACGAGGCTGTGGCGTCTCGTCCGCTACGCGGTGCGGCTGGGCTTCGTCCCCGCCGCGGCAACCGACGCCCTGGCACATCAAGCCGTGCGCGGTGGCGCCCTGGACAGCATCTCGGCACAACGCCGCACCGCCGAACTCCGGCTCGCTCTGCACGAGCCCGATGCGCTTGCCGTGTTGCATGCCGCGCAGCACCTCGGTCTGGTCTCGGGCCTGTCGATCGATCCTGCCGTCACCGAGACCGCGCAGATCCTCGCCGAAGGGCAGGGGTCGGCGGCGCTGACGCTGCTCGGCTCCTGCATCACGCAACCGGGATGGGGCGAGGAGTTCTCGTTCACGAGCGACGAGCGGCACATCCTTGAGCGTTGTGCAGCAGTGACGCCGCTACCCGCGGTACCGCCGGCCCGCCCGGCCGAGATCGCCGCGGCCTTGGACGGTGAACCGCTCGAGGCGATTGCGGTTGCCGGCGCGCGCGGCGACAGTGCCACGGCACACCGCTGGCTGCACCGCTGGCGTGCCGTGACGCCGAGCATCAGTGGCGCCGAGCTGCTGGCGGCGGGCGTGCCCGAGGGGCCGGAGCTGGGCCGGCTGCTGAGCGCGACGCGAGCGGCACTGCTCGACGGCCGGATCGAGCCGGGGCACGACATCGAGCTGGCCTTCGCGCTCGGCGAGATCGAAGGTCCGCCGCATGCCGGTTAGCATCGCTGCCGTGGACGCCATCGAACTGGAGCTGCCGGGCGCCCATGTCCGCTTCACCGGACGAGCCGGCGGCGTGTCCTCCGACCAGTTCGCCAGCCTCAACCTCGGTCCGGCCACCGGTGACCGCCCGGAGCACGTGCGCGAGAACCTGCAGCGGGCCGCTGACGGCCTGCCGGTGGCCGCGATGCGTCAGGTGCACGGGGCGGACGTCCGGACCGTCACAGGTCCCACCGGCGCCAGCGAAGAGGCGGATGGGCTTGTCACGACGGAGCCGGGTCTGGCCCTCGTCGTGACGACCGCGGACTGCCTCCCGGTCGGCCTCGCCGCGGGCGGCGCGATCGCCATGCTGCACGCCGGCTGGCGCGGGCTGGCGGCCGGGATCCTCGAGGCCGGCGTCCAGCGCCTGCGGGCCCTGGCCGGGTCCGCACCGGTCCACGCAGCAGTCGGGCCGGGAGCCGGCGTCTGTTGTTACGAGGTGGGCGACGACGTTGCCGCGAACTTCCCGGGCCAGGTGCGCGGCGGCCGGCTCGATCTCAAGGCTGCGGCGTCCGAGCGGCTGCGCGCCGCCGGCGTCGTGACGGTGCTGGACGTCGACCGCTGCACGATGTGTGAGCCGGACGTCTTCTTCTCCCATCGGCGCAGCGGACCGACGACAGGGCGACAGGGAGGCCTCATATGGCACGCATCGTCGAAGGACTGACGGCCGCTCGCGTGGCAGCGAACCTTGCTGCCGTCAACGCAGACATCGCGGCGGCAGCGGCGCGTGCAGGCCGCAGCGCGGATGATGTTCAGCTCGTTGCGGCGGTCAAGTACGTCACAGCCGCCGATATTCCACTGCTGCACGAGGCGGGCGTCCGCATCGCGGGCGAGAACCGAGCGCAGGACCTGGTGGAGAAGGCCGCCTGCGTGCCGGATCTGGTCTGGCACTTCATCGGCCATCTGCAGAGCCGCAAGGTCCGCCAGATCGTGCCGCACGTGTCGCTGATTCACTCGGTCTCCAGCGACTCCGTGCTGGAACAACTCGGCCGCCACGCGCCCGAGGCCGCCGCGATCCTCGTCGAGGTGAATGTCAGCGGGGAGGAGGGCAAGAGCGGGATCGCACCTGCTGCACTGCCCGAGTTTCTCGAGCGCTGCCGGTCGGTCGGTCGCGCCGATGTCCGAGGTCTGATGACGATGCCGCCGCTTGCCGCGCGCCCGGAGGAGAGCAGGAGGTGGTTCGCCGCGCTGGCGGAACTCGCCGCGAGGCACGGCCTCGCGGAGCTGTCGATGGGGACCACGCAGGACTTCGCGGTCGCCGTCGAGGAGGGAGCGACGATGGTGCGGGTCGGCAGCCGCTTGTTCGAAGAACCGGAGGAATGAGCGGGCGGTTGCAGGGTTTCTTGCCAATACGCGTACACTTTCCCTGTGGCTCTCAGCTGGCATAAGACCCTGGTGTATTTCGGACTCGCGGAGGAGCACGATCCGGCAGTGGAGGCCACGGCCTCTGCAGCGCCGCGCCGCGAGCGTCCGCGAGGAGAGTCCAAACGCGGCTCGCGCGGAGCGTCGCGTCCGGCGCGCGACGACATCGACGACATCTTCGGCGACGACGTCGCTCCGACCCGTGCGATCCTGCGCCCGGTGCCAAGCGCCGACGAGGTTCGCCGTGGCGGCGGCCGCAATGGCGGCGGCGTGCGCATGCACCTCGTGATCCCGAAGTCGTTCAACGACGCACAGCAGGTCGCTGATCGGTTCAAGGACGACATCCCGGTCGTGCTCAACCTGCAGAACTCGGACACCGAGCTCTCCAAGCGCCTGATCGACTTCGCCAGCGGCCTGACCTACGCGCTGGACGGCGGCATGCAGCGGATTGCCGACCGCGTCTTCATGCTGACGCCGCAGAACGTCGAGGTCTCCGCCGAAGAGCGCGCACAGCTGATCGAAAAGGGCTTCTTCAACCAGTCCTAGGACTGGAAGCCCGGGCGCCACACCCTCATCGTCATGCAGATCGGCCTTCTCGGCACCGGCAACATGGCTCGCGCGATGGCGCGCGGCTGGGCTCGGCCCGTGATCTGTGCCGACCCCGTCCCGGGCCTCGCCGACGCGCTGGTCGCGGAACTCGGCGGCGAGGCTGTGCCGACGAACGCGGATGTCGCGCAGCGGGCCGAGCTGATCGTGCTGTGCCACAAGCCGGCGCAGCTGGAAGGGGTGGCCGCGGAGGTGGCGCCGCATGCCCGCGTGGTCGTTTCGATCCTTGGCGGCGTGCCGCTCGCGGCCCTGCGCACCGCCTACCCGAATGCCGAGGTCTTCCGCGCCCTGCCGAGCACGCCGGTGGAGCTGCGTCAGGGCGTCGTGCTGCTGGCCGAGGATGAACACGAGCAGATCCATCGCGGGGCCGTGGTGGAGCTGCTCGGGCAGCTCGGCACGCTCGTCCAGCTGCCCGAGCGCCTCGTCGACCCGGCGATGAACCTGATGAGCTGCGCACCGGCCTACGTGGCGCTGATTGCCGAGGCACAGATCGATGCCGGCGTCCGGCGCGGGCTGCCGCCGGACATGGCAACGGAGATGGTGATCGAGACGCTCGCCGGGACGGCCGCGCTCCTCCGCCATCAGGGTGGTGACACCCGCGCGGTGCGCCGCGCCGTCACCTCACCGGGCGGGATCACCGCTCGCGGTCTCGCTGCGCTCGAGCGGGGCGGCGTGCGCGCAGCATTCGACGATGCGATTGACGCTGTGCTCGATGGTTGACTTCGCGGTAGTGCCGCTCGCGACCGCCAGGGACGACGCTGCGTCGTTCGTCACAGCCCTGGCCGGGATCTACACGCTGCTGATCCTCGTTGCCGTGCTGCTTTCGATGTACCAGCAGATCGGCGGCCGGATCCCGTACTACCGGTCGTTGCGCGCAGTGATGGACTTTGTTGACAGTCTGACCACGCCGGTGCTGGAGTTCTTCCGCCGCTTCGTGCCGATGCTGGGCCCGCTGGATCTGAGCCCGTTGGTCGCGATCCTGGTCGTCGGCATCGGTGGTCAACTGTTGGCGCAGCTGATCGCGGGCTGATGAGCGGGCTTCGACAAGCCGGATGGCGAGCAGCCGGCGCTGCCGCGGTTGTGTGCGCCGTTGACCAGGCGATCAAGGTCCTGGTGCGCGGACAGCTGCAGCTCGGCGAGGTACACGAATTGCCGGGGCCGTTCTCGCTCGTCTCGGTGCGCAACGACGGCGTCGCCTTCGGTGCCTTCGCGGGCGCCGGCGCGCTGCTGATCGCTGTCGTCGCGGTGGCCCTGACGGCGCTGCTTGTCGCCTTCCTGCGCACCGGCGACCGCCCGGGCGTCTGGTTGGCAACAGGGGCGATCTTCGGCGGTGCGGCCGGCAACATCATCGACCGCGTGGCCTTCGGCGCCGTCACGGATTACCTCAAGATCTCGCGCTGGCCGGCCTTCAATCTCGCTGATGCCGCAATCGTGCTCGGTGCGATCGGCTTGGTCTGGTTGATGGACCGGGACCCGGCAGAGCCTTCCGCAGCGGAGGCGTGATGACCGCGGGGCAAGTCGCGGCCCGCGCGGAGATCGATGGCGAGCGCCTGGATGTGTTCGTGGCGCGCACTGCGGGCTCCCGTGCCCGGGCGCAGCAGTGGATCGCGGACGGCGCTGTGACGGTGAACGGTGATCTCGTCCCGAAGCGGCACCTGCTGGCCGTTGGCGACCACGTCGTGATGGAGCCGCCGGTCGCTGCGGCGGCCCCGACGGAGATCGCCACGCCTGACGCGTTGCCCGTCGCCTACGAGGACGGCGACGTGATCGTGGTCGACAAACCGGCGGGGCTGGTCGTGCACCCGGCGCCGGGGCACCCGACGGGAACGCTGGTCCAGATGCTCGCGGGCTCCGTCGAAGGCGGCGACGAGGACTGGCGGGCCGGTCTGGTCCACCGGCTCGACCGCGACACCTCCGGGCTGCTCGTGCTCGCCAAGTCGGCCGGCGTGCACGCCAACCTCAAGGCCCAGCTCGAGGCACGGACGATCGAGCGGCACTACGTGGCACTCGTCGACGGTCGGCCGTCCGCGCGGACGGGCACGATCGACGCGCCGATCGGGCGCGATCGCCGCGTGCGCACACGGCACTCGACCGATACGCAGACGCCGCGCGAGGCGCGCACCCACTTCACGTTGCGTGAAGCCCTGCCGCGCCATTCGCTGCTCGACGTCCGGCTCGAGACCGGTCGAACGCATCAGATCCGGGTGCACCTGGAGGCGATCGGCCACCCCGTGACCGGTGACCCTGTTTACGGGAAGGCAGGAGCGCTGGGGCTGGACCGACAGTTCCTGCACGCAGCGCAGCTGGTCTTCGACCATCCGCGCAGCGGCGAGCGCATCACGCTGAGCTCGCCACTGCCGCCGGACCTCGCCACGGCGCTCGAACGGGCCCGGGAGGCATGACGGCCGACGCTGGCTCTGTGCACCGGCTCACACCGACTTGACACGAAGCGGGTCTGGTGTAAACCTGACGCCATGTCAAGTTCCGCTGTTCCCGAAGACCTGTTCGATCCCGCTGATCTCGATGAGCATGAGCACGAGCATCAGCACGTCGACGTGACACCCGCGACCTGGCGCGACACCAAGCGCTACGCCTGGCTGATGGGCCTGCTGATCCCGCTCTTTCCGTTCATCGCATGGGGGCTCGCGAGCCAACAGGCGGTCCTGCCCGGTTGGGAGGGTTGGTGGTTCTTCGGCCCCTTTGCAATCTTCGGCATCTTCCCGCTGCTCGATGTCGTCGGCGGTATGGACGCCAGCAACCCGCCGGACAGCGTCATGGCGTGGCTCGAGCAGGACCGCTACTACCGCTACTGCACGTACGCCTACATCCCGCTGCAGTACGCGGGTCTGCTTCTGAGCTGCCACCTATGGGCATCGGGGGACCTGTCGACGATCGCGTCGGTCGGCCTGGCTTTGACGATGGCGATGGTCAGCGGCATCGCGATCAACACCGCGCACGAGCTCGGGCACAAGCGGGCGAGCCTCGAGCGCTGGCTGAGCAAGATCGCGCTGGCGTCGAGTGCCTACGGCCACTTCTACGTCGAGCACAATCGTGGACACCACGTGCGGGTGTCGACGCCGGAGGACCCGGCGAGCTCACGGATGGGGGAGAGCTTCTGGATGTTTCTGCCGCGTACGGTGCGCGGCAGCCTCGTCTCCGCCTGGGATGTCGAGGCGGCGCATCGCCGTCGCGCCGGCAAGCGCGTCTGGTCGATCGGCAACGACAACCTCAACGCCTGGCTGATGACGATCGTCCTGTTCGGCGCCCTGTGCGCGGTGTTTGGCACGGTCGTGCTGCCGTACCTCGTGCTCCAGGCGATCGTCGGCTTCAGTCTGCTCGAGGTCGTCAACTACCTCGAGCACTACGGCCTGCTGCGCGGCAAGCGCGAAGACGGCCGCTACCAGCGCACGACGCCGGAGCACAGCTGGAACGCCAACAACACGGCGTCCAACGTGCTGCTCTACCACCTGCAACGTCACAGCGATCATCACGCGAATCCGTTGCGGCGCTACCAGGCGCTGCGCCACTTCGACGAGGCGCCGCAGCTGCCGACGGGCTACGCCGGCATGATCCTGCTCGCGGTCCTGCCACCGGTCTGGCGCCGCGTGATGGATCCGCGCGTCGTCGCCCACTACGACGGTGACCTGACCAAGGTCAACATCCAGCCGCGCAAGCGCGCCGCAATCGAGCGGCGCTGGGGCGGCGCTCAGCCGAGCAGCCGCTAGCCGTGGCTGCCACGGAGCTGAGCGCGTCAGAGCGGTTGCTGAACGCGGCGCGTGAACAGCTGCGGATCGGGCCCTGGGCCACGGTCACGATGGCCGCCGTCGCCGACGGTGCCGGCGTGAGCCGGCAGACGCTGTACAACACGTTCGGCACGCGTGAGCAGCTCGGGCAGGCGTTCCTGCTGCGGGAGGTCGAGTCGTTCCTCTCGGCCGTCGAGCAGGACCTCGCAGGCGCTCAAGGCGACGCCGACCACGCGTTGGAGGTCGCCTTCGCGACGTTCCTCCAGGGCGCTCGCGACAACCCGCTCGTCCGCGCGATCGTCGTCGACGAGGACCCGGATCTGCTGGCCCTGGTGATCACGCAGCAGATCGACGTCGTCGGCTTCGCGGCGCTCCGTCTCGCCGCTGCGATCAGCCAACGCTGGCCCCAGGCGGCGGCCGCCGACGTTGCCGTGCTCGCCGACAACCTGGTGCGACTGGCGATCAGCTACGCGGCGTTTCCCGCCGCGGCAGCCCGCGATGTGCCCGGCGAGGTCCGCTCGCTGCTCGGCCCCTTCGTGCGCGCCGCCGTCGGCGGCTGATCACCGGGCGGGATCCGCCCGCTACCATCAAGCTTCAACGTTCTTCTACCCCGCCGGGTATTGGGCGCCGCTCCCTGCCTCAACACGAGGTCGGCGGCAGCCGCCGGCGGGCATCCTCATCACTGCAGGTTCTTCAAGGGAGCATGACCATGGCCGAAGTCGGTATTCGTGAGCTGCTGGAGTCCGGCGTCCATTTTGGACACCAGACGCGACGCTGGAACCCCAAGATGCGCCGCTTCATCTGGGGCGAGCGCGGCGGCATCTACATCGTTGACCTGCTGCAGACCGAGCGTCTGCTGAAGCAGGCGCAGGAGTTTGTCGGTGACCTTGCCTCGCGCGGCGGTGTCGTGCTGTTCGTCGCGACCAAGAAGCAGGCGCGTGACGCGGTCAAAGAGGTGGCCGAAGAGTGCGGCATGCCGTACATCAACCACCGCTGGCTCGGTGGGCTGCTGACGAACTTCCAGACGATCAATCTGCGGATCAAGCGGCTCCACGACCTCGAGCGCTACGAGGCTGAAGGTCAGCTCGCGCTGCTGCCGACGCGTGAGCGCCTGTCGGCCGAGGCCGACCTCGCGAAGCTGCGCGCGAACCTGGGCGGCGTCAAAAACATGACGCGGACGCCTGATGCGGTCTTCGTGATCGACCTCAACGCCGAGACGATCGGCGTCAAGGAGGCCCAGCGCCTGCGGATCCCGCTGCTCGGGCTCGTCGACACCAACTGCGACCCCGACGGCATCGACTTCGTGATTCCGGGCAACGACGACTCGATGCAGTCCTGCGAGGTCATCGCCCGCGCGCTCGGCAGCGCGATTCAGGAGGGTGCGTCGAGTTGGCGGGCGCAGGAAGAGGCGCGCATCGCTCGTGAGGCGGAAGCCGCAGCGAAGATCGCGGCCGAGGAGCAGGCACGCCGTGAGGCCGAGGAGCACGCTCGCCGTGAGGCCGAGGAGGCCAAGAAGGCCGCGGAAGCCGCCGCTGCCGAGCAGGCCGCGCACCCGAATGCGCTGCCGGCAGAGCAGGCGGTGCCCGTGCCGGCCGCCCAGTCCGCGCACCCGAACGCGATTCCGGCCGAGCCGTCCCCGGCAGCCGCGCATCCGAACGCCATTCCGGCCGAAGCCGTCGCTGACGCCGCCGAGACCAACCCCGCCTAGTCGGCGGACGTACGCACAGGAGCATCACGATGACCGCAACAATCAGCGCCGCCGACGTCAAGGCGCTCCGCGAGAAGACCGGCGCCGGCATGATGGACTGCAAGTCCGCCCTCTCCGAGGCAGGCGGCGACGCTGCCAAGGCCGAGGAGATCCTCCGCGTCAAGATGGGCAACAAGCTCGGCAAGCTCGCCGGGCGCGAGACCAGCGAGGGCACGATCGGCTCCTACATTCACGCCACCGGCAAGGTCGGCGTGATGGTGCAGGTCGAATGCAACACCGACTTCGTCGCCAAGAACGACGACTTCATCGCGTTCGCGAAGGAGATCGCGATGCACATCGCCGCGAGCCCGCAGACGTTGTACGTCAGCGAGGACGAGGTGCCGCAGGAGCTGAAGGATCAGGAGGCCTCGGTCTTCGAGCAGCAGGCCGCCGACAAGCCCGAGAACATCCGGCCGAAGATCGTCGAGGGCATGCTCAAGAAGTGGCTCGGCGAGATCGTGCTGCTCAACCAGGAGCACGTCAACCCGGACAAACACGACGGCAAGACGATCGAGCAGCTGCGCGGCGACCTCTCATCGAAGACCGGTGAGAACGTCGTGATCAAGCGGTTCACCCGCTACGTCGTTGGCGAATAACTAGGCTTCCCGCCATGGCCGAGCCCGTCTTTCGTCGCGTTCTCCTGAAACTGTCGGGAGAGTCGCTGCTTGGCTCGCTCGAGTACGGCACCGATCCGGACCGCGTCCGCAGCGTCGCGCAGGCGATCAAGACGATTTCAGACCGTGGCGTGGAAGTCGCCGTGGTCGTTGGTGCCGGCAACATCTACCGCGGCATGAGTGGTGCCGCTGCCGGCATGGACCGGGCCACCGCCGACTACCTCGGCATGCTGGCGACCGTCCTCAACGCGCTGCCGCTGCAGGACGCGCTGGAGAAGCTGGACGTCTTCACGCGGGTGCAGAGCGCGATCAAGATCGAAGAGGTCGCCGAGCCGTACATCCGGCGACGCGCGATGCGCCACCTCGAGAAGGGCCGCGTCGTGATCTTCGCTGCCGGCACCGGCAACCCGTTCTTCACGACCGACACGGCCGCGGCTCTGCGCGCGATCGAGATGCGCGCCGACGCGCTGCTGATGGCCAAGAACGGCGTCGACGGCGTCTACACCGCCGACCCGAACACCGATGCGTCGGCCGAGCTGATCGAGCAGATCACGCACATGGCGGCGCTGGAACGCCGTCTGCGCGTGATGGACGCCACGGCGCTGACGCTCTGCCTCGAGAACAACCTGCCGATTCACGTCTTCAACATGGACGACGAGACCAACATCGACCGCATCGTCTGCGGCGAGCGCGTGGGCACGCTCGTGACCACCGATGACGCAACAGGAGAGCAAGCATGAGCGAGCTGATCGACGCACTGCTGGAGGACGCCGCCGAGCGAATGGATGCAGCGGTTGCAGCCACGATGCACCAGTTCGGCACCGTGCGCACAGGCCGCGCGAGTCCCGCGCTGGTCGAGCGCGTGATGGTCGACTACTACGGCGCCGTGACACCCGTCAACCAGCTGGCGACGATCAACGTTCCCGAGGGCCGGCTGCTCACGATCCAGCCGTATGACGTGTCCTCGATCAAACTGATCGAGAAAGCGATCATGGAGTCCGACGTCGGTCTGACGCCGACCAACGACGGCAAGATCATCCGGCTCTCGATCCCCGAACTCAACGAGGAGCGGCGGCGTGAGATGGTCAAGGTCGCCCGCCACCTCGCCGAGGAGGGTCGGATCTCGATCCGCAACGTGCGGCGCGACATCATGCACGAGCTCAAAGGGCTCAAGGACGAGGGCGACGTCGGGGCCGACGACGAACATCGCGGCGAGCAGGGGCTGCAGAAGCTGACGGACGCCAAGGTCGCTTCGGTTGACGATCATTTGAAGCTCAAAGAAGCGGAGATCATGGAAGTTTGACGCTTGTGGTTGCGGGGGCGTTGCGGCGAGTCAGACCGGTTCGGAGGGGCCGAGCCCGAGTCTCCTCTCCGGCCCGCTCCCCGCAACGCCCCCGCAAACGGCGCCTGACTTCCACGAACTCCTTGAGCTTGACCGATGCCTGACTCAGCGCAGCGGGCGAAGTATGTGGCGATCATCACTGATGGGAATGGCCGCTGGGCGAAGGCGAATGGTGTGTCTGTAGCGGAGGGGCATGCTGCGGGTGCGGACGTGGTGAAGGCGCGGCTCAGGGATGCGGTGGAGCTGGGGGTCAAGGAGCTGACCGTGTACTCGTTCTCGACCGAGAACTGGTCACGGTCGCCGGCGGAGGTCGACGCCTTGATGGCGATGTTCGCCCACCGGATCCGGACCGAGGCGCCGGAGCTGCACGAGCAGGGCGTACGGATGCGGTTCATCGGCCGGCGCGATCGTATCTCCGCGGAGCTGGTGGGCCTGATCGACGACGCCGAGGCGCTGACGGCGGAGAACGACCGCATCACGCTCTTCGTCGCCTTCGACTACGGCGGGCGGGACGAGATCCTGCAGGCGGCCGAACGCTTCGCGGGCGGCAGCGAGGACGAGTTCCGCGCCCTGCTCTATGCCCCCGACATGCACGATCCAGACCTCGTGATCCGTACCAGCGGCGAGCAGCGACTGAGCAACTACCTGCTGTGGCAGACCGCCTATGCCGAGCTCTCCTTCGCCGACGAGCTGTGGCCGGACTACACGCGCGGATGCTTTGAACGTGATTTGCACACCTACACGTCGCGGCAGCGGCGATTTGGAGGACGCTGAGGATGTCGAGAATGCCCGGAGGCCGTTTTTCGAGTGCCCGGACGGGGACCGTCGACCGCTCAGACCTCGTCGCCCGGATCCTGGTCGCGATTCCTGCCGGCGCCGCGGCGATCGTGCTGATCGCCGTCGGCCAGCCGTACTTCGCGCTCGGTCTCGGGCTGCTCGGTCTGGCGTGCCTGCACGAGCTGTACGGCATGTTCGCCGTGGCCAGGCCCTCGCGGCTGGCGGGGATGGTCGGGCTGGTGGCCGTGATGGCCGCGGCGAGCCTCGGGGACGAGGGTTCCGTCCTGATGATGTTCATGCTCATGCTCCCGGTGGTGTTCCTGCTCGTCGCGACGCAGGCGGGCGGCGGCGGCGCACCGGCGGTAGCGGTCACGACGCTGGGGATCGCCTGGGTCGGTCTGGCGCTGGCGCACGCCGTGCTGCTGCGTCAGCTGGACCATGGGGGAGCGCTGATCCTCGCGATGGCGCTCGGCACGTTCCTCGGCGATACCGGCGCGTACCTCGGCGGGCGGGTCTTCGGGCGGACGAAACTGGCGCCGGCGATCTCCCCGAACAAGACGGTCGAAGGGCTGCTGATCGGCATCGTCACCTGCGTCGGTGTCGTGTGGTATTTCGGGCTCACCAACGACCAGTGGATGGGCGGCCAGCGTGGTGCACTGCTGGGCCTCGCGGTGGCGATCGCGGCGCCGCTGGGGGATCTGTTCGAGTCGTATCTCAAGCGTGACTCCGGCGTGAAGGACAGCGGCGTGCTGTTCGGCGCCCATGGTGGGGCGCTGGACCGGATCGACGCGATCATGTTCGCAGCGGTCGCCTCCTACTACGTGTGGGGCTTGATCGGCTAGCTGGCCCGGCGCGGCCCCTACCCTTGATCGCCGCATGCCGCGCCATCTGATCATTCTCGGCTCGACCGGGTCCATCGGCACTCAGGCACTGGACGTCGTGGCGCGCGAGTCCGAGCAGTTCGAGCTGATCGGTCTCAGCGCCGAGCGATCCTGGGAGGCGCTCGTCGACCAGGCCGTCGAGCACGGCGTCAAACGGATCGCCCTTGCTGATCCGGAGGCCGCCGCTCGCGCAGCTGCCGCGTGGCCGGAAGGTGAGGTGCTCGCCGGCCCCGAAGGCCTGGTGCAGCTGATCGTCGAGTCCGGCGCCGACCTCGTGCTGAACGCGCTGGTCGGCTCCGCCGGGCTCGGGCCGACCGTCGCCGCCCTCGGCGAGGGTATCGACCTGGCGCTGGCCAACAAGGAGTCGCTGGTCGTCGGCGGCGAACTGGTGATGCAGCTGGCAGAGGCGACCGGCGCCCGGCTGCTGCCGGTCGACTCCGAGCACGCCGCGCTGCATCACCTGCTGGCGGCGGTGCCGCCGGGCGCACGAGCGTCGATCACGCTGACGGCGTCGGGCGGGCCGTTCCGCGGCTACTCGCGCGAGCAGCTTGCGGCCGTCTCCGTGCAGGAGGCGCTCGCCCACCCGACCTGGTCGATGGGCGGCAAGATCACGATCGACTCGGCGACCCTGATGAACAAGGGACTCGAGGTGATCGAGGCGCATCACCTGTTCGCTGCGGCCTACGACGACATCCGGGTCGTCGTGCATCCGCAGTCGATCGTCCACGCCCTGGTTGAGACGCAGGACGGCGCACAGCTCGCCCATCTTGGCCTGCCGGACATGCGCATCGCGATCGCCTACGCGCTGTGTCACCCCGACATCGCCGACCTGCCAACTCGCCGCCTGGACCTCGCGCAGGCCGGCCTGTTGTCGTTCGAGGCCGTCGACGAGCAGGCCTTCCCCTGTCTGCGACTGTGCCGCGAGGCAGCCGTTGCCGGCGGCACCGCGCCGTGTGTCCTCAATGCGGCGAACGAGATCGCGGTGCACGCGTTTCTCGACGGCCGCCTGCCGTTCACCGGCATCGCCGAGGTGATCGAGCGGACGCTTGATGCGACACCCGTGACAGCGGTCCGCGCTTTTGAGTCCCTGTACGAGTCGGATCGCGCGGCGCGCGCGATCGCGGCGGACATGGTGACGGTGACGGCGTGAGCTGGTTTCTCGCCTTCGCCGGCTTCGCCGTGCTGATCGTGCTGCACGAGTTCGGCCACTTCATCGCGGCCAAGGCGGTCGGCATGCGCGTCGAGCGGTTCGCGCTGTTCTTCCCGCCACTGCTGTGGAAGACGCAACGCGGCGAGACGGAGTACGGCATCGGCGCGATCCCGCTCGGTGGCTACGTGCGGATCAGCGGCATGAACCCCCACGAGGAGCTGCCGCCCGACGTCGCCCATCGCGCGTACTACCGCCAGCCGCCGTGGAAACGGATCGTGGTGATCGCTGCCGGGCCATTGATGAACGTGCTCGTGGCATTCATCCTGCTCTGGGGGCTCTACGTGATCCACGGCACCTACGTGGCGAGCGGCAAGGTCGAGGGGCTCTCCAAGGGCGCCGCGGCGGCCGGTGTGCTGCAGAAGGGTGACGAGCTGCTGTCGGTTGACGGTGTGCGTGGCGATTTCGAGGCGCTGCGGCGGCAGATCGGGACCCACGCTTGTGCTGCGGGCGCGAAGCGTCAAGGCTGTCGGGCTGCGGCACCGGCCGTCCTCACGTTGCGGCGTGGCGAGCGCGTGCTGACCGTCTCGGTCGCACCGCGCTATGACAAAGCCGCTGATCGGATGCTGCTGGGCTTCGTCCCAGGCGACAAGCTGGTGCACGCCGGTCCGATCGAGGGCATCCGAGAGTCCGCTAGCAAGATGTGGTTCGTCACACACAAGACCGTCGGCAGCATCACCAGCCTGTTCTATTCCAGCAAGGCCCGCAGTGAGGTCTCCAGCGTGGCCGGCGCCTACGTGCGCACGAAGAAGGTCATCGATCTCAATGAGGCCGCCAACGCGATCTTCATCCTCGCCGTGATCTCGCTCTCGCTCGCGATCATCAACCTCTTCCCGTTCCTCCCGCTCGACGGCGGCCACATCTTCTGGGCGCTGGCCGAGAAGATCGGCGGCCGCGAGATCGACTTCCGGGTCATGGAACGCGCCAGCGTCGTCGGCTTCGTGCTCGTGCTGATGCTGTTCGCGGTCGGGCTCACCAACGACATCTCGTGGTTCCGTGACGGAGCGCCGCTGACGCGCTAGCGGATTGCCTGGCACCTGCCGGAGTCTTGGCGGTACGGTTGACCGATCGACCTCTGGAGGAGTGACTGATGGACAACGCGACCCTGCAGCCGAATGCGGTGGCGGCGCCGACGCTGGCACACGCGGTCGTGCTGACCGCCGAGCAGTTCCCCGATCACGTTGCGGTACGGACGGTGGACGACGCGATCTCCTGGACGTGGGCCGAGCTCGAGCGGCGCGCGGTCAGGCTGGCCGGCGGCCTCGCGGACCTCGGACTCGAGCGCGGCGAGTGTTACGGCATGCTGCTGAGCTGCCGGCCGGAGTTCCACCTCTGCGACATCGCCGGAGCGCTCCTCGGTGCGACGCCGTTCTCGATCTACCAGACGGCCGCGCCGGAGCAGATCGCGTACGTCGTCGGCGATGCCAACGCGCGGATCGTGATCACCGAGCAGGCCTACCTCGGCAACGTTCTGGCGGCCCGTGCGGAGCTGCCGCAACTGGAACACATCATCGTCGTCGACGGCGACGCGCCCGAGGGCACGATGCCGCTGGCCGGCGTCAGCGGAGACTTCGATGTCGAGGCCTCGCTGGCGGTGATCGAACCGTCCGACATCCTGACCCTGATCTACACCTCGGGCACCACGGGTCCGCCGAAGGGCGTGGAGTTGACCCATGCCAACATCATGGCGGCGCTCCGGTCCGTGCAGGAGATCATCACGCTCGCTCCCGGCGCCCGCGTGATCTCGTGGCTGCCGAACGCCCATATCGCAGAACGTATCTGCGGCCTCTACCTGCCGATCGTCTACGCCGCCCAGGTCACCACCTGCAGCGATCCGCGCCAGATCACGTCCGTCCTGCAGCAAGTGCACCCGAACTGGTTCTTCGCCGTGCCGCGGATCTGGGAGAAGCTGAAGGCCGGCCTCGAGGCGATGGTGCAGGGCATGCCCGAGGAGCAGCGCGAGCAGGCGGAAGCGGCGCTCGCCGCAGCGATCCAGCGCGTCCGCCTGCAGCAGGCGGAGGAAGCGGTCCCGCCGGAACTCGACGCGGCGTGCGCCGCTGCCGACGAGCAGATGTTCGCGGGGATCCGCTCGATGATCGGGCTGGATCAGACGGTCACGATCAACGTCGGCGCGGCGCCGACACCGATCTCCGTGCTGGAGTTCTTCCACGCGATCGGCCTGCCGCTGGCGGAGTTGTGGGGAATGAGCGAGACCTGCGGCTCCGGCACGGTCAACCGCCCGCAGTGGATCAAGCTCGGCACGGTCGGCCAGGCCTCGCCGGGAACCGAGCTCCGGCTGGCCGAGGACGGTGAGCTGCTGATGCGCGGCCCGACAGTCTTTCCCGGCTACCGCAACGCGCCCGAGAAGACGGCTGAGGCGTTGGACGCCGATGGCTGGTTGCACACCGGCGACGTGGCCGAGATCGACGCCGACGGTTTCGTCACGCTCGTCGATCGCAAGAAGGAGCTGATCATCAACGCGGCCGGCAAGAACATGTCGCCATCGAACATCGAGGGTCAGCTGAAGAGCGCCTCGCCGCTGATCGGCAGCGCCGTCTGCATCGGTGACGCCCGCTCCTACAACACGGCGCTGATCGTGCTGGACAGCGACTTCGCGCCGGTCTGGGCGTCACAGCACGGGCTCGACGGCGCGTCGCCCGCCGAACTCGCCGGCGACCCCGTCCTGTATGCCGAGATCGAGCAGGCCGTCGAGCGCGCCAACGCAGCGCTGTCCCGCGTCGAGCAGATCAAGAAGTTCAGGATCCTCGGTACCGAGTGGCTGCCGGGCGGCGACGAACTGACGCCGACGATGAAGCTCAAGCGCAAGCCGATTGGTGAGAAGTACGCTGCTCAGATCGAGGCGATGTACGCGTAGTGGTCCGGCGTGGGCGGGCAGGGGCTGCTCACTTAACGCCGCTTCGCGGCAGAACCGTTCGCAGACCCTGCCCGCCCCAAGCCTGCTCAGCGCTCCGGTGCCTCGCTCAGCTCGCATCTCCACCTAGCTTGTAGCTGAGCGGTGGGACGGGCGCTGGCGGTGCGGCGCTCGCTGGTCCGCTGCGTCTGATGCGGGCTCGGCCGGGCCTGGCCGGTGAGCGATTCTGCCCGCGAAGCGGGCGTTAAGCGAACGGTCAGGAACCGGCCGATCCCGCCACCACGAACGCCTACGGCCAGCCAGCGCCCGGGGACGCCAACCGCGCAGAGTCGCGCCCCGAGGCCTTTGCTTCGTACATCGCGCGGTCTGCGGCCTGCAGCAGCGCGTCGGCCTCATTGGCGGTGTGGCCGGCAACGGCGACGCCGATGCTCGCGGTGACGACGATCGGGGCATCGTCGACGAGGATCGGCGGCGCGAGCGCGACGCGCAGGCGTTCTGCGACCTCAAGTGCCTCGTCGGTGCCGCCGACGTCCTCGCAGACGACGACGAACTCGTCGCCGCCGAAGCGTGCGACGGTGTCCGAAGGCCGCAGGGCATCGTCGATGCGCGCCGCGACGCGCTGCAGGAGCTTGTCACCGGCGCTGTGGCCGTACTGCTCGTTGATCGCCGCAAACCGGTCGAGGTCGAGGAACAGCACGGACACTCCACCGCCGGTGCGCTGATTCCGCCGCAGCGCATGGCGCAGTCGATCGGCCAGTGTCGCGCGCGTCGGCAGGCTCGTGAGTGCGTCCTGGCCGCTGCCGACGGCGTCGTGACTGCCAAGGGCCAGCGCGGCGGCGGCCTGGCCGGCAAAGACCCGCAGCGCGGCCAGACGCTCACGGTCGGGCAGGAGACGGTCCGCCGGCTCGTCGGCCCAGAGGATGCCGATCGGCCGGCCGGTGGCATCGGCCAGCGCGACGAGCAGCCAGTGGTTGTTCCACGCGTAGGGGCCGTCCCCGTTGCGGTGGCCGACCGGCAGCGGGACGCGCAGGTCGAGCAGCGTGACGACGTCCTCCCGTTCCAGCAGGGCACAGCCGTGGCGCTGATAGGCCGAGGCGAAGAGCAGCGGCAGCTGGGTCAGCGACAGCCAGGGATGATCGAGCAGCGCGGAATGCGGTTCCCAGCCGACCGTTGCGACCGGCCGCAGCAGGCCGGTTCCCTCTGCTGCCAGGACCGCCACGCGACCGAAGCCGAGCCCCGCCTGGACCTGCCGGCAGACGTCGCTGACGGTCGCCCCGGTGGCCCGGCGGTCCGGCGGTCGGGACGCTGTCTCCGCCAGGCCGTCGATCGCGGCCCTGGAGCCGGCCACCGCGCGGGCGGTCTGGACGGCCTCGACCGCGGTCGTCGCGAACTCTGCACTCAGAGCCAGGGCCTCAAGCTGTGCCTCGCTCGGGCGCACGCCACCGGTCGGCGCGCCGGCCCGCAACATCCCGAGGATGTCGCCGCCCGAGCCGCGCATCACGGCAAACAGCACCTCGCCCGCCTGCCATGGGCCGGTCAGCGCCGCGCCAGGGCCGTCGCCGGGCGCCACATGCTGCACCGCGCCGCGCGCGAACTGCGGCGCCAGCTTCGGCGCCCAGAAGACCCACTGGGTCGTGGTGTTGAGCAGCGCGTTACGCACCTCATCGGAGCCCGCAACGGCGACGGTCTCGAAGTCATTCCACTGCGGCCGGTGCAGGTCGATCACCGCGAAGCCCATGCCGGCGGCGTGCGCCGCGTAGTCGGCCACCGCGGTCAGCACCGTGCTCACGTCATCGCTGGTCCGGGCGTCACGCGCCTGCGTCAGGAGTGCGCGCAACGCGCCGGATTCGGGCATGGGAGGTGGTCCAGACACTGGTACCCCGCTAAATCGATCGTCGCGGCCAGGACTTGAGGCCGGTTCCTACACTACGGACATGGCCTCAGCGCGTCAGATCCAGGTCGGAACGGTGCCGATCGGCGGCGGCGCACCCGTCGTCGTGCAGACGATGACGAAGACGGAGACGGCGAATCTGCGTGCCACGATGGACCAGATTCGGCGCGTCGCCGATGCCGGCGCCGACATCGTCCGTGTCGCCGTGCCGCGCGACGAGGACGTCGAGGCGCTGAAGACGATCGTCGTCGATTCGCCGATCCCGATCATCGCCGACATCCATTTCAACCACACCCTTGCGATCAAGGCGATGGAGGCCGGGGCCCACTGCATCCGCATCAACCCCGGCAACATCGGCGGGCCGGACAAGGTTGCAGAAGTGGTGGAGGTTGCGAAGCGCCTCAAGGTGCCGATGCGGATCGGCGTCAACTCCGGCTCGCTGCCGAAGCACCTGCGTGACCTCGAGTTCGCGAACCCGGTCGAGGCCCTCGTCACGGCGGCGACCGAGTTTGTCGACCTGATGCATCGCCTGGAGTTCGAGGATTTCAAGGTCTCGATGAAGTCCACCTCCGTGCCCAACACGATCGCCTCGAACCGGCTGCTCGCGGCGAAGATCGACCATCCGCTGCATCTCGGCGTGACCGAGGCGGGCACCAAGTGGTCCGGTTCGCTGAAGAGCGCCGTTGGTCTCGGCACGTTGCTCGCCGACGGCATCGGCGACACGATCCGCATCTCGCTCTCGACCTTTCACGCCGAGGAGGAGGTCAAGGTCGCGTGGGAGATCCTCAAGGCGCTGAAGCTGCGCGAGCGGGGCCCGGTGCTGATCGCCTGTCCGACCTGCGGCCGCCTGCAGTTCGACATGGACACCGTGGTCACGGAGGTGGAACGGCGGCTGGAAGCCTACGCCGACCCGATCGAGGTCTCGATCCTCGGCTGTGCGGTCAACGGCATTGGCGAAGCGCGTCACGCCGACTTCGGCATCACCGGCGCCAAGGACAGCGCGATGATCTTCTCCAAGGGCGAGCCGCTCAAGAAGGTGCCGACCGATCGCCTCGTTGAAGAGCTGTTCGCGGAGATCGACAAGTACTACGCGGCCGGCAAGCAGATCGTGCGTGACGACGCTGCTGCCGCTGAGGCACAGAAGTGGCTGGCCGAGAACGAGGACGACCAGGCGATGACGCCGGAGCGCCTTGCGGCGCTGGAGGCGGCCCAGGCCGACGCAGAGAGCGCCACGCCGATCGACGAGGCGCTCTCACCGCAGGACGGGCGCCGGTTCTCGCGGACCTAGCCGGCCGCTGCGAACCGCTCTGCCACCTTGGCCCAGTTGACGACGTTCCACCAGGCCTTGAGGTAATCGGGGCGGCGGTTGTTGTAGTTCAGGTAGTAGGCGTGCTCCCAGACGTCGTTGCCGAGCAGTGGGGTCTGGCCCTCGAGGATCGGTGAGTCCTGGTTTGCGGTCTTCGTAAGCTTCAGCTCACCGCCGTCGAGCACGAGCCAGGTCCAGCCGGAGCCGAACTGGCCGACGCCGTTGGCCTCGAACTGCTCCTTGAAGGCGTCGAACGAGCCGAATGCGGCGTCGATCGCGGCGCCGAGCTCGCCGTCGGGGGCGCCCCCGCCGTCGGGCGACATCGACTCCCAGAAGAGGCTGTGGTTGGCGTGGCCGCCGCCGTTGTTGCGGAACGGGCCCTGCTGGTCGCCGGGGAGCGACGAGAGGTTCTTGAGCACGTCCTCGACGGGCTGGCCGTCGAACTCGGTGCCGGCGATCGCGGCGTTGGCCTTGTCGACATACGCCTGATGATGCTTGTCGTGGTGCAAGCGCATCGTGGCCTCGTCGATCGTCGGCTCAAGTGCGTTGTAGTCGTAGGGCAGTGCGGGGACGTCGTAGGCCATCGTGGCTCCTCGTTCGCGGAAGGCAGGTGTCCTTTCACCATATCCGACCGCCGCGGTGTGCTTTGGCAGCGGTGCGCGCGGCGACTGCCCGGCGACACCGCGTAGGCTGGGCGGCATGCGCATGTCCGCCCTGTTCCTTCCGACCGAGCGTCAACCTCCCGGTGACGCCGAGGCGCTGTCGCACAAGCTGATGGTGCGGGCGGGCCTGGTCCGGCAGCTCGGCGCGGGACTCTGGACCTGGCTGCCTGCGGGCTGGCGCGTCCACCAGAACGTGGTGCAGATCATTCGTGAGGAGATCAACGCGATCGGCGGCCAGGAGATGCTGATGCCGGTCCTGCAGCCGGCCGAGCTGTGGCGCCGCAGTGGCCGCTACGAGACCGTCGGCGGCGAGCTGATGCGCCTCAAGGACCGCAAGGACGCCGACATGGTGTTGGCGATGACGCATGAGGAGGCCGTGACCTTCCACGCGGCGCAGTCGATCCGCTCCTACCGCGACCTGCCGCTCTGCCTGTACCACTTCCAGATCAAGGAGCGCGACGAGCCACGCCCCCGCGCCGGCGTGCTGCGCACGCGCGAGTTCATCATGAAGGACTCCTACAGCTTCGATGTCGACGAGGCCGGGCTCGACGAGGCCTACGAGCGGCATCGGCTTGCGTATCACCGCATCTTCGAGCGCTGTGGCCTGGAGTTCTACGAGAGTGAATCGGACGTCGGGATGATGGGCGGCTCAGGGGCCCACGAGTTCATGGCGCCGTGCCCGGCGGGGGAGAACGACGTGGTGCTCGGCCCGAACGGCTACAGCGCCAACATCGAGGTCGCGAGCGCGGATGCGGCGCCTGTGGCGACGCTGAGCGACGCGATCAGCGGCCGCCTGCACACGCCCGGACTGACCACCGTGGACGAGGTCGCTGGCAGTCTCGGCGTACCGAGCGGCAACCTGATCAAGGCGTACCCGGTCCTCGCCGAGCAACGCGGTCTCGTGATGGTCTTCGTCCGCGGCGATCACCGCGTCAACGACATCAAGCTGCAGACCGCCCTGGGCGAGGCGTTTCGACCGGCGAAGCCCGACGAGCTGCCGGGGCCGGCCGGCTTCCTCGGTCCGGTCGACGGCGTGCCGTCGATCTACGACAGCGCGATCAGGCCCGGACGCTACGTGGCGGGCGGCGGCGAGGTCGACTATCACGCCGTCGTTGACGTCCCTGCGGGCGAGCGGGCTGATGTGCGACTGGTCGAGCCCGGCGACACGATCGACGGACAGCCGATCACGATCGAGCCCGCAATCGAGATCGGCAACATCTTCAAACTCGGCACGCGCTACAGCGAGCCGCTCGGCTGCACCTACCTCGATGCCGCGGGAACGGAGCGCCCCGTCGTGATGGGCTCCTACGGCATCGGCCCGGCCCGCGTCGCGGCGGCAGCCGTCGAGCAGTTCGCCGACGAGTCCGGCATCTCCTGGCCGCGCTCGATCGCGCCGTTCGATGTCGAGGTGATCGCGCTCGGCAAGCCGGACACCGATGAGGCAGGTGCGGCCGCGATGCTGTACGACGAGCTCCGCGCGGCCGGTCTCGATGTCCTACTCGATGACCGGGCCAGTGGCGCGGGGGAGAAGTTCGCCGACGCCGAGCTGCTCGGCGTACCGCTGCGACTGACGATCGGCAAGCGGTCGCTCGAGGCCGGCGTCGCCGAGACCCAGATCCGCCGTGGCTCGGTCGATCATGAGGGCGGCGTGCCGATCAGCGGCGCTGCCGACGCGGTGCGCGCGCTGTGGGAGTCCCTGCCCTGAGCGAGCCCACCGAAGAGGAGCGTGACCTACGTCGCCAGCAGCGCGCCGACGATCGTCGGCAGCGTCTCGACGACCGTCGCCAGCAGGCCGAGGACCTGCGGCAGAAGTTCGACGAGCGCCGGCTCCAGGCAACGGGGGCTGCCCAAGAGGCCTGGCGCAACCCGCGACTGACGGTCCGACGCCTGTTCGGCCTTGACCGCTCCGGACCACCGCCGCCACAGACGCTCGCCGGCGCGCCATGGAACCCCTGGACGATCCCGAATGCGATCGGCTTTGTGCGACTGGCGCTGATCCCGGTGATGCTGTGGTTCGGGCTGCGCGAGGGCGATGGCGGCAGCGGCATGGCCGCAGCGCTCTTCGGGATCATCGCCTGGAGCGACTACCTCGATGGCATGACGGCCCGGATCACGGGCCAATACAGCCGTTTGGGGACATTGCTGGATCCGTTCGTCGACCGATTGCTGGTGTTGTCCGGCCTCGCGATCTGCTGGCAGAAGGACCTGCTGCCGCACTGGGCGATGATCGTCGTCGCGCTGCGCGAGCTCTACGTGATGGTCACCGCGAAGATGGTGCTCGACCGTGGCCTGGAACTGAAGATCAACTGGGCAGGCCGTCTCGGCGTGTGGCCGACGATGAGCGCGCTGTTCTTCGCGATGCTCGAGTGGCACACGTTTGCGGTCGGTCTGCTCTACATCGGCCTGGCGATGGGCGTGGTCGCCAGCGTCCAGTACACCCAGGATGCACTGCGCGCAGTCCGACCCGAACCCTCAACCGACGGTTGATGGATCGGGTTGCGATGCTATGCTCGCGCCGCCCGTTCCCTGACCAGAGAAGGCACTACCAGCATGGACTCGTTTCCCGATCTCGGATCGCTGTCGGACCAAGAGCTGAAGGACGTCATCCAGCAGTTGACGGATGAAGAGGTGGAGATCTCCTACCGGCGGCGCATCTTGCACGGCAAGATCGACATCCTGCGGGCAGAGCTCGTGAATCGTCTGCGCAAGCGGCACGAAGGTGGCGAGGACGTCATCACCGGTGCCGACGTGCAACGACTGACCGACATTCTGGCGGGACGCGCCGGCGACGCTGGCGACGCCGGCGCGGACGCCTAACCCAACGACGGGAGCTGCCGTGAGCGTTCTCTGCCCGGCATGTGGTTTCGACAACACCGAAGGCGCGAACTTCTGCCAGAACTGCGGGACGGCGCTTGCCGCCCCTGAGGGCGGCGACTCGATCACCGCCTCGTACGTCGTCGACGACACCGGTGACCTGGTCCCGGTCGACCTCGAGCAGGTTGTGGAAGCGGCCGGCGGCGCCGCGCTCGTCGTACGCGGCGGCGGCGGTCATGTCGGAGAATCGTTCCCGCTCACGGGCGAGCGGCTCTCGATCGGCCGGCGGCCGGATTCCGACATCTTCCTCGACGACGTCACCGTGTCGCGCGACCACGCAATGGTGGTCCGCCGCGGCGACGCGCTGCACCTCGATGACCTCGGCTCGCTGAACGGCACGTACGTCAACCGGCGGCGGATCGATTCGCAGCAGCTGTCCGACGGCGACGAGCTGCAGGTCGGCAAGTACAAGCTCGTCTTCGTCTCGCGCTGACGGCCATGCCGGACGCCGTTGTCACAAGCGTGGGGCAGCCGGCGCCAGGCCAGAAGTCGATGACGATCGGTGCCGTGTGCGCATCGCTGCGGCAGGAGTTCCCGGACATCTCGATCTCGAAGCTGCGCTACCTCGAGGACCAGAAGCTGCTGGAGCCCCGCCGCACGGCGGGTGGCTATCGCCTGTATGGCGCGGCCGACGTCGCTCGCCTGCGAGCCATTCTCCGGATGCAGCGCGATGAGTTCCTGCCGCTGCGGGTGATCCGGCAAGAGCTCGCCGCAGGCCGGGTCGACGGCGTGCCCGGCGGCAGCGCGGAGACCACCGCCGATCAGCGGCCGAAGCGTCTGCCATCGATCAGCGCCGCGGACAACGCGCGCTACAGCCTCGACGAGGTTCTCGACGACACCCGCGCCGACGCCCAGCTCGTTGCCGAGCTCGAGGAGTTCGGCGTCGTGCGCGGCACCCTGGACGACGGCGTGCGGTACTTCGATGAGATCGACCGCGAGATCATCCGCGCGGCTGCCGAACTGGCTCGCTACGGCGTCGGCGGGCGCAACCTCCGCGTCTTCCGAACGTCAGCGGACCGCGAGGCCGCGCTGCTGCAGCAGATCCTCGCCCCGTCCCTGCGCTCCAAGAACGCCCAGCGGCGCGGCGAGGCGGCCGAGGCACTGGAGAACCTTGCCACGGTGACGACGCACCTCAAGCATCTGCTGCTGGTCCGGGACCTTCGCACGCTGCTCAGCTGATGTCGGCGATCAGGCGGTCCCGAGTCCTCGCCGTGTCGCCACAACAGCTCTGGCGCACCGTCGCGGACCCGAGGACGCTGCCGCAGTGGTGGCCGGGGGTGGAGCGGGTCGAGGGCGTCAAGAGCCACGGCTTCACGCAGGTGCTGCGGTCTGAGCGGGGTGCCGTGGTGCGGGCCGACTACCTGCGCACGCAGAGCGTCGAGCCCGAGCTGCTCGTCTGGACCCAGCACATCGAAGGTACGCCGTTCGCGTCGGTGTTCGCCGCGCGCGCGGTACAGATCACCCTCGCGCCGACGGGCGTTGGTGCCGTCAAGGTCACGTTGTCGGTGGAGCAGACGCTGCGCGGGGCGGCGCGCTTCGTGCCGCTGAACAGGGGTGGCGTGCGGCGGCAGCTCGACGCGGCGCTCGAAGCGCTCGAAGCGCTCGGCGCCTAGTCCTGGATCGGGCCGCTGAGCACGATCCGGGCGGGCGTCTTGGGGTCCTTCTCGCTCTCCCGCGAGATCACCATGCGGTCGGCGCGCAGCACGTCCGCGGAGATCCCCGGCACGAGCACCTCGAGGCGACCCTTGCTCGCGCCGTCAGGGCGCACGGGGGGGACGAAGCCCAATCTGCGCCAGGTGCCGTTCGTCTCGATCCACAAGGCGTAGAACGAGCTTGGCGCAAGACCCTGGCCGATGACCTGGAGGCCGCGCTGACCATCCTGCTCGGCGAAGAACGCGGCGCCCTTCGGTGCGGCGGACCCGTCCGGTGCCTTCATATTGACCTGCTTGACGATCTTCAGCCCTTCGGTCGGCCCCGTGGTTCGAGCGTTCGTCGCCGCCGCCGTCGACTTCGGCGAGCCGCCGTCGAAGACGCCTGCGACGAACAGCACCACCAGCACGAGCGCCGCGGCGACGAGCCCGAGCAGAATCGCTCCGCCGGTACGAGACGAGGGGGCGGTCGCGGGAGTCTCTGCGGCCTCCGGGGACTCCGACGCCGGCGCGGCGCCTGAACTCGGCGGCGCCGACGACGGTGTGACCGGACCAGTGAGCCCGGCGGCCGCAAGCTGCTCGCGTGCAGTCCGCTGCCAGGCGCGCGCGGCCGCCGAGCGGTCCAGCAGCCCGGACGCGGCGTCGGGCGCTGCCTGGCCGAGCACGTCATCGGACAGCAGCGTCACGTCGGCGGCCGAGAGGTCACGCGGCCGCGCCTCGCCGATCAGGACGCCGAGCGCGGCCAGCGCACGCTCCTTGATCGTCGCAACATCGGTCTTGAGCACGGCTGCGATCTGTGTGTAGCTCTGGCCGCGGAGCAGCAGGAGCTGCAGAACGGCGCGCTGATCGGCACTGAGAGTCTCGGGCGCGGGCAAGCACGGAAGGCTAGCCCAGTGGCCGCCGCTATTGTCCGAACGCATGGACGCTCAGCTTCCGCTCGCGCTCACCGACGGCTTCGATGGAGCGATCGGTCTGGTCGTCACCGCCGTCGACCTGGAGGCGGGTGAGATGCGCGGCACGGTGGCGGTCGGGCCCGAGCATCTGCAGCCGGCCGGGCTGGTCCACGGTGGCGTGCTGGCCTCCGTCGCGGAATCGCTCGCGTCGATGGGCACCTGGCTCGGCGTGCGCGACGCCGGCAGCAGCGCCCAGGGCCTTTCCAACCAGACCTCGTTCCTGCGGCCGCTGCTTGGCGGCACGATCCACGCTCGCGCGCTGGTCCGGCACCGCGGCCGCACGACCTGGGTCTGGGAGGTCGAGATCAGCGACGACGAGCAACGCCTTTGTGCGCTGGTCCGGATGACCGTCGCGGTCCGTGCTGCTCAGACTTTGGTTGAGCAGTAGCGGATGGTGTTCAGCCGCCGAAGCGGTTGGTGATCGGCATCCGCCGGTCGCGGCCGAAGGCCTTCGACGTGACCTTGATTCCCGGCGGGTTCTGGCGCCGCTTGTATTCCGCGAGGTCGACCAGCCGGATCGTGCGGTCGATGTCGGCCGCCGGGAGCCCTCGTGCCAGCAGCTGCTCGCGTCCGAGATCCTGCTCGATGTAGCCCTCGAGGATCGCGTCCAGCGTGTCGTAGTCAGGCAGCGAGTCGGAGTCCTTCTGATCGGGCCGCAGCTCTGCCGACGGCGGCCGCGTCAGGATGTCGGGCGGGATGCTGCCGCCGCCGCTGCGTGCCGCGCGGAGCGCCATCAGGCGGAACACGAGCGTCTTCGGGCAGTCCTTGATCACGGCGAAGCCGCCGGCGCTGTCGCCGTACAGCGTGGAGTAGCCGACCGACATCTCGGACTTGTTGCCGGTGGTCAGCACGAGCCAGCCGAAGGTGTTGGACAGAGCCATCAGGAGATTGCCGCGAATCCGCGATTGCAGGTTCTCCTCGGTCATTCCCGCCGGGTGGCCGGCAACGGCTGGTGCGAGCAGCTCGCGGTAGGTGTCCATCGCCGGTGCGATGTCGAACTCGATCAGGTTGGCGCCCGTGCTGGTGGCCAGTGCGCGCGCGTCGTCCTGGGTCGCGTCGGACGAGTACGGCGACGGCATCACGACAGCGGTGACGCGATCAGGCCCGATCGCGTCAACAGCGACAGCCAACACGAGCGCGGAATCGATGCCGCCGGAAAGACCGAGCACGACATGCTCGAACCCATTCTTGACGACGTAGTCGTGCGTGCCGCAGACGAGCGCGTCATAGACCTCCTGGTCGGCCGAGGGTCGCGCTGCCACGACGGCCGCCGGTCCGGCTGTCGCATGCGGGGCGCCAGTGGTGAACGTGCCGAGATGGCGCGGCGGATGCTCGGCCGCGGCGCGCTCGACACGGGGGCGGGTGTCGCCGAGGCGCGCCGAGCGCACAGCCTGGGGGTCGACGTCGGCCCAGACCGTCGCAGCGGTGAACTGGGGTGCCCGCGCGAGCAGTTCGCCGTCATGGTCGATGATCGCGCTGCTGCCGTCGAAGACCAGCTCGTCCTGGCCGCCGACCTGGGCACAGAAGGCATAGGCGCAGATGTTGTCCCGTGCGCGCTGGGCGAACATCGCCTCGCGCTCTGCCGGCTTCTCGCCGTGGTACGGCGAGGCCGAGAGATTGACGATCAGTTCAGCGCCGGCCAGCGCGCAATCCGTTGCCGGGCCATCGGGGACCCAGTCGTCCTCGCAGACCGTGAGGCCGATCGTCGTACCGTCGACCTCCAGCAGCGCCGGTGTCCCACCGGCCTGGAAGTAGCGGTGCTCGTCGAACACGCCGTAGTTCGGCAGGCGCATCTTGCGGTAGGTCGCCTGGAGCTGCCCGTCGGCGAGGACAGCGACCGCGTTGAAGGTGTCGCCGTCGTACTCGGGGAAGCCGACAAGCACGACGATGCCGTTGCTGGCGCCCGCGAGGCGATCGATCGCCTCACGGCACTCCTCGAGGAAGTGGTGTTTGAGCAGCAGGTCCTCGGGCGGGTAGCCGCAGACCGCCAGCTCGGGGAAGACCACGAGCTGGGCGCCGTCACCCCGCGCGGCCTCGATCCCCTCCAGGATCAGCTGTTCGTTGCCCACCAGATCGCCGACGGTGGGGTTCAGCTGTTGCAGGGCGATCCGCACAGCCGGGACGCTAGCGACGAACGGGAGCCGGCGGCGGCGTGCTCGTGCGCTGGAAGCGCCGTCCGCGCGCGGTGACGCCGGCCGCGGCGCTCAGGGTGTCGATCCCCTCAGCGATCGCCGCGGCGATGTCGTCGAGGTCGGGGAGCGCGTCGAAGTCCCCGGTGAGGCCGAAGCCGAGGTGGCCGTTGTAGCTCACGACGGCGATGCCGAGTGCCAGGTTCTGGGCCAGAGGAACGACCGGGAAGACCCGCCTCAGTGGTGCACCCAACAGGTAGAGCTGGGTCTGCGGACCGGGGATGTTCGTGACGACGAGGTTCACGTAGCGCTGCAGCGACTGCAGGCGCGCCGCCTGACTGAGAATCGTCGTCGGCGCGAAGTTGGCGATCTCCGTGATCCGCTGAGCGCCCAGGGCCTGCCCGCCGTGCTTGATGTGCGCCGTCTCCTCGCGGATCGCGGAAAAGCACTCGAGCGGGTCGGCGAGACCGACGGGAAGCGGAACCCACATCGTCGCGACCTGGTTGCCCTGGCCGTCGTGCTCGCCCTCATCGCGGACCGAGACCGGCACCATCGCGCGCAACACCAGGTGGTCGGTCCGCCGCCCGCGCGCCCGCAGCCAGGTGCCGAGCCCCAGCGCCACCGCGGTCAGGACGACGTCGTTGATCGTGCCGCCCTGCGCGTTCTTGATCGCTTTGAAGCGTCCGAGATCGGCGTCGATCCAGGTGTAGCGGCGGTGCGTGCCGATCGGCACGTTGAGTGGGGAGCGTGGCGCCGGCTGCAGGCCGCCGGCGACCAGCGAGCCGACGGCGGCAACAGCGCCGCCGACGGCCTGCGCCGTCTGGCGCGGCCGCCGCGTCAGTTTGCGCACGCCGCGCCGGATCTCGGCTGGGACGACCGAGCGCTCGCGCCAAGCCTCGGCGAGCAGCTCGATGGAACTGGGTGGCGGCATCGGCTGCCAGCGCAGCGCCGGCGAGTCTGGCGCGGGCGCTTCCGCGGCAGGGTCAACGTCCAGCATGAGCGAGCCGATGTCGACGCTGCTGATGCCATCGACGAGCGCGTGATGGGACTTCGTCAGCAGCGCGAAGCCGCCGTCCTCGAGCCCCTCGATCAGCCACATCTCCCAGAGCGGCTTGCTGCGATCAAGCCGCTGGCTGAGCAGGCGCGCCGCCAGATGCTGGAGCTCGCGCTCCCCACCGGGCGACGGAAGGGCGGTGTGACGAACGTGGTAGCTGATCTTGAAGTGCACGTCGTCGACCCAGCAGGGACGGCCTTGACCGAGCGGCACGTTGGCCAGCCGCTGCCGGTAGCGCGGCGCGGAATCGAGCCGCGAGCTGATCACGCGGCAGAGCGCGTCGTGATCCGGCGCCTTGCCGTCGAACAGCAACAGCGCGGCGATGTGCATGTGGGCGCCTTGGTCCTCCAGGTGGAGAAACGAGGTGTCGAGTGCGGAGAGCCTGGCGGTCACGCACCGATGGTCGCAGGCTTCCACGGGCTTGTGACCCCCAAAAGAGTCCGACATCGGACCTAATGCGTGTGGCCTCGACCACACAAGGGGGGAGAACGTGTGTTCGTAGCCGATCCTACGGCTACCGCATCAACAGCACAGCCGAGTCGCGCCGCCCAGTCGGCGCGAGCGGGGGAACCATCGCTCTGCCGCAGTTGGGCAGGGCCGGGGCGTCGTGACGTTGTGAACGTCACCGCGACAGAGCGCGCAGCAGCGTGCCGTCGTGAGTCCGTCAGCTAACCCCGTAGGCGCTGCAGACCAAAGGACATACTCGTGTTTCGCCGTTCCATCGTGCTCGTCTCGACGAGCGTCGCAGCGATTGCTGCCGTTCCCAATCTCCAACCCGTCGCGGTGTCCGCGGCCACGGGTGGCGCGTCATCACAAGCCGCCCCAACCAGCTCGGCCACCGCGCATCTGCGGTCGCATCACGTTCTGGTCGGGGCCCGAATCGCCGTCCGTGGCCGCGCCGCCGGCTACCGCGCCAGCACGCCGCTCGCGCTCCAGCGCCGCAGCGGCGACGGCCGATGGATCACGGTCGCCCGCGCCCGGACCGGAGCCCAGGGCCGCTACCGCGTCAGCTGGACCGCGCCGCACGTCGGCCGCCGCAGTCTGCGGGTCGCGGTGGCGTCGGCACGGGTTGCGGCGGGCCGCGTCGTGATCTATCGGCGCGCGCTGGCCTCCTGGTACGGCCCGGGCCTCTACGGCGGCCCGCTCGCCTGTGGCGGACGCCTGCACGAGGGGACACTCGGTGTCGCCAACAAGACCCTGCCGTGCGGCGCCAAGGTGACCGTCCGCTTCCACGGACGCTCGGTGCGCGTTCCGGTCGTCGACCGCGGTCCCTACGTTGGCGGACGCGAGTTCGACCTCACCGGTGCGCTGCGCAACCGCCTGCGGTTCGACGGTGTGGGAACGGTGCTCGTCAGCCGGTAGGCCTGCGACACTTGCCGGGCTGTGGCCAAACGGGTGATCGCGCACCTCGACTGCGATGCGTTCTACGTCTCTGTCGAGCTTCAACGGCGCCCGGACCTCCGCGGCCTGCCGGTGATCGTCGCCGGTTCGGGCCCGCGCGCGGTCGTCACGACTGCGAGCTACGAGGCACGGGCCTATGGCGTCGGCTCGGCGATGAGCGCCGCCGAGGCACGGCGGCGCTGCCCGCAGGCTGTCGTGCTGGCACCGGACATGGCGCAGTACAAGGAGGTGTCCGGGCGCGTCTGGACGATCGTCGGCGCGCGCCTGCCGGTGCTACAGCGGATGGGGATGGATGAGGCGTACGCCGATCTGACCGGGATCGAACGGCCGTTGCCGTTGCTGCGTGAGGTGATCGCAGACGTGCTCAAGGAGACCGGCATCCAGGTCTCGGCGGGGGTTGCGCCGAATCGTCTGGTCGCGAAGATCGCCAGCGACCTGGGGAAGCCCGCGGGCTTTGTCGCGATCGGGCGCGAGGACGCGGCACAGCGGCTCGCCGGTCACTCGACGCGGATCATCCCCGGCATCGGACCGAAGACGGCTGAGCGGCTCCGGGCACTCGGAGCCGACACGATCGGTGCTCTGCAGGAGCTGCCGCCGGAGCTGCTGATCGACCGCTTTGGATCCCGTCACGGTGCGGAGCTCCACCGCCGGGCGTTTCTGCATGACGACTCGCCCGTGATCGTGGAGCGCGAGCTGAAATCCCGTTCCACCGAGACGACCTTCGATGTCGATGTGCAGGACACGGAACGGCTCGTCCAGGTCATCGGGCGGATGGCCGAGCAGCTCGCGGCCGGACTGCATCGCAGCAAGATCAGCGCGCGGACGATCGGCATCAAGGTCCGCCTCGATGACTGGACGACGGTGACCCGCGTCCGCACGTTGCCCGAGCCCACCGATCAGGCCGAGCTGCTGAAGGACACCGCCGTGCGCCTGCTCGCCGAGTACGCGCCTGCTCGCCCGGTGCGTCTGGTGGGCGTACGCGTGGCGAGCTTCTCCGGCGCCGGACGGCCAGCGACGACGACGGCCGATGGCCCGCGACCCGCCGGGCAGCTGGCGCTGGAACTCTGATGCGGCTCTTCACCGAACGCTCCGGCACCGGGACGCCGGTCGTGCTGCTGCACGGACTCACGGCGACGCACCGCTATGTCGTGATGGGATCGACGACGCTGCAGCGGTCGGGCCACGACGTTCTGGCCTACGACGCGCGCGGCCATGGATTGTCAGAACCGGCACCGACGCCGGACGCCTACACCTACGCCGACCTCGCGGGCGACCTCGGCGAGCAGTTGGACGACGCCGGCCTGCCGAGGGCGGTGCTCGCCGGTGCCTCGATGGGAGCGCACACCGCGGTGCGATTCGCCCTCGAGCGGCCGGAGCGCGTCGCCGGGCTCGTGCTGATCACGCCGGCGTTCCTTCCCGGCAGCATCAGCGACGACAGCCTCGCTGTCTGGGACGCACGTGCCGACGGGCTGCGGCGTGGCGGCATCGAGGGCTTCCTGCAGGCCTACGGTGACCCGGGCGTCGCCCCCGGCATGCGGGAGACGGTGCTGCGGGTCATGCGCCAGCGCCTGGCACTGCACGAGCACCTCGGTGCTGTCGCGGACGCGCTGCAGGCGGTGCCGCGCTCAGCGCCCTTCCGTGACCTGCAGGACCTGCAGGCGATCACGGTTCCCACGGCCGTGGTTGCCGATCGCGACGAGGTCGATCCCGGTCATCCGCTCGCCGTCGGACAGGCGTGGGCCACCGCGATTCCCGGCGCCGAACTGATCGTGGAAGATCCCGGTGAGAGCCCGATCGCCTGGCAGGGCGGCAGACTGTCGCGCGTGATCGCGGACGTGACCGAGCAGACGACTCTGGAGCGCGAATGACCGAACCGAACGACCTCGCGGCAATGCGCCGCCGCTATGACCGCCCGCCGCTGCGGCGGGCCGATCTGGCCCCCGTGTGGGACCAACAGCTGCGCCAGTGGATCGCCGACGCCGAGGCGGCCGGCATCGCGGAGCCGAACGCGATGGTGCTCGCCACCGCGTCGCCGGACGGCCGGCCGCGAACGCGCACGGTGCTGCTCAAGGACCTCAACGACGAGCGTCTGACGTTCTACACGAACTACAGCTCAGCGAAGGGTCGGGACCTCGCCGACAACCCGTGGTGCTCGGTGACCTTCCCGTGGATCGCGATGGCTCGCCAGGTGACCGTTGTCGGCCGTGCCCGACGCGGTTCCGACGACGCGGCGGATGCGTACTTCGCGTCACGCCCTTATGGCTCACAGATCGGTGCCGTTGCCAGCCCGCAGTCCGAGGTGCTGACCTCGCGGACCGTCCTCGAAGAGCGTGAAGCTGAGGCCCGCGCGCAATATCCCGAGGGGTCCGCGGTGCCGCGTCCCTGGCATTGGGGAGGCTATGACCTGGCGCCCGTCTCGGTGGAGTTCTGGCAGGGGCGTGCCGATCGCCTTCATGATCGGCTGCGCTACGTGAGAACGGCCGACGGTGCTTGGATCGTCGAGCGATTGGCGCCGTGACGCGCCGTCGAGAGCACGCCGGAGCGGGGCCGCCCGATACCCTGATGTGACGTGCTTGAAACCTACCAACGGATCATCAACGCGGCCCGTATCGAACTGGAGGGCGCCGGCAACCCCGGCTATGCCGTCCTGTCGGCGCTCGACGGCCAGTTCGAACTCGGCCCGATGATCTACGCAGCCCTGCGGCCGGCGCTCGCACACGCCGACCGCACTGCCGCGCAGGCCGAGCCCGGCGAGAAGGTCTACATCGTGAGCCGCGCCCAGGAGGGTGAGCGCACGATGTTCACGATCATGGATTCGCGCTCGCGCAAGCTGCACCAGCAGTTCGAGGTGATCGAGAAATCGATCTCCGAAGAAGACACCCCGGTATGACGCCGGCCGCGCCGGAGCGCATCGTCATCCACTCCGAGACGATCCGTCTCGGCCAGCTCCTCAAGCTCGCCGGGGTCGTCGGCTCCGGCGCCGAGGGCAAGCTGCTGCTCGCCGCGGGCGCGGTGACCGTCAACGGTGAGCCGGAAGCACGACGCGGCCGACAGCTCCGCGCCGGTGACCGCGTCAATGCCGCGGGAGAAGCGCTGCTCGTCGCCGACGCAGCGGACGACTAGGACCGCGCGTCGAACAGCTGGTCGGGATCGAACTCCTCGCGTCCGGCCAGCACCAGCCGGCGGCGGTGGATACCCCACGCGACGAAGCCTGCCGGCAGCATCAAGCCGTAGTTGAAGAGGCGGTAGGCGAGGGTCGCGACCGCGGCCTGCCCGGCGGCGAGGCCGGCGAGCTTCAGCGCGCCGATCAGCCCGGCCTCGACGACGCCCAGTCCGCCCGGCGTGATCGACACCTGGTTGAGCAGCTGCGCCGTGAAGAACGCCATCAGGAGCAGCCAGACCGACGGACGGCCGCCAACGGCGAGTACGGCGAACAGCATCGTCAGGAAGTCGAAGATCCAGCGACCCATCGTTGCGAGCATCGCGGCGGGGAAGCGCTCACCGAGCCGGTCGCGGGTCTCGTCACGGATCGCGATCAGTCGATCCGGCAGATTCGGTGGCGGCTCCCAGCGCGGCAGGCGTTGACCGACCCGGGTGATCGCGTTGCCGACGGCGCGGAGCAGAAACTCGCTGCGGTTGGCGATCACCGCGATGATCACCATGCCGGCGAAGATCGCGACGCCAAGCAGCGCAGCCTCGGCGAACGTGGGGGGGACACTGCCGAAGAGGATCGCCGGCAGGGCGAGCAAGGGGAGGGCGCAGAGCCCCGCGACCTGCAGCACGGTTGCCGCGGCCAGCCCGGTCGCCACGGAGGACCGCCGCACCTCGTCATCCGTGGCCGCAGCGAACATTCCGTATTGCGCGGCGGTCGCCGTAGCCGCGCCGCCGGGGACGATCCGGCCGAGCGCGCCGCCGGCGAGCTGCGACGTCGCGATCGCCCAGCGGTCCTCCGTGCCGATCGCGATCGCCTGCAGCTGCCACAGGCACCAGATCGACGCGCTCTGCGTCAGCGTCATCGCCGCCAGCCACCACGGCTGCAGCTGCTTGACCTCGGACCAGCTGCCGAGCGCCGTCAGCAAGGTCGGCGCGAAGATGTACAGCACGACCGTCGTCACCGTGATCACCGCCGCGCGCCGGGCAATGCGGCCGGCGAGGCGCCGGCGCCTGCCACGGGGGTGATCGATCATCGGTCCGGTCACGAGTGCAACGTACAGCGTCGCGTGCCGATCATCAGACCAGCGATGGCCTCTGCCGGGCGCCCCATCACGATCATCGGTCTGGTCCTCGCACTGGTCGGACTTGCCGCGCTCGCACCGAAACTGCGCAGTGCAGCGCCGGCCGAAGGGCGATATCCGGACGCTCCCGGCGCCGTGCGGTACGACAGCACCGCGTCAGCCACCGACCGGAGCATCGTCGAGGGTGCGTTGGCTCGCGCCAGGCCGGAGGCGCGAGCGGCGCTGGCGCCGGTGCTCGGCAATGTGATCGTGAGCATCGGCAGTCCCGCTCCCGGCGTCGCCGGTGAGACGCGCTGGAAGGATGGACGGTTCACGATGGAGCTCAACCTGGGCCTCGTCTACCAGATGCTCGGCACGAAGGGCACCGACCGGCTCGTCCTGCACGAGTTCGGCCACGTCGTCGACGTCGCGCGCACGCCGCCCGACGTGGACCTCGCGCTCGACAAGGAGACGCCGCGCGGTTACGGCTGCAAAGACGGTGTCAACGGTGCCTGCGCGGTGCCGCGCGAGCGCTTCGCCGAAGGCTTCTCGAAGTGGGCGACCGGCGACATCGGCGCACAGGCCGGTGCCGTACTCGGGTATCAGATCCTGCCACCGTCGGACTTGGAACGGTGGGGGCGGGACTTGACCGCGGGAATCAAGCGCCCGTAGCCGCCGCCGGCGCCGTCATCGGCCGGCTTGAAGATCGGCGTCGGTTCGGCCCGGCCGCGCAGCCGCTCGCGCCCGGCCCTGAGCCAGCCGTCACCGGCCGCGCCGGCCCCAACGACACAGGTCTCAGAGACCAGAATCCGGCCCCGCTCCTGCTTGGCAAGGTCGGTCAGGCGCGCGGCCTCGTTGACGGCGTCACCGATCACGGTGTACTCGAAGCGCTCGGCGCTGCCGACGTTGCCCGCGACGACGGTGCCGGATGACACGCCGATTCCGGCGTCGTAACCGGGCAGCTCGCTGCGTAGCCGGCGGCGAATCTCGAGCGCGGCCCGCAGCGCGGCGCCGCACGCGTCATCGTGCGGCAGCGGCGCGCCGAAGATGCAGAGCCCTGCGTCACCGAGGAACTTGTTGACGGTGCCGCCCTCACGCGAGACCGCGTCGATGACGATCGCGAAGAAGCGGTTGAGCAGCTCGACGACCTCATGCGGCGGCCGCTCGACCGCGAGCCGGGTCGAGCCGACGACGTCGCAGAACAGTACGGCGACGTCCAGTTCCTCACCGCCGAGCTCGGCGCCGCGCTCCAGCGACTGCTGGACGACCTCGGCACCGACCTGTCGGCCAAACAGGTCGCGCAGCTGCTCGCGCTCGGCCAGCCCACCGACCATGTCGTTGAAGCCGGACTGCAGCAGCCCGAGCTCGCTGCCGTCATAGACGCCGACCCGCACGCTGTGGTCGCCTTCCCGCACGCGCGCCATCCCGAGGCGCAGCTCATCGAGCGGCTCGGACAGCGACCGGGTGCTGATCCACATCGCCGCGAGACCGGAGATCAGTGCGACCGCGCCGAGGAAGACGGCCGTGCCGGCCATCTGGCGCACGGAGCCGGTCAGGCTGCCGGAGAGCACGCCCGCGCCGACCAGCACGATCCCGAGCACAGGAATGCCGGTCCCCAGTCCCCAGGACAGCAGGATGCGCCACGAGACTCCGGGCAGCTCAGCGTGGTCGTGGACGATGTCGGCCATCGCCAGGGCTGTGACCGGGCGCAGGATCCGCTGCACCATCAGGTAGGCGAAGATGCCGGTGCCGAGGCCGCCGAGCGCGATCGCGATCGCCACGGCCACGGCCAGGTCGGTGCCGTACTGACTGTTCAGTGCCGTGAACGCGACGACGCCGCCGGCCCAGAACGCCGCCGGCACCATCAGCACGCGCCCGGGCGTGCGGAGAACCAGGCGCCGGTCCGCGGCCGTTGCCGGCTTGCCGGTTCCGAGCCAGCGATGGACGGGGCGCCAGAGCTTCATCGTCCAGATGAAGCCGATCGGTGCGGTCACGGCCCACAATGCGGTGAGGGCGATCAGATTCGTGCGCACGACCTCGGTGCTGCCGGTCAGCGGCGGCACCGGCAGCAGGAAGACGAGGAAGATCGTGACGATGATGACGCCGTTGATGTTCGAGACCAATAGGGCGGTGACGAGCGGCAGCCACAACCGTTGCTCGATGTTGGACAGGCGGAGGCGCATCAGCGGCACGTACGGTACCTGCAGGGTCCCTCGGTACCGTCGCGGCAGTGCCTGATGATCAGGCCAGCAGGTCCAGCACGGAACGCTCGTGCTCGAGCGTCATCGAGAGCACTTTTGCGCTCGCGGTGTAGGCCAGCTGGGCGGACATCATGCCGACCATCGCCTCAGCCATGTCCGGCGTGTCGGGCGAAACCGGGTCGGGACCGGCAACGCCGGCTGCGGCGCTCGTCATGCGGCTGGCGGCGAGATCGAACATCGCCTGGGCGTTCTGCATTCCGTTGACGGCGTTTGTCTGCACGTTCCGTGCATCGGCGCTACCGCGTCCGTTCATGATCAGGCTGCAGCGGGGCTGGACCGATGCCCTACTCGCCGTCGCTGGCGCGTGCGTTGTCGGCCCACGGCTCCGTCGCCCCAGTGTCCTCCTCGAGCACGCCGAGGATCTCGCCGACGCGGCAGACGAGCAGTCGTTCCTCGTCCACCTCCACCCAGACACCGGCAGATGCCGGGAACACCACGTGATCACCGGGCGCGACCGGCATCCGGACGCCGACGTGCTCCCACCAGTCGAGTCCCTGGCCGACGCTGAGCACGATGCCCTGCTGCGGCGGAGCCTCATTGACGCCTGACGGCACGAGCAACCCGGAATTCCGGAACCGCTCAGGCTCCAGCTCCTTGATGACCACCCGGTCGAACAGTGGGCGCATGAGGTGTTTCATTGCTGACACAGGGTAGAGCAGCGGTGCCCGCCCGCGGCGCTGCTAACAGCGGTAGCGGGCGATCTCGCTGCGGATCGGTGCGAGCTCCGACGCCGTCCAGTCGCTGTGGGTGCGATTCCGCAACGCCGCGACGCGCTCTTCGTGAAACGGCGAGCTGAGGCTCATCGCGTGACCGATGATGTCGGACTGGCGGATGTCGTAGCGGCACTTGAGCCAGGCGCTGAGGGCGACGATCGAGCGACGCTGGCGCTTGCGGCCGAGGATCTCCTGGGCGTTCATCCCGACCTGCTCGATCCCGATCGCGCGGTGGTTGAGGCCGATCGTGTGGCGGCAGCGGATCGACAGCGGCACGAGCTGCACGATCGTGCCGTCGCGGTCGACGATGAAGTGGGCGCAGACGCCGGGCAGCTCGTGCAGCTCAGGATCACGGTCGTTGGACGCGAACGTGTTGTAGGCCGAGCTGAGCGTCGTCGTGACCGTGTAGTGCTCGACGATCACTCGTGGGTGGCTGAGCCGGTAGCTGCTCGTGCCGTAGTGGCGCTTGGAGTACGCGGCCATCTGCTTCTTGCGATCGTCGCCGAACGGGATCGGCCGCTGCACGATCGCGGGCCGTCGCGCTTGCGGCGTCGCTGCCGCGGGCACAGCCTCGACCTGGGCCAGCGACGTGACGGCGAGGCTGAGGAATCCTGCGATCGACAGAATCACCACCAGAGGAGTAGCAGCCCGACCCGCCGAGCCTGTGCGATGCTGCCCAGATGGCGAAGGCGATCAGAGCGCGCGATGCGTTGATGGCCGCGGTGATCGGGGACCCGCAACCGCCGATGCCAGCGTTCAGCGCGGTCGATCTGGGCCCGTTCTGGCGGACCTTCGACGACCGTGCGCCGGTGCACCTGCGGGGTGGGCTGCGCATGGCCACCGTGATGCTCGGCATCGTGTTGCCACGGCTGCTGGGGCATGGCCGCGGCCTCGTCGGCCTGTCGGCCGATGATCGCGACGCTGTGGTCCAGAAGGCGGCGACGCTGCCACTGTTCTCGGACCTGCTCGAGGTGGCGAAACTCGTCGGCTGCTTTGCCTACTTCTCGGGACCTGCGGTACAGGACGCTGCTCGAGGCCGCGTGTGACGCGGATCGACGGACACGAGCTCCGAACCGACCTGACCCTCGACTGCGATGCGGTCGTCGTCGGCAGCGGACCCGCAGGATCGGCCTTTGCCGCCGAGGCGGTGCGGCACGGCATGTCGGTGATCGTCGTCGAGGCGGGTCGTTGGTTCGAGCCGGCCGAGTTCGCAGAGACGGCCTTCGCAGCGATGGCCGCTGCATACCGGGGCATGGGCGGGTCGCTGGTCGTCGGCCGTGCGCCGATGCCGTTTCTCCAGGGCAAGATGGTCGGTGGCAGCTCGCCGATCAACGGTGCGATCTGCTGGCGCCTGCCGGAGGACGTGCACGCCGCGTGGCTGCAGGCCGACCCGGGCCTGGCCGGCGGCCTGCCGTGGCAGGCGCTGGAGGACACCAGCGACGCGCTGGAGGCCCGCCTCTCGATCGCCCCGACCGAGCCCGCGATCGCGGGACAGAAGAATCTGCTGATGGCTGCGGGTGCCGCCGCCCTCGGCCTGGAGCACCGGCCGATTCGGCGCAACGTGCGTGGCTGCCGCGGCCTCGGGCGTTGCATGCAGGGGTGTCCCGAGGGCAACAAGCTGTCGGTCGATCGGACCCTGCTGGCGGACGCGATGGCCGCGGGCACCACCGTCGTCAGCTCGGCCGAGGTCGGCTCCATAACGTTGGAGCGCGGCCGGGCGCGCGGTGTCGTGGCGCGGGCGGAGGGGGGAGGACAGGTGCGGATCAGGGCCAGTCGTGCCGTGATCCTTGCGGCGAGTGCGGTCCAGACACCGTCGCTGCTCCTGGCGAACGGCATCGGCGGCGGCCCGGTCGGACACAACTTCCAGGGGCATCCCGGCGTCTCGATGTCCGGCCGCTTCCCTGAGCCGGTGCGGATGTGGGAAGGCGCGACCCAGGGCCATGAGGTGATCGGGCTGCGACGCGAGGGGCTGAAGTTCGAGGCGCTGGGCTTCGGCCTCGACGTCCTGGCCGCGCGTCTTGACGGTGTCGGCCGCAAGCTCGCGCGGCAGATCGATGACCTCGCCCATCACGTTGACTGGGGCGTCGCCGTCAAGGCCGAGGCGCGCGGACGCGTCCGACGCGTGCGCGGCCGAACGGTCGTCACGTACACGCCGACGCCGCGCGATGTCGCGCAGTTCCGTCGTGGCCTGCGGGTGCTGGGCGAGATGATGCTGGCTGCCGGCGCCGAGCATGTCGACCCAGGGATCAGAGGGCTGCGTCAGCCGGTGCGCGATAGCGCGGAGCTGCAGCGCATCGAGCGCGACGGCCCGACCAACCCGGCCCGTTACACGGCGGCGATCACGCACATGTTCGGCACGGCACGGATCGGCTCTGACCCGTCAGAGTCCGTCGTGCGGCCCGACTTCCGCCATCACGTGATCGATAGTCTCTACGTCGCGGATTCCAGCGTGTTTCCCACGGCGACCGGCGTCAATCCACAGGTTTCGATCATGGCGATGGCGCAGCTGTGCGCACGATCTGTCGCCGGCGTTGCGGTCGGCGCCGCAACCCCAACGAGGACGACATGAGCACCACGCCACAGAGCGAAACCGCCGCGACCCTGACGCTGGACGATCTGATGACGATGTCCAGCAGCGAGCTCCAGGCCATCATGGACCGTGGCTATCCGCTGGATCCGGCCGCGATGGTCGGCAAGCAGTACCTGGGCGCGGACCTCTCGATGCCCAAGCTCGGGCACGCGATCCTGTGGCAGACGTTCCGCAAGACCTTTGTCCAGGACGAGGACGGCGGCGTCCGTGGCTGGAACGTGCGGATGGAGCAGCACGGCATGCATGGGCCGCGCGTACCGCGGCGCGACAAGCACGGGAACGAGCGGCCGTTCGGCCACTACAAGATTCGTTCTGCGGCGGGCATTACGTGGCCGCGCGGCTGGTCGGGCCGGCACTACTTCGACTACGGCGTCGCCGGCAACACGTTCACCGACCGCTGGGGCTTCACGCCGGTCGTTGCGGTCAACGAGGGCAGCTCGGATCTCGTGCTCGGCTGGGAGATCTTCCGCGTCGCCGGTCGGATGATCGCCCCATCGATGTACTGGGCGATCCAGGCCGACGGACCGCTCGAGACGATCGTGCCGCCGCCGCGCAAGCCGCGCGGCTAAGGCTGGGTCTGCGCTGCCGGTGCGCGCGCGGTGACCAGCCGACTGGCCGTCCACGGGCCGCCGTACCACGCGATCGGACCAAGGCTGCGGTGTTGCACGTCAGTCGCGCCGAAGGCCCGCAGATCGTCGGCGTACTGACCGGTGTGCCGCATGTCCACGATCGCGATCTGCGCACCGGGCCGCGCGACCCGCAGCAGCTCCTTGATCACGGTGCGGCGGAGGTCCCGGTCACTGACGTTGTGGACGGCGGCGTTGGCGGTGATCAGGTCGAAGGACCGGTCCGCCAGCGGCAGTGCTGTCATGTCGCCGGTCACGAACGCGACGTGCTCGGCGACGCCCTGCGCCTGCGCATTGGCGCGGGCTGCCGCATCGGAGTTGCCGGATTGGTCCTGGGTCCGCCAGAGATCGAGCCCGGTCGCTTCGGCAGCAGGGAACCGGCTGGCGGTCATGATCGCCACCATCCCGCGGCCGCAGCCGACGTCCAGGCTCGCCGCCGGCGGTGTTGCGGCGAGGCTCTCGAGGATGCGGGCCCACACGACGAACTTGCCGCGCCGCGTCGTGTGCAGGTAGATCCCAGCCTGTGCCAGGAGCACGATGCCGGTGATCAGCGGCAGCGGCGACTGCGCCAGGACTCCGAGCGCCAGAAACACCAGACCGGCGGCGGCGCTGAGGATCGGGACGTACGGCGCATCAACGCCGTAGTCACCGGCCGGTCTCGGGTTGCTCATGCGCCGCAGCCTACGGCGCCGCGCGGCGTTTTCGGTCCCGAATTGCCATAGTTCGGACCATGACGGCGACACGGTGGTTGGCCTACGTGCTCTGGCTCACGTTCGGGGCGTTCCTGATCGCCTGTGCGGGCGACACAGGCCCGTGGGTCACGACGCCGATCGCAGCATTCTTCGTGCTCTCGGGCTCGATGGTGTCACCGCAGTACTTCGGCTGGCGCGAGGCACCTCGACGCAGCAGTCGTCACACTTCGACGTCATGAGCAAGCCGAGCTACGCGCCGATCGCCGGCAAGACGGTCGTCATCACCGGCGCAGGTTCGGGCATGGGCAGGGCGCTCGCGCAGCGACTCAGCCGGCTCGGCTCACCGGTCGTGATCTCCGACGCCAACGAGGAGACGCTGGCCGAGACCGCGACATCGCTGTCCGGACCGGTCTTCCAGCGCCCGCTCGACGTGCGTGACCGTCAGGGCCAGTTCGCTCTCGCCGCAGAGGCTTCGGAGTGGGCACCGCAGCCGATCGGCGCGGTGTTCAACAACGCCGGTGTGGCGCTGTCCTCGACGGTGGCCGACGCAGCACCAGAGGATGACGAGTGGGTGATGGACATCAACATCAACGGCGTGATCCACGGCGTGCGCGCCTGGCTTCCGGTCCTCCTCAAGCAGAATTCCGGCGCGATGGTCAACACATCGAGTGTGTTTGGCCTGATGGGATTCAAGACCCAGAGTGCCTACTGCGCCTCCAAGTTCGCCGTGCGGGGTTTCACGGACTCGCTGCGATGGGAGCTCAAGGGCACCGGCGTGCGCGCGATCAACGTGCATCCGGGCGGCATCACGACGAATATCGTCGCCAACGGCCGCATGAAGGTCGATCCGCGCGGCGGCAACCGCACCGCGGACGAGATGGTCAAGGAGTTCGAGCAGTTGACCTTCACGTCGCCAGATAAGGCCGCAGCGATCATTCACAAAGGCGTGGATCGCGGCAAGGCGCGGATCCTGGTCGGACCCGACGCCTACATGTTCGACGCGCTCGCGCGTACGGCACCGACGCGCTACCCGCAGGTGATGGACGGCGTCGAGCGCGTGCTCACGCGCCTCGGCCGCTGATCCGAGCGTTGCTTCCCCCGTACCCGACACGTATGAACTACGAAGTCCGATTCAGTGACGTCACGCCTTGTTTCCTCGGGGTTGCGTTTGTCGGAGACATGTGCAGGACGTTGGCGGCCCGACGAGGTCGTCTCGAGTGTGGGGCCGGACGGCGGTCAAGGTGTCGGGCGGCTGGCCCGCTCGGTGAGGGCGTGGCATTTCTCGCCGCCGGCTGACCAAGGGAGCGGTTAGCTGCGCTTGGTGGTGAGGCTGCGGGTCTTGATGGGCTTGCCGCTGATCGTGATGCGGAGCTTCGTGCGCAGGGTCGGCGCTTTTTTGAGTTTGATCGTGCCGGTTGCGCGGCAGGCCGCGCCCCGGGGCTTCAGTTTGAGGCTGACTCGGTAGGTGGTGGTGCCGAACGCGGTTGTTGCCGTGACCGTGCCGGTGCAGCGCTGGCCTTTGCGGAGCTTCAGCTGCGCGTTGATCGCAATGCGCTTGCCGGCCAGTAGCGCCTCGATCTCCGCTGGTGGGAGCCGTACTGGCGGGGTCACGGCTGGCGGCGTCAGGGTCGGTGGCGTGAGCGGGTTGGGGTCTGCTGGTGCGTCCGGCGTGCTCGGCGGCGTGTCTCCGCCTCCGCCGTTGCTTGAGCCGTCCCAGCCGAAGCCGATCACCTTGTGTGGCGTGGGCTGTGGGCCGTGGCCTTCAGGCATGAAGCCATCGCCGAGCTGGCCCTCATCGCCGAGGCCCCAACAGGCCACGGTGCCGCTGCTGCGCAGAGCGCACACCGTGTAGGTCCCGACGGCCGCAGCGACCGCGTCGGTGATGCCGGGAATCGCAACCGCTACTGAGGAATCGGCGGAGTCGGTGTCAAAGGCCAGCTGCCCGTTGTCGCCCTCACCCCAGCAGGCCACTGCGCCGTTTTGGCGGACTGCGCAGCTGTTGTAGGGGCCGGCTGCGACCGCTGCTGCGTCGTCGATACTCGTGACGTCAACGGGGGTCGAGGAGTTGTTGGTGTCGCCGTTGCCCAACTGTCCGTTGGGTCCGCCGCCCCAGCAGCTGACGATGCCGCTGGCACGTGCAGCACAAACGTGGGTCTCGCCGGCGGCGATGGAGACGGCGTCGTTGATCCCGGTCACCGCAACCGGTGTGGACGAATTGGTGTCGTCACCGTTGCCGAGTCGCCCGTAGCCGCCGTAGCCCCAGCAGGCGATGGTGCCGCCGCTGCGGAGCGCACAGTTGAAGCTGGAGCCGCCGGTGATTTGCGTGGCGTCACTGATGCCGGTCACGTCGACCGGTGTCTGAGAATCACTGGTGTCAGCGTTGCCGAGCTGCCCGGAGCCGCCTGAGCCCCAGCAGGAGACCGTGCCGCCCGATCGGAGTGCGCAGGCGTGATAGTCGTCGATCGCGAGGCTTGTGGCATCGGTGAGTGCGCTGCCGCCAGAGGTCAACGAGCTCCCGGCGCCCCAGCAGGAGACGCTGTGGTCGGCCTCCACGGCGCACGTCGACTGCTCGTACGTGTCGACGGCCAGCGCACCGACGTGGCCCAAGGGGATCACGGGCGACCAGTAATTCTGTGCGTCCCCGCCGTCGATCTGGTGCGAGCCGTTGCTGCCCCAACAGGACAGCTGACCCGAGCCCAGCGAACATGCATGGTTGTTCCCCGCCGTGACCTCTGTGGCGCCGCTCACAGCGGGGACCGGGGTCGGTGCGCCCGCGAGGATGTTGTGACCGGTGCCGGTTCCACCGAAGGTGCCGAAACCCCAGCAGCTGACATCGCCGTTGGAGTGGGTTGCGCAGGTCGTGTAGGCGCCCATGCTGAGCGAGGTGGCATCCTCGATACCGAGCGTGTTCACCAGCTCACCGGGCGTTGAGGGGGAGAGCAAGGTGCCGTCGCCGAACTGTCCCACGCTGTTGTTGGAGCCGCTGCAGCCGACCCGCCCGTTGGTGAAGAGCACACACCCGGAGGATCCTCCGAACGCGATGCTGCGGGCCGGTGAGCCTACGGGCACCGTGGTGCCGGAACCATAAAAAGCGCCGGCGCACACCACGTCGCCGTCGGTCTGGATGATGCAGACCGCTGCTCCCTGGACTCCGACGCTCGCAGCTTCCGAAAGTCCGGAAACCGTAACCGGCGTCAACGCGTCGCTTGAACCACCGTCGCCCAGATTGTTTTGGTCATCGCGACCCCAGCACCGGACACTGTCGTCGCTGAGCACGGCGCAAGAGTCATCACCGCCAGCACCGATCGCAGACACATCCGTAAGCCCGGTCACCGTCACGGGGGTCGCCGCGGGACCTGTCGTTCCGTCACCCAGCTGACCATGACTGTTACTGCCCCAGCACACCACCTGTCCGCTCGTGCGCAGCGCGCACATGTGCTGACTGCCAATGGCGATCGCGGTCGCGTCCGACAAGTCCGAAACCGTGACGGGCGTCGCGGATTGACTCGTGTTGCCGTCACCGAGCGCAAAGGAGCCCCAGCACTGCACAGAGCCCGAGGCCAGGAGCGCGCACGTCCACGATTCGCCTACCGCCACATCGATCGCATTGCTGACGCCCGGAACAACAACCGGCGTACCAGCCGTCATCTTCGGCGGCGGCGTGCTCGGATTGTCAAAACTGTTCGGCACGGATGAACCGAGCTGGCCCTGCATACCCAAGCCCCAGCACCACACCGTGCCGCCAGGCTGCTTGATCCCGCAGTGGTGATTTGTGCCGCTGATGTCCGCCCTTGCCGGCGCCGCTGCGCCCAACACGAACATCGCCGCCAGCAACGGCAGCACAATGGGCAGCAGCAGACGCCTGACGCTCATTGCCACTTGGTCGGCAACGCCAGCGCTCAGTTGAGTGGCGCGCCCAGCAACGCGCCGCCGTTGCTGGGCGCGGCTGACCGGGCAAGTCCTCCGTAGTGCTAGACATAATGTGCATTATCGAGCATTGCAGAGGAGCCACACGGCCCCGCTGAGCGGGTTGAGGACGCCGAAGGCGGCCCTCTCGATCTGCATAAGGGAATTGGGTCACGCCGGTGTCTCCGGTGGCCGGAGAACCTGCGCCTGGAGAGCGACGGCGGGGACGCGGTACGTGGTCGCTCCAAGGCCACGAACCTGTGCGATTACTGCGCGAAGCTGGCTGCTGTCGAGAACGCTGAGGTCCTCGCTTACGACGGAATGACCAACTCGCCCCCGACGGTCTGGACCGTCACCACAACGCGCTCGACCGTGGCCTCCATGGCGGAGTACAAAACCGCCCGGCGAGCCGTCATGCGTTCCGTGCGGCGGCGCTGGCCGAACGCTGAGTGCGCGACCCTCATCGAGTTTCAGTCAGGCACAGGTACGCGGTCAGGAGGCAAACGTCGCCCACACTGGAACGATCTCTGGAAAGGGATCCCCGTCGATGACGCCGCCGAGCTTCGCGCCGTGATGGACGCCGCCTGGTGCTCTCGCATCGACGGGCTCCCGCGAGGCCAGCACGTCGGCACAGTGCAGGAGGTCGGTGGCCTGATGCGCTACCTGGCGCTGCATTTCCAGAAGGAGAGCCAGCAGCCGCCGAAGGGCTGGCGTGGCCATCGCTTCACGCAGAGTCGCGGCTACTTGGCCGTGCCGATGGAGCACGCTCGAGCCGAGGCCCGCGAGGCGCTTCACCTTCGACGTGAGATCTGGAAAGTCACGCAGGAGACCGTCGACACGCCCGAAGGCGAACAACCGCTGCTCGCGCTGCTCGATACACCGGAACTCGACGCCCTGGCGCAAAGCCGCCACGACCGCCGGCAGGCGCTCACGTGGCGATTGACCCGCGTCGTGCAACTGCCCACCCACTTCGACGATGAGGGCCAGCCGACTGGGTTCGGCGCGGCTCTCCTTCCCGTATGAGCTCTCCAGCTGAACGCATGGGCCACGACGATGTCCTGGTCGAGCTCCGCATACGGGTCCGTCGTGGATCCCTGCGCGTCGTCGATGACCTGGCCGCCGGACGCGGCGTCTCCCGCTCAGAGGTCGTCCGGGAGGCCATCACCTGGCTCATCGCTCGGAACGCCCGGCAGGCGGTCCGTACAGAGCGCACAGCGCTGGTTAGACACCATCGCGGCGAGCTAGAGGCCATGCGCCGTCGGGTCGCTGCGATTGAGCGGTCTCTGACATCTTCCCCGAGCATCCCTTCCGACTGTCTGGCGGGACATCCCGACAGCCGAGGCCCCAGCGATGACTAGGGCCTCGGCTGTTGCGCCAGCGGCGAGCGGCGCGGCCGGACGGCCCCCGAGCGCCAGCCGGAGGACGGCCGCCCGCGCAGCCGCCACGTCGTGGCAGCCCGGTAGAGTCGCGGGAGTGGCCCGCCGAAACACTGACCCGACACTCCTCGAAGTCGCTGAGCAGAACCTCCTGAGCGCAGGCGCTAGCCGCCCGAGGGCTGCCCTCGAAGCTATGCGCGCGTGCACCCACTTGGTGCAATACGCCATCGTCGTAGGCGAGAACGGCGGCACCCCGCCGCCGACCGCCGCCGACTACCAGCACTACTGGAAGCTCAGCGAGCGCACGGCCTTCCGCGAGTTGAGCCGCATCCGTGCAGCGTTTCCCGCTCACGAGGTCGAAGAACTCGGCGTAGCGCTCGCAGCCGCCGCAGGACGCCAGCGACTCCAGCAGAGCACCACCGCCGCCGCCACTCTCCCGGCCAGCGCGCTCGGCCTCGTCGCCGCCGCCTAGGTAGACCGGAGCTGGACCGAAGGGGGCGCGAGCAGTCCCGCCTGTGGCGGGGCTGCGTTGGTTCGCGGCCGCACCCGAGGGCCGCTGCGACGGGCTACCTCTCCCCTCGTCCCCGCCTTCTTGTCCAGCCCTAGCGCCACGAACTGGCAGAGGTTCCGTCCGATGCCCCTGGCACTGTCTGCCAGACGATGGCAGCATGTGCATTATCGAGCGTTGAGAGCGTCTGCGGACCGCCCTCCTTCCGATCGCGCCTGAGCCGCCGGTACAGTGCGCGCCACCTTGCCCAGCACGCGCCACCACACCAACGCCGATGATGCACTGGCAGACAACGACGCGGTCGCCGTTGCCGGACTGATCCGTGACCGTCAGCTGTCCGCCGGCGAGGTCGTCCGCGCGGCCATCGCGCGCGCGGAGAACGCCGGACCGATCGGCGCGATCGTCGCCACCACCTTCGACGTCGCCACCGCGCAGGCAGATCGGCTCGACCAGGCGACGGCGCGACTTGACGGCGCCTTCGCCGGCGTGCCGATGTTCATCAAGGACCAGATCGACGTGATCGGCGTCGCCACCAAGTACGGCTCGGAAGCACATGCCAACGCCGCGCCCGCCAAGAAGCACGACCGGGTCGCGCAACAGCTGTTCACGATGGGCCTGATCTCGCTCGGCAAGAGCACGCTGCCGGAGTACGGCTTCACGCCGTCAACCGAGTTCCCGAACGGCGAGCCGACGCGGAACCCGTGGAATCTGGCCCGCACCGCGGGCGGCTCCTCGGGCGGCTCCGCCGCCCTGGTCGCCGCCGGCGTCGTGCCGATCGCGCACGCTGCCGACGGCGGTGGCTCGATCCGCATTCCCGCGGCATGCTGCGGTCTCGTCGGGCTCAAGCCGAGTCGCGGCCGGATTCCCAAGTCCGGCATGAACGAGCCGTTCGTCGGCGCCGTCACCGATGGCGTGATCACGCGGTCGGTGCGCGACACGGCCGCCTACGTCGGCGAGGTCGAACGGCTCACGCCGAACCGCAAGCTGCCGCCGGTCGGACGGGTGCACGATCCGCTGAACCGGCCGCTCCGGGTCGGCGTCGTCCGCGATCCTCCGCTCGGGATCCAGCTGGACGCGGCGACCGAGCGCGAGCTGGCGTCGACGATCCAGCTGCTGACCGATCTCGGTCACGAGGTGGAAACGGTCGAACTCCCGGTCGGTCAGCAGTTCGCCGAGGACTTCGAGGTCTTCTGGTCGATGCTCGGTGCGCTGGTTGCGCTGACCGCCAAGCGGGCCCATGACCCGACCTTCGACAAGACCAAGCTTGCGGAGTTCACGCGCGGACTCGGTGTCGAGGCACGATCATCGCGAGCCGCGATACCGGGAGCGATCCGGCGCCTGCGCAGGACAGCCGTCGGTGCAGCCACGTTCTTCCAGCAGATCGATGTCGTGCTGACGCCGACGACCGCGCAACGGACACCACTGCTGGGCGAGCTGCGGATCGATCAACCCGTTGACGTGCTCTTTCCCAAGCTCAAGGATTGGGCGTGTTTCACACCGTGGGCCAACGCCTGCGGCGTGCCCTCGATCAGCCTGCCGCTCGGCTTCGACGAGGAGTCGTCGCTGCCGATCGGCATGCTCTTCACTGCCGCCGCGGGACAGGATCGGCTGCTGCTGGAGTTGGCCCTGCAGCTGGAAGCGGCGAAGCCGTTCCAGCACCTGCCGCAGCCGCTGCCCGTCAGCGGTTGACGAACAGCCCGTCGTTGCGCTCAACGTCGGTCTGGTCGAGCTGCCAGAGGTGCAGCGCAGCAGCCGCGCCCGTCTCGTCGATCGGATTGCCGCGGATGCTCGACCAGCCGAGCAGCTCCCGCGCGCGCTGCGGCAGCGTCGCCGCGAGCTCCGGCGACACCGACAGAGCGGGCGCCTCCTCCGGTGTCAGCCAGCCGAGCAGGTAGGCCGTGTAGAGGCCCTTGCGGACGCGATCCTCGGTGGAGTTCTGGCCGCCGCCGTGCACGAGGGAGCCGAGGTACACCAATGCGTCGCCGGGCGCCATCTCGGCCGGCTGGGTGTCCTCAGGATTCATCGGCCGGTCATGCGGCCAGAGGTGGCTCTGCGGAATCACGCGTGTCGCCCCTACCTCGGCGTCGTAATCGCCGAGCGCGGTGAGCACCGAGATCTGCAGGTCGATCCCCATCTCGGCGGCGTAGGACCAGTTGAGATCGTCGCGGTGCAGCTCCTGCGCAGGCTCCTGCGGGCCGATGAAGATCGTCTCGGCCTGGCTCATCCAATAGTCACCGCAGTGCGCGAGGAGGATGCGGTCGGCGAGCGCCAGCAGCGTCGGGTGCAGCAGGATCGCGTCGACGAAGGTCCGGCTCTTGGCCGGAATGCCCTGGATGCGCGTGGTGTTGCGGCCGTAGAAGACGTCGTCGTACTCACCGTTGAAGCCGGGCTGTCGGGACTGCAGCCAGGGGTCGAGGTCGCTGCCGATCTGCTCGACGTCAGCGTCGCTGACGAGGCCCTCGAGGATCAGTCCCCCATCGCGGCGCAGAATCTCGACGAGGTCGTCCGGCGGCGTGTTCGCGGCACGGCGTTCGAGGCCGACGGTGCTGGGCAAGGTCATGCTGGGCTCCAATCTGGCGCCCAGCCAACCGGCCGCGACACCCACTGCAGGGACAGCGTCAGAGGGTAGCGAGGGCTAGGCGACGGCGCGCGCGAGCTCGGCCGCAAGCCCGCCGCGGCGCTCGATGCTGACGGCGCTCAGGCCCAGCCAGCCGGCCATCGACCGCAGCTGCTCGGCGAGCCGCTCAGCGGTCTCCGCCGGCGCCCGTGGTTCGGCGAAGGCTCCGCGAACCAGCAGCCTGCGGCCGGCACGGTCCGCCTTGAGGTCGACCCGGGCCACGAGCGTGTCACCGAGCAGGAACGGCAGCACGTAGTAGCCGAACTCGCGCTTCTCGGCCGGGACGTAGATCTCGATCCGGTAGCGGACGCCGAACAGACGCTCGACGCGGGGCCGCGCCCAGATCAGGGGATCGAAGGGCACGAGCAGCGCCGCTGCCTCGACGGCGCGCGGCAGGCGGCTGCCGGCCGCCAGGTACGCCTGCTGCTGCCAGCCTTCGACACGGACCGGCAGGAGGCTGCCCTCCTCCACCAGCTCGGGCAGCCGCGCCGCAGCATCAGCGGCCGACAGCCGGAAGTAGTCCCGCAGGTCCGCGGCCGTTGCAACCCCGAGCGCTCGAGCGGCGGTGCGCAGCAGGGTCCGCTGCGCCTCCGGTTCGGGCGGGGTCGGAGTCTGGACGATGGCCTGCGGCAGGACCTGCTCCGGAACGGCGTAGCGCCGCTCGAAGCGGACACGCCGCGCGCTGGTGATCTCGCCCGCCCAGAACAGGTATTCGAGCGCCCGCTTGACGTCCGACCACGACCACCAGTTGCCGCGGACATGCTCGCGGCCCTCGTGATGAGCGAGATCCGCCGCGGTGATCGGGCCGCGGGCACGCACGTCCGCCAGCACAGCCGCGACGAGCTCCGGCCGCTCAGCGGCGATGCGGCGCATGCCGCCCCACGATTCACTGTGCGCGCGATCCATCCGCCAGCGCAGCGCCGGCTGCAGGCGGACATCGATCAGCGACGCCTCGTGGCCCCAGTACTCGAACAGCGTGCGCGGTGCCGCATGCGCCATCCGGTCGAGCAGCGCATGGTCATACGGGCCGAGGCGGGAGAACACCGGCAGGTACTGCGCCCGCTCGAGCACGTTGACCGAATCGATCTGCAGCAGGCCGAGCCGGTTGATGATCCGTGCGCGGATCGCGCGGGTATCGACGGGCCGCCCGAGCGGCCTGTCGGCAAAGCCCTGGGCGGCGAGCGTGATGCGGCGCGCCTGCGCTGCCGACAGCGCCGTTCTGGCGGGTCCCGCACGTAGGCTCACCGTATGCCGGATATCAACCACGATGGCCGCGTAGATTGGCACGACGCCTACACCAAGGCACTGTCCCCGGTCGAGCTCGTGTCGGTCCAGCTCGGCAAGCTGCTGTTCACGCCGCTCTCGGCCCTGCTGCACACCGTCTGGTTCGTGCTCTGGTTTGCGCTCGGGCTGAGCATCAACGTGCTGACGATGATCGTCTCACTCGAGGCGATCTACATCACGCTGTTCATCGGCCTCGGCCAGACCCTCGCCGACAAGCGCGCCCAGGCGCAGGCCGCACACGACCGCGCCGCGGACGCCGACGCCACCAAACACCGCGACGCGCTCGCCGAAGGGCAGTCCAAGCTGCTGGCGGAGAACACCCAGCTCACCGAAGTGATCGCCGACCTCACGAAAGAGGTGCACGAGCACATCTGCCGTGAGCGCGGCGCCTAGAACGCGACGTTCGGCGAGCCCTCGCGCAGGAAGATCGGGTTCGACAGCGCCCGCGGCTGCAGGTCGAAGAGCTCCTGGTGCAGCTGCAGGCGCACCGCCCCACCCTGGCCGATGCGGACGTTGTGCGTGATCGTGGCGTTGTCGCCGTGGACCTGATCGACCCACAGCACGTTGCCGTTCTGGATGAAGGCGACGTAGCGGCCGTCACCGCCCTGCACGTGCGCGCTGACGGGCACCGTGGTCGCGGCAGGACCGGTGATCGTGGAGCCCATCATCGCCTCACCCTGGTCGGTCGCGGCGGTCAGCGTCAGGGCCGGCCCGTTGGGGTTCTTCGTGATGTACATGCGGCAGCGCTTCATGCCGTCGACGATCGCCGCACGGGACAGCGACTGGGCGTAGACGACCGTCGTCGGCGTACCGACCTCGGTCTTGCCGCCGACGCCGTGTACGTCGGAGCCGGCGTTGCCGCACAGATGGCGGCCGCGGATCAGCTCCTGATCCCAGCGCTGCAGCGTCAGGAAGCTGAACGTCAGCCAGTAGTTGTCGTTCCAGACCTCCATGCCGTCGGGCAGGGCCGCGAGGTCGACGTCACTGTCGTCGAAGAAGCCCCAGTCCGAGCCGAAGCCCGGTGCGACATACGGATGGTTGGCCGAGAGGTAGGCGCCGGCGGCGTGTCCCGCCGCGATCGCGTCCTGGATCGGCCGCTCGTCCGCGGTCCAGTCCGAGACGACCGCGTAGCGGCCATAGCGCGGCCGGAAGCGCCAGTCGAGCCAGGCACCGGACTGCAGGCCGGCGGCCGTCATGTGACCCGGGCCGGCCGTCCAGGCGGTGACCTCCTCGCCGCCCAGCAGCAGGAAGTCGGCGGGCGCCGCGTCACGCAGGCGGTTGTTCTGCGCCGTGACGTTGTGGTCGGAGAGGTTGATGAAGTCGAGGCCGAGGGCCTTTGCCCGAGCCGCCATCCCGGCCGGCGTTAGCGCCTTGCCGCTGCTGGCGGCGTCAGAGGAGTACGTCGTGTGGACGTGCAGATCGCCCTTGTACCAGCCGGGCGTGTCCTTGACCATTTCCTGGACGGGCTGCTGCGGCGGCGCGCTGACGGGCTTGCCGTAGGACAGCGTCACGTAGACGTGCACGTCGAACAGCGCGAGGAAGTTCGGCACGATGACGGTCCAGACACCAGGCTTGATCGGGCCGGGGATGAAGCCGGGCGTCGCCGTGCTCGTGCCGACGTAGACCGACTGCCGCTCCTCGCCGGCGACGCCGCGGAAGCCCGGCGATTGGAAGCCGGTGCCGCGCTGGTCGAACAGGCCGAGCCCGATCTTGCGGTTCTCGCCGCGCGGGAAGTGCGCCTCGACGTTGACGATGCCCTTCGGCACCGTGAACTTGAAGCTCGCGTAG
>Ga0209023_10000445_pt1 | contig 63333 bp, 57 predicted proteins | sample LakOneMetagenome_FD_187468 | JGI IMG/M metagenome (GOLD analysis project Ga0209023, IMG submission 187468) | Freshwater and sediment microbial communities from Lake Erie, Canada (SPAdes) (version 2) | ecosystem: Environmental > Aquatic > Freshwater > Lentic | place: Lake Erie, Canada...
GCAAATCCGCGACTACCTGCGTTCCAGCCTGTCCACGCATCCGCTGTGGGCGATCAAGGATCCGCGGATGTGCCTGCTCGCCGAACTCTGGCTGGATGCGCTCGCGGTGGAAGGCTGCAAGCCCTCGATGTTGCTGCTCGCGCGCCATCCGCAGGAAATCGCCGGCTCGCTGGCGGTGCGCGACGGCATGGCGGCCGGCAAGGCGATGCTGTCGTGGCTGCGGCATGTGCTGGACGCCGAACGCGCCAGCCGCGGCCTGCCGCGCGCCTTCATCGCTTACGACGAATTGCTGGCGGATCCGGACAGCGTGATGCAGAGGATCGCCCGCCTGCCCGGTGGCGAACGTTTGCAGGCGAAGGCTGCCGGAAGCGGCGGACAAGGCATCGTGCGGCAGGAACGCCGCCACCATCGCCACGATGACGCCCGGCTGCCGGAACCGGTGGAACTGGCGTGGCGGTCGCACCTCGCGGCGGCCGCCGGCAACGACGATCCCGGTAGGTTCGACGAAGCCGATGCGGCGCTTGCGCGCGCGGACAGCCTGTATGCGCCGGTGTTGCAGGAACTCGGCCGCGAACGGGCCGTGCTGTGGGATCGCACCGCGCGCGCCGAGGCCGCGCTGGCGAAGACCACGCACAATCTTGCAAACGTTCCGGAAACGCTGGTGCAGGTGCGCGAGACGCTGGATGCGCACCGCGGTCAGGTGGCCGGGGCGGTGGCGGAGGTGCGCGAATCGCTCGATACGCAACATCGCGTCCTCGTGGATGCCGTCGGCAACCAGGTCGGGCAGCTTGCGGTGGAATTGCGCGAGCAACGGCAGGCGTTCCAGGGCGAGATGGGGCGGCTGCAAGGCCGCCTGCAATCGCTGCAATACGATTCGGACCTGCTGCAACAGGTGCGTGCGAGCTGGTCGTGGCGGATCACGCGCCCGTTCCGCGTGTTGAAGCGGCTATTCGCGGGAGGAGCCCAGGCGCGTTCCGAGCGCCGGAAGCTCGCGGCGGTACTGGCCGGGCGCGAGGCGAAGCAGCCGATCGAGGTCATCGCCGGTGTCGGCGACGAAGCGGGCCCGTCGCGGGAGGCGCGCTCGCCGGAGCTTCCCGCCCAGTCGCGGCTGCCATTGGCGGCGGCCAACCCCGAACGGCCGGATGTCTTCGTCTGGGCGGTGATCGACTGGCATTTCCGCACGCAACGGCCGCAACACCTCGCCCGCGCGCTCGCCGGCGCCGGGCATCGCGTGTTCTACCTGTCGAACAACCTGGCCGATTCGGCCACGCCCGGTTTCCGCATCGAGTCCCTGGACGCATCGGGCCGATTGTTCCAGGTGAATCTGCATGCGGCGGGAGCGCCGGAAATCTATTACGGCGCGCCAGGCCCGCGGACCATCGCGGACTTGCGCCGCAGCATCGGCGAACTGATGCAATGGGCGGACAGCGACGGTGGCCTGTGCATGGTGCAGCACCCGTTCTGGCTGGATGTCGCGACTGCCGTTCCCGGATCGTCCTTGCTTTACGACTGCATGGACCACCACGCCGGGTTCGAGAACAACGCGCCGGCGGTGATCGAGGCCGAGAAGCGGCTGACGGCCAGCGCCGACCTGTTGATCGTGACTTCGGACTGGCTCGACCGGGAATTGGCCGATGCCAATCCGCATCGCGCGCTGATCCGCAACGCCACCGAATACGAACATTTCCGCGACCGGCCGCGACGCGTGTACCGCGATCCACGCGGGCGCCGGGTCATCGGCTACTACGGCGCGATCGCCGAATGGTTCGACGTGGAACTCGTGCGGAGCGTCGCGGAGCGATTCCCCGATTGCCTGGTGCTGCTGATCGGCCACGACACCACCGGCGCAGCCGCGGCGCTATCCGGCCTGGGCAACGTCGAGTTCACGGGTGAAGTCCCGTACGCGGATTTGCCGCATTACCTGCATGGCTTCGACGTGGCGTTGCTGCCGTTCCGCGTCATCGAGCTGACGATGGCGACGAACCCGGTCAAGGTCTACGAATACCTCAGCGCGGGCAAGCCGGTCGTGGCCGTGGACTTGCCGGAAACCGCGCAATTCGGCGAACTCGTCCATCGCGCGCGCGGGCGCGAAGCCTTCCTCGACGCGGTGTCCCTGGCGCTGGACGAACGCGATGGCGACAGCGGGCGCGCCGATGCGCGCCGTGCGTTCGCGCGCGAGCAAACCTGGGCGCATCGCGCGGAAGAACTCGATTCGGCGATCGCCTCGATGCAGGCGCCGCGCGCCAGCGTCGTCGTGCTCGCATTCAACAACCTCGATCTGACCAAGGCCTGCCTCGAAAGCATCGAAGCGCAGAGCAACTGGCCGAACCTCGAGGTCATCGTCGTCGACAACGCCTCCGCCGACGGCACCCGCGAATTCCTCCGTGACTGGGAACGCGGCGGCGACGGGCGCAAGGCGATCCTCAACGACGACAACCTCGGGTTCGCCGCCGGCAACAACATCGGGCTCGCCGCCGCAAGCGGCGATTACCTGGTCCTGCTCAACAACGACACCTGCGTCACCCCGAACTGGGTGCGCACCCTGGTCAACCACCTGCGCAGGAACCCGGGGATCGGCATCATCGGCCCGGTGACGAACAACATCGGCAACGAGGCCAAGGTCGATGTCCGCTACGAGGACATGCGCGGGATGCGGGAGGCTGCGGCCGCATACACGCGCCGCCACGCCGGCGAACTCCTGCCGATCCGCACCGTTGCGTTCTTCTGCGTCGCGATGCCGCGTTCGACCTACGAAACGGTCGGCCCGCTGGATCCGGCCTTTGGCGTCGGCTTCTTCGAGGACGACGATTACTGCCGCAGGGTGGAAGCCGCCGGGCTGGGCGTGGCCTGCGCCGAGGACGTGTTCGTGCATCACCACCTCTCAGCGAGCTTCGACAAGCTCAAGGCCGGGAAACGGCAGGAACTGTTCCTGAGGAACAAGGCGATCTACGAGGCGAAGTGGGGCGAATGGCAGCCGCACCGCTACCGCGACCAGGCACCGGCAGCGGATGCCGGCTGATGGATACCAAGGAGCCGTATCGCGCATGAGGCACGTCATCTGCCACTACCACATCTACAAGAACAGCGGCACGAGCTTCGACGAGATCCTGCGTCACAACTTCGGCGACGGGCATGTCTGCTTCGACGGGCCATTCCCGTATTTCGCCATCCACCAGAAGGAATTCGCGAAGATCATCATGCGCCACCGCAACGCGGTGGCGTTCTCCTCGCACCAGGTCTTCCTGCCGGTGCCGGCGTCGCTGGATTTCAACGCGCTGCCGGTGGTGTTCGTGCGCAACCCCTTGTTGCGCATCTATTCGATCTACCGCTACAAGCGTTCGGAGAACGACGGCACCCTGACCAGCACGAACGCGGCCCGGATGGGCTTTTCCGAGTGGTGCGCGCATTGCCTCGATCATCCGCAGGAGATCGTCCATGTCTCCAATGCTCAGGTGCGAGCGCTGGGATGCCGGTTCGGCGAACCCTCGCTTTCCCGGCGCCACAAGGGATGGATGGAATACGACCTCGGCCAGGCCCTGCGCAACATCCGCACGGTGGAACTGCTGGCCCGGACCGAGCACTTCGCCGAGGATGTCGGGCGCTTCACGGCCATCCTCGCGCGCCACGGAATCGAATTCGACCCGGGCGATGCCGCTCCGCAGAACGTCACCGTGAGCGACCTCGGGAAGCCTGTGCAGGAGCGGATCGACCAGGTGATGCAGGAGCTCGACGGCGATGTCGGCAAACGCATCGTCGAGGCCAATGCCCAGGATTCGGCCTTGTACCAGGCCGTGGCGGATCTGCTGCAGGCCCGCGCGGGAAAGTGACGCGCGGCGGGCGCTCCGATGCCCCCGTCAAACCATGTGGGTGAGTTTCGCGATCAGCGCGCCGTCGACGTTGTCGCGGAGCACCAGCGTCATGCCGGGCCTGAGCCACGAGCCGAGGAATTTCGTCCCTCGCCCTGGCCCGGTGCAGACCATCTGCTCGTTGCCGTTGTCCGCGGCCACTGCGACCCGGATCGAGGTCACGTTGTAGTCGGCGACGTCCCAGGCGACGACGAATCCTTCCACCTGGTTGCCTTCGCGCGCGCTGGACAGCCACATTCCGCGGTGTTCCGGCGGGATTTCGAGGCGCGGGCGAAGCAGTGCGGCCTGCTTCGCGGATTCGAGTTTCATCGACATCGCCTCGGCTTCGTAGGCATCCAGCACTTCGGCCGTGGAGCCGATGGCGCGGACGTGCCCGGAATCCAGCCACATGCAGCGATTGGTGATCTTCCTCAGCAAGCGGTTGTTGTGCGAGGCGATCACGCAGATGTCGGCGGACTCGAAGAACGAATTCATCCGTTCCACGACCTTGTCCTGGAAGTTCAGGTCGCCTGCGCCGATCCATTCGTCCATGACCAGGATGTGGTTGGCGAACGCCGTGGTGATGGCGAACGCCAGGCGCATGGCCATGCCCTGCGAGTAGGTGTGCATGGGCATGTGCAGGTACGGGCCGAGCCCGGCGAAATCGGCGATTTCAGGCACCGCCGCTTCGATCTCGCTGCGACGCTTGCCGGCGATCAAGCCCTTGAGCAGGACGTTGCGGTAACCCGAGGCCTCGGGACGGAACCCGAGGTGGATGTTGAAGATGCCGGAAACCTCGTGATCGCTTCGCACCGATCCGCGACTGGGGTGGTAGATCCCGCACAGCGCGCGCAACAGCGTGGACTTGCCCGAACCATTGTGGCCGACCAGGCCGAGCCGGTCGCCGGCGCCGAGCGTGAACGACACGTCGTCGAGCGCGCGCACGTACGGCTTGCCGCCGATGTCATGGATCTCGCCGCCGGTTTCGGCGCTGCGCGATTCGAAATCGAATGGATCCCGCGGACCCTTGCGGACCGGGAACTCGATCGTGAGGTGGCTGGCTTCCAGGTGCATGCTCAGATCCAGAAGGCGATCTTCCTGCGCGTCGAGGCGTAGGCGATCGCGCCCAGCACGATGCCGGCCACGTTGACCAGGAACACGACCCGCCAACTGGTCGCGGGCCAGTGGTTGTAGAGCAGGGGTTCGCGGACGATGGCGAGGTAATGCGTCATCGGGTTGATCCTCGCGAGTTCGGCCAGCATGCCGTTTTGGCCCGGCATCCACAGGATCGGCGTGACGAAGAACATCAATCGCATGCTGGTCTGCACCGCGTGCAGCAGGTCGAGGTAGCGCACGCAGAGCGGGGCAAGCAGCGCGGAGAGCCATACGGACGTGACGAAGTACGCGAGCAGGCCCGGGATCGCGAACAAGGCCGCCGGCGTCCATGGCGTCGGCTTCCACAGCAGCGCGATCGCCATGACCAGCAACACGAGCGAAAACACCATCCAGTTGCGCAGGGCCGCCTGCAGCAGGTAGACCGGATAGGGCACGGACGTTCCCAGGATCCATGCGCGCGAGTGCAGGTACGCCCCGCAGGCATCGGTGACCATGGAGCTGATGAACGACCACGCGCCGAAACCGATGGTCACGAAAATGGCGAATTCGCGCGTGCTCGCCGCCGACATCTGCCCGAACACAAGCACCTTCACGCCGACGAACAGGGCGAAGGAAATCGCGATCCAGGCAACGCCGAGCACTGTGCGGCGATAGCGGTCGCGCAGGTCCTCGAGCGCGAGGTTCATCCACAGCGAGGGGGTGCGCAGCGCTTGCACCCAATCGCGCGCCGCGGCCTGGTAGCAGGTCGATCCTGCGCCATGATGCGAATTAACCACGGACATGTCGCGTTGCGATTCGCGGGCAAACCGGGATACGGGCCGTGGTCCGGCTCGGACTCGCTCAGCAGGATTTGCCGCGGGGAACGGTAATGCTGCCGAGCTCGGCGCCGCCGTCCTGGTTGCGCAGCTTGAAGGTGAGGTCGGGCTTCAACCACGGGCCGGTCTGGCGTTCGCCAACGGGACCACCACGGCCAAAATGGTGTTCCTTCCCGTCTTTGCTGACGAGGTACACCACCACATTCCGCGCGCCACTGCCCTCGACGTTCCAGGTCAGCACCGCGACCCGGTGCCCGGGGCAGAATTCGGGTGTGTCGATCCAGAAACCGGTGCGGCCCGACGCCTTGATTTCGGCGATGCGCGCGGCCGACGCGAACCTCGGCAATTTGGCCTGGGTTGCGGCGGAGGGCGTGGGCGAGCCGGACGCGACTTCCTCGGTTCCGGGTTGCGCATGCGGCGCGTTCGCGGCCTGTTCGCCGAGCTTCTGCTTGCAACCCGGTAGTGCGATGGCGAACAGGAGTGCGATTGCAATGACAAGCGGTGTACGCATGGTCTCTGGACGCGGGTTACGGGAGTGCATCATCCTAGCATGCGTGAGGGTGGTCCCCGATGCGAGGAGCGTGCGCGGCCCATGAATCCGAGTGTCTCCGGCAAGGCGGTTCGCCTTCTGTTCTTCCTGCTCGTGGGGGCGTCCATCGCCAATGCGTTCGCCTATGCCGCCACGACGGCGGGATGGGTTCCAGTATCGGACAACTGGTATTTCCTGGATCGGATCGTTTACCCGTATGCCCATGGGGACCTGCATGCGGCGGACCTCCTGGCCAAGCGCGGCCCACTCGATCATTCGCAACCTTTGCGCAGGCTGCTGCTGCTCGCCAACTACGAATGGTTCGGCCTGGATTTCCGGGTGGAGGCGATATTCGCGATCCTTGCCGGCGTCCTGGCCTTCGGCTTGCTCGTGTTCGGCATGCGGCGCGAGTTGCGCGCCGGCAACACCACGGCAGGTTTTTTCCTGGTCGCGATGGCCGCGGTGTATTTCTCGCTCTCGGCGCCGATGGTGTTCACGTGGTCCCTGCTGACCCTGGGGTTCACGAGCCATTTCTTCCTGTTCCTGTGGCTGCTCGCTGCGTGGGCGGTGCTGGAGGCTCCGTCGCCGGCACGCGCATCGATGCTGGTCCTGTCCACGTTCTTGTTCGGGTTGGTTGCCGACGATACCGCGCTCGTGGCAACGATCGCCGCCATCATCGCCGGGTTGCTGTACGGGTGGCGCAAAACCGTGGGTCGGGACGCCGCCCTCGTGCAGATCGCGGCCTGCCTCCTTGGCATCGGCCTGTACCTGGCGTTCTACAAGGTGGCGGCGCCGGCCAGCATCGCGGTCGATGCACGAACTGCGGCGTTGCACGGCCTGGACGCGAACGACCTGCTTTCGCGGGTCGGCGGCGCATGGCAGTGGATCATGGTGCCGTTGTCGTCCGCTCTGGTTCACAGGGCCACGATGCAATCCTGGTTCGGTGATGCCGGCGGCATCGCGAGCATCATGCTTGGGCTCGCCTGCGTTTTCGCCCACCTCTGGTTCTGGAAGAAGGCATTCATTGGCGATTGCAACCGCAGCGCTTTCATGGCGGTATCGATCATGCTGCTGTTCTACGGGCTCGTCGCCGGCATCGTGGTCGGGCGCGTATCGGAGTTCGGCAATGATTACCTGTGGCAACCTCGCTACGCATTCATCTATCGCTGGCAAGTCCTGGCGCTGTTGATGATGCTCGTCGCCCAGTGGCCGGCGATGTCTGCGCGGCGCCCGGGCGCGGCGTGGCGGCATCGATTCGCCGTGGGCCTCGTGTCGTTGCTGATCTTGTTGCAGATTCCCCTCGCGGCGGACGCCTGGAGGAAGGCGCGTTACGTACGGCACGCGAACGCGCAAATGGCGCGTCAAATCCTCGAGATCGGCGACGATGCGGCGATGCGTGCCCCGGTGAAGTGCGCGGTGCAATTGATCGTGTGCAGGTTCGACGATGCCCGCAGGCAGCGGATCGTCGGCTTCCTGGAAATGCAGGGCCTGAGCGTGTTTTCGCCCGAGGTGCGCGAGCGCAACGGTTATCCGGAGGATTGACGCGGGCGCATCATCCGGCCAGCGCGAAATCGGCGGCGCCCAGCACCTCGTCCATGTGCTCCTCCAACCCCACCCATAGGGGAAGGCGGACCAAGCGATCGCTCGTCGCATCGGTCACCGGCAAGTCCTCGCTGGCGCAGCGCCCGAAGCGCTTGCCGGCGGGAGAGGAATGCAAGGGAATGTAATGGAATACCGCGCCGATGCCGCGCTGCTTCAGGCCATCGATGAACGCGGAGCGCCGTTCCAGCGAAGGCAGCAGCAGGTAGTACATGTGCGCATTATGGGTGCAGTGCGCCGGGACGATCGGGCGCCGGAGCAGTCCCTGCTCCTCCAGGGGTTCCGCCCATGCGTGATAGCGATCCCAGACGGCCATCCTCCTGCGGGTGATGTCCTCGGCCTCCTCGAACTGCGCGGCCAGGAACGCGGCGATGATCTCGCCGGGCAGGTATGACGAGCCGACATCCACCCATGTGTACTTGTCGACTTGCCCGCGGAAGAACTTGCTGCGGTTGGTGCCCTTCTCCCGGATGATTTCGGCGCGTTCGCACAAGGCGTCGTCGTTCACCAGAAGAGCGCCGCCCTCGCCGGAAATGACATTCTTGGTCTCGTGGAAGCTCAGCGCCCCCAACGCGCCGATGCCACCGAGTGGCTTGCCGCGATAGGTCGAGAAAATGCCCTGCGCCGCGTCCTCGACCACGGGCAGGCCGTGTTTGCGGGCGATGGCGAGGATGGCGTCCATCTCGCAACCGACGCCCGCGTAATGAACGACGCAGATCGCCTTGGTGCGCGGGGTGATCGCGGCTTCGACCAGCGTTTCGTCGATATTGAGGGTATCCGGGCGGATGTCCACGAACACGGGAACCGCCCCGCGCAGGACGAATGCATTGGCGGTCGAGACGAAGGTGAACGAAGGCATGATCACTTCGTCGCCCGGTTCCAGGTCCAGCAGCAATGCGCTCATCTCCAGCGCCGCCGTGCACGAATGAGTCAACAGCGCCTTGGCGCACCCGGTGCGTGCCTCCAGCCACGAATGGCAGCGCTTGGTGAACGCCCCGTCGCCGGAAAGATGGCCATTGGCATGCGCCTGGCTGATGAACCACAGCTCGCGGCCGGTCATGTATGGCTTGTTGAACTTGAGCATGCGGGTATTCCGCCCGAGGGAATGCGTTCTAGAGATTGTAGACAACCACGCCGACAACGATCAGGGCCAGGCCCGTCGCCTGGAACAGGCTCATCCGCTCGCCGAACATGCGAATGGCCAGCAGCGGGGCAGCGACGTAGGCCAGGGCGGCGGTCGCATACACGCGCCCGACCCCGAGTCCGCGCACCGCCAGCATCGTGCTTGGCACCGCCAGCGCGAATAGCGCGAGGGTGAGCAACAGCAGGGCAGGGCGCCGGCGGAGGTGGTAGGCCTTGTATCCGAGTTGCGCGCCGACGGTGCACGCCAGCGACAAGGCCAGTGCGATCCATGGCATCACGGGTCGGGCGCCTCGTCGGGCTTGGCGAACAGGCACAGCACGACGCCGATGGTAATCAGCGCGCCGCCTGCCGCGTTCATGCGGGTCACGTTTTCGCCGTAAGCCCACGCCAACAGCATCACCAATGGGAAGAACATCGCGCTGAGCGGGTAGGAATGGCTGAGTGGGTAATGCCGGTGGGTATGCCCCCAGATCGCGAAACGCAAGGCGTTCAGGGCGATCGTGACGGACAGGACGAGCAGGATCCACGCGTGCGAAGTGCTCCGTATCGCGAGTTCCTTCATCAATGCGGCCACCAGCAACTGGATCGCGACGGTGGAAAGCACCAGCGCGACGAGCATGGCGGTGCCGGGTTTCTTCATTGCCATGAGCCCACGTCCACGCCGTAGCGGCGTTGCAGTTCGCCGTTGCTGGCCGCGAAACCGGCGCGCAAGCGCTCCCGAACCGCTTCGGGGACATCGCCCGCGGCGTCGGATCGGTTGAAGGCCTGGTCGATTCCATCGAGCGCGGCAACGTCATCGAGGCCGAGGCGCGCGAAGATGTCGCCAAGACCGCTGCGCGACCCGACCACGCGCTCTGCGATGAGCAGGTGGATCCGGTCGCGCGGGAAATGCGTGAACCAGGGCGCGAGGTAATCGACGTAGCGGCCCCGGGACGCATAGGCGTAAGGGGAAACCGAAAGGCCGGATGCGGCGCCGGTGGCGACGCGCGCGGGTTCCGCGTCCAACGCCTCCTGCAATGGCAGCGGCTCGAGCCCGTGCGCGCGGCTGAACCGGTAGTTCGAGATCGCGCGTTCGACCGGATCCCGCAGCATGAAGAACAACATCGCGCCCGGCAGCAGCCGCGAGATCCGTTCCGCGGCCTGCGGGTGTTCGATGTAGGAAGTGCTTTTCTCCCCAAGCCATTCCGCATCCGCGCCGGTGAAGAACGTGGCGCGGTATTCGCCGAGGTCGTCGGTCGCGCCCGGCCGGATGAAATACTTCGGTTCGGGACGCATCGGCTTGGCCATCGCGATGCCTGGATGCTGCTCGAGCATCCGGTACAGGTAGGTCGTGGCCGAGCGTTGCGCGCCGCAGATGAAGAAATGCTCAGGCATCGTGGCGGATCGTTTCGCGAACGAAGTACGGATCGGCCATGTTGAGCTGGTTGATGATGCGGATCACGTATTCGCCGAGCATGCCGAGCATGAGCATGGTCACGCCGTTGAAGAAGGACAGCAGCACCACCAGCGTGGTCCAGCCCGGCACGCTGGTGCCGCGCAGCAGCCCCTCGACGAGGAAGAACAGCCCCAGCATGAAGCTGAAGCCCGCCGTCGCCAGCCCGAGCGTCGCGACCACGCGCAGCGGGAACGACGAATAGTTGAACAGGATCGTCGCGAGCAGGCTGAGGATGCGCCGCCAGTTGTAATTGCTGCTGCCGACGCGCCTGGGGTGGTGCTCGACCAGTGCGTTCGCCCGCCTGCCGGAATAGAGCAGGCACAGGCCGGGGACGTAGGGGAACGGGCCGCGATACGCACAGACCCGATCGACGACGTCGCGACGGATCAGGCGGAAATTGCTGAGGACGAGGTCCTTTTCCTGCCCGAATATGCGGCGATTGATCGCGCGCACCAGTCGCGACCCGAGCCGCCGGTAGCCGGCGTGCTGCTTGGAATTGAATCGGCCGATCACGAGGTCGTGGCCCTCGCGCGCCTTGTCCACGAGATGGACGATTTCCTCGGGCGGGTTCTGCAGGTCGTCGTCCATGGTCACGACCCATGCGCCGCGCGAGGCGCGGAACCCGCACAGGTTGGCGTTGTGCTGGCCGCTGTTGCGCAGCAGGTCGATGGCGACCACGCCCGGAACCTCGCGTGCGGCCTGCGCGAGTACGTCCCAGCTGCGATCGCGGCTGCCGTCGTTGACCACGATGATCTCGTGGCTCCAGTCGCGCGCATTGAAGAACGACGACGTGCGCTCGATCGTTTCGCGAACGATCTCCTCGCTGTTGAACACCGGGATCACGACCGAGAATTCGGGGTTGTCGGTTGCAGTCATGCGGGGTCCGTGGGAAACGCCGCGACGGCCTTGATCGCGTGGCCGGAGTCTAGCAGCAGCCCCGCGTACCATCGTCCAATGCCCGGCCGCGGCCGAGCGGGTAGACTGTCGGCCCGATCGGAACCGGCGTGAAATCGATGGCGGGCAGCAAACTCCAAGCCGATGCAGCCACCGCGCTCTCCGGCCTCGTCGCCGACGGCCAGACCCTCGCGGTCGGCGGCTTCGGCCTGTGCGGCATCCCCGAGGCGCTGATCGCGGCCTTGCGCGATTCGGGCGTGAAGGGCCTGACCGTGATCTCCAACAACGCCGGCGTCGATGGCTTCGGCCTCGGCCAGCTGCTGACGACGCGGCAGATCAAGAAGATGATTTCGTCCTACGTCGGCGAGAACAAGGAATTCGAACGCCAGTTCCTTGGTGGCGAACTCGAGCTCGAATTCAACCCGCAAGGCACGCTGGCCGAACGCCTGCGCGCCGGCGGCGCCGGCATCCCTGCCTTCTTCACCGCGACCGGTTACGGCACCGTGGTCGCCGAGGGCAAGGAAACCCGCGAGATCGACGGCCGCTGGTACGTGCTGGAAACCGCGCTCAAGGCCGACGTCTCGCTGGTCAAGGCGTGGAAGGCGGACAAGGCCGGCAACCTCGTGTTCCGCAAGACCGCACGCAATTTCAATCCAGCCGCGGCGATGGCCGGCAAGGTCTGCGTCGCCGAAGTGGAGGAAGTCGTCGAGATCGGCGCGCTCGACCCGGACCACGTGCACCTGCCCGGCATCTACGTCGATCGCATCGTGCTGAACGCGCACCCGGAGAAGCGCATCGAACAGCGCACGATCCGCCAGCCGGAGGGCAACTGACATGGCCTGGACCCGCGATGAAATGGCCAAGCGCGCTTCGCAGGAATTGAGCGACGGTGCCTACGTGAACCTCGGCATCGGCCTGCCGACGCTGGTGGCGAACTACATTCCCTCCGGCATGGACGTGTGGCTGCAGAGCGAGAACGGCCTGCTCGGCATCGGCCCGTTCCCGACCGAAGCCGAACTCGACGCCGACCTGATCAACGCCGGCAAGCAGACCGTCACCGCGATGCCGGGCGCCAGCTATTTCGGCAGCCATGATTCCTTCGCGATGATCCGCGGCGGCCACATCGACCTCGCCATCCTCGGCGCGATGGAAGTCACCGACAAGGGCGACCTCGCCAACTGGATGGTGCCCGGCAAGATGGTCAAGGGCATGGGCGGCGCGATGGACCTGGTCGCCGGCGTGCAACGCGTGGTGGTGCTGATGGAGCACACGACCAAGAACGGCGATCCGAAGATCATCCCCGAGTGCACGCTGCCGTTGACCGGCGTGGGCGTGGTCAACCGCATCATCACCGAACTCGGCGTGTTCGACGTCGCGCCCGAAGGCCTGCAACTGGTCGAACTCGCCGAAGGCGTCAGTCGCGAGGAAGTCGCCGGCAAGACCGGGGTGGCGCTCGCCGGCTGAGGTTCAGTCGGCGCCGGCCCCGCGCAGTCGTTGCGCGAGCGCCGGGTCGCATTCGCCGACGTATTCGGCCAGCGCGGCGAGCAACGCCGCCGTGGATTTCGTGTTCGCGAGCCGTTTCCTGCGATCTTCGTCCAGCCACACCGATTCCGTCGCCAGATGGCGCAGCAGCGGCGCGGCGATGCCCATCGCGTCGGGCGCCGCATTCACGGCGGTTTCGGGATAGTCGTCGAACGATTCCTCGAACAGCGCCTCGCGACCGAACCAGCGCCGCGCCACTTCCGCATTCGATGCGCGATACGTTGCGTAGAACGCACGCGCCGCGTCGCGGTCCGGCAGGGCGGGCGCTCCCGCGCAATGCGCCGCGAGGAAGTCCGCGACATGGCGGCGCAGCCGCGTTTCGGCATCGCTCGATGCGTCCAGCGTCGCGGGCCTGCGCCGGTTGAATTCGCGCAGGAACCACTGCGCGTTGGCGGACAGCGCGACGTTGCGGTTGGCGGGACGCTGGCCATTCGCGAGCGCAGGCGGCAGACCGCCGGCGTCGAGGAAATCCACCACGATGTCGCCGCCGACCAGTGCGCCGGGTTCGTATACGCGCGGGATCATCGCGTCGGCGCCGAAGACGCTTGACCACATCGCGAGGATGCTGCCGTAGTCGAAATGATGCGGGTTGAGCACATCGAGGATCGCATCCGACTCGCCGCCACGCCGCAGGTAGGTGCTGTGCAGGCTGGTGGCGTAACGATCCTGGCGACGCAGGTAGAACACGATGCGCCACGACGAACACCATGGTTCGAGCAACGCCTTCAGCCGCGTTATCTCGCCGGCGTTCCACAACCGCGCATGGAACAGTTCCGACGAGACCAGCAGATAGTCCGCGCCGTTCGCCTCGCGGGCGATTTCCTCCGCGAATGCTTCGCGGAAATCCCGATTGCGATGTTCCGCGCTAACCGGCGCCGTTCCACGTTCCGGGTCGATGCAGCACTCGGCGAGCAGGGAATGGTTCCTGGCCCCCGGGCTGGACGGATACAGCACGCCCGCGGCCCGCAAGCGGGCGCGATTGAGGTGGAAGAATTCCTGCAGCGTGCTGGAGCCGGTCTTCGCGGCGCCCATGTGGATGACGCCGATCATGGGTCGCTCCTCATGACGGGAATGCTCCGGATCTTGGTGCGAACGCCAGTCTAACGGCCTGCAGTGACGCGATCGGGCCGGTACCTGCCGCCTGAATGGCGGGCGGATTGTGACCGATCGCAGGATTTCCGTGCGCAATTGCGGATTTCATTGGCAGGCGGCAGGATAGCTTCGAATTTGCAAGGAATTTCAGGGGAAGTGGCATGCGGGCATCGACAACTGTGGGCACGCTCCTGGCGATGGGACTGTCGTTGGCGGCGTGCACGAAGCAGGGCGGTACTGCGGACGCGAACGGGCAAGTGGCGCGCCAGTCGGCGGATGCGATGGCGCAAGCTGCTCTCCGTGCATCGACAGCATCGACCGCCAGGCGCGCGCGCTTCGCCGCCATGCCCGATCGCGGCGAACTGCTGCGTTACGACGGGCAGGCCCCCGTTCTCGACGGCGCATATACCTGGCACCGCACCGAACTGAGCGAACAGCACGCGATCGATGCCGTCACCAATGGCACGCTGCACGTCACGACCCCGGATGGCCGCGTGATGGGCTTCCGGTACGACCGCAGCGTGCAGCACCCGGAGTCGGGCGACTGGACCTGGATCGGCCACTTGCCGGGCCAGGAAGGCGTGCAGGCGATCCTGACCTTCGGCGCCGGTGCGGCCTACGGCAGCATCGGCCAGGCCGATGCGCGCCCGTTGCGCCTGACCATGCGCGGCGGGGCGAGCTGGTTGGTCGAGACCGATCCGACCCGGCTCGCCGGACTCGCCAGCCGCGCGGCCAATCCGGTTTCGCCCGACTACCGGATCGTTTCGCCGGCCGCGATGGATCGCCTGCGCGCGGCACAACCCGGCGCGGGCACCGTCCAATCGGCCGGCCTCGCGCCGAAGACTGCGTCCGCAGCCACGGCTGACCCTCTGACCGTCGATCTCGTGATCGGCTACACGCAAGGGTTCGTCACGGCCCAGGGCAGCACCTCGAACGTCGTGACCCGGCTCAACAGCATGGTGGATACCGCGAACGCCGGCCTGGTGAACAGCGCGGTCAGTGGCCGGATCCGACTCGTGCACACGATGCAGGTGAATTACCCCGACACCAACACCAACGATGCCGCCCTGGGGCAGCTCACCGGTTACGACAGCGACACCCAGAAGCCGACTACGCCCAATCCGGCGTTCAATGCACTGCGCGCGGCGCGCGAACAGTACGGCGCCGACCTGGTGTCGTTGGTGCGCCCGTTCAAGGAGCCCGAGCAGGACAGCTGCGGCATCGCCTGGTTGGTCGGCGGTGGCAAGCAGCCAGTAACTTCCAACAACGGTTGGGATGACTTCGGCTACTCGGTCGTCAGCGACGGCACCGACAGGAACGAGCAGGACGGCAAGACCTATTACTGCGAGGATCACACCCTGGCCCACGAACTCGGGCACAACATGGGTTCGCAGCACGATCGCGATACCGCCAAGGGCGACGATGGAAAACTCGACAACCCGGACGATTACGGCGCGTTCGAGTATTCCTTCGGCTACAAGCCGGCGGCGTTCTACACCATCATGGCCTACGGCGACTCGGGCCAGACCTCCTACCTGACATTCTCGAATCCGCGCACGACATTCTGCGGCGGCGCCGCATGCGGCGTGAACAATTCCGAGGACAACGCCAAGAGCCTGGGGCTGGTGATGCCGGCCGTGGCCGGGTTCCGCGCGACCGTGGTCGACGAGGGTCAATCGCCGATGCCGGCCGCGCGCCGGCTGGACGCCAACGGGAACGGGCGTGCGGACCTGTTCTTCTTCGACCACTCCACCGGCAAGCTCGTGACCTGGTTCATGAGCGGGACGAACCGCACCGCGTATGCGTCATCCACGATCCCGGCCTCGTACTCGGTCATGGGCGCGGGCAGTTTCAATGCCGACGGCAAGGATGACCTGCTGCTGACCGGGAGCGGGGGCAAGGTGTACCTCGGCATGAGCAATGGCGCCACGTTCGCGGTGCAGGCGGTTTCCACCACCGTCAGCAGCGGTTCCGAAGTCATCGACGCGGCCGACATCGACGGCAACGGCAAGGGAGACATCGTGTTGCGCAATACCTCGACCGGCCAGGTGGTGGTGTGGTTCATGAGCAACGGCGTGCGCACGGCCTACAAGGGAACGGCTATCTCGCCGAGCCTCGCTTATGTCCTGGCCGCGGACTTCAACAACGACAAGAAAGCCGACCTGCTCTTCCAGGACGTCCAGCGCAACCTGTACATCGCGTTAAGCAACGGCGCAACCTTCACCCTGCAGCCCACCCTGGCCTACAACGGCGCATATGCGATCCGCGGCGCCACCGACGTGAACGGGGACGGCAACGCCGATATCCTGCTGCACGATGCCGCGGCGAACAAATTGGTCGTCTGGTACATGAGCGGTACGACGCGTCTCACCTACAACTCGATGGCAACTCCCGCGGGCGCGGTACTGGTCGCGCACGGCGACTTCGATGGCAACAAGAAGAGCGACATCGCCTGGGCCCACCCGACGAGCGGGCAACTCTGGCTGTCGCTGAGCGCCGGATACAGCTTCACCACGAGCCCGTTGGCCTATACGTTCAAGGCCACCAGCGCCAAGCCGATGGACATCGATATCTGAGGAAGGGGCCTCTTCCGCCAAGCGGTGGAAGGGAACCAGGCCGACCGCCGGATCCGGATCTGGCGCCAATGAATCAGAGCGCGGCTTCCAGTTCCGGCAGCACCTGGAACAGGTCGCCGACCAGGCCGATGTCGGCGATCTCGAAGATCGGCGCGTCGCCGTCCTTGTTGATCGCCACGATCGTGCCGGCGTCCTTGATCCCGGTCAGGTGCTGGATCGCGCCGCTGATGCCGACCGCGACGTAGAGTTCGGGCGCGATGATCTTGCCGGTCTGGCCGACCTGCAGTTCGTTCGGCACGTAGCCGGCATCGACCGCGGCGCGCGAGGCGCCGACCGCGGCGCCGAGCTTGTCGGCGAACTTGTAGATGATCTCGAAGTTCTCCTTCGAGCCGACGCCACGGCCACCCGACACCACGCGCTTGGCGCTCTGCAGGTCGGGGCGGTCGGACTTGCCGGCGGCGAGGCCGACGTAGCGGGTGTGCGTGGGCAGCGCGGCATCGACCGTCGCGGCTTCGACCGCGGCATTGCCGCCGCGCGCGGCTTCCGGCCACGAGGCGGTGCGGATCGTCGCGACCACGGCGTGGTCGGCCGGGGCTTCGACGGTGATGATCGCGTTGCCGGCATAGATCGGGCGCTTGAAGGCATGGCTGCCTTCGACAGTCATCACGTCGGACACCTGCGCCACGCCCAGCAGCGCGGCGACGCAGGGCATCAGGTCCTTGCCGAACGTGGTCGATGGGCCGAACACGTGGGTGTAGCCCTTCGCCAGCGCGGCGACCTGCGGTGCCAATACTTGCGCCACGGCATTCGCGTTCGCCGGATTGGCGACGGCCAGCACCTTCGCCACGCCGGCGATCTGCGCGGCTTCACTGGCGACGCCCGCGGGATCGGCGGCGAGCACGACGATGTCGATGGAATCCGGCTTCAGCGCTTGCGCGGCGGACACGCATTTGGCGGTGGCGGCGTTGAGCTTGTCGTCCAGGTGTTCGGCGATGATGAGAACCTTGGCCATCACAGCAACCCCTTCTGCTTGAGTGCGGCGACCAGTTCGGCCGCGTCCTTCACCATCACCCCGCGGCTGCGCTTGGCCGGTGCGGCGTAATGGGTGGTCTTGAGCGTGTCGCCGGCATCGACGCCGAGCTCGGCGAAGGCGATGGTCTCCAGCGGCTTGCTCTTGGCCTTCATGATGTCCGGCAGCTTGATGAAGCGCGGCTCGTTGAGGCGCAGGTCGGTGGTAACCACCGCCGGCAAATCGACTTCCAGCGTTTCCAGGCCGGCGTCGACTTCGCGCGTGACCGTGGCCTTGCCATCGGCGATGTCGAGCTTCGACGCGAATGTCGCCTGCGGGCGGCCCCACAGCGTGGCCAGCATCTGCCCGGTCTGGCTGGCGTCGTCGTCGATCGCCTGCTTGCCGAGGATGACGAGGTCGGGCTGTTCCTTCTCGACCAGCTTGAGCAGGGTGCGCGCGGCGGTCAGCGGCTGCACCGGCCCGTCGGCGACCACGTGGATGGCCCGGTTCGCGCCCATCGCCAGTCCGTTGCGCAGGTGCGCCTGGGCATCCGCGGGCGCGATCGTGGCGACGACGACTTCGGTCGCGATGCCCTTGTCGCGCAGGCGCAGGGCTTCTTCCAGCGCGATGTCGTCGAACGGATTGGCCGACAGCTTGACGCCATCGGTGACCACGCCGGAACCATCCGGCTTGACCTGGATGCGGACGTTGAAGTCCACCACGCGCTTGTAGCCGACGAGGATTTTCATGTGCGAAAGGGGCTCTCGATAACGGATTCCGTGTCCGGATCAGGCCACGGAATCGACGATTTTAGCGACAGTCGGACTCCGTCGCCGTGGGTGGGCGTGTCGATGGCGCATTGCAGCACGTCATGGGCTAGACTGCGACTCCTTTCACAGTTTGCCAGCCCGATGCCAGCCGCGCGCCCGTTGTCACACCTCGACCGCCTGGAGGCGGAGAGCATCCACATCCTGCGCGAGGTCGCCGCCGAGTTCCAGAACCCGGTGATGATGTACTCGGTCGGCAAGGACAGCTCGGTGCTGCTGCACCTGCTGGTGAAGGCCTTCTATCCGGCGAAGCCGCCGATCCCGATGCTGCACGTCGATACGACGTGGAAATTCCGCGAGATGATCGCCTTCCGCGACCGTCGCGCCGCCGAGACCGGGGTCGAGCTGCGGACGTGGACGAATCCCGATGGCCTCGCCCAGGGCATCGGTCCGATCAGCCACGGCGCCACCGTGCATACCGACGTGATGAAGACCCAGGCGCTGAAGCAGGCGCTGGACAAGTGGGGCTTCGACGCCGCCATCGGTGGCGCGCGCCGCGACGAGGAGAAGTCGCGCGCCAAGGAACGCATCTTCAGCTTCCGCAACGCGCAGCATCGCTGGGATCCCAAGACCCAGCGCCCGGAACTGTGGAATCTGTACAACGCGCGCATCCACAAGGGCGAATCGGTGCGCGTGTTCCCGATCTCGAACTGGACCGAGCTCGACGTCTGGCTGTACATCTTCCGCGAGAACATCCCGGTGCCCTCGCTCTACCTCGCGCAGGAGCGCCCGGTGGTGGAACGCGATGGCGCGCTGATCATGGTCGACGACGAACGCCTGCCGTTGCGCGACGGGGAAACGCCGCAGATGCGCAAGGTGCGGTTCCGTACCCTCGGCTGCTATCCGCTGACCGGCGCGATCGAGTCCGAAGCCGACACGCTGGAAAAGATCATCGCCGAGATGCTGGTCGCGACCACCTCCGAACGCCAGGGCCGGGTGATCGACCACGATCCCACCGCGTCGATGGAGAAGAAGAAGCAGGAGGGGTACTTCTGATGTCCATCCAGGATGACGCCGGCATGGAAGTCCATTCCGAAGCCGCGGCCGAAGTCGCCGCCTACCTGCAGCAGCACGAAACCAAGAGCCTGCTGCGCTTCATCACCTGCGGCAGCGTCGACGACGGCAAGAGCACCCTGATCGGGCGCCTGCTGCACGACACCAAGCTGCTGCTCGACGACCAGCTCGCGGCGCTTGAATCCGACAGCGCCCGCCATGGCACCCAGAACGGCGAGATCGACTTCGCGCTGCTGGTGGACGGCCTCGCCGCCGAACGCGAGCAGGGCATCACGATCGATGTCGCCTACCGCTTCTTCGGCACCGACAAGCGCAAGTTCATCGTCGCCGACTGCCCGGGGCACGAGCAGTACACCCGCAACATGGCCACCGGCGCCTCCACCGCCGACCTCGCCATCGTGCTGGTCGATGCGCGCAAGGGCCTGCTGACGCAGACCCGCCGGCACAGCTACATCGTCTCCCTGCTCGGCATCCGCCACGTGGTGCTGGCGGTGAACAAGATGGACCTGGTCGACTACTCGCAGGAACGCTTCGACGAGATCGTCGCCGGCTACCGCGAGCTGGCCGCCTCGCTCGGCATCGAGCACGTGGCCGCGATCCCGCTGTCGGCGCTGAAGGGCGACAACATGCTGGCGCCATCGCCGGCGACGCCGTGGTACCGCGGCGAAACCCTGCTCGAGCACCTGGAGAACGTGCAGGTCGATGCCGGCGGCAAGGCCGAAGCGCTGCGGATGCCGGTGCAATGGGTCTGCCGCCCGAACCAGAACTTCCGCGGCTTCGCCGGCACTCTAGCGGCTGGCGAGGCGAAGCCGGGAATGGAAATCGTGGTGCTGCCCTCGGGCCGGCGTTCGCGCATCGCGCGCGTCGTGACCGCGGACGGCGACCTCGATGTCGCCCGCGCCGGCCAGGCAGTGGTGCTCACCCTTGAAGACGAGATCGACGCCAGCCGCGGCGACGTGGTCGCCGCCGGCTCCGATCCGGCCGAAACCTCCGACCAGTTCGCCGCGCACCTGCTGTGGATGGACGATGCGCCGCTGCTGCCGGGGCGCCCGTACTTCCTCAAGATCGGGCCGCGCACGATCGGCGCGCAGGTCACCGAGATCAAGCACAAGATCGACGTCAACACCCAGGAAGAACTCGCGGCCAAGCACCTCGACCTGAACGAGGTCGCGTCCTGCAACCTCTACCTCGACCAGGCGGTCGCGTTCGAGCCTTACGCCGACAACCGCGAGCTCGGCGCGTTCATCCTGATCGACCGCCAGACCAATGCCACCGTCGCCGCCGGCACGCTCGATTTCGCCCTGCGCCGCGCCGGCAACATCCACTGGCACCACCTGGAAGTGGACAAGGCCGCGCGCGCGCGCATCAAGCACCAGCGACCGCGTTGCGTGTGGTTCACCGGCCTGTCGGGTTCGGGCAAGTCGACCATCGCCAACCTGGTCGAGAAGAAGCTGCTGGCGATGGGCCAGCACACCTATCTGCTCGACGGCGACAACGTCCGCCATGGCCTGAACAAGGACCTCGGCTTCACCGACGAGGACCGCGTGGAGAACATCCGCCGCGTCGCCGAAGTGGCCAGGCTGATGGTCGATTCGGGCCTGATCGTGCTGGTCAGCTTCATCTCGCCGTTCCGCGCCGAACGGCGCATGGCGCGCGAGATGTTCGCGGACGGTGAATTCGTCGAAGTCTTCATCGACACGCCATTGGCGCTTGCGGAGAAGCGCGACGTGAAGGGCCTCTATGCCAAGGCCCGTGCCGGCGAAATCAAGAACTTCACCGGCATCGACTCGCCCTACGAGCTGCCCGAGAGCCCGGAAGTGGTGCTGCAAACCGCGGAATCGAAGGCGGAAGCGCTGGCTGAAAAGCTCGTGGCGGCTTTGGTCGGCTGACACCTCGAGGGGGTGTGCCGGGAATGGCGAGACAGTCAGCGCACAAGCCCGGCCGAAGCGAGGTTGGCCGGGCGATTGCGTTCGATGTCCCGCATCAGCGGTGTTGGTTCGCAGCCTGCCGGCGCGGGCGTCGCACCCGCCAGTAGCCAGCGTGGCTGCTGCCCCGGTATTTCCACTGAGAGCGACGGGAGCAGCTTCATGCCTTCCCTCTGGTCGTAGTCGATGAGCAGGGGAGGGGCTTGCAATGTCGTCTTGCGAATTACGAACTTGCCGTTGGCCCCGAGGCTGACGGCGCCGCGACGCAACTGACCCGGAGTCACCGAGACCACCTTCATGTGGCGCAAGCCATACATGGCCTGGATCGGGAATTGCGGTCGATTGAGCAGCATGGAATTACCGGCCGGCCTGGAGAACGCCCCCCTTCGCGGCAGCAGGACGATCGGGGTCGCCGGATCGGGGCACGGCACCAGGCGCGCCAGGTCGGAGAGGAAGACCTGCTGCAACACGGCTTGTTCGCGCCGGAGCTCGAACAACGAAAGCTTGCTGATGCAAAACGCGATCAACAGTGCGCACGCCAGGCAGGCAAAAATGGCCGACGCCATTCGGCGCATTCGAGCGGCCCGTAGCCTCCCGGCCACCCAGAGCGAAATGCCGGCGATCCAGAGCAGCAGCGCATAGCGACTGCCGATGAGTTCCCGATTGAATTCGAAACGAAGGTCCGTGACGGAATATGGCAGGAAGCTGGCCAGCATCAGGGCCGCGCACAGGCCCGTGAACAATCCCGGCAGGGGCGCGGGGCGCTGGCCGTGCCGGGCGTCGTCCTCGATCGGTTGCCGACGCAGGATCCACGCCGCCAGCGCCACCGATGCCATGATCACCGCGAAAGCGGGCCACATCCAGCGTTCCGGCATGGCCAGGGAGCCGATCCAGCGCCAGCCCACGTTCGCGAACATTGCGACGTAACCTTCGGCAATGAGTGCCGGATCGAGGTCGGCGCGACGCGCTTCATAGCCGCCGCCGGAGGCTGCGGCGACCAGCGTCGGCGCGAAAGCGAGTACCAGCACCAGCCATTGCGGCAATATCAGCCTCGGGAACGCCCGCAGGTAGCCACTCGTGCCGACGTCGCGAAGTAGTACGTAACTGACCAGCAACAGGGGAAGGAACACGAACCCGGGGTATGTCCTCGCCCCGAGATACAGCAAGGCCAGCGAGGCCAGCAGCCACCCGATCCCGCGGCGATCGATGGCCTGGAAGGCGGCGTGGCACGACCAGAGCATCAACAGCAAAGAGATGTTCACTCCGAAGGCGCCGAGCCAGAACATGGTGGGATCGCGCGGGAAGAACATCACAAGGCATGCGACGAGAAGGGCCGCGATTCCGTGGCCCCCCAGGACGCGGCGGGAGACGGAGAAGAATCCGAGCAGGATGCCTGCGTCGATCAGGATCAACTGCAGGTTCAGCAAGCGGAACCCATCGGGCTCCCATGCGCGCGCGATGAGATACGGGACGATGCGCAAGTCGCGATGGAAACCGAACAAGAGGTTGTACAACGAGAAATCGCCGTCGTATGCGCTATAGATCTGCCATCCGTCGCCCACCGGGTACATGTCGAGTCCAGGGCGCAACCAGAAAGCCGCGATGATCGCCAGGAACAACAAGGCGAGCACCGGCAACCGCTTGCCATGAAGGGGAGGGGGTGCCGGGATGGCCTCCGGTGGAATTGCCGCGGCAGGATCTTCGGTGCTGGTGGCGGGACTCATGCGCTGTGTCGATCGTCGTTCCACGCCTCGACCACGATGTGCGTATATGGAACCCGCAGCAGGCCGGTGAGGATATGGGTGTCGAAACGGTCGAACACCCGGGAAAACAGGGCCTTCCATTCCGATTCGTAACGCAGGTTCCGGCCACGGTCCTTGCTCACGATCCAGCGCGCGATGCGTGCCTGCGAGCGCAACAGGCAGTTCTCGTACGAAACCAGGCGGCCGCCGGGCGCGAGGCAGGCGCGGGCCAGTCGCAGCGCGGTGATCGCCTCCCCGTCGTCGAGATGGTGGAGCACGCCATTGATGAGCACCAGGTCGGCGTTCGCCATCGCGTCAGGCAAATCCCGGACGAAATCCTCCGAACTGCCGACGAGGAAGGTGCGTTTCGGGTTTCCGGCGTGCGCCTTGCGCGCATGCTCGATGTATTCCTCGCTGACGTCGAACCCGACGTATTCGATGTCTTCCGGCAGGAAGCGCAGGACGATGCCCGGACCGCAACCGATGTCCACGACCTTCTGCCCGGGGTCGACCCGCCAGAATTCGCGTCCCATCCATTCGTAGGCGCGCCGATTCCCGAGGCTGCGCTTGAACAGCGTATAGGCCCAGGAAAGGGTGAGGATCTTCTTGAGGCCGCTGTCATCCTGCATGCGTGCTTCCGTCGGTTCGGTCTTTGGAGTGCGGATTCCGGGCCTTCCCCGGGGCGCTATGCACGCTTGCGCGCTGCCACCAGCGCGCTTGCCCCGACGTGCATGACCCTGCCTGCGGCGATATTCGCAACTTCTCCCCGCAGCATGCGGGACAGTGCATTCGCAGCCAGGCCGTGGCCGGTGCCGTGTTCGGTTTCCGTCGGCAAGATGCCCTTGCCACGCTGATGGCCGAGCCGATAGGGCAGTGAGCGCAACAACAGTTGCGGCAGTGGAAGCGGACGGAAGAAGTAACTGAGATAGGCGATATCGAAGTGCGCGGAGAGCAGTGTGCGGAGGCTGGCGCGCGTGTGCCGACGAAAGTGGCCGGAGATGATGTCCGCGCGCGACCACAGCCATGGATGGCAGGGCACCGTGAGGTAGGCCATGCCACCTGCGGGCAGCAACCGCACGGCGGAATCCAGGAAGGCGTGGTCGTCCTCGATGTGCTCGATCACGTCGAACATGCCGATCGCGGCGAACGACGCCGGTTCGAATTGCGCGTCCTCGATGGTGGCACAGACCACGTTCGCCAATCCGCGCCCGCGCTTCGCGTTGGCGGCGCCGGTCGGACCGGGCTCGATCAGCACCACGTTCAGGCCCTCGGCCTGAAGGCGTTGCGCCACGTAACCGTTGCCGCCGCCGATATCGAGGAAAGCGCCGGGCGGCGGCGGGTTGCGCTTCACCATCGCCGCGATGCAGTCGTTGCGGTGCCGGAACCAGAACGATCCGTCCTCGACCTGGAAGCAGCCGGCGTGCCCGTCCGCGGGATAGGACACGCCTTCCTGCCGCGTGGCGGACCATATGCCCTCGGGTGAAAGTCGCAGGCCACTCGAAATTCCGGAGATGTCCATTCGCCTCGTCACAGATTCTGGTAATTCGGCCCGCTGCCGCCTTCGGGCGTGACCCAGGTGATGATTTCGTACGGGTCCTTGATGTCGCAGGTCTTGCAGTGCACGCAGTTGGCGGCGTTGATCTGCAGGCGCTTGCCGGCCGCGTCGTCCACGATCTCGTACACGCCGGCCGGGCAGAAGCGGGTGCAGGGGTTGTCGTATTCGGCGACGCAGCGGGTCACGCAGATATCGGTGTCGGCGACCTTCAGGTGCACCGGCTGGTCCTCGTCGTGCGAGGTCGCGGCGTAGTACACGCCCTGCAGGCGATCGCGCGGCGCGAGCGTGCGTTCGATGTAGTCGCGCTTCGGTTCTTCATGCTGGCCGATCTTGTCCAGCGAACTCCAGTCCGCCTTGTTCTTCAGCGTCCACGGCGACAGCCCGCCGGTGATCGTTTCCCATGCCGCGTTCAACATGCCGAACCACAAGCCGCGCTTGAAGCCGGGCTTGATGTTGCGGACCTTCTTCAGTTCCGCCATCGCCTCCGATGTGCGCAGCTTCGCATCGAAGCCTTCCGATGCGAGCTGCGATTCGACGAGGTGTTGCGCGGCGAGCATGCCGCTGCGGATCGCCTGGTGGGTGCCCTTGATCTTGGGCACGTTCAACAAGCCGGCGGTGTCGCCGATCAGCAACGCGCCGGGCATTTCCACCTTCGGCAGCGATTGCCAGCCGCCAGTCACGATCGCGCGCGCGCCGGCGGAGAGGATGCTGCCGCCTTCGAGCAGCGGCTTCACCATCGGATGGTTCTTCCATTGCTGGAAGGCTTCCCATGGCTTGTATTCGGGATCGTGGTAATCCAATCCGCTGACGTAGCCGAGCGCGATGCGGCCCTTGTCGAGGTGGTAGAGGAAGCTGCCGCCGTAGGTGCGGTTGTCCGCCGGCCAGCCGAAGCTGTGCACGATCTTGCCGGGCGACACGCGGTCTTCCGGCACCTGCCACAGTTCCTTGATGCCGATCGAATAACCCTGCGGATCGCTGCTGGCGTCGAGCTTGAAGCGCTTGATCAGCTGCTTGGTCAGACTGCCGCGCGCGCCTTCGGCGAGCACGGTGACCTTGGCGTGGATGTCGATGCCCTGGGTGTAGCCGGGCTTGTGCGAACCGTCCTTGGCCACGCCCATGTCGCCGATGCGCACCCCGATGACCTTGCCGCTTTCATCGTGCAGCGTTTCCGCGGCGGCGAAGCCCGGATAGATCTCCACGCCCAGCGCCTCGGCCTGCGGCGCCAGCCACGCGCACATCGCGCCGAGGCTGACGATCACGTTGCCCTTGTTGTGCATGCCCGGCGGAACGGGGAGCTTGCGACCGCCGGTTTTCGACAGCAGCCAGAATTCGTCTTCGGTCGCGTCCACGCAGATCGGCGGCGGGCTCTTGCGCCAATCCGGCAGCAGCGCGTCGAGCGGGGCGGTCTCGATCACCGCGCCGGACAGGATCTGCGCGCCGATGGTCGAAGCCTTTTCGATCACGCAGACCGTCAGCTCCGGGTTCAGCTGCTTGAGGCGGATCGCGAACGCGAGGCCGGCCGGGCCTGCGCCGACGGTGACGACGTCGTATTCCATCACGTCGCGTTCGATCTGCTCGGTCATGGCGATGGCGGCCCTTGTGGAATCGCGCCATTCTACGGCGCATGGCGCGATACGCGGTCGTACTCCCCGGCGCGGCGATCAGCTACGACCCGGAATGGCTGGGCGCGGCCGCGGCATCGGCCCTGTTCGAGGCCCTGCGCGGCGCGCTGCCGTGGGAACGCCACCGCATCACCGTCTATGGCCGCAGCCTGGAAGCGCCGCGGCTGAGCTGCTGGATCGGCGACGCGGCCTACACCTATTCGGGGACGCGCTTCGAGCCGCATCCGTGGCCGGCGGCGCTGGCCTCGGTGCGCGAACGGCTGGAACGCGAACTCGACGCCGGCTTCAACAGCGTGCTGGCGAACCTCTATCGCGACGGCAACGACCGCCTCGGTTTCCATCGCGACAGCGAACCCGAACTCGGCCCTGAACCGCTGATCGCTTCGATCAGCCTCGGTGCGACGCGGCGTTTCCGTTTGCGCGAACGCGAGGGCAGGGGTTCGTACGGCATCGACCTTGAACACGGCAGCCTGCTGGTGGTGGCGGGCGCGACGCAACGGAACTGGTTGCATGCGGTGCCACCGACCGCGCGACCGGTCGGGCCGAGGATCAATCTGACGTTTCGACGGGTGTTGCGTTAGCGGTTTTGTCTTTGCTCGTCATCCCCGCGAAAGCGGGGATCCATGGACTTTGATTTTCAACGGCTAACGTCCTTGGATTACCAGCCGTTCGGCTGTTGAAGAGCGATTCCCGCTTTCGCGGGAATGACGGCTTTGTGCAGGTCGTGCCCAAATGGGCGCTCCTACAAGCTGCCGCTCGATGCTGCGAATCGAAACACGATGAATAACATCATCGCGACCGACAGTCCGAGTGTCGTCATGACGACGATGGCAAGAGGCTTCAGGGATGGAGACAGAAGGCGCCATTTTATTGGCGAAAGAAAGTTAAAGACCCAGAACGGCCACCAACCGAACAATCCGCTTTCTACAGCACGATAAAGGGTCGGATCGTGCATCTTGAGTCGATAGCCAAAAATTATTCCTGCAAAGGAAGCGCACATCGCTAAAGCTAATGCGATGTAAAAAATTTCGTGATTCGCAGAAAGTTCAATCAAAGTCGCGCCTGCTTACCGCTTATGCCCAACCCGCTGGTGCAGCTCGCCACTCACCAAAGTCCACCCCGCGACATCGTGCGCGACCTGCCCGAGCCCGCGGTTGAACGCATCCACCACATCCGACACCGCGGTCGAAGCCGCCGGCACCGATTGCACGAAGGTGCGCGAGGCGACCACGTCCTGTTCCCCGGCGCTGTGCAACAGCTTGGCGTTGAGCTCGATGGTCGCGTTCGGCGTGGCGCCGGCGCCGTAGTCGGATTCGAAGCGGCGCAGATCCATCACCAGCTTGTAGTCGGCGGCGATGCCGCTGCCCTGGCGCGCGACCGCGGGGATCTTCCCCGAATCCTCCAGCGCGCGCAGCACCGCGTCCTCGATCATGTCCGAAGGCGTCTTCGCCCACGCCGAACCCTTGTACACCTGCAATTGATCGGGCGTCGGCCGCACCGAGATGCGCAGGCTGTCGGTCATGCGCGCGGCATCGGGCCGGCTGACCGACAACTGCCAGTCCACGTTCGGCCACGAAGGATCGGCCTGCACGCGCGGATCGGGCGCGTACAGCGTGGTCGGCTGCTTCTGGCCGCTGCCGAGGATGGAACAGCCGCCGAGCGCGATGAGCAGCGACAGGGCGAGCAGCGAATGGATGCGGGGCGTCGGCGTCATTTGGGTTCGAACTCCTTGGGAGCGTCGCGGCCGAGGATGAAGCGCGTCGGGTTCTGGTCGAGGCGGTCGCTGATCCGGCGCAGGTCGCGCACCAGCCCGCGCAGGTCGCGCAAGGTCGGCCCGAGTTGCGACAGGCCGTCGTTGGCGAAGCTGTTGATGGCCGCGCGGTTCTCGCCGAGGATCTGGTTGGCGTTGCCCGCCGCCGAATCGAGCTTGGCCAGGGTCGAATCGAGCTTGGCCAGCACCTGCGGCAATTCCTTGTCGATGTTGCCGACCGCCTGGTTGGTGGTGGCGAGCGTGGTGTTGAGCTGCTCGGAGGCCTGGCGCAGGTTCTGCACCAGCGCGCGCACGTCTTCCTTCTGCCCGCCGATGGCCGCGGTCATGTTGTCGAGGTTGGCGAGGGTCTGGTTGATGTGCGCGACGTTCTCCTCGCTCAGCACCTTGTCGAGGCGTTCGACCAGTCGATTCGCGGTATCCGCGATGTTCTGCAATGCAGATGGTTCGGTCTGGATCACCGGGATGTCGTCGTTGTCGCGCGGCAGCAGGCGCGCCGCACTCGGACTGCCGCCGGTGAGCTGGATGAATGGAACGCCGGTGATGCCCTGCTGCGAGAGCTTGGCGTGGGTATCGACCTTCACCGGCACCTCGGCGCCGATCTTGAGCAGCGCCTCGACCCGGCGCGGGTCCTGCGGCGACAGCGAGAGTTCCTGCACGGTGCCGACCGAGATGCCGTTGTACTGCACCGAGCCGCCATTGGTGAGGCCGGTGACCGGCTCGTTGAAGATCACCATGTATTCCTGGAAGCTGCGGTCGGAGGAATACTTCGCGGCCCACAGCGAGAACAGCAGGCCGAACACCACCACCGCGATGGTGAAGGCGCCGATCAGCACATAGTTGGCTCTGGTTTCCATGCGTCAGGTGGCCTGTGGTTGGACCCGCGCCAGGTTGTGCCCGCGGGTGGCCTGCGCCGCGCGGGCGCGCGGGCCGTGGAAGTATTCTTGCACCCAGGGCTGGTCGAAGCGTTCGACCTCGGCCAATGGCGCGTTGATCACGACCTTGCGATCGGCCAGCACCGCGACCCGGTCGCAGATGCGGTACAGGGTGTCGAGGTCGTGGGTGATCAGGAACACGGTCAGTCCCAGCGCGCGCTGCAGGGTCTGGATCAGTTCGTCGAACGCGGCCGCGCCGATCGGGTCCAGCCCCGCGGTCGGCTCGTCGAGGAACAGCAGCGGCGGGTCCAGCGCCAGTGCGCGGGCGAGGCCGGCGCGCTTGCGCATGCCGCCGGAGAGTTGCGCCGGCAGCTTGTTCAGCGCGTCCGCCGGCAAGCCGGACAGCTTCACCTTCAGCAGCGCCAGTTCGTAACGCAGCGAATCGGCCAGCTCCGGGTAGTGTTCCTTCAGCGGCACCTGCACGTTCTCGCCCACGGTCAGCGAGGAGAACAGCGCGCCGTCCTGGAACAGCACGCCGCTGCGGCGCTCGATGTGGTGGCGGTCGTGAGGGTCTTCCGACAATGCATCCACGCCCAGAACCTCGATCTCGCCGGCATCCGGGCGGCGCAGGCCGAGGATCGAACGCATCAGCACCGACTTGCCGGTGCCCGAGCCGCCGACCACGCCGAGGATCTCGCCGCGGCGCACGTCGAGGTCGAGGCCGTCATGCACGACCTGCTCGCCGAAGCGGTTGGTCAGCCCGCGCACGCGGATGATCGGCTCGGGCGCGTTCGCGCCCGAGCCGGGGTCAGGGGTCGGGGACCAGGGGTCAGTCAAGGCGTACTCCTGCAAACAAGCCGGATGCTCGAATTCGCGTCGAGCTTTTCGCTGACGCCTGACATCCGACTCCTGATCCCTGCTTCTCCATCACCAACCCATCTGCATGAACCAGATCGCGGCGATCGCGTCGATCACGATCACCAGCGAAATCGACTGCACCACGCTCGATGTCGTGCGTTCGCCCACCGATTGCGCGGTGCCCTGCACCTGCAGGCCCTCGAGGCAGCCGATCAGCGCGATCAGCACGGCGAACACCGGCGCCTTGGACATGCCCACCAGGAAATGCCGCATCTCGAAGGTGTCCTGCACCCGCGCGAGGTAGGCCTGCGGCGGGATGTCGAGGCCGAACGCGCCGACCGAGAGGCCGCCGGCGAGGCCGGCGATGTCGGCGAGGAAGCTGAGCAGCGGCAGCATGATCACCAGCGCGACCAGCCGCGGCAGCACCAGCACGTCGACCGGATCGAGGCCGAGCGTGCGCATCGCATCGACTTCCTCGCGGCTGACCATCGCGCCGATCTGCGCGGTGAACGCGCTGGCGGTGCGCCCGGCGAGGATGATCGCGGTGAGCAGCACGCCGAACTCGCGCAGGAACGCGATGCTCACCAGTTCGACCACGTAGATGGTCGCGCCGAAGTCGGCGAGGATGTTCGCGCCGAGGAAGGCGATGACCGCGCCGACCAGGTACGACAGCAGCAGCACCAGCGGCACCGCGTCGAGGCCGACCTGTTCCATCTGGAACACGGTGGCGGTGGGCTTGAAGCGCCACGGCTGCTTCACCAGCCGCACCAGCTTGGCCAGGTTTTCGCCGAGGAAGCTGACCAGCGCGACGATCTCGCCGGCGTTGTCGGCGACGGCGAAACCGAGGCGGCCGAGCGCGGCCTGGAAGCCGTAATCGCGCTTCTTCTTCGGGCGGTCGTCGCCCACGTCCTCGATCGCCTCGACCAGGTGCTGGTGCGCGGGATCGAATTCGAAGGCGGAGAAGTCCAGCTGGCGGCGACTGGCGAAGCGCATCAGTTGCAGCACGCCGAGCGTGTCGAGCCGGTCCACGCCGCGCGCGTCGACCACGGAGACGCCTTCCGGTGCCGCGCGCAGCACCTCGCCGAGTGCATTGGCGTTGGCCAGCGTCCAGCGCCCGCGCAGGCGCCACAGTCCCGACTGTCGCGGATCGGTGTCGGCGCTGGGGGGCTGGCGGCTGGCGCTCGCGTTCATGCGGCCCCAAGCTTACGCAAAGTCGCGCTGCGGGGGTGAAGGCGGGCGATGGCCATGCGATCCTGTACGCGATGCCGACGAACGCAGCCACTGCCGATTACGCCGCGCGCATCGCGTTCGTGTGCGAGCTCGCCGAACGCCTGCACAGTTCCGGCACCACCGCGCAGCGGCTCGAGGGCGCGATCGACGCCGTGGCGCAGAAGCTCGGGCTGGAATGCGAACCGTGGTCGAACCCGACCGGGGTGATCCTGTCCTTCCGCGATCCGGTGCGCCCCGGCGTCGAATCCGACACCACCCGCCTGATCCGGCTCGCCCCGGGCGACAACGACCTGTCCAAGCTGTGCGAGGCCGACCGCATCGCCGAGGAAGTGATGGCCGGGCGCATGGACCTGGCCAGCGGCCACGCCGCCTTGCTGCGCCTGGACGCACCGCCGGGGCGTGGCACGCGCGCGATGCAGGTGCTCGGTTTCGGTCTTGCCGCCGCGGGCTTTGCCGGCGTCTTGCACCTGCCATGGCTGGACATCGCCACCGCCGGCATCACCGGGCTGCTGATCGGCCTGCTGCAACCCTTCACCGAACCACGCCCGCAATTGCGCGAAGCCGCCGATGCCATCGCCGGGTTGATCGCGGGCACGATCGCGGTGCTGGTCGCGACCCATGTCGGGCCGCTCAACCTCAACACCGTGATCATCGTGTCGCTGATCGTGCTGCTGCCGGGCATGTCGCTGACCAACGCGGTGAACGAACTCACCAGCCAGCACCTCGTGTCCGGCAGCGCGCGCTTCGCTGGCGCGCTGACCACGGTGATGAAGCTCGCGGTGGGCACGATGATTGCGTTGACCGTCGCCCAACTGCTCGGCGTGGAACCGCAAGTGCGCGCGCTTCGACCGCAACCGGAATGGCTGGGCTGGGCCGCGTTGCTCGTGGTCGCCTACGCGCTGGCGGTGCTGTTCCGCGCCGAACGCCGCGATTACCCGTTGGTGATGCTGGCGGTGGTGGTGGCCTACGCGGTGTCGAAGTTCGCCAGCGATGCCTGGGGCATGCAGGTCGGCATCTTCCTCTCGGCGCTGGCGATGACCGCCGGCGGCAATGCCTACGCGCGCTGGGTGAAGCGCCCCGGCGCGCTGGTGCGCTTGCCTGGAATCATCGTGCTGGTGCCGGGCAGCGCCAGCCTGCGCGGCATGCTCGACCTGGTGCAGCGGCAGGACCTCGGCGTCGGCCAGGCGGCCACGCTCGGCGTGATCAACATCCTGCTCGCACTGGTGGCGGGCCTGCTGTTCGGCAACCTGCTGCTGCCGACGCGGCGGAATCTCTAGCGCCGCAATTCCCGCTCCGCCAGCGCCTTGAGATTCAGCAACTCCCGCCGATCGGTAGGGAAGGCGAGCGCGGCGATGCGCTGAGTGGAGAGCCAGAAGCGCAAATCGTCGGCCAGTTCCGGATGCCTTGCGTAATTCGCCAGGATGGTGCGGGCCTCGGCATCGTCGATGGGCGAGGGGCAATCGATCATCTGATCGTCCGAGTAGCCCTCGGTGCGATAGCAATGCAGCCAGATGTAATCCTGCACGGCGGTCGGCGTCACGCTGCGGATGTCCTGCCGATATTGGGGAATCAGGTTCATGACCATGACGTCCCCTATCCGCTTGGAATTGGATGCGTAGTAGAACGCCAGCCCGCTGCGCAATTTCGGATCCTCAATCAGGCCGAGGTCGCCGGCATCGCGCATTTCCTCGAACGCCGTGCTTTCGCGCGAATAGGCGTTGAACTGGCCGCCCTGGAAATAGGCCAGCACGGTTTTCCAGGCCAAACCCTCCGCCAAGGCGCCGGTATCGGCGTGCGCCATCGCCTGTTCCCCGTAATGCCGCACCTGGGCCATGACTTGTGCGTGATGGGCGTTGGAAGCCAGGTCGGCGTCGATGTCGGCGACGATGCGTTCCAGGTACGCGTGGCCGTGCTTGGCGTCGATGCGCTCCTGGTTCCAGTTGCTGACCTGAAGCGCGATCAGGATGCCGACCACCACGATCAACAATTCGATGCCGGCGGCGAACCAGTCGTGTTCACGCAGGCGTTGGGCGATGCGGCGCATGCCCGTGCAAACGCGGGAGGGTGCGATGCCCGGCCAAGCGGCCGGGCATGGAAGGGGTCAGGCCTCCGCGGCCTTGACCACGCGCCGGCCGGCCACGTGCGGCTTGGGCGTCGGCTTGGCGCTGATCAGGAAATCCGCCGCCGACTTGCCGCGGCGTACCTGTTCGGCGAGCCAGCGCGGCTGCATGCCGCGACCGCTCCAGGTTTCCTTCGGATTGTCCGGGTTGCGGTATTTCGGCGCGACCTTGCCGAGCGTGCGGCCCTTGGTCGACTTGCGCGTCGCGCGCTTTGCGGCGGGGGCGGGCGCGGTGTTCGCATCGTCGCCGAACAGTTCGGCGATGGTGTAGCCATCGGCCTTCGCCATCGCGATGAGCTTCCTGCGCACAGTTGCTATCGGCTTGCGCTTGCTCAACGCGTCCTGGCGCTTCTTCGCCCGCGCGATCACCGCTTCGAGCTGCTTCGCGGACAGGCCTTCGAGATCGATCGACATTCGTTTCTCCGTGGGGAATGCGATGCGTCACGCCATCGCATTGAGGCTTGATTATAGGCGCGGGATATGAACGCTCAAGCCGCGCGCTTGCGCAGCAACATGTGCACCGCGCGCTCGCCGGCTTGCATGCCGGTGCATTCGTAGCCGAGCGCGTCGAGGTCGAGGCCGGCGAACAGCGCTTCGCCGCGGCCCATCAACATCGGGCGCAGGGCGAGGTGCAGGTCGTCGATGAGGCCGGCTTGCAGGTATTCGCGCACGGTCGCCGCGCCGCCGCCGAGGCGGACATCGCGTTCGCCCGCGGCCTCGCGCGCGAGCGCGAGCGCTTCATGGATGCCGCCGGTGACGAAGTGGAAGGTGGTGCCGCCGGTCATTTCCAATGGCGCACGCGCATGGTGCGTCAGCACGAACACCGGCACGCGGTAGGGCGGTTCCTCGCCCCACCAGCCGCGCCAGCTTTCGTCCGGCCACGGGCCGCGCACTGGTCCGAACATGTTGCGGCCGAGGATCCACGCGCCGAGGTTGTCGAAGCCGCGCTCGGCGAAGCCGTTGTCGATGCCGGTTTCGCCATCGCCGCTGCCGTACATGCGCCCGAACATGCGGGTCGGGAACAACCACTGCATCAGTTCCTCGCCGCGCACGCCCAGCGGACGCTCGAGACTCTGGTCCGGGCCGGCGCCGAAACCGTCGAGCGACACCGAGTAGGCCAGCACGCGCAGTTTCGACATCGTACGCTCCCGTCGTCAGCCCGCGCCGAGACGCGCAAGCAGTGCGGCGCGGTCGAGTTGTTCGGATTCGCTGGCATTGCGCGCGCGGTACTCGAACGTGCCCGCTTCCAGCCCGCGCGCGGACACCACCACGCGGTGCGGGATGCCGATCAGCTCGATGTCGGCGAACATCGCGCCCGGGCGCAGGCCGCGGTCGTCGAGCGTGGTTTCGATGCCGGCGGCATTCAACTCGGCGTACAGCGCTTCGGCGGCGGCGTTCACCGCGGCGTCGTCCTTGGGATTGATCACGCACACCGCGACCCGCCACGGCGCCATCGGTTCGGGCCAGACGATGCCGTTGGCATCGAAGTTCTGCTCGATCGCCGCGGCCACGATCCGCGACACGCCGATGCCGTAGCAGCCCATCGCCGGATGCACTTTCTTGCCGCTCGCATCGAGCACCGTGCAGTCCATCGCCTCGGAATACTTGCGGCCGAGTGCGAACACGTGGCCGACCTCGATGCCGCGCGCGATCCGCAGCGTGCCCTTGCCGTCGGGCGAAGGATCGCCGGCGACGGCGTTGCGGATGTCGGCGACCTCGGGTTCCGGCAGGTCGCGATTCCAGTTCACGCCTGCAAGGTGGAAGCCGGCCGCGTTCGCGCCGGCCACGAAATCGTGCATCGCGGCGACGCTGCGGTCGGCGATGACGCGAATGGCCTTCGCCGGATTCACCGGGCCGAGGAAACCGGGCTCGCTGTCGAGGTATTCGGCGATTTCCGCTTCGCTGGCGAGGCGGTAGTCGGCCATGCCTGCGAGTTTCGCCAGCTTGATTTCGTTGACCGCGTGGTCGCCGCGCACCAGTGCGAGCACGAAGGCGTCGTTGCCGCCCGCGTCCTTGCCGATCACCGCGATCGATTTCACCGTGCGCTGCAGCGGTATGCCCAGCAGCGCGGCGACGTCCTCGCAGGTCTTCTGCGTCGGCGTGTCGATCTTGCGCATTGCTTCGCTCGCGGCCGCGCGCACGCCGGGCGCCACCGCTTCGGCGAGTTCGATGTTCGCGGCGTAGTCGGAAGCGTCGGAATAGAGGATGGTGTCCTCGCCCGAATCGGCGATCACCTGGAATTCGTGCGAGGCGCTGCCGCCGATGGCGCCGGTGTCGGCGGCCACCGCGCGGTGCTTGAGTCCCAGGCGGGTGAAGATGCGGCCGTAGGTGTCGTACATGTTGCGGTATTCGGCGGCGAGCGAGTCGTCGTCGACGTGGAACGAATACGCGTCCTTCATCAGGAATTCGCGCGCGCGCATCACCCCGAAGCGCGGGCGGATCTCGTCGCGGAACTTGGTCTGGATGTTGTAGAAGTTGACCGGCAACTGCTTGTAGCTGGCCAGCTCCTGGCGGGCGAAGTCGGTGATCACTTCCTCGGCGGTGGGGCCGTAGCAGTACTCGGCCTCCTTGCGATCCTTGATCTTCAGCAGCTGGCCGCCGAACTTCTGCCAGCGCCCGGTTTCCTCCCACAGTTCCTTGGGCTGCACGGTCGGCATCAGCAGTTCGATCGCGCCGGCGCGGTCCATTTCCTCGCGGACCACGGCCTCGACCTTGCGCAGCACGCGCAGGCCCAGCGGCGACCAGGTGTAGAGCCCGGCGGCGAGCTTGCGCAGCATCCCGGCCTTCAGCATCAGCTGGTGGCTGGCGATCTCCGCCTCGGCGGGGGTTTCCTTCTCGGTGTGCAGGTGGAAGCGGGACAGGCGCATCGGCGGGAAGCATCGCGGGTGGGCCGGCTAGTGTGCCATGCGTGCGCGGTGCGGCCGGGTTTCACTGACGGTCGCCGTGGACCTCGATGCCGGGTTTCGGCTGCATGTCGATCTTCTCGACGTGGCGCGCATCCTTGCCGCGCGGCGGTTCGGAATCGATATGCACGGTGCCGGCGGCGTCGCGCCAGCGGTACAGCACGGGGCGTGCGGCTTCGGCGCGTTCGGCTGCCGCGCGCTCGATTCGATGTTGTTTCGCCGTGGCCTGCTCGGGCGTGTCGCGCGACATCCACCACGCTACGCCGCCGCCGATGGCGAGGCCGGCGACAATGGCCCAGCCCAGCTTCACCCGCCGCTGGCGCAGTTGGTACTCAGGGTGGCCTGGGCCAGCGCCAGCTGGTTGGCGCGATCCTGGTCGCTCAGGGCCTTGTCGGGCTTGCCGTCGCCGTCGCTGTCGAGCTGCACGTTCTGCTTGCTGTTCAGCAGGGCGATGTTGTTGCGCGCGGTCGTGCAGGCCGGGTTCTCCGCCGGGGCCTTGTTCGCGGCCGGCGTCACATCAATGTCGGGATGGTAGATGTTGCGCTGCCGGTACTGGCTGTCCGGCGGCGGCGTGTCGGTGTAATGGGTGACGCCCTTCGCGTCCTTCCACTGGTAGATGCCACCGGCCAACGCCATGGCCGGAACCAGGAGCAGGGCGACGATCGGGACGAGTTGCATGGCGCGCATGGCGGTGCTCCGGGGCCGGGAACCCCGATTGCAGCACCGGGGGCGGTGGCGCGCAAGCCGCTACACTTCGCCGATGGAGCCGACCCCCGACACCCAGCCGCGCCGGCGCAGCATCTACCTGCTGCCGAACCTGTTCACCACCGGCGGCCTGTTCGGCGGGTTTTTCGCGATCATTGCTGCCTCGCAGGGGCGCTACGAGGCAGCCTGCATCGCGATCTTCATTTCCGCGATCCTCGATGGCGTGGACGGCCGGGTCGCGCGCCTGACCAACACCCAAAGTGAATTCGGGGTGCAGTACGACTCGCTCGCCGACCTGGTCAGCTTCGGCATGGCCCCGGCGCTGGTGATGTATTACTGGGCGCTGTCCTCGCTCAAGCTCGACGGCGTCACCGCCGGCAAGCTCGGCTGGCTGGCGGCGTTCCTGTACGCCGCCTGCGCGGCGCTGCGGCTGGCGCGCTTCAACAGTCAGGTCGGCACGGTCGACAAGCGCTGGTTCGTCGGCCTCGCCAGCCCGGCGGCGGCCGGCCTGATGGCCAGTTTCGTCTGGACCGCGCACGACCTTGGCTGGAACGGCCGCGAACTGCGCCATGTCGCGCTCGGCGTCACCATCGCCGCCGGGCTGCTGATGGTGAGCCGCATCCGCTACACCAGCTTCAAGGGCAGCGGCACCGGGCCCAGGGCCGATCGCGTGCCGTTCTTCGCCATCGTCATCGCGCTCGCGGTGATCATCGCACTGGTGCTGGACCCGCCCAAGGTGCTGCTCACCGCCGCGGTGCTGTACGCGCTCTCGGGCCCGGTGCAATGGCTGTGGAAGCGGCGAGCGCCGTGAACAGGCCGGCATGAACTGGGATCCGTTCCAGCGCGAGGCGCTGGCCGAACTCGGCCACAAGCTGTATCGCGTGCGCGGCGAACAATCGTCGATGCCGCCGCAACCGGCCGAGCCCGCCGCAACCGTCGATCCGCTGTGGCGCGCCCTGGTGCGTGCGGCCGGCACCGAGGCCTTGCCGCAACTGGAACTGGCGGCATTGCGGCGCGATCCCGGTGCCAAACGCGCATTGTGGCCACGGCTGCGTTCCCTGCGCGCGGCGGTGCGTCCGCGATGAGCGCGGTGCGCAAGGATGAGGCCGCATCGTCCGTCACGCTGCGGCCGATGCGCGAAGGCGACCTCGATGCGGTGATCGCCATCGAAACCCGCGCATATCCCTTCCCGTGGACGCGCGGCATTTTCCGCGACTGCCTGCACGCCGGCCACGCGATGTGGGTGCTGGAATCGAACGACGTCGTGGTCGGCTACGGCGTCCTGAACATCGCCGCAGGTGAGGCGCACGTGCTGAACCTGTGCGTGGCGCCGGAAGCCGAAGGCCGCGGCCACGGCCGGCACCTGTTGCGCGCGCTGCTGCGCGTCGCGCGCGGCGGCGGCGCGATGCGCGTGTTCCTCGAAGTGCGGCCCTCGAACCCGCGCGCGATCGCGCTGTACCACGACGAGGGTTTCAACGAGATCGGGCGCCGGCCGCGCTATTACCCGTCGCACGCGGGTCGCGAAGACGCGATCGTGATGGCGCTGGAGTTGTTGGACTGATTTTCTCCTCCCCCTTCAGGGAAGGGGAGGGAGTGAATCAGCCCAGCCGCGCGCGCTGCGCGGTCAGCGCATCGAGCTTCGAACTCCAGTCCGCGAGTCGCATGCGTTCCTGCTCGACCACCGCAGGCGGCACGCCGGCACCGAACTTCGCCAGCTTGGCCTCGCTCTTGTCCTTTTCCGCGGAAATCCTGGCGATTTCCTTGTCCAGGCGCGTGCGTTCGGCGTCGAGGTCGACCAGGCCTTGCAGCGGCACGAACAACTGCAGTTCGCCGACCACGGCCGGCGCGGCGGCCGGCGGTTCGCCGACCAGCGTTTCGATGCGTTCGAGCCGGCACAGGAAACGCAGCTGCGCGTCGAAGCGCGTGATGCGCGCGGCATCGTCGGCACTGCCGCCGCGCAGCAGCAGCGAGACCTGTTTCGCCGGCGACACGCCGAGTTCGCTGCGGATGCGGCGCACGGCGCTGACCATTGCCTTCAGCCATTCGATGTCGGCATCGGCCTGCGCATAGGCGTTCGCATCGATGTCGCCGGCCTGCGGATACGCCTGCAGCATGATGCTGCCGGACTTGCCCAGCTTCGGCGCCACCGACTGCCACAGTTCCTCGGTGACGAACGGGATCAGCGGGTGCAGCAGGCGCAGCAGTGCGTCGAGCACGTACAACAGCGTGTGACGGGTCGAATCCGCGGCGTCGGCGTCATCGCCGTTCAAGGCCGGTTTCGCCAGCTCCACGAACCAGTCGCAGAACTGGTTCCAGGCGAATTCGTACAGGGCCTGCGCGAGCAGGTCGAAGCGGTATTCGGCGAAATGGCCCGCAGCTTCGGCGGTGGTGCGGTCGAGTTGGGCGAGGATCCACTTTTCGGCGTCGGTCTTTGGCTGCGGTGCAATGCCCCCCTCTGCCCTTCGGGCATCTCCCCCCGCAGGCGGGGGGAGAGAAAATTCAGGGACATTCATCAGCACAAAACGCGTCGCGTTCCACAGCTTGTTGCAGAAATTCTTGTAACCCTCGGCGCGCGCGAGGTCGAACTTGATGTCGCGGCCGGGGCCGGCTAGCGCGGCCATGGTGAAGCGCAGCGCATCGGCACCGTGCGCGTTGATGCCGTCGGGGAATTCCTTGCGCGTGGCTTTTTCGATCTTTTCGGCCATCTTCGGCTGCATCAGCCCGCGCGTGCGCTTCTCGACCAGCGCGTCGATGCCGATGCCGTCGATGATGTCGAGCGGGTCGAGGATGTTGCCCTTGGACTTCGACATCTTCTGGCCGTCCTTGTCGCGCACAAGGCCGGTGATGTAGACGTCGCGGAACGGCACGCGGCCGACCAGGCGGTCGGTCATCATGATCATGCGCGCGACCCAGAAGAAGATGATGTCGAAGCCGGTGACCAGCACCGAGGTCGGCAGCGCGATGTCGAAGCCGAGTTCGCCCATCGCGTCCTCGTTCGGCCAGCCCTGCGTCGAGAACGGGAACATCGCCGAGGAGAACCAGGTTTCGAGCACGTCCGGGTCTTGTCGTAGCGCTGCATCGCCGAGGCCATGCGTCGCGCGCACTTCGGCTTCGTTGCGACCGACGTAGGTCTTGCCCGCCTCGTCGAACCACGCCGGGATGCGGTGGCCCCACCAGAGCTGGCGCGAAATCGTCCAGTCCTGGATGTTCTCCAGCCAGTGGCGGTAGGTGTTGATCCAGTTCGGCGGAACGAATTTCACTTCGCCCGACTCGACCAGTTCCAGGCCACGCCTGGCGAGGTCGTCCATCTTCACGAACCACTGGTCGGTGAGGAAGGGCTCGATGATTTGTCCGCTGCGGTCGCCGCGCGGAACCTGCAGGCGATGCGGCTTGATCTCGACCAGCAGGCCGGCGGCTTCGAGGTCGGCGACCACGGCCTTGCGCGCATCGAAGCGATCGAGCCCACGATACTTTTCGGCGATGTCCTCGCGCGTATCGATCACCTTCGCCTCGTCGGTGAAGATGTTGATCATCGGCAACGCATGGCGCTGGCCCACCGCGTAGTCGTTGAAATCGTGCGCGGGCGTGACCTTGACCACGCCGGTGCCGAATTCGCGTTCGACATAATCGTCGGTGATCACCGGAATGCGGCGCCCGGTCAGCGGCAGCTGCACGAACTTGCCGTGCAAGGCGAGGTAGCGCGGATCCTCCGGATGCACCATCGCCGCGGTGTCGCCGAGCATGGTTTCCGGGCGGGTGGTCGCGACGACGAGGTAGTCGCGGGTTTCGCGCAGGACTTCGTTGCCGTCGGCGTCGCGTTCGACGTGTTCGTAGGTGACGTCATCGGCCAGCGGGTAGCGGATCGACCACAGGAAACCGTTCTCTTCCTCGCTGGCGACCTCGAGGTCGGAGATCGCGGTCTTCAGCACCGGATCCCAGTTCACCAGGCGCTGGCCGCGGTAGATCAGGCCCTGTTCGTGCAGGCGCACGAAGGCTTCGGTGATCGCGTCCGAGGCCATCGGGTCCATGGTGAACACGCTGCGCGACCAGTCGCCGCTGGCGCCGAGGCGGCGCATCTGGCGCTCGATGGTGTCGCCGGATTCCTGTTTCCACTCCCACACTTTTTCGATGAACGCATCGCGGCCCAGCGAATCGCGGGTTTCGCCCTTGCCTTCGATGGCGAGGTTGCGCGAAACGACCATCTCGGTGGCGATGCCGGCGTGGTCGGTGCCCATCTGCCACAGCGTGCGATAGCGTTTCCCATCGGGAGCCGGGCGCATGCGGTGGTAACGGATCAGCGCGTCCTGCAGCGTGTGCTGGAACGCATGGCCCATGTGCAGGGTGCCGGTGACGTTCGGCGGCGGCAGCAGGATGGTGTAGGCCGGGCCGTCGCCGCTGGGCGCGAATGCACCGCTGCTTTCCCACTGCGCGTACAGGCGGGATTCGAAGGATTTGGGATCGTAGCCGGGGGCGAGGGTGGTCATGGGTTCGTGGCGGTCATGTTCGGCCACCTCCCCCGCATGCGGGGGAGGGCTGGGGTGGGGGGTCGGCCGATGTGCCCCCATCTGCCCTTCGGGCACCTTCCCCCGCAAGCGGGGGAAGGAAGTTGGAAATCACATATCGTATTTCTTCAATTCGAAGCCGAGCGACTGGTAGTGCTTCCAGCGCTCGCGCAGCGGGCCGCGCGCGGATTCGTTGGCCGGAACGACTTCCAGCACGCGTTCGAACGCACCCTGCGGCGCTTCGTCGCGCAGGTTGACCAGCAACGGGCGCAGCGGCGCATCCACGCCAGGCGGCGCGATCAGCACCGCGGCCTCGTCCTCGTCCTCGTCCGATCCGGCGATCTGGTGCGGCACGTAGGCGTCGGGATCGAACGACCACAGCAGGTCGTCCAGCGCCTCGGCCTGTGCCACGTCGCGCGCCAGCACCAGGGTGTGCTGGCCGGCGTCGCTCGCCTTGCGCGCGAGCTCGCACACCAGCAGCAGCGGCTCCGCGCGGAAGCGGGGCTTGGCGATCAGGTAGAAATCCGCCCTCGGCATTTTGCTTGTCCCTGTAGGAGCGCCTTCAGGCGCGACCATCATCCAGTCGTGGCTGAAGCCGCTCCCACAAGAAATCAACCAACCCGATCCAGCAACCACTGCGACAGCAGCCCGACCGGTCGGCCGGTGGCCATGCCCATCTTGCCGTCGCCGTTGCTGACGCCGGCGATGTCCATGTGCGCCCAGCGCTGGCCTTCGGTGAAGCGCGACAGGAAGCACCCGGCGGTGATCGCGCCGGCCCAGCGCCCGCCGATGTTGTAGACGTCGGCGAATTGCGAATCGAGCATGCCCTGGTATTCATCCCACAGCGGCAGCTGCCAGGCGCGGTCGAACGCGGTTTCGCCGGCGGCGAGCAGTTCGCGCGCGAGGTCGTCGTCGCCCTTGGTCATCACGCCGGTGGCGTACTTGCCGAGCGCGATCACGCAGGCGCCGGTCAGTGTCGCCACGTCGATCAGCGCCTGCGGTTCGAACTTCTGCGCGTAAGTCAGCGCATCGCAGAGGATCAGGCGGCCCTCGGCGTCGGTGTTGCCTACCTCGATGGTCTTTCCGCTCATGCTGGTGATGACGTCGCTGGGGCGGTAGGCGTTGCCGTCGGGCATGTTCTCCACCGCCGCGGCGATGCAGATGAGATTCACCGGCAACTGCATGCCGACCGCCGCGACGAAGGTGCCGAGCACGGTGGCCGCGCCGCACATGTCGTACTTCATCTCCTCGATGCCGCCCTGGGTCTTGAGGTTGATGCCGCCGGTGTCGAAGGTGATGCCCTTGCCGACCAGCACGTAGGGCTTGGCGTCGCCGCCGTTCGAATACTTCAGCACCACCAGCTTCGGGCGGTTGGCGGAACCGCGCGCGACCGCGAGCAGCGAACCCATGCCGAGCGCTTCCATCTGCGCGTCGTCCAGCACCTCGCATTCGACATGCTTGCCCTTCGCCGCGAATTCCTGCGCCTGCTGCGCGAGATAGGCGGGGTTGCACACGTTCGGCGGCAGGTTGCCGAGCTCGCGGGTGAACTGCACGCCGGCGGCGATCGCGATGCCCTGCGCCAGCGCCGCCTTGTCCGAACCGGCGATTTCGAAACGCTCCAGGCCCTTTTCCTCGCGCTTCTTGTTCTTCTCGCCGAGGGTGGCGAGGTAGCGGTAGCAGGCGTGGTCGGCCGCGATCGCGGCGCTGCGCACGTTCCAGGCCGCGTCGCGGTCCTTCACCGCGACTTCGCCAAGGGTGAACAGTGCGCTCTTCGCCGGGCCGTTCCTGAGCGTGCGCGCGGCATCGCCCACGGCCTTGAGGTATTGCGCGACGCCGAATTTGCCGGCTTCGCCCAGGCCGATCACCAGCACGCGTGGGGCGGCGACGCCGGCGAGGTCGTGGAGCAGGGCGGTCTTGCCGGTGCGCCCACCGATGTCGCCGCTGGCCACCAGCGCCGCGAGGCGCCCGCCGCTGGCGGTGTCGATGGCCTGCGCGGCCGGAGTCAGGCTGCCATCGGCGAAGACGCCGACCACCACGCAATCGACATTCGCGGCGGCGGGGGCAGTGGCGTTCAGGGCGAATTCAAGGCTCATCGACGGATTCCCGGGCGGATTCAGTAAGATTCGTATCGGTTCACGGCGGCGCGGACGCGGCCTGCCGGAGAACCGCGAAGTGTAGAGCAAGCCGCGACGCGAACGCCCCATCCCCGCCCTGGAGCACGATGCTCAAGCTCGACCGCTACCTGCTGCGCGAACTGGCGCAGGCCACGTTCGCCGCCTTGATCGTGCTGTCCATCGTCAGCCTGGGCGGCGTGTTCACCGACGTGCTCGGCGACATCGCCCGTGGCCGCGTCCCGGCCGGGCTGATGCTCTCGCAGATGGGGCTGCAGACCATCCGCTACCTGCCGATGATCCTGCCGTTGGGGCTGATGATCGGCCTGCTGCTCGGCTTCGGCCGCCTCTATCGCGACTCGGAGATGCCGATCCTGACCTCGATCGGGGTGGGGCCACGCCGGCTGCTGCGACCCTGGGCCTGGCTGGTGCTGCCGATGGTCGGGCTGATCGCGCTGTGCTCGCTGTGGCTGGGCCCGTGGGCGAAGCGGACGTCGGACGAAATGATCGCGGCCGGCAACCGCAACCTTCTGGTCGCGGGGCTGGAAGCAGGGCGCTTCACCGAGTTGCCGGGCGGTGGAGGCGTGGTCTACGTCGGTGCGATGTCGAACGACGGCACCCAACTGCAGCGCATCTTCGTCTACCGCCAGGACAAGGATCGGCTGGACGTGACCACCGCGACCGGCGGCGCGCTCAAGATCGAAGGCGGCAGCCAGCGCTTCCTCGAGCTCAAGGACGGGTTCCGGGTCGAAGGCCCGCTGGATGCGGGTCGCGACTATCGGCTGATGCGCTACGCCAGCAACGAACTGCGCATGCCGGTGGCCAAGGTCGAGGACAGCCCGCGCAATCCGCAGGGCCTGCCGACGATGGACCTGTTCTCCGATCCGCGTCCGCAGGCCGGTGCGCAGCTGCATTTCCGCATCGCGCCGCCGCTGCTGGCGCTGGCGTTCGCGCTGATGGCGGTGCCGCTGGCACGCAGTTCGCCGCGCCAGGCGCGCTACGGGCGGCTGCTGCTGGGATTCCTCGCCTACCTGTTCGGCATGAACCTGATGTTGCTCGGCACCGACAAGCTGGGCAGCGGCAAGTTGCCGATGGCCGCCGGCCTGTGGTGGCTGCTGTTGCCGCTGCTCGCGATCGGTGCGTGGTTCTATTTCACCGACGGACGCATCCGTCGGCCGGGGAAAAGCCCATGAAGCCGTTCCCGAAGATTCACGACCCACGCCCGGTGCTTCGTCCTGGAACGGAGTGGCGTGCATGAAGCCGTTCCCGAAGATTCACGACCTGTACGTGGCGCGCGTACTGATGGGGACGGTACTGCTGACCTGGGCGGTGCTGATCGGCCTCGATGCGGTCATGGGCGTGGTGAGCGAGCTCAGCGACGTCGGCACCGGGCATTACGGTTTCGGCAGCGCGATCGCGGTGGTGGCGCTGAGCATCCCGCGCCGCGCCTACATGCTGTTCCCGACCGCCGCGGTGATCGGCGCGTTGATGGGCCTGGGCCAGCTTGCGGCGAGCTCGGAGCTGACCGCACTGCGCGCGCTCGGCCTGTCGCGCCGGCGCCTCAGCCTCGCCATTGCCGGCGCGTTGGCGATACTGACCGCGCTGATGGTGGTGAATGGCGAAACCCTCGGGCCCTGGGGACAGAAGCGCGCGGACTCGCTCAAGGCCTCTGCCAAGTCCGACAACATGATCGTGGCCCAGTACAGCGGCTTGTGGGCGCGCGAAGGCGATACCTTCCTCAACGCGCAGACCGGGGAGGAACACGGCAAGGGCGATGGACGCTACCTCGAATTGCAGGGCGTGCGCCTGTACGAATTCTCCAGGGACGGGCGGCTCGAATCGATCGCCCGTGCCGGCAGGGCAGTGCACCATGCCGGTGGCTGGTTGCTGCACGACGTGAAGCGCACCTGGTTCGACCAGCGAGCGGTGACCGAAACCGAGGCGATCGAGGAACACTGGGCCTCGAAGCTGGACGAAACCGCGCTCGCGGCCAGCATCGCCAGTCCGCGCTACCTGCCCGCGACCGAACTCAGCCACGGCATCGACTACCGCAAGCGCAACGGGCTCGACGCCAGCGAGTACGAGGAACACTACTGGGGCCGCTGGTTCTATCCGCTCAACGTGCTCGCGCTGTGCCTGGCAGCGGTGCCGTTCGCGTTCGGCTCGCTGCGCAGCGGCGGCCTCGGCAAGCGCCTGTTCATCGGCATCGTGTTCGCACTCGGGTTCTGGCTGCTGCAGACCCAGTTCGTGAAGCTGGCAGGGGTGTACAAGTTCGATTTCCGCATCGCCTACCTGGTCCCGCCGCTGATCATGCTCACGGTGTCGGCGGCGCTGTTCCGGCGCAGGTCGGGGTAGTCGGTATGCGCGATGATTGGATCTCTCCGCTCGTCGGGCAAGCGGTCGAAGCAGTCGAGCAATGGGAAGGTTGCCGTTGTGTCATCACGTTGACAGGCGGCTACCGCGTGCATGTTGAATCGCTATGGCGGCTGCTTTCGTCAGGTGTACTGAAACTTACGAGTGAAGACGAGGGCCAGCTTTTCGGTCGCGATACGCCTGTCCGTGCCATGCATGAACTGTCCGACAAATTGCTTGGTTATTCGCTTGCGGCGGTACATGTGACGGAAGGAACGGCGGATCTCAATCTCCGCTTCGGGAAGCTGGATTTTCAGGTGATATCCGATTCAAGTGGATATGAAGCTTGGCAGGTCGAAGGTCCAGCCGGCATTCTTGCCGTCGGACAAGGTGGCGGCGACGTAGCCAGCTGGGGCTGAAGCTGATTCAGGCTTTGGCGTCGCGTAGCATCCGCGTGCCGCTGGCGCGGTCGTGCCAGGTCAATCGTTCGCGATCGAACAGCGCCCACCAGAAGCCCGCGCCGGCGAGCAGCAGCGACAGCGTGCCTATCGTGTAGCGTTTCCACAGCGTCGCGAGTGACGCGACATCGCCATCAGCCAATGACACCACGCGCAACCGCCACGGACGCATTCCCAGCGTGGCGCCGCCGCGGCGCCAGCTGATCGTCGCGTACGCGCCGGTGACGGCCCAGCAGCACAGCCACAACAGCCATTGCAGCGCGCTGAACGGCGCGATGTTCTGGCGCGCAAGGTGATGCCCGAGGAAGGTGTAGCCGAAGGTGAATGCCGACGACAGCAGCATCCACAGCGCCAAGGCCGGGAAGAAGTCGTAGACAAGCGCGAGCAGGCGCCAGCCGAGGAGTGGGCGTGGTGGGGATGCGGGTATCGACATTCACACAGGATACGTGCCCGTGGAAGCCGTGACCTGTGGGAGCGCGTTGAACAGCCATTCGGCTGTTAAAAGCGACAGGCGCGACAACTGCCTGGAGTCGCGGCTGAAGCCGCTCCCACAAAAGCCGCCCTGGCAAGCTCGGCTCTACAATCCGATGCATGAGCGCGAAAACGCCCGCCGAACGCCGCGTCGCGGCCACGCGATTGCCGGAATTGCCGGAAGCGGATGCAATCGCGATCGCGGCCTTCCTCGATGCGTTCTGGGCCGAGCGCGGCGCCAGCGCGGCGACGATCGCCAGTTATCGCCGCGATCTCGCCGGCCTCGGGCGCTGGGCGCGCACCCGGAACGATTCCAGCGCGCTCGTCCACGCCAACCGCGCACTGCTGTTCGACTATCTCGCCCACCGCGCGAATTCGGACTACTCCGCGCGCAGCAACGCGCGGCTGCTGTCGGCCCTGCGCGCGTTCTATGCGTTCCAGGCGCAGCGTGGCGCGCGCGAGGACGATCCGACCGCGTTGCTGGAGCCGCCGCGACTGCCGCGGTCGTTGCCGAAGGCCTTGTCGGAAAGCGAAATCGAGGCGCTGCTCGCCACGCCCGCCATCGACACGCCTGCGGGCTTGCGCGATCGCGCGATGCTGGAATTGATGTACGCCGCCGGCCTGCGCGTGAGCGAGCTGGTCGGGCTGCCGGCGAACGCGGTGAACCTGCGCCAGGGCGTGGTGCGCGTGACTGGCAAGGGCGGCAAGGATCGGCTGGTGCCGCTGGGCGAGGAAGCCATGCACTGGCTGCGGCGCTACCTCGACCAGGCGCGGCCACAACTCGACAAGGGCATGTCGGCGTCCGCACGCAATGCGCTGGATCCGCCGCTGTTCCTCGGCCCGCGCCGCGCGGCGCTGAGCCGCCAGCAGTTCTGGCGGCTGGTGAAGCAGTCCGCTATCGCGGCCGGGATCGCGCCCAGGCGGATCAGCCCGCACGGCCTGCGCCACAGTTTCGCGACCCACCTGCTCAACCACGGAGCAGACTTGCGAGCGTTGCAGATGCTGCTCGGCCACGGTTCGCTCTCGACCACCCAGATCTATACCCACGTCGCCAAGCAGCGCCTCAAGAACCTGCACGCGCAGCACCATCCGAGGGGGTGAGGCAGGCCGCTTGCGCGGCATTGCCGCGCGGCCTGCCGAACGCCCGGCCAGGACGGCCGGGCCGGGCGTTCCGAAAACCGATCATGTTCCGCCACGGATGGCGGCGGTATCCGCTCCGATGGCGTCGTGCGTCTGGCGCCAACAGGCCGCATGCGACAATCCACGGAACCGCGCCGCTGAGCGCGGGTCATAGTGCAGACGCACGCTCCCACGGATTCCCGATGAAACTGCCTTCGTTCCTCGCGCTCGGCCTGTTCAGCCTCGCTGCCTGCGCCCAGTCCAATTCGCCCGCGGTCGCGACCCAGCCGGGCGCGCAGGCCAAGGCGGCGGCCGCCGCCCAGTCGCCGGTGGCGGGGCTGGCAACGCAACCGTCGGCGGGAACACCCGAGGCGCGCGCCATCGACGCGATCCGCAAGCTCAACGCGCGGCTGGCCATCGATCATGTCGCGGCCTCGCCGCTGCCCGGCTTCGTCGAAGTCGTGGTTGGCGGGCAGGTGGTGTACGTCAGCAACGACGGCAAGTACATGCTGCAGGGTTCGCTGTACGACCTCGCCGGCAAGAAGGACGTGGGCGAATCGGTGCTCGCCGGCGTGCGCCGCGACCTGCTCAAGCGCATCCCCGAATCCGATCGCATCGTGTTCGCCGCGCCGAACCCGAAGCATGTCGTGACCGTGTTCACCGACGTGGAATGCGGGTTCTGCCGCAAGTTCCATTCGCAGATCGCCGACTACAACAAGGCCGGGATCACGGTCGAATACATGGCCTTCCCGCGCGCCGGCATCGGCAGCCCGGACTACGACAAGATGGTCTCGGTGTGGTGTTCGACCGACCGCAGGAAGGCGCTGACCGACGCCAAGAATGACCGCCCGATCGCCAGGCGCAGCTGCAACAACCCGGTCGCGGCCGAATACGCCCTCGGCCAGCGCGCGGGCCTGGAGGGCACGCCGATGATCCTGGCCGAGGACGGCAGCGTGCTCGGTGGCTACCTCCCGCCCGCCGAGCTGCAGGCGGCGCTGGACGAACTCGACGCCGGCCAGACCCCGGTCGCGAGCACCGCCACCGGCGGCATCTGATCCGCCTTCCGGGCCGGCCACGGGCCGGCTCGGCTACAATGCGCGCCCGTCCCCGCGCGTTTTCCCGGACATGATCGTCCTCGAGGGCCAACCGGCCCTGTCGCCGTTCCGACGCGAACGGCTCGAAACCCGCCTCAAGGCGCTGCATCCCGATTTCCGCATCGCCGGTGCGTGGTGGACGTACTGGGCCGTGGCGGCCGAAGGCGCGAGCCCGGACGTCGCCACGCTGGCGCGCATCCTCGAAGCCGGAACCAACGTCGCCGCCCGTGAAAGCGGGGTTGTCTCGCGCTTCGTGGTGCCGCGCCTGGGCACGCTTTCGCCATGGGCGAGCAAGGCCGGCGAACTCCTGCGCGGCGCGACCCTGCCGATTCGGCGCGTCGAGCGCGGGATGCGCATCGACATCGCCGGCTGGCCGGCCGATGCCGCGCTACAGGCCGAGGCGGCGAAGCTGCTGCACGACCCGATGACGCAATCGCTGCTGGCCGACCGCGAAGCGGCTTCGGCCTTGTTCGTCGCGCCCGCGCGGCAGCCGCTGGAAATCGTGCCGCTGGGCGAACTCGAGGCGGCGAACGCGCGGCTCGGCCTGGCGCTGGCGCCCGACGAAATCGATTACCTGCGCGAGCGCTATGCCGAACTCGGCCGCGATCCGCACGACGTCGAACTGATGATGTTCGCGCAGGCGAATTCCGAGCACTGCCGGCACAAGATCTTCAACGCCAGCTGGACCATCGACGGCCGCGACCAGCCGCACTCGCTGTTCCGGATGATCAAGCACACCCACGCGACCACGCCGCAGCACACGCTGTCCGCATACAAGGACAATGCCGCGGTGGTGGAAGGCTACGCCGCGCGGCGTTTCCGCCCGGATCCGGCGAGCGGCGAATACCGTGCCGAAGCCGGAACCGACAGCGCGTTCTGCATCAAGGTGGAAACCCACAACCACCCGACCGCGATCTCGCCGTTCGCGGGCGCTTCCACCGGCGCCGGTGGCGAAATCCGCGACGAAGGCGCGACCGGGCGCGGCGGCAAGCCGAAAGCCGGGCTGTGCGGTTTCAGCGTTTCGCACCTGCGCATTCCCACCCTGCCGCAATCGTGGGAAATGCCTCGCGCGCTCAATCCGCGCATGGCGCCGGCGCTGGAGATCATGCTCGACGGCCCGATCGGCGCCGCGGCGTTCAACAATGAATTCGGCCGGCCCAACCTCGCCGGCTATTTCCGCAGCTTCGAGCTGCAGCAGCCCGGCGGCCCGGTGCGCGCCTACGACAAGCCGATCATGCTCGCCGGTGGGCTCGGCGCGATCGACCGTCCGCAGGTCGGCAAGCTGCTGCTCGCGCCGGGCGATGCGGTGATCGTGCTCGGCGGGCCGTCGATGCTGATCGGCCTTGGCGGTGGCGCGGCCAGTTCGCTCGCTTCCGGCGACAGCGCCGAGGAACTCGATTTCGCCAGCGTGCAGCGCGACAACCCGGAAATGCAGCGGCGTTGCCAGGAAGTGCTGGATCGTTGCGTCGCGCTCGGCGCGGACAATCCGATCGCCTCCGCGCACGACGTCGGCGCCGGCGGCCTGTCCAACGCGATTCCCGAGCTGCTGCACGATTCGGGCGTCGGCGGGCTGATCGATCTTGCGAAAGTTCCGACCGACGATCCTTCGCTGTCGCCGATGCAGCTGTGGTGCAACGAATCGCAGGAACGCTACGTGCTCGGCGTGCCCGCCGCGCGCGTGGACGAATTCGCCGCGCTGTGCGAACGCGAGCGTTGCCCGTTCGCGGTGGTCGGCACCGCCACCGCCGAGGAGCGACTCGTCGTTGGTTATGGCGTGGGCATCCACAACCCCACCCCAGCCCTCCCCTTCAGGGAAGGGGAGGGGGAAAAGCCGGCCATCGACCTGCCGATGGACGTGCTGTTCGGCAAGGCGCCGAAGATGCATCGCGACGCGGCGCATCCGCCGGCGACGCGCTGGAATGCGCTCGACACCTCCGCACTCGACCTGCGCGAGGCCGGCCTGCGCGTGCTCGCGCACCCGACGGTCGCGTCGAAATCCTTCCTCGTCACCATCGGCGATCGCAGCGTCGGCGGCCTGACCGCGCGCGACCAGATGGTCGGCCCGTGGCAATTGCCGGTGGCCGATTGCGCGATCACGCTCAGCGGTTTCGAAGGCTTCACCGGCGAGGCGATGGCCATCGGCGAACGCACGCCGCTGGCGCTGCTCGATTCCGCCGCCGCCGCGCGCATGGCGGTGGGCGAGGCGATCACCAACCTCTGCGCCGCGCCGGTCGAGGCGCTCGACCGCATCAAGCTGTCGGCGAACTGGATGGCCGCCGCCGGCCACGCCGGCGAGGATGCGCTGCTGTTCGATGCGGTGAAGGCGGTGGGCATGGAACTGTGCCCGCAGCTGGAACTGTCGATCCCGGTCGGCAAGGATTCGCTGTCGATGCAGGCGCAATGGCAGGGGCCAGGGACCAGCGATCAGGAGTCGGGATTCGGTCGGGGGTCCTCCCTGGCGCCTGACTCCCGCCCCCTGACCCCTGAAACGCACAAATCCGTCTCGCCGGTATCGCTGATCGTGTCCGCGTTCGCGCCGGTCGCCGACGTGCGCGCGCAACTGACCCCGCTGCTCGAACGCGACGGTGACAGCGAACTGTGGCTGATCGGCCTCGGCGGCGGGCGCCAGCGCATGGGCGGCTCGATCCTCGCGCAATGCTTCGACGGCTTCGGCGGCGACGCGCCGGACCTCGACGATCCTCGGCGCCTGCGCGCGTTCTTCGAACTGATCCGCGATGCACGCGACGCGAATTTGTTGCGCGCCTACCACGACCGTTCCGACGGCGGCGCCTTCGCCGCGTTGTGCGAAATGGCCTTTTCCTCGCATTGCGGCCTCGACATCGAACTCGACGGTTGGGGCGAAGGTCGCGCCGACGATGCGCTGCGCACCCTGTTCAACGAGGAACTCGGCGCGATCGTGCAGGTCGCGAGCGAGGATCGCGCCGAATTCGCCGACCTGGTCGCGCGCCACGATCTGGTGGACTGCGCGCAGCGCATCGCCCGCCCGACCACCGCGCCCGCGATCCGCGTGCTCGCCGGTGGCAACGCATTGGCGCAATGGCGCTGGGAGGAATTGTTCGATGCGTGGTGGTCGGTGTCGCACGCGATGCAGCGCCTGCGCGACAACCCCGAATCCGCCGACGCCGAACGCGACGGCGCGCGCCGCTTCGACGCGCCCGGCCTGCAACCGAAGCTCGCGTTCGATGCCGGTGAAGACGTCGCCGCTCCCTTCATTGCGACCGGCGCGAAGCCGAAGGTCGCGATCCTGCGCGAGCAGGGCGTGAACGGACAGATCGAGATGGCCTCGGCGTTCGACCGCGCCGGCTTCACCGCGGTCGACGTGCACATGAGCGACCTGATCGCCGGGCGCAGGACGCTTGACGAGTTCGCCGGCTTCGCCGCTTGCGGCGGCTTCAGCTACGGCGACGTGCTCGGCGCGGGCCGCGGCTGGGCGACCAGCATCCTCGAACGCCCGGCGCTGCGCGAAATGTTCGCAAGCTTCCTCGCCCGCGACGACCGCTTCGCGCTAGGCGTTTGCAACGGCTGCCAGATGCTCAGCCAGTTGCGCGACATCATTCCCGGCGCGAGCCACTGGCCGCGCTTCCTGCGCAACCGCAGCGAACAGTTCGAAGCGCGCTTCGGCCTGCTCGAAATCGCGGAATCGCCGTCGCTGTTCTTCCGCGGCATGGCCGGTTCGCGCATCCCGGTCGCGATCGCGCATGGCGAGGGCCGCGCCGAGTTCGCGAACGCTTCCGACCTTGCCGCCGCGCCGGTGGCGCTGCGCTACGCCGCCGGCGATGGTGGTCCCGCGATCGACTATCCGGCCAATCCGAACGGTTCCGAAGGCGCGGTCGCGGGCCTTTGCAACGACGACGGCCGCGTCACCATCCTGATGCCGCATCCCGAGCGCACGCCACGCAGCGCCAACCTCAGCTGGGCACCGCGCGACTGGCCGCAGGATTCGCCGTGGCTGCGCATGTTCCGCAACGCGCGGGCGTGGGTGGGCTGAGGCGACGGACGTATTCCGCCGACCTGCTAAAGTCCCGCGATCCGCACGGAGCGCCACGTGAACGCAGTCGTCGACCCCGCCGCAGGCAGTGCAGGCATCGAAACCGGTGCCGATGAGCGCGTGGTCGCGGCGCTGCTGGCCAAAGGCCGGCTGAAGGACGCCGACCTCGCCCGCGCGCGGCGACTACAGGAAGAAACCGGAGGCAGCCTGCTCACCTTGCTGGCGCGGCTGGGCCTGGTGTCCGAGCGCGACCATGCCGAAACCTGCGCCGAAGTGCTCGGCCTGTCGCTGGTTTCGACCAAGGACGCGGCCGACCTGCCGCCCGAAGGCATCGCGCTCAGCACGCGGTTCATGAAACAGTTCCACCTCGTGCCGGTATCGGAAGATCCGTCCGGCGTCGACGTCCTGGTCGCCGATCCGCAGGACGAATATGCGCTGGACGCGGTGCGGCTCGCGACCGGGCGCGCGGTGCGGGCGCGGATCGCCTTGCGTTCGGAAATCGACGACCTGGTCGAACGCTGGCATGGCCAGGGCCGCAGCGCGATGGGCGCGATCGTCGAAACCGCCGATGGCGAAACCGGTGGCGACATCGACGACGTCGAACACCTGCGCGACCTCGCGTCCGAGGCGCCGGTGATCCGCCTCGTCAACCTGATCATCCAGCGCGCGGTCGAACTGCGCGCCTCGGACATCCACATCGAGCCGTTCGAAAATCGCCTGAAGGTGCGCTACCGCATCGACGGCGTGCTCGAGGAAGGCGAGTCGCCGCCGCAGAACCTCACCGCTGCCGTCATTTCGCGCGTGAAGATCATGGCCCGGCTCAACATCGCCGAACGCCGCCTGCCGCAGGACGGCCGTATCATGCTGCGGGTGCAGGGCAAGGAACTCGACCTGCGCGTGTCCACCGTGCCGACCGCGCACGGCGAGAGCGTGGTGATGCGCCTGCTCGACCGCGAGACCGTTGTGTTCGATTTCCACCGGCTCGGTTTCACCGATGCGTTCCTGCCGCAATTCCAGCGCGTGCTGGAGCAGCCGCACGGCATCCTGCTGGTGACCGGACCGACCGGTTCGGGCAAGACCACCACGCTGTACACCGCGCTGTCCAAGCTCAACACGCCCGACGTCAAGATCATCACCGTCGAGGATCCGGTCGAATACCAGATCGAGGGCATCAACCAGATCCAGGCCAAGCCGGCGATCGGGCTGGACTTCGCCAATGCGCTGCGCAGCATCGTCCGCCAGGATCCGGACATCATCATGATCGGCGAAATGCGCGACCTCGAGACCGCGCGCATCGCGATCCAGTCCGCGCTCACCGGCCACCTGGTGCTGTCGACGCTGCACACCAACAACGCCGCCGGCGGCATCACCCGCATGCTCGACATGGGCGTCGAGGACTACCTGCTCACCTCCACCGTGAACGGCATCCTCGCCCAGCGCCTGGTGCGCCGGCTGGAACCGACGCATGCGGAGCGATACCCGGCTTCGCCCGAGGAAATCGAGAAGTTCGGCCTGCGCCGCTTCCAGCCCGATGGCGAGATCTTCCTGTACCGCCCGCGTCCGTCGGCGCTCGCGCCGACCGGCTACCTCGGTCGCACCACGATCATGGAATTCCTGGTGATGGACGACGAACTGCGGCGCGCGGTGATGCGCCACGCCGGCATGGGCGAACTGGAACAGCTCGCGCGCAACGCCGGCATGCGCACCATGTACGAAGACGGCCTCGCCAAGGCCATGCGCGGCGAGACCACGATCGAGGAAGTGCTGCGCGTCACCGAGGACGCATGAGCACCAGCATTGTCATCCTGAGCGAAGCGAAGGACCTGCTTTTGAATATCCGCGACATGCCGGGAACAGCAGGTTCTTCGGCCGCGCCTCGGGATGACGGGATTTAGCATGGCGATCTATCGCTACAAAGCCCTGAACGCGCGCGGCGAAACCCTCGACGGCCAGATGGAAGCCGCGAGCAACGCCGAAGTCGCGGCGCGGCTGCAGGAGCAGGGCCACCTGCCGATCGAGGCCAGGCTCGCGAGCGAGGGCGGCGGCGAGCCGGCATGGCGCGCGCTGTTCAAGCCCAAGCCCTTCGCCGGCGAACGCCTGGTGCAGTTCACCCAGCAGCTCGCCACCCTGCTTGGCGCCGGGCAGCCGCTCGACCGCGCGCTCGGCATCCTGCTCGAACTGCCGGAAGACGCGCTGGCCAAGCGCACGATTACCGATGTACGCGACGCAGTGCGCGGCGGCGCTTCGCTGTCGGCGGCGCTGGAGCGCCAGCACGGCACGTTCTCGCGCCTGTACGTGAACATGGTCCGCGCCGGCGAGGCCGGCGGCAGCCTGCACGACACTTTGCAAAGACTCGCCGACTACCTCGAGCGCAGCCGCGCGCTACGCAGCCGGGTGATCAACGCGCTGATCTACCCGGCGATCCTGCTGGTGATGGTCACGCTCAGCCTGATGTTCCTGCTCGGCTACGTGGTGCCGCAGTTCGCGGCCATGTACGACAGCCTCGACGCACCGCTGCCGTGGTTCTCGCGGCTGGTGCTGGGCCTGGGCATGTTCGTGCGCGGCTGGTGGTGGGCGCTGCTCGCGGTGCCGGCGCTGGGGTTGTGGTGGCTGGACCGCAAGCGCCACGATCCCGCGTTCCGCGCGAAATTCGATGAATGGCTGCTGGAACGCCGCTTCGCCGGGCCGCTGGTGGCCAAGCTCGAGACCGCGCGCCTGGCGCGCACCCTCGGCACCTTGCTGAAGAACGGCGTGCCGCTGCTGACGGCGCTGGGCATCGGCCGCAACGTGCTCGGGAACCGCACGCTCGTCGATGCGGTCGAAGCCGCTGCGGACGAGGTGAAGAATGGCGTCGGCCTGTCCGCCGCGCTGGGGCGCAGCAAGCGCTTCCCGCGACTGGCGCTGCAGATGATCCAGGTGGGGGAGGAGTCCGGCGCGCTCGACGGCATGCTGCTGAAGACCGCCGACACCTTCGAGCAGGAAACCGGACTGGCGCTGGATCGCATGCTGGCCGCGCTGGTGCCGGTGGTGACGATGGTGCTGGCGGCGGTGGTGGGCATGGTCATCCTCGCGGTGCTCAGCCCGATCTACGATTTGACGAATGTGATTGGGTGAGGCGCGATGCTTGCGCGGCATGCCGCGCATCGGGCCGAACGCCCGGCCACGGAAGGCCGGGCAGGACGTTCCGGAACACGCGGGGCGACGCCATGGATGGCGGCAGCAAAGGTCCAGAATCGAATTCATGAATCAAATGGAAGCCTGAACATGCAAATCCGCCGCAACACCCGCCTTCCGCGCCGCGCCGCGCAGTCCGGCTTCAGCCTGATCGAAATCGTCATCGTGATCACCTTGATCGCCTTGATCGCGGCATTCGTCGTGAACAAGGTCGCCGGTCAAAGCGACCGCGCCAAAGTGAAGCTCGCGACCGTGCAGGTGCAGGATCTCGCCGAAAAGGTGCAGCAGTTCGAGAACGACACCGGCTCGTTGCCGAATTCGCTCGACGATCTCGTCACGGCGCCCAGCAACATGAGTGGCTGGCTTGGCCCGTATACGAAGCCGGCGGGTCTGAAGGACCCCTGGAACCACGCGTTCGAATACCGCGTGCCCGGCGACGGCAAGCCCTTCGACCTGATCTGCCTGGGCAAGGACGGCAAGCCGGGCGGTTCCAGCGTCGATGCCGACATCGCGTTCGAATAAGGCACGGCCGAAGGCGCGGGCGATGCGCGCGCGGGGTTTCTCGCTGCTGGAGATGCTGCTGGTGATGGCGATCATCGCCTTCGCCGGCTTGCTCGCGGCGTCGGCGATGACCGGCGGTTTCGATGGCATCCGCCTGCGTTCGGCGAGCAGCGAGATCGCCGCGCAACTGCGCTTTACCCGCGCGCAGGCCATGGCCACCGGCCAGCGCCAGGATTTCGCCATCGACCCGCACGCGCACGAATGGCGCGCGCCGAAGGATCGCCATGGCACGCTGCCGAAGCAGCTCGGCATCGCGTTCTACGGTGCGCGCGAAGTGCAGCCGAATCCGGGCGAGGGCGGCATCGCCTTCTTCCCCGACGGCGCCTCCACCGGCGGGCGCATCCGCCTGCGCGCGAAAAACGCGGTGCGCGACATCGACGTCGCCTGGCTCACCGGCGAAGTGAAGGTGAAGCGCGGGGAAGGGCGATGAAACAGGGATCAGGGATCAGGGGTCAGGGATCGGTGATCGAGAGAACCGATCTGCGGCGCTCCGTCGATGGCGCGCATTCGCAGCTGCCGCAGACTTCTGGCCCCTGGCCCCTGGCTCCTGGCCCCGGGCATCAATCCGGCTACACCTTGATCGAGGTGATCGTTGCCTTCGCGGTGCTGGCGCTCGCGCTCACGCTGCTGCTCGGCACCTTGTCCGGCGCGAGCAAACAGGTGCGCTGGGCCGACGACGCGGGGCGTGCGTCGCTGCACGCGCAATCGCTGCTCGACCAGCTCGGCGTGGGCGAAGCGCTGGCCCCGGGGCAGCGGCAGGGCGATTTCGAAAACGGGCGTTACCGCTGGCAACTCGATGTCTCGCCGTGGCGTGATCCGGCGCAACCTCCTGCGGCCGACCAGCCGCAGGACCTGTCGGCGCCGGTGCTGCTGGGGGTGTCCTTGCGCATCGCCTGGGGCGATGCAGCGAACCAGCAGTTGCAGGTGTCCACGCTGCGGCTGGTGCAGCCCGAACCCGTGGGCATGGAACCGTGAACGCGCATCGCGCCCGCGGTTTCACGCTGATCGAGGTGATCCTCGCCACCGTGCTGCTCGCCAGCGGCCTCGCGCTCGCATTCGCGAGTTTGCGCGCGGCCAGCGCCACCGCGACCCGCGGCGAGGTGGTCGCGCAGCGCGACGAACGCATGCGCGCGGTCAGCGGCTTCCTGCGCCAGCGCTTGAGTTCGGCGCGTTCGATCGCCTACGCGATCGATTCCACCACCGGGCAGCAGTTGCGTTTCAGCGGCGACGGCGAGCAGATGCGCTTCGTTGCCGACCTGCCGGACTACCTCGGTCGCGGCGGTCCCTACGTGCACACCCTGCACGTGATCCGCGACGGCGACAGCGAACGCATCGAAGTGGATTTCGCGATGGCGCTGGGTGGACAGACCATCGAGGAGTCACCGCCGCGCCCGCCGGACGTGCTGGTCGATGGCCTGGGCGAGGTGCGTTTCCGCTACCGCGGCATGACCGCCGATGGCCAGCTCGGCGGCTGGACCGACAGCTGGGACACGCCCGAGGCATTGCCGCTGCAGGTGTCGATCGACCTCGCCGACAAGGACGGGCGCGCATGGCCATCGCTGGTGGTGGCGTTGCCGCTGGCCGACAGCGAGGGCATCGGCCAGGGGGCGATCGACCGCCTGTGAACGCGAAGCGCACATCGGGCGTGGCCCTGCTGCTGGTGCTGTGGCTGGTAGCGCTGTTCGCCGCGCTGGTCGGCGGCTTCGCCCGCACTGCGCAGATGGAGCGCCTGCAGGGCAGCGTGCTGCGCGATGGCGTGGTCGCGGGCGAAGCGGCGCGCGCCGGCCTCGAATACGCGCTGGTGCGGGTCAATGCCGGCGACCGTCGCCTGCGCTGGCTGCCCGACGGGCGCGACTACAACTGGCATTTCGGCGATGCCGACGTGACCGTGCGCATCGTCGACGAGATGGGCAAGGTCGACCTCAACGCCGCCGATCCACCGCTGCTCGCCGCGCTGTTCCGCCAGGTCGGCGTGGCCCCGGGCGATGCCGACCGCATCGCCGGCGCGATCGCGGACTGGCGCGATCCGGATTCGCTGATCCAGGTCTCCGGCGGCGCGGAAGACGACGATTACGCCGCGGCTGGGCGACCCTATGGTGCCAAGGATGCACCGTTCGAAAGCATCGCCGAGGTCGAACAGGTGCTGGGCATGACCCCGGCGATCTACGCGAAGGTGAGGCCGTTCCTGACCGTGTTCAGCGCCAACGGCACGCCCGATCCCTCCTACGCGGCGCCGGAGGTGCTGGCGGCGATGGGGTTGGATGCGGACGGGATCATGGCGCGGCGCAGGCAATGGGATCCGGCCAGCGGCCAGCCGCCGCCGATGCTCGCGGACGGGCAGGCGCTGAGCGACGGCGGCACCGGCACGTATAGTATCTGGAGCCGCGCACGGCTGCGGAACGGACGCGAGACGGTCCTGCACGCAATCGTGCGCAATGGCGGAAACGGATTGCCGGGGTCGGCGTACACGGCGCTGCAGTGGGAGGAAGGGACATCGCCGCAATGACCGTCCTACGCGAACGCCTCGGCGTGCAGAACCTGCGCGCGGGCGGTTTTTTCGGCTGGTGGGGCCGCGGCCTCGCGGCGTGGCTGCCACGCAGGTGGCGCACCGCGCTGGGGCTGGATCGCGGTCGCTTGCTGTTCGGCGTCGATGGCAATGCGCTGCAGTTGCGCCTGCATGATGGCGATGGGCTGCGCGACCTCGTTCGCATGCCGCTGCCCGCCGAACTCGAAGTAGACGGCAACGACGTGCTTGCCGCGGTGCTGCCCCCCACGCTCGCCGGATTGCCGCGCTGGCTGCTGCTGCCCGCCGGCGCCTGCCTGCGCCGCAACCTGGTGCTGCCTGCGGCCGCCGCGGAACGCCTGCGCGACGTGGTCGGTTTCGAAATCGACCGGCAGACGCCGTTCGCAGCCGAAGACGCCGCCTACGATGCGCGCCTGCTCTCGCGTCGCGAGGGCGATGGGCAACTCGACGTGGAACTCGTGGTGGTGCCGCGCGCCACGCTCGATGCACAACGCAATGCGCTGGGCGCGCAGTCGCGCTGGCTGTCCGGCGCGGACGTGGCCGGGGCCAATGGCCAGCCGCTGGGCGTGAACCTGTTGCCACCGGCCGCGCGCTTCACGCAATCCGATCCGTGGCGCGCATGGAACCTCGCCTTGGTCGGCATCGCGGTGCTCGCCGTCGCCGCCGCGCTGTGGCAGATGCTCGACAACCGCCGCACCGCGGCCGATGCCTTCGCCATCGTCGCCGGCCGCCAGGCCAATGCCGCGCGCAACGTGTCGGTGCAGCGCCAGCGCCTGGTCGACCTGGTGCAGGGACAGGCCTTCCTCGACAAGAGCCGCAGTGGCCGTGCGACCACGGTGGAAGCGCTGGACGAACTCAGCCGGCGCCTGCCCGACGACACCTATCTGGAAAAGTTCGCGCTGGAAGGCGACCGCCTGACCCTGATCGGACTCAGCAACCAGGCCTCGGCGCTGGTCGGCAAGCTCGAGGGCAGCAAGCTGTGGCGCGCGCCCGCGCTGACCGGGGCGCTGGTGCCCGATCCGCGCACCCACCGCGACCGTTTCACCCTGGTCGCGCAACTGGTGGACACCGGTCCGGATGCCGAGGACGCGAACGGAGGCGACGATGCGAACCGCCGCTGACCGCGACCGCTGGCTGGCGCTGGGCCTGCTGCTGGGCGTGCTGGTCGTCGCCTATTTCGTGCTGGTGCATCCGTGGTGGACGCTGCCGATGCTGGCGGAGAACGACCGCATCCACGATCTGCGCGAACGCGAACTGCGCGCGCGCATGCAGCTGAAACAGGCGCCGCAGGTGGCGCGCGCCCTGGCCCAGGCGCAGGACGAACAGGCGCACGTACCCGGCTTCCTGCCGGAGAACACGGCCGAACTCGCGACCGCGGGCCTGGTGCAGCGCCTGCAGACCGTGGTCGAGCAGGCCAGCCCCGGCAACCGCAGCTGCGCGATCACCAATCGATCGCCGCTCGACGATTCGCACCCCGGCCGCTTCCCGCGCGTCACCGTGCAGGTGCGCCTGCGTTGCGGCGCCGGCGAGATGGCGGCGGTGCTGCACGAACTCGAAAGCGGCACGCCGCGGCTGTTCGTCGACAACCTCAACATCCTCGCCCAGCGCTATTTCTTCGCGCCGGGGCAGGGCGGCAACCAGAGCGGCGGCCTCGACGTGAGTTTCGACCTGTACGGCTACCTGCGCCCACCGCCGACGAAGCCAGCGCCGGCACAGGCCAACCAGGGTGCGGAGACGAACGACAGTGCGCCTTGAAGACATCAGCCCGCGCACCTGGTTGTTCGGCGCCGTCGCCGGCTGGGCGCTGGCCGCGTGGGTGCTCGCGCTCGCCGGGATGGGCGGGAAGGTCGTGCCCTTGCCGGACGATCCCTCGCTGCTGCAATCCCTGCCGAAGCCGAGCAAGGCGCCGCCGGAACGGCTCGGGCCTTACGGGCAATACGCGGAAATCTCCACGCGACCACTGTTCTCGCAGGACCGCCGGCCGCAGCCGTTCTCGCTCGGTGGCGACGACGACACGTCCAACGAGTTCGACTACATGCTCACCAGCGTGCTGCTGGTGCCGCAGGTGAAGCTGGCGATGGTCCAGCCCAGCGGTGGCGGCGATCCGCTGCGGGTCAAGCTCGGCGACAGCGTGCAGGACGCACCGGCATGGCGCTTGGTGGCGCTGAACCCGCGCAGCGCGGTGTTCGAGGGCCCGGGCGGGCAGAAGACGCTGGAATTGCGCGTGTTCGACGGCAGCGGCGGCGAACCGCCTTCGACCGACGATACCGCCGATGCGCAGGCCGGCAACGCTGCGCCTCCACCGGTTGCGGCCGGCGTGGTGCGTGCACCGGGCGCCGGAATCCCGGGCGGGCCCGGCGCGCCGAAGACGGATGCGATGCCAGCGCCGCCACCCGCCAGCACCGAGCAGCAGATGGAAGCGCTGCGCAAGCGCATCGAACAGCGGCGCGCGCAGTTGCGCACGCAGCAGGCCAGCCAGCCCGCCGAGCCGGCGAGCAAGGCCGATAATCCCGTAGAGTGACCCAATGAATCTTCGCCAGCCTTTCGCCGCTGTATTCGCGGCCAGCCTCACGATCCTGCTCGCGGCCTGCGCGACGATGCCGCCGCCGATCGTGCAGCGCAACGGCCCGCAGCCCGCGGCCAGCGCTGTCGGTGCGCCCACCACTACCAGCGCCGATGGCGGCATCGTCAACGGCGCCGAGCCCATCCCGGAACAGGACGCGGTGCCGCGCGCGGTAATCCATCGCGGCAGCGGCCGCACGATCAACACCGAGGCCGCGAACGCGCCGCCACCGGGCTTCGCCGCGTCCACCGGCTCGGCCTCGTTCAACTTCGAGGGCGAATCTCTGCAGGGCGTGGTCAAGGCCATCCTCGGCGACATGCTCGGGCAGAACTTCACCATCGCCCCGGGCGTGTCCGGCACGGTCACGCTCAACGTGCAGAAAGTCAGTCCCGCGTCCGCGTTCACCTTGCTCGAACAGGTGCTGAGCTGGAACAACGCGCGCATGGTCTATACCAACGGCATCTACAACATCGTCACCAACGACCAGGCGTTGGCCGGCACCGTCGCGCCGCGCACCGGCGCGCCGACCATGACCCGCGGCTTCGAGGTGCGCGCGGTGCCGCTGCGCTACATCTCCGCGACCGAGATGGAAAAGCTGCTCAAGCCCTACGCGCGGTCGAACGCCATCGTCAGCGTCGATCCCGGCCGCAACGTCATCACCCTCGCCGGCACCAATACCGAGCTCGAGAACTACCTGCGCACGGTGCAGATCTTCGACGTCGACTGGATGTCCTCGATGTCGGTCGGCGTGTTCCCGCTGCAATCGGGCAAGGCCTCCGATGTCGTCGGCGACCTCGAGAAGGTGTTCGGCGAAGCGGGCAAGTCGCCGGTGGCGGGCATGTTCCGCTTCATGCCGCTGGAAGGCGCGAACGCGGTGCTGGTCATCACCCCGCAGCCGGCCTACCTCGACCAGATCCAGCAATGGCTGGACCGCATCGACAGCGCCGGCGGCGGCGTGCGCCTGTATTCCTACGAACTCAAGTTCATCCGCGCCAGGGACCTTGCCCAGCGCCTGTCCGAAGTGTTCGGCGGTTCCGGCGGGCAGGGCGGCGACAATGGCGGCGGACCGAGCCTGATGCCCGGCACCCAGCCGGTGCAGATCGGCGACAGTGGCATGGGCGGCGACAGCCGCAATGCCGGAGGCTCCGACATCGGCGGCAATAGCGGCATGGGCGGCGATTCCAGCGGTGCAGGTGGCGGCCTTGGCTCGGGCTCGCTCTCGCTCGACCAGCGCGGCAACGGCAATGGTTCGGTGACGCTGCAGGTGCAGGGCGACAAGGTCGGCGTGTCCGCGGTCGATGAAACCAACAGCCTGCTGGTGCGGGCGTCGCCGCAGGCGTGGAAGTCGATCCGCGAGGTCATCGATCGCCTCGACGTGATGCCGATGCAGGTGCACATCGAGGCGCAGATCGCCCAGGTCCAGCTCCAGGGCGACCTGAACTATGGCGTGAACTGGTATTTCAACAACGCCTTCGGTGGTGGTCCCAACCTGCCGACCTCGCCGATTGCAGGCCTGCGCAGCGCAACCGATGGGGGCGCCAGCTACACGATCTTCAGCGGCAGCGCGCTCGCGGTGATCAGCGCGCTGGACAAGGTGACCGACGTGCGCATCCTGTCGACGCCCTCGGTGTTCGTGCGCAACAACAGCGAAGCCGAT
>Ga0209023_10000447_pt1 | contig 63080 bp, 70 predicted proteins | sample LakOneMetagenome_FD_187468 | JGI IMG/M metagenome (GOLD analysis project Ga0209023, IMG submission 187468) | Freshwater and sediment microbial communities from Lake Erie, Canada (SPAdes) (version 2) | ecosystem: Environmental > Aquatic > Freshwater > Lentic | place: Lake Erie, Canada...
CCCGATCTGACTACGGGCATTGATTTGACCACGGCAAAACCACTCGCGGAGAACTCAGGAACCGCCTTCATCGGGATACAGACTACAGGCCCTCTTGACCTGACTGGTTCAACTGCTCGGTTCTTCCTTCAAGAGCCACTGAACCCAAATGGACATGCTAACAGCGAGGTGCTGAAGCCATATTGGAACGGCGACGACGTTACAGGGCGGCCGCGTGACCAATGGCTGATTGACTTCCCACTCGATCTCAGCGACGCGCAGGCTTCTAGATATGCGTCGCTGTACAACTATCTCGCAAAACAGACGTATGTTGTTGAGCGCGGAAAGTCCCCAGTTTTGTTCTCTGCTTTCAGGCAGAACACCGCTGGACAGAACCCGAACTGGTGGGAGCCACATAGACCTCGACCAGAGATGCGCGGACTCATTGAAGGTCTGCCCAGATACATTGTAACGCCCGAAGTGGCACAGCATCGCCTATTCGTCTGGCTTCGCTATCCTGTTCTGCCCGACAAAAATCTCATCGTGATCGCTAAGGACGATGACGTAACGTTCGGCATTCTTCAAAGCCGTTTTCATACGCTTTGGTCTTTGCGGCTCGGGACGAGTTTGGAGGATCGTCCTCGCTACACGTCCACTACGACCTTCGCCACGTACCCATTTCCTCGTGGATTGACGCCCAATCTGGCCTCATCGACCTACGCGCAGCACGTAAACGCAGCCGCTATCGCTGACGCTGCTCGCTCTCTTGTTGCCCTACGAAACAATTGGCTCTGGCCATCTGATCTGGTTCATACCGTACACGAAGTACGTCCCGGCCTTCCCGACAGACTCGTAGCAAATGATCCAGCCGCCGCTATGCAGCTTCGGCAGCGAACGTTGACCAACCTCTATAACGAGCGGCCCGTCTGGCTCGACCTTGCTCACAAAGACTTAGACGCCGCTGTTGCCGCCGCCTACGGCTGGCCTGAGTCCATCAGCGACGATGAAGCATTGGAGAAGCTGCTGGAACTTAATCTGAAACGGAGTGGCGCTGGTAAACCTGAGGCCGTTGAGGTCGCCGCCTCATAGACCCCAATTGGTCAATGCAGCTTCCGCCTCAGCAGGTCCATCCTTGATCCTGTAGATGGTCTGCCTGTTCAGGCCTGTGTCCTTAGCAATCGCACTGATGCTTTGCCCTTTGCTCAACATGTCTCGCACCAGCTCAAACTGAGTGCGGTTGAAGGTTGGCTTACGTCCCTTGTACCGTCCGTCCTCAGCAGCCTTGGCATGGGCTATTCCCGCTCGCTGAGCTTCTTTGTTCGCCTCAGCTTGGGCCTGAGCCGTCGCTGCCATGAATGCTATGAGCGAGTCTCGTACTGCCTGTTGAATAGGGTCCTTAGTCGAACCATCGAAGGTCATGTTGTTGATGACTGTCCTGACGATGACGCCCCGCCTCATGAACTCACGGACGGAATCTGATACGTCGAGGTAGTTGCGGCCCAGCCGGTCCACCCAGCGCACTACGAGGGTGTCACCGGCCCTCAGCAGGTCATACAGCCGCTTGCCCTGTGGACGCTCTGCCAGCGTAGTGGAGACTCCAGAGACGCCTTCGTCGGCAATCACCTTGTCGATCATGAAGCCTGCCTGTTCGGCCTGCTTGCGCTGGTGAGCAATGGTCTGATCAGAGGTCGAGACTCGGGCATAGAGAATCGTAGTCATGACGATGTCCGCAGAGGTGATGTCCTCAGACTCTCATGTCCGCTGAGTCTCGTCAATCCTAGTGGACGTTTTTTGAGCGCCCTTCGGATTGTCCGCTGCGGTATACCCTAGACGTCAATTTGATGCAGGAGACCTGTGAATTAGACGAAGACCTCCTGACACTGGAGATGAGTTTCGTTTAGTGCTTGCGCCAGCGTTCAGTTCATTGGCTCTGACGTTGGAGAACCTGAAGTGTCGATCGAAAGGCTCGCCGAGTTTCGTGAGAAGTTGCGGCAATACGACCGAGCTCCCTCCACCGAGACGCGCCAGTGGTTAAACCAAAACGCAAAGTGGGTGCGCCGACAGGTGGTAGAAGCCGGATGCCTAAGTACTGTCACGATAGGTCCACCTCCCGCAGTGGGAGGTCTGGTGATGCGAGACATTGATCCGTTTTCGATGATGTTTGAGAGGCCATATGGCATTAGCCTAACATCTACCATCGTTGACATGATCGATAAGGCGATTGGGGTTCTAGACGATCCCGGCCCAAAGCCGGATACGTCGCCCAAAATCACCTCGATACAGTTGGGATATGCTTTTGTCGCTATGGCGATAAATCCGAAAGACCCGACACTTGGCGATGTACTGGATAGCGTCAAGGAAGCTTGCGCCCGATGCGGCGTCGAAGCCGAGCGCGTGGACGAGCAGGAGAGCAATGATCGCATCACAGATCGGATCATGGAGTCGATCCAGAAAGCCGAGTTCGTCATTGTGGATCTGACCAACGAGCGGCCGAACGTCTTCTTTGAGGCGGGGGTACGCTCACGGCTTAGGTAAGGTACCCATCTACATTGCTAAAGCCGGAACAGCCATCCACTTTGATCTGAAGGACTACCCGGTGATCATGTTCGAAAGCTATCGAGACCTGAAGGATCGCTTAGAGCGCAGGTTACGCGCAATCGCCGAAGCTAAGGCGTGATTGGACAGGTCTCCGCGACCGAATCGCCGGGTGGGCGGACGGATTTTTTGACCACCGACGAGCAATTTACTGGGAGGGGGCGGATGGTTGATATCGGGCGCATGGGAGAGAACATCGTCACAAATGAGTTGCTGGCCAGAGGATTTCTCGTAACGCACCTGGACAAAGGAACACGGGGCGTAAGCGCAAATGCTGACCTCCTCGTAGGTCATCGGAGGCTAAGCAGAGCAGTACTAATTCAGGTTAAGTCCTGCGTGTCTTACTCGGGACGAACAGTCTTTCTTGGCAGTTTTCCATCAAAACTGGCAACCGAAGATGGTGGGTCTGGCCGACTCTTTAATAGAAAACCGGGCTTTAACGCAGACTTCGTGGTGGCCGTGTCTGTAGCCGCTCCGTCGAACTACCGCGTGTTTGTCCTTCCAGTTGCTGACGTTGAAAAAAGGCTCATGGCGACCTACCGGAAGTGGCACGCGACTCCTACTCGTACTGGAGAGAGCAGGCGGCCGGTTCCCACGATGTACATCAATCTGGAACGAGAAAGCCCAGTCTTCAAGAGTGCCCAGCAGTACGTATTGGCTCACGAAAACTCGTACGAACTGCTGCTCGGCGGCGAGTCCGAGCTAGGCGGGCCTCTTTGGGAAATGAAAGAGATTGAAGCTGCAGATTAGCTGGTGACTTGAAGGCCAATCGTTTGTGGCGGAGGAAGTCAGCAGCCTAGGCGATATGACCCTCCAAGAAAGCGTTTCATGAAACGGTTCGCTATCTTCGCCTTGGTCGCGCGCTCGCCTCCTCAATGCGCGCCGTCTCCTAAGAGTTTGGTGCGTGGGATTCAACTCGGAATCTTTTGCGCCTAGAATCGACATGTTTGCGGAGGGGACAACATGCGAGACCTGATCCCGGCCATAGTCATAGCGGCTGCAATCGGAGTGGCGGCTGCGTATGTCGCAAGTCCAAGGAATGAGACGGAGACTATTTCAACGGCGGATGCAGGGTCGTTTTACCACCTGAAGGGCGGCAGGGTTCGTTGGTGCCATCTTCAGGCGTGGAAGGAATATCAGTTTGAGGGAAAGACCTACTCGGTTCATCCGTCAGTTGACCCGGAAGGCGTCATGCGAACCGTTTTGGGTGGGGAATCCCGGCTCAAGCACCTCGTGAAGATCAAGGACACTGACGCAAAGGCTGAAGTCTCCCCAAAGTGCGGCGAATGGTCGAACTGAATCGCCTGCTAAGGGCCGCCGGGGGAACTCTGCGCGTTACCTAAGCGGGTGAAAGCTCTCACATTTTTTTCAAATTTTCTGACGGCTTGCGGACTCCATCCCCACCGACGCCACCGTCGAATGCCAACAACAGAGTGATGGTCAGACCTAATGGTTGAGGCACGATGTTTTTCCGCGATAATGCTGCGGAGTCGTGCGTTACTCAGTCTGTAAGACCGCCTTCTCCAGCGCCTCCTTCAGCCGAGGTAGCCAATATCCATCGCCATAGCCTTCAGAAACCTGCCCTTTGGAGTGACCAAGCAGAGCGTCCTGCAACTCGGGAGCGACAAGGGCATTACGGAGCCTGTCCTTAATCGTATGCCTCGTTGAGTAGGCGACCAACTTCGGATCGGCGATCTTTAGCTTCTGACGAATGAGCTTCATCTGAAGCGCCGATAGCGCATCCTCGCCCCGTCCATGGGAATATCGGGGAAAGAGAGGGGCGACTGCCTCGGCGTCCTTCCGTCCGGCGACCGCATCGCGCGCTGCCGCCAATGCGCTGCCGATGAGAGGAACAAGGCGTTTGCTGATTGCTCCGGTCTTCAGCTTGGAGCGGGTCGAGTTTGGCCGGATGATTATATGCGGAATTGGTACGTCCAGCCGTACATCCTGCAATTCCAGTCCCGTTATCTCAGCAGTACGTGCACCCGTGTAGGCCATGAGGATTGTGCAATATCTGGCTTCATCATTCATCGCAGCGGTTGCAGCGAGGTAGGCCGCCAGTTCCTCAGAAGTGAATGAGCGCCGCTTGTCCCTGACACTCTCAGATTCCTCTAGCTTTAGCCCCTTGAACGGGTTGGTGAGACGCAACTCCCACTCGGTGCAGGCATGATTGAAGATGGCTGATACGATCTGAAGACTTTTGTTGATGCTGCCGGGCCTTAGCGGTGTGCTGTCCCGAAGGTCGGTCTTCTTGGCCATGAAATCTCTAAAGTCACGCCCCTGCTGTCTGCCAATCTGGCTGAGCTTGCGGTTACCCTTCAGCGAGACGAGTAGGTACCTTTCGTTGCGCCGAACCATTTGCTCGAATGATCGCCGGTCAACTTCGCTCCTGCTGGTGGGGCCGTTCCTGTCTTGTAGGTAGAGGTTGACAGCATCTCTGACTGACGGTTCCGGGCGCTTCAAAGAACCCTGTAGGGCTGCGATTTTGTAGCTATCTAGCCCCGTACCTTTGCCGCTCTCAAACTTGTCGATCAGGTCGTCAGCCATCGCGTTTCGACCGTCGTATTCCTCCTGCTCGGCATCTGTCGTTGGGTATGTGCGCTCCAAAACGCTCAGCCCCAGCGAATGCAGCCAATCTACCGACTGCTTGTAGAGGTCCAGTTCAGTCTGATGCTTTGTGCCGGTCTTGCTGGCCAAAGACCCAAAGAGCCTGTCAGAGTCGTCCTTGAGCCGCATTGCCATGACCAACGCCTTACGCGGGTCGGCGGTCTTCAAGCTTTTCTTGATCTCACGCTTGCCGACGGCCTCACGCAATTTCGCTGGAACGGCGAGTCGGAAACTGAAAACTCCGGTCTTAGGGCTGCGGATCAGGTATTGCGGCAATCGCATAGGTGAGCGCTTTGGTCTCGGTTTTGTACCGAGATTTATGTACCGAATTTTTGAGTAAAGTCAATAATATCAGATATTTCAATCATCAAATTGGCGCTGATGAGTCCTCTTGGCCGCACCAAGCGCCTTACCAGCGCAGACGACAAAAGCCCGGTTCGAAAGAACCGGGCTTTGTTTTTTGCGGCGCCAATCCCTGTCGTCCCGGACGGCCACAGGCCGATCCGGGAGCCAGCGCCTGACGTCGGCTAGTTCGACGCGAAGCAGTACAGCAGCGCGCCGCCGCCGGTCGAGTTCAGCGCGGGCAAGCTGCAGCCGCGGCTGGGATGCGACGAGTTCCAGGAATGCGAGGGAACGTCGTCGCGCAGGCCCATCCGGTCGGAATGGCCGACCATGGCCGAACCCTCGCCGCCCTTGGTCCAGTTGCCGCAGGTCATGTCCTTGTCGGCGGGCAGCGCCTTGCCCTCCATGTCCGAGCCGGTGAGGATGTCGTGGACATTGTTGTTGAAGCCGGCGCCGGCGAGCTTGCGGCCGCCCTCGGTCAGCGCATTGTCGATCGAGAGTTTTGCATCCTTGTGCAACTCGTCGAGATCGGCGGCGATCTGGACGCCCTTCGCGTTTTTCCACGGGCCCTTGCCGATGCGGTCGCGCGCGTTGACCGCGCCGGCGCCCTGCGTGGACAGATAGGCCTTCCAGGTCTTGCCGCCCGCGCCTGCAACTGCGGCCATCGTCTGGCACATCTTGTCCGCGCCTTCGAGGCCGCCGAGATTGGCGCCGTCTGGACCGGCTTTCGATGTGATGAAGAAAGTCATGTCCGGAAATTGCGGCGGGCCCTGCTGCGCCGACGCCGCCCCCATCGAAGCAACGATCAGCGTCGCCGCGCCCAGAAGCGTAGCTTTATAGTTCATTGGATTCCCTCCCTTTGCCCTGAGATCACAGCCGCGCGCGGGAGAGGACGCAAGCTGCTGTCGTTCACGAACCCGTGAAGAAGGATGCCCACGAGGCCTTGCACGGCTGCAAGCTGAGCCCTCACATAAAAAAAGCCGGCCCCGAGGGGCCGGCCGATTTTCAGCAAGGATCGATTCTTACATTTCCTTGCACTGGTTCACGAACTGGGCGCCGCGGTCGAAGTCTTGGCACACGTTGTTCGGGATCATTCCGCCGCCGGCCGCGCCATTGCCGGCCCCGCCGTTCGCGGTCTTGTCCTCGATCTGGTAATTGACCGGATCGTCTTCGCGGTGGCGGCGGATCAGGCTCTTGTCCTTCTGGCCGAAATAAACCTTCAGGCCGCCAACAGCGCCGCTGGAGCCGCGCGCGCCGATGCGCCCTTCGGCGAAGACCGAAACCGCGGTCGGGCCGTGCGTCACGAGGTATTCCGCGCCGGCCGTGCCTGCGAGCTTGCCGTACACCAGGCGCTGGCCGATCGACAGCTTCAGATCGTCGACCGGATAGAAGGCGATCGAGGCGACGTCGAAGAAGCGGGTCTTGATCGAGTTGTTGTTGAGCGTCAGGAAGGTCGCGGCCGGCGTGAACAGCGGGAAGCCGAAGGTGGCGCCCTTGCGGGTGCCGAATTCGACGCCGGCGACGCCCTGGAGCGTCACGCGGCCGAGGTAGATTTCAGCTTCGGGACCGACGCGGCCGACGACCAGCCCGCCAGCGCGGCCGATGTAGTTCACGCTGCCGTAGACGCCGAACAGGCCCTTGGCGGGATCGCGCCAGAAGGCATGGGCGCCGAGGCCGCCGTTGAACGCGCCGGCCGTGGTGGCGGCCGAGCCGTCGATCTGCAGGCCGAAGGAATGGGCGAGCGGGAAGCTCAGGGAGCCGAGCACGCCGGCGGTCGGGCGCCACTGGTTGCGGGTGAAGAAGGGCGCGAACGGATCCTGCGACAGGCGCTGGCTGAGGCCGCCGAACACCTCGAGTTTCCCGTTGATTCCGTCGACCGCCGGAAGCTGGGTCATAACGGGCGCCGGCTCCATCTTGCGCGACGGCAGGTCCGCCGCGAGCACAGCCGTGGACGCCAGGGTGGCTCCGACCGCAAGGACAACACTCTTGATGGCGCGCATCGACTTAATTCCCCATAAAACTTTCGCTGGAACGGGACCTTAGCGGCAAGCAGCGGCATCGTCGCCGTCTCTGGCGGCATGCGTGCCATTTGCGCGACGCTGTCTCGAATCTGCAACAGTCCCGCTATGGTGGATTTTGCCGCCGTCTACGCCATCATGCGCGCTGTCGCAGGCGCCAGGGAGAGAAACGGTCCGATGACACGTCCAGTTGCGATTATCACAGGTTCGTCCGCCGGCATCGGCGCGGCCACCGCGATCAAGTTTGCCGAAAGCGGCTTCAATGTCGTGGTCAATTATTCCCGCGACCCCGCGCCTGCGCTCGAGGTCGCCACGGCCTGCCGGAAGGCCGGCGCCGAGGTGGAGACGATCAAGGCGGACGTTTCCTCCGATGCCGACTGCAAGATGATGGCGGAGATGGTGCAGAAGCGCTGGGGCCACGCGCATCATCTGGTGAACAATGCGGGGCGCACCAAATTCGTCGCGCAGCGCGATCTCGATGGTCTGTCGGCGGAGGATTTCCAGTCGATCTATGCGGTCAACGTGATCGGCGCCTTCCAGATGGCGCGCGCCTTCGCGCCCTTGCTGCGCAAGGAGAAGGGGGCGTCCATCGTCAACGTGTCGTCGATCGCGGCGGTCGCCGGGCGCGGCTCGTCTATCGCCTACATGGCCTCGAAGGGCGCGCTCAACACGATGACGATTGCGCTGGCGCGGGCTCTCGGCCCGGAAATCCGGGTCAATGGCGTCGGCCCCGGCATGATCGAATCCGACTGGCTGAAAAACGGCTACGGCGCGGAGGCCTATGACGCGATGGGCAAGATGTACCGCAATATTTCGGCGCTGAGCGCCACCATCTCGCCGGAAGACGTAGCCCAAACGATTTATGCGCTGTGCACGGCTTTCCCGAAAACCACGGGCGAAACCGTGCTAGTGGATGCGGGTTTCCGTATCCAGAAGGCATGATGATTTGAGCAATTCACCCGCCGGCGAACTCGTCGGCGCGCAGACCACGGTTGGAGACCGGGTCGCGCGGCGTGGCAACGCGCTCTCGCAATGGCTGGGGCGCACGATGCTGCGCCTCTTGGGCTGGAAGGTGCAGGGGCCGATCGCCGACCTGCCGAAAATGGTGATGATCGGCGCGCCGCATACGAGCAACATGGACGGCGTGCTGGCGATCGCGACACTCACCGCGTATCGCGTGCGCGCCGGCACGATGATCAAGGACACCGCCTTCAAGGGGCCGATGGGCCCGGTGCTGCGCTGGTTCGGCGCGATCCCGATCAACCGGCGCGCGGCGGGCGGCGTGGTCGGCGCCAGCGTCGGCGCCTTTCGCGACAATGAAAAGCTGATCCTGCTGATCGCGCCTGAAGGCACGCGCTCCTCGGCGGAAGAATGGAAGCGTGGCTTCCATCTGATCGCAGCGTCGGCCGGCGTGCCGATCCTGCCGGCTTCTGTCGACTATATCCGCAAGCGCATCACCTTCGGGCCGCCGATCTACACGACCGATGATTACGAAAGCGACCTCAACCGGGTTCTCGATTTCTATCGCGAGTATTCCTCGCCGCGGCATCCCGAGCGCGCCTCGGCGCCGATCTGCCGGGCGCTGGGATTGCCGTGGAAAGGACAGACGCCGCAATCGCCGGCGTAACCGACAAGACTGCAGAGAGGCAGCGCGGATGAGCAATGTCACATCGACCCATGGCGCGGGGCACAATGAAGTCCTCTACGAAATCGAGGACGGACACATCGCGCTGATCACGCTGAATGCGCCCGAGCGCATGAACACGATTTCCGGGCCGATGCTCGGCGAACTGACGCGGCTGCTCGTGCTGGCGAACGAGGACAAGGCCGTGCGCTGCGTGATCCTGACCGCAGTCGGCCGTGCGTTTTGCGCTGGTCTCGATCTCACGAAGGAGCGCGACAGCAACGGGATTTCGTCAGCGTCGAGCACCACCAATCTCGATCTGCGCAACACGCCGCCGACCGTGATGTTCGACATGGACAAGCCGATCATCTGCGCGATCAACGGCGGGGCTGCGGGCTACGGCATGGATACGGCGCTCGGCTGCGACATCCGCATCATGGCCGAAAGCGCCAAGATGGCGGCGGCCTTCGTCAAGCGCGGCGTGGTGCCGGAATCCGGCGGCACATGGTTCCTGCCGCGCATGATCGGTTGGGCGAAAGCGTCCGAACTCATCTTCACCGGACGCACGCTTTCGGCGCGCGAATGCCTGGAATGGGGCCTCGCCAACGAGGTCGTCGCCGACGGCGAATTGATGGGCCGCGCCCGCGCTGTCGCGCGCGAGATCGCGGGCAATGCGCCGCTGGCCGTGCAGGCGGCCAAGCGCATGATGCGCATCGGTTTGAACGAGACGTTCAAGGACCATGTCCATCACGTCTATCTGCAATTGCTGCCGCTGTTCCGCACCGAAGACATGAAGGAAGGCGTGCGCGCCTTCATGGAAAAGCGCGAGCCGAAGTTCTCGGGGAAGTAGGAGAGGCATTTGCCTTCGGCCGTCATGCCCGCGCTTGTCGCGGGCATCCACGCCGGGCCGATGCAGCGATGGCCGGAACAAGCCCGGCCATGACGGTTTAGGGCTGCTTGGCCTGCTGAAGCACAAACACGCGCAGCGCCGAAGACAGGTTCGCCTCGCCGCGCTTTGCGTCGATTTCGGCGACGAGCGCGGCCACAGACAGCCCGCGCTTTTCGGCGATCGCGCGCAATTCGGTCCAGAAGATTTCTTCCAGCGACACGCTGGTGCGATGGCCCGCAATCGACAGCGAGCGCTTGATCACGCGCTGCGGCGCTGCGTCAGTCATTGCTGTCGGGCTTGTCGAGCCGGTGGCCTTCGAGGCGGCGGGCATCGAGCGCGCGCTCGGCTTCTGTCAGTTGCTTCTCGACCTTCGTGCGGCCGAAGGCGATGCGATTGTCGGCGGCTTTCGCGCTCGCCTCCTTGCGCACACGATCCTTGCGTGCGCGCCGGAGGTTGACGACGTCGCCCATGGCGTCAGGTGTTCTTCTTGCGGAAGGCGTCGATGGAGACGACCTTCGGCGAATCCTCGACGGGTTCGGCCGGCGCATCAGCCTCGGCGGCCTTTTGCGCGGGGCGGGCGGCCGGCGCCGGCGCCTTCTCGGTCGCGGGTTCGACCTTCGGCTCTTCGGCGGGCACGATGGCCAGCGCCGGCGCTGCGTCGCTCTTGGTCTCGCCGGTCGCTGCGTCCGGATCGTCGGCGGTGAATTCGGCGCCGAAATTCACGGACGGGTCGAAGAAACCCGAAACGGCGGCGAAGGGGATTTCCAGCTTCTCCGGCACGCGGCGGAAAGACAGGCCGACCTCGAAATTGTGGTCGTGCACCTTCAGGTCCCAGAACTGGTGCTGCAGAATGATGGTCATTTGCTCCGGATATTCGGCGCGCAGCCGATCCGACATGACGACGCCAGGCGCCTGGGTCTTGAAGGTGATGTAGAAATGATGCTCGCCCGGCAGCCCGTGCAGGGCCGCATCGGTCAGCACCTTGCGGAAGATGCCGCGGAAGGCCTCCTGCACAAGCAGGTCGTATCGGATGTGATCGGTCGCCATGGTCGAGGCGTTCGTCTCTCGGTTTCGCGCCAGAATACAGGCGCCTGCGGTTCCGCGCCCGATTCGCCGGGCGATTGCGACGCGCACGCTATACCCGAACCACGCGTGAGAGAAAGTGGAGGCTTCTGTTGCCAGGCGCCTCCGGGCCCCGCCTAGAAGGTGCTAACCCCCCAGGACTTTAGTTCCCAGTACCGGAACCGCATTACGCGGCGACGGCCACCGGAGCATAGTTGTCGTTGGCAACTATAGGTTTGACCCGATAACGGCGGTATCATGCCGGGCAAAAGATCTTCCTTTACGCCCCCGTCGATCCTATTTCGCCCCCGCCACAACCCAGACAATTCCTCTGGGCTGGGGTGGAGGCGCCGGGTACCGCCCCCGGGTCCGGATGGTTTATTACGAAGCCTGTTTATCGCCATAGCCTTCTTGCGAAGGCGATTTGAATATAGGGCGCATTACGCCGAAGCGAAAGGGTGCGCCGCAGGCGCAAACGTGGCCATTGGCAGTCATATTTTTGTGCTATCGGCGCCTCGAAAGCGTTTTTTCTCGTTTGGATCGTGGTAGATAGTGGCCAATGATCCGCTCAACGTCAGCCACGCCGACTTCAGCGACCGCTCCGGGACATGCGTCGGGTGGCCATGCGCATGGTGGCCACGCCCATGGCGGCCCCGGCTGCGCCAACCAGACCGGCGAATCGCATTGCGCCTATTGCAGCGTGCGGCCCTATTCGGCCTGCGGCGCACTCGAGGATGGCGAACTCGTCAAGCTCGAGGCGCTGTCGCGCACCAATTGCTACGCGCAGCGCCAGCAATTATTCGCGCAGGATGAAGACGCGCATTCCGTCTACAACATCACGTCCGGATCGGTGCGGCTCTACCGTCTGCTGCCCGACGGGCGCAGGCAGGTCGTGGGCTTTGCGATCCCCGGCGATTTCCTCGGCCTTTCGCTGGCCGAGCGCACGGTCTACGGCGCCGAGGCGCTGACATCGGTTACGGTCTGCCGGTTCGACCGCGCGACGTTCTCGGGTTTCGTCGACGAGCACCCGGAGTTGCTGCGCCGGCTCTACGATCTTGCCAACCACGAGCTCAGCCTTGCGCAGGAGCAGATGGTGCTGATCGGCCGCCGCACGGCGGAAGAGCGGGTGATCTGTTTCCTGGTCGGCCTGCGCAAGCGCTGGGCCCATATCAACAACAATTCCGTGACCGTGCCGCTGTCGATGACGCGTCAGGACATGGCCGATTTTCTCGGCCTGACCATCGAGACCGTCAGCCGGACAATTTCCAAGCTGGCGCGGGAAAAGGTGCTGCTGGTGGTGCCCGACGGCGTCCGGCTGCTCGACATTCCCCGGCTGGAAGCGATCGCGGCCAGCTGAGCGGCTGTCCACAGCCCGTCTCGCGCTGGCGGCCGGAATCGCGCTAGGGTCGGACCATGCGCCAATATCTCGACCTGCTTTCCCATGTGCTGCACGACGGCGTCGCCAAAGCCGATCGCACTGGTACGGGCACGCGCTCGATTTTCGGCCACCAGATGCGCTTCGATCTGGCCGACGGCTTTCCGATGGTGACGACCAAGAAGCTGTTCACGCGCGCCATCGTGCATGAACTGCTGTGGTTCCTGAAGGGCGACACCAACATCAAGTACCTCGCCGACAACAGGGTGACGATCTGGGACGAATGGGCCGATGAGAACGGCGACCTTGGCCCTGTCTACGGCAAGCAGTGGCGCTCTTGGGCTGCGCCCGACGGCCGCACGATCGACCAGATCAGCGACGTCGTGAACGAGATCAAGCGCAATCCGTTTTCGCGCCGGTTGGTCGTCAGCGCCTGGAATCCCGCCGACATTCCGGCGATGGCGCTGGCGCCGTGCCATTGCCTGTTCCAGTTTCATGTCGCCGAGATCGCCGGCAAGAAGCGCCTGTCGCTGCTGCTCTACCAGCGGTCTGCAGATGTGTTTCTCGGCGTGCCGTTCAACATTGCGAGCTATGCGCTGCTGCTCGCCATGGTGGCGCAGGTCACGGGCTGCGAGGCTGGCGATTTCGTGCATTCCTTCGGCGATGCGCATCTCTACGACAATCACGTCGAGCAGGCTCAATTGCAGCTGACGCGCTCCCCGAAGCAACTGCCGACGCTCCGCCTCAACCCGGACGTGACATCGATTTTCGATTTCACCTACGACGACATTGCGATCGAGGGCTACGAGGCGTGGCCGGCGATCAAGGCCGATGTCGCTGTCTGAGTTTTCGATTCTGGTCGACGCCGACGCCTGTCCGGTCAAGGACGAGGTCTACAAGGTGGCGCAGCGCCGCGGCGCGCGCGTCTTCGTCGTCTCCAATTCCTTCATGCAGATCCCGCGCGCCGATTTCATCGAGCGCGTGATCGTGCCCGCCGGCCCCGACGTCGCCGACGACTGGATCGCGGAGCGCGCCACGCCGCAGACTGTTGTCGTGACGCAGGACCTGCCGCTCGCCGACAGATGCGTGAAGATGGGCGCGCGCGTGCTGTCGCCGAAGGGGCAGGAATGCACGCCGCAGAACATCGGCTCCGCGCTCGCCACGCGCAATCTGATGACCGACCTGCGCTCGGCCGGCGAGACGACGTCCGGCCCGCCGCCGTTCGGGCCTCGCGACCGCTCGGCCTTCCTGTCGGCGCTCGATCTCGCGCTGACGCGCATGGCGCGCGGGAAGCGGTGAGCCAAAATGAAAGGGGCCGTTTCTCGCGAAACGGCGCTCCGCCAAATAAAACGGGCCGCCTCTTACGAGGCGGCCCGACATTGTCTTTGCCGGCTACAGCGGCGGATTACGCAGTCCCGAACGCCGCACGAGGAGTCCAGGTACCGCAGAAAGTCCGCAGCGCAGACCTCGGCTGATGACAATGAGACACTGGATCACCTCCTTTCGGTTGGTTGACGACATCAGGAGACTAGGGCGATTCTCTCGGCCTCGTAAACATGGAAGCGAAATGGCGAAGATTGTTTTGGTGGCGGCCGTGGCGCGCAATGGCGCAATCGGCACAAAGGGCGGGCTGCCGTGGCGCCTGCCGAGCGATCTCAAGCACCTTCGCGAGACGACATGGGGCCATCCCATGGTCATGGGGCGCAAGACATACGATTCGATCGGCAAGCCGCTGCCCGGCCGGGAGACGATCGTGGTGACGCGCGATCAGTCTTTCGTGCGCGAGGGCGTGCATGTCGTGCGCTCGATCGACGAGGCGCTGGCGCTTGGCGAAGTACGCGCGAAGGCGATGGGCGTGGACGCGATCATGGTGGTGGGCGGCGCCGATATCTATCGCGCGACGCTGGATCGGGCCGACCGCATCGTGCTGAGCGAAGTGGACCTCGCGCCCGAGGGCGACGCCTTCTTTCCGCAGATCGATATGGACAGGTGGCGCGAGACCTCCCGCGAGCCCCGGCCGCGGGGCGAGAAGGATGACGCCACGTTTACCGTGCGCGTGCTGGAGCGGGTATAGGCTGGACCGCGAGCCTTCAGGCTCGCAAATGTTTCGGAACAAGCGATGCCTCGAGATTTCAAGGGCTGGCATTCTCGCGGCTTTCTCCCGCATTTCGATTCGCCTGAACGCATCCAGCATCGTTTTTCGGACCAAGGACAGTCTGCCAAGCGCGGCCTTGGCGGCGCTGCCATCTGATTCCCGCGCGCGACGCAGAATTGTTGCGAGCTGGCTCGATCGTGGAGAGGGGACTTCCATTCTCCGATCCGCCGCCGTCGCGAACATCGTGCAGCAGACGCTGCTTCACTTCGATGGCGCACGATATCGGCTGATGGGGTGGTGTATCATGCCGAACCATGTGCATGCGGTCATGGAACCGCTCGACGGGTTTCCGGTCGGGTCGACGGTACGAGGCTGGAAGGCGTTTTCCGCCGCGTCAATCAACCGGCTGAACGAAACAACGGGACCGGTATGGGCGCGCGACTATTTCGACAGGTACGCCCGCAGCGAATCCGATCTCGAGCGAATCATCGGCTATGTGGAACATAATCCGGTTGCAGCTGGACTTGTGGCGACTGCCAGAGAATGGCCTTGGTCCTCTGCATTTTGGCGCGAGCCGCAAGAGAGAGCCTGAAGGCTCGCGGTCCGAAATGTTTCCCTGACCCGCCATTGTCAGCCCGCGTTGTCTTGCATATCTGACCTGAACGTTGCGGGCGCCGGGAGGGGCGCCTATAAGTTCGGGGCCGTTTCGGCGGCCAAGAGGGAAGGAACAGAATGCCCTGGAGCAATCAGGACGGGCCACGCAAGCCCGGCGGCCAGAATCCATGGGGGCCGCCCGGCCCGTGGGGTGGGGGCCCCGGCGGCGGCCAGGGCGGAACGCCGCCCGACCTCGAAGATCTGCTGCGCCGCGCCCAGTCCAGGCTGCAGGGCGCCATGCCCGGCGGATTCGGCGCCAAGGGCCTGATCGCCTTCCTGCTGGTCGGCGTGCTGCTCTGGCTTCTGTCCGGCTTCTATATCGTTGCGACCAACCAGGTCGGCCTCAACCTCGTGTTCGGCAAATATACCGGCAAGACGAAGGAAGGCCTGAACTACAATCTGCCCTATCCCATCGGCTCGGTCGTCAAGCTCGGCGTCACCGACTTCAACGCGATCGACGTCGGCTCCGCCATGCGGCTCGACACGCGCACGCAGGTCGACATTCCCGAAGAGAGCCTGATGCTCACGGGCGATGAAAACATCGCCGACGTGAAGTTCCGCGTGATCTGGAAGATCGACGACCAGAAGCCGGAAGACTACGCCTTCAACATTTCCAATCCGCCGGCGACCGTGAAGGCGGTGGCCGAAAGCGCGATGCGCGAGATCGTCGGCCGGTCGCAGATCCAGAAGCTGCTGACCGCAGAGCGCAAGGTGATCGAGCCGCAGTCGCAGGAGCTGATGCAGCGCGTGCTCGACAGCTACAAGGCCGGCGTGAAGATCATGCAGGTGCAATTGCTGTCGGTCGATCCGCCGGCCTCCGTCATCTCCGCCTTCCGCGACGTGACGGCGGCGCAGCAGGACCGCGACCGCCTGAAGAACGAAGCCGAAGGCTACGCCAACAAGGTTGTGCCCGAGGCGCGCGGCGCATCGGCGCGCATCATCCAGGAGGCCGAAGCCTATCGCGAGCAGACCGTGGCGGAAGCCAAGGGCCAGGCGTCGCGCTTCGGCGCGATCTACGAGCAGTACAAGAAGGCGCCGCAGGTGACCCGCGAGCGCATGTATCTCGAAACGATGGAGCGCGTGTTCGGCGGCGTCGACAAGGTGATCATCGACAAGGGCGCGGGGCAGGGCGTGGTTCCCTATCTGCCGCTGGGCGAGGCGACCAAGGCTCCGCCGGCCGCGACGAACGGAGGCGCAAAGTGAAATCTTCGTTCGGATTCATCCTCGCGATCATCGCGCTCGCGATCGCCGCGGCGCTGTCCGGCGCCATGTTCCAGGTCGCGCAGACCGAGCAGGCGCTGGTGCTGCGCTTCGGCGCGCCGGTGGCGGGCCGCGGCCTGATCACCCAGCCGGGCCTGCACTTCAAGATCCCGCTGATCGAGAGCGTGGTGCGGATCGACAATCGCATTCTCGATCTTGAAAGCCCGAAGCAGGAAGTCATCGCCGCCGACAATCAGCGTATCGATGTCGACGCCTTCGTTCGCTACCGGATCGTCGATCCCCTGAAGTTTTATCAGGCGGCCGGCAGCATTCGCGCCGCCAACAACTTCCTGGCCTCGATCCTGAATTCGTCGGTTCGCCGCGTTCTCGGCGAAGCCACGCAGACCCAGATCGTGCGCGACGATCGCGCCGCGCTGGTCGGAAAGATCAAGACGCAGGTCAACAACGAGAGCATGAACTACGGCATCGCGATCATCGACGCGCGCCTGCGCCGCGCCGACCTGCCGCGCGAAATTTCGGAGAAGGTCTTCAGCCGCATGCAGTCGGAGCGCAAGCGCGAAGCCAACGAATATCGCGCGCAGGGCAACGAGCAATATCAGACGATCACCTCGCGTGCGGACCGCGATGCGATCGTGCTGAAGGCGGAAGCGCAGCGCAAGGCCGATACGGTGCGCGGCGAAGGCGACGGCGAACGCAACCAGGTCTTCGCCGAAGTCTACGGCAAGGATCCGGAATTCTTCGCCTTCTATCGCTCGATGCTGGCCTACGATCAGTCGTTCAAGGCGGGCGATACGCGTTTCGTCACATCGCCGAACTCCGACTTCTTCAAATATTTCGGCAATCCCTCGGGCAAGTAAGCCCGGGGAATTCCGTCTTGGTTCTGCCGGGTTTCAACATGACTTTCCCGCCGTGCGCGGGCTGAATTTACGGAGTTGAACATGTCGAATGCCGTCAAGCCGACGCGTCGTCGCCTCACGCAGCCCGCAGCGGCCGCCGGCCTTGCGCTGGCGCTGGCGCTGGGCGGCGCCGCCACCTTCATTCCGCCCGTCGCGCCCGCCTTCGCGCGCGGCGCGCCGGATTCCTTCGCCGACCTTGCGGCGCAAGTCAGCAGCGCGGTCGTCAACATTTCCGCGACGCAGACGGTCGAGCCCGCCAAGCGCGGGGGCGAGCGTGGCGGCGGGGGCGGCCAGGGCCCGCAGTTCCAGCCGGGCACGCCGTTCGACGATCTCTTCGAGGAATTCTTCAAGCGCCGTGGCCAGGGCGGCGGCGAACAGCGCCAGCGCAAGTCCAATTCGCTGGGATCGGGATTCGTCATCGACGCATCGGGCATCGTGATCACCAACAATCACGTCATTGCCGACGCGAACGAGGTCTTCGTTGTATTCACCGACGGCCGCAAGCTGAAGGCCGAAGTGCTCGGCAAGGATGCGAAGGTCGATGTAGCGGTTCTGCGCGTGAAGCCGGACAAGCCGCTGACCGCGGTCAAATTCGCCGACAGCGAGAAGTCGCGCGTCGGCGACTGGGTGCTGGCGGTCGGCAATCCCTTCGGGCTCGGCGGCTCGGTGACGGCGGGCATCGTATCGGCGCGCAACCGCAACATCGACAGCGGTCCCTACGACAATTACATCCAGACCGACGCGGCGATCAACAAGGGCAATTCCGGCGGCCCCCTGTTCAACATGGACGGCGAGGTGATCGGCATCAACACGGCGATCCTGTCGCCGTCGGGCGGTTCGATCGGCATCGGATTCGCCACGCCCGCCAATACGGTCGTGCCGATCATCGAGCAGTTGCAGAAGTTCGGCGAGACGCGGCGCGGCTGGCTCGGCGTGCGCATCCAGAATGTCGACGACACGATCGCCGAGAGCCTCAACCTCGGCAAGGCGCGCGGCGCTCTCGTCGCGGGCGTGGACGACAAGGGCCCGGCCAAGCCTGCGGGCCTGAAGGCCGGCGACGTGATCGTGAAGTTCGACGGCAAGGCGGTCGAGACCTCGCGCGACCTGCCGAAGATCGTGGCGTCCACGCCGATCGGCAAGGACGTCGAGGTCATCATCGTCCGCGACGGCAAGGAGCAGCCGAAGACGGTGAAGCTCGGCCGCCTGGAAGATGGCGAGAAACTCGCCAAGGCCGACGGCGGCTCCGCGCGCGACGAGGACAAGGCCGACAATGCCGTGAAATCGGCGCTCGGCATGGATTTCGCCACGCTAGGCGATGACGCGCGCGCGAAATTCCAGATCAAGGAAGGCGTGAAGTCGGGCGTCGTCGTCACGCGCGTCGATCCGGCGTCCAACGCCGCTGAAAAGCGGATTCAGGCGGGCGAAGTGATCGTCGAGATCAACCAGAAGCCGATTGCCAAGCCCGCCGACGTGCAGGAGGCGATCAAGGCGCTGAAGAAGGACGGCAAGAAGTCGGCGCTGCTGCTGATCGCCAACGCCGCGGGCGACGTGCGCTTCGTGCCGGTCACGATCGAGTGAGATAAATCCCCTTCTCCCGCAAAGCGGGAGAAGGGTTTATTCGAAAAACCGCTGCACTTCCGCAAACAGCCCGTGGCGCTCGGCTTCGAGCGCCATCGTATGCGTGCCGCGTCCCAGCAGCACGAGGCGCTTTTCCTTCGCCTTCGTGAGTAGCGGAAAAATCCTGTTCGCCATCGAGGGCGGCGTGTCGGCGTCCCATTCGCCCATCACGATCATAACAGGGCATTCGATCTTGCCTGGGTCCCAGGTCGGCGCATTCTTCATCCAGTAGCGGCCCGCGTCGAAGACGACACCGTTGGGCGCGCGCAGAACCGGCGGGTTCATCGCAGCGCCCGCTCTGTCGGTCGCCTGCGCGGCCTCCCAGAAGGCGTCGAACACGCCTGCGGGAATGAGGCTCGCCTGCGCGTCTTCCGGCACGCCGCGCAGCCAGCGCGCCTTGGCTTCCGCCTTCGTCACCGCGCGCCATGCGCCGAGTTTTGCGGAGGGGTCGCCGATGGTCGGCGTTCCCGTAATCAGCCAGAGCGGCGCAAACAGCGCGAGCCGGTTCACGCGCGCGGGATTGGCCTGCGTGTAGCCCGCCATGATGGCTGTGCCCCATGACCAGCCGAGCAGGTTGAGTCTCTCGATGCCGCGTTCGGCGAGGATCATGTTCACGACCGCGCTCACCGCCAGAATGGCTGTGTCCGTCGTGATGATGGGGTCAGAGGCTTCGGAAGGCCCGTCCATTTCCTTGGGGCGGTCGGAGCGGCCATAGCCCGGCAGGTCCATCACCCAGACGTCGAAGCCGGCGTTCGCCAGATGATCCATCCAGGATGCGCCTTCGATCGGCAAGTCGAAGGTGACGCTGGCGGGATAGGTCGCGCCATGCACCATCAGCAGGGTGCGTTCGGGTGTGACGCTTGCGCCCGCCTTGCGCTTGTTGCGCGCGTAGATATTGAGCTGCGTGTTGGGCAGCGGCGTGCGGAATTCCCTGGATTCGATCTGCGCCATCGCGCTCATCCCCCTGTCGCTTCCGGCGCCGGATTTTCCGGCTTTGATGGTTCTGGCTTTGCTTGCTCAGGCGCTGCCTGTTCAGGCTTGGGCTTTTCGGGCTTTGATTTCTCGGGCTTGGGCTTGTTCATGTCGCGCACGCGCTTCGATATCTTGATGCCACGCGTTTCCTTGCGGCGATCGCCGTGCGGTTGCAGGAACTTGCGATATTCGTCGCGCTTCTCGTGGATCGAGGCGATGACGAAACCCATGGGCACGCCGATATCGACCAGCACGGCTTCAGCCAGTTGCAGGCTGGCCTCGATCGTCTCGGGGATGGCGTCGGTCACGCCGAGTTCGTAGAGATGGGTGGCGTGCATGGCGTCGCGGGCGCGCGCGACGATGGTGAGTTCGGGCCGCGCGGCATGAGCGACGGTGACGACCTTTTCCACCGCCTGCGGCGCATCCATGGTGACGACGAGCGCGCGCGAGGTGGACAAGCCGACACGTTCGAGAAAGCCGGGCCGCGCCGCGTCGCCCCAGTAGATTTCGACGCCTTCTTCGCGCGCCTTCGACACGAGCTGGGCGGAGCCGTCGACCGCGACGAAGGGAATGTCGTGACGCTTCAGCATGTCCGACACCAGCCGTCCGACGCGGCCGTAGCCGACGATGACGACGCGATGTTCGGCAATTGTCGAGGCAGGCGCGAGATGGGCGAATTCGGCGTCGTCCTTCGCGCGCGATTTCGTCGCCCGCGCGCCGATCGCGCCGAGCAGGGGAATGGCCGTCATGGTGAGCGTAACGACGAGCAGAAGATCGCCGCCCGCCTGATCGGGAATGATCTTCGCGGCAAGCGCCGCGCCGATCATCAGGAAGGCGAATTCGCCGCCGGGCGCGAGCAGAAGCGACATTTCGCGCGCAACCGGCGCCGCGAGCTTGAACATGCGCGCGAGCACATAGAGAACTGCGGCCTTCACCGCGATCAGGCCGATCGAAAAGCCGAAAATGGTCAGCGGCGCCTCGACGACGCGGGCGAAATCGAGATGCGCGCCGGTCGAGAGAAAGAAGAGGCCGAGCAACAGGCCCTGGAACGGCGCGATCGTGACCTCGATCTCGCGGCGGAATTCGGTTTCGGCCAGCAAAAGCCCGGCGATGAAGGCGCCGAGCCCCATCGACAAGCCCGCCGAGGCGCTGGCGACGCTGGCGCCGACAACGACGAGCAGGCAGGCGGCCATGAAAAGTTCGGTCGAGCCGGCAGCGGCCACGAGATGAAACAGAGGGCGCAGCAGCAGCCGCCCGCCCGCGACCAGCGCGAACAGGGCGATGACGGCCGGCGCCCAGGTCCAGAACAATTGCGCGCCGGCGAGCGCTTCGCTCTTGGCGTCGAGCAACGGCACCATGAAGAGCAGCGGCGCGACCATCAGGTCCTGGAACAGCAGCACGGCAAAGGCCGCGCGGCCCGCGCTGCGGTTGAGGCGCTTGCGCTCGGACAGCACCGACAGGACGATCGCCGTCGAGGACATGGAGAGCGCGGCGGCGCAGAGCACGGCGCGGCCGAGGCCGAGATCAAGCCATGCGCCCACTTGCAGCGTGAGCAGGACGGTCGTCACCGCGACTTGCGCGAAGCCGAGGCCGAACACCAGCCGGCGCATACGCACGAGTCGGTCCCACGACAATTCGAGACCGATCATGAACAGCAGGAAGACGACGCCGAGTTCGGCAAGTTGCGACGCGCCCGCGCCGCCGCCGATCGTGATATTGGCCGCCCATGGGTATTTTTCGGCGAGACGGCCTGCGCCGTAAGGGCCGAGCAGCGCGCCGGCAATGAGGAAACCGAGAACCGGGCTGACGCGCAGGCGGCGGAACAGCGGCACGACCAGGCCCGCCGTCAGCAGAAAGATCAACGGCTGCCGCCAGGTCTCCCAGTGAAATTCCGAGTCCATCCGCGCTCCGGTCGATTCAATCCGGAGACTATAGCGGGTGGAGCGCGGTCAGCCGCAACAAATGGGCGGCAAAACTAGTCGACAAAATCCGTGCGCGAGAAACCTTGCGCGTAAAGCAGCGCGGAGAGATCGGAATGGTCGATGCGGGCATCCGCGGCCGCCGCTACAGCGGGCTTGGCGCGGAAGGCGACGCCGAGGCCCGCTTCGCGCAGCATTGGCAGGTCGTTGGCGCCGTCGCCGGCTGCAAGCGTCTGCGCTTTTGTCAGGCCGCGCGCGTCGCGCATTTCGATGATGGACGAGAGCTTGGCCTCGGCGCCGAGGATCGGCTCCTCGACCTTGCCCGCAAACGCGCCGCTGTCGATGACCAACCGATTGGCGCGGTTCTCGTTGAAGCCGACCGTCTCGGCAATGCGGCTCGTGAAAGCGGTGAAGCCGCCGGAGACAAGGGCTGTATAGGCGCCATTGGCGCGCATCGTGCGCACCAGCGCCTTCGCGCCCGGCGTGATGGTGATGCGCTCGGCGATCACACGGGCCGGCGTGTCGGCGTCGAGGCCCTTCAGCAGCGCGACGCGTTCGCGCAGCGCCGGCTCGAAAGCGATTTCGCCGCGCATGGCGCGCTCGGTGATGGCGGCGACATGGGCCTTCACGCCCACGAGATCGGCGAGTTCGTCGATGCATTCCTGGCCGATGATGGTCGAATCCATATCGGCCACGAACAGTTTCTTGCGGCGGCCTTCGAGCGGCTGGACGACGATGTCGACCGGCGCATGGTCGAGCGCTGCACGCAGAAGCGTCTCGATCTCGACCGGCTCGAAGCCGCCCTCCGGCGCGAAGGAAATGTCGGCGGCGATCTCGGGATCGAGCCACGCGACCGCGCCTGCATTGGCCAGCGCGGCGCGGGCGCGTTCGGCGAGCGCGGCTGTCAGGATCGGCGCCTGCGGATTGCAGACGAGCGTGGCGACGTGGGAAAGGGTCTTAGCCATTTTTGGACATCGGATCGGGAAATCTAATGGGGCGGATTCGCGCCATCCTCATCGCAGGACCGACGGCGAGCGGCAAGTCCGCCGTGGCGCTGGAACTTGCGCGCCAGACGGGCAGCGTGGTCGTCAATGCCGATTCCATGCAGGTCTACGGCGATCTGCGCGTGTTGAGCGCGCGGCCGAGCGCCGTCGACGAAGCCTCCGCCGACCACAAGCTCTATGGCCATGTCGATGGCGCGGAGAATTTTTCGGTCGGGCGCTGGCTCGCCGATTTCGCGAAGCTGATGGCCGGACTGGAGCGGGCAGGGCGCCTAGCCATCGTCGTCGGCGGCACCGGCATGTATTTCAAGGCGGCGACGCAGGGCCTGTCCGATATTCCGCGCGTGCCGGAGGATGTGCGCGCCCGCGTGCGCGCCGGCGCCGAGGGCGTCTCGCCGGCCGAATTGCACGCGCGCCTTGCCGCGCGCGATCCCGCCACAGCGGCGCGGCTGAGGCCCACCGACCCGCAGCGCATTCTTCGCGCGCTGGAAGTGCTTGAGGCCACGGGACAGCCGCTGGCGACCTTCCAGGGCGCGCGCGCTGCGCCCTTGCTGGGGCAGGGGAGCTGGCGCGGATTCTTTCTCGCGCCGGAGCGCGATGCTGTGCGCGCGGCGATAGACGGGCGTTTCGTGACGATGATCGAAGCCGGCGCACTGGACGAAGCCGCGCGGCTCGCTACGCGAAATCTCGATCCCGCCTTGCCGATCATGCGCGCGCATGGCGCGCCGGCGCTGATGGCGCATTTGCGCGGCGAAATGACGCTGGACGGGGCCATCGCGCGCGGGCAGGCCGATACGCGCGCCTACGCCAAGCGGCAGTTCACTTTCGCGCGCCACCAGCTGCCGGATTTCCGCTGGATTGCGCCGGAGGGCGCGGGGGCGGAGATCGCGCAGGCTCTGGCGCAAGCGGGGGCGTGACGCTAGTCTTCGCGCCAGGAGGCGACATGCGGCAAGCCGATATCATCGAGGCTCCGGCGCTCGAACTGGCAGGCCTTCCGTATCGCGGGCCCTATGCCGAGATCGGGGGCGCCTTCGGCCGGTTGCATGAGATCCTGCTGGCGCGGGCAATGTATCGCGACGGGCATTTCAATGTCGCCGTCTATTTTGACGATGTCGCCGTCACGCCAGCCTCGCAATGTCGCGGGTTCGTCGGGCGTTCGATCGCCGCTGGCGCGGCGATAGAGCCGCCACTGGAGCGGCTGAGCCTGCCGGCGGGTCCCTGCGCCGTCCTGCGCCACGTCGGACCCTATACGGAACTCGGCGCCGCCTACAGCTGGCTTCTGGGCGTCTGGCTGCCGCAATCGGGCCGGACTACCGCGGACGCGCCTTGCTACGAAATCTATCGCAACACGCCGATGGACGTCGAACCGCGCGATCTCGTGACCGACATCCACCTGCCCCTTATCTGAGCACGGCTGGATTTGCCGGGCCTGCTGTCGCATTCTCCGGCGCAGCAGGGGAGCAGCATGAAACTCTACGATCTCAAGAACGGCCTCAATCCGCGCCGCGTCCGTATTTTCCTGGCCGAAAAAGGCCTTTCGATCCCGTCCGAATTCGTCGACATGATCAAGGGCGAGAACAAGGGCGAGCGCTACATGGCGATGAACCCGATGGGCACCATGCCCGTCCTGGAGTTCGACGACGGCACGCATCTGGCCGAATCCATCGCCATCTGCCGCTATTTCGAGGAATTGCATCCGCATCCGCCGCTGTTCGGCTCCACCACGCTGGAACGCGCGCAGATCGAAATGTGGAACCGGCGCATGGAGCTGGAAATCCAGCTGCCGATGCAGGACGTGTTCGTCCATCTCAATTCGTTTTGGGCGGGGCGGCGGCCGCAGGTGCCGGAATACGGCCGCGTGCGCCAGGCGCAGGTGCTGGAGCGCATGGCCTGGCTCAACCGCGAACTGGCCGACCGCCAGTACATCGCCGGCGACCACTACACGGTGGCCGACATTACCGCGCAGTGCGCCTTCCTGATGGGCAAGGGCACGGGCTCGAAAATTCCCGACGACATGACCAACCTGACCCGCTGGTTCGAGCTCGTGACCAGCCGGCCGACGGCGCGGGCGTGATCGCGAGCCAGTGAGACGAGTCGGTTTAAGTCCGCATTTTCGACGGGTGCCCTTTCGCGAGCACGGGGTCAGGTCAGTCGGGGCAACACACGGCCGAACACCAGATTGGTTCGGGCATGATAGGCGTGTGGCCGAAGCCGATCGATCTGACGACGCATTGCCATCCTTCGACCGGTCCATTGCCGATGGATTGATAAGGCTCACTCGCCACGATCTGCCATTCCTGCGTCATCGTCGGATCGCTCCAAATGCCTTCGTAGCGGTATCCGCCGCCCGTGGCGTGGTAAGACCGTGATCGCGTGTTGATTGACTTGCATACAGGCCGTGCGATCCAGATTTCGTCAGCACGACCGCCAATGGAAGGGTGCGTCCAGCTTTTGACGTCGGCGGTTACGCTTTTGCAGGAGCTGGACGGGGCGATGCCACCCGCCGATGCTGCGGACGGGCCAAGGGTTGCGACGAGAATGACGATTGCAAAACGGCACCCCATGAAGCGTGTTCCTTCGGTCGCGATCGACATGACTTATTCAATTGCGCAAATTCCACCTGTCAAGGTTCCGCCTGTGCGCCCCGCAGGATCAGCCATTCTTGGCCGAGGGGCGGCGCAGGCCGGCGCAGCGTCTCCCGGCGCTGGCCGACGGGGAAGGTCCGGCGCGCGAAAACAATCGCCAGTCCGGGCGAATCTGGTCTAAGTGGCGCCGCGCGCCTGCGCGTTTTGGTGACCCATGGCTGAAAAGACGGAAGAAGCCAAAGGCGATCAGACCTCCTCCTGGCCGTTCCGGGACGAGGACGGCGCCCTGCGTGCGGAATTCGTCGCCTCGGTCGAGAAGGCCATTGCCGCGGCCGACAAGGACGGTCTGCTGGCGCTGGCCGGCGAGATGCACGAAGCCGACATGGGCGACCTCATCGAGGCGCTCGACAATGACAGCCGGCCGCGCCTCGTCGAACTCATGGGCGACGCGTTCGATTTCGCCGCGCTGACCGAAGTTCCCGAACACGTCCGCGACGAAATCCTGGACGAATTGCCGGCCGAAACGGTCGCCGAGGGCGTCAGCGAACTCGAAAGCGACGACGCGATCGCGCTGCTCGAGGACCTCGACCGATCCGAGCAGGAAGAGATTCTCGAGAAGATGCCAGCGGTCGAGCGCACGGCGCTGCGGCGCTCGCTCGACTACCCCGAGAATTCCGCTGGACGTCTGATGCAGACGACGCTCGTGGCGGCGCCGCCCTTCTGGACGGCGGGACAGGCGCTCGACCATCTGCGCGAGGGCGACCAGGAGGAACTGCCGGACAGCTTCTTCGAGATTTTCGTCGTCGATCCCGGACATCGCCTGCTCGGCAACGTGTTCCTCGACAAGCTCGCGCGCACCCCGCGATCGACGCGTCTCGATGCGATCATGCAGGACCGCCGCTATGTCCGTGTCGCCGAGGACGAGGAACAAGTGGCGCGCATGTTCGAGCGCTACAACATCGTTTCCGCGCCGGTGGTGGATGAAGCCGAACGGCTGGTCGGCGTCATCACCATCGACGACATCGTCGACGTCATCCAGGAGGCCGCTGACGAGGACATCAAGGCGCTGGGCGGCGTCAACCGCAGCGAAGAACTGAGCGACCCGATCTTTTCCGTCGCGCGCGGCCGGTTCGTCTGGCTGTTCGTCAATCTCGTGACGGCCTTCATGGCGTCCTCCGTGCTCGGCATATTCCAGGGCGAGCTGCAGAAGATGGTGGCGCTGGCCATTCTCGCGCCAATCGTCGCCAGCCAGGGCGGCAATGCCGCCACGCAGACCATGACCGTCGCGGTGCGGGCGCTGGCGACCAGGGAATTGTCGCGCGCCAATGGCATGAAGATCATCATTCGCGAGTTTCTGGTCGGCGCGCTCAACGGGCTCGCCTTCGGCGTGCTGACCGGCATAGGCGCGGCGCTGTGGTTCGGCCTGCCGGCGCTGGGCTTCGTGATCGCGGCGGCGATGCTGACCAATCTGGTCGCGGCGGCCTTCGGCGGCATTCTGGTGCCGCTGGCGCTGGAGCGCTTCAAGATCGACCCGGCGGTCTCCTCCGGGGCCTTCGTGACCACGGTGACGGATGTTGTCGGATATTTCTCGTTTTTGAGCTTCGCGACCCTGTATTTCGGGCTAAAATGAAACGGTCGGCCCGGCGGACCCACCACCGGAAGCCCGCATTAACGACTCGTTACCCCGACAGGGATAATTTGCGCCGATGATGCGTATGTCTTCTCTCCGCCAGCGTCTGCGCGTATTCGCGGGTCCTGGCCTCGCCCTCGGCCTTTGCGTGACGCTGGCCGGCTGCGGCTCCGGCGTCGACAGCCAGCTCGGCAAGTCGCGTTTCCGCTCGTCTGCGGTCTCCTATGCGCCCACCCATGCCGTGAAGCACAGCGAGGCCTTGGACCACAGCAAGGAATTCGAGATCCACGGGATCGACGTATCGAAATACCAGGGCAATATCGACTGGTCCGCGGTCGCCAATTCCGACGTGCAGTTCGCCTGGATCAAGGCCACCGAAGGCGCCGACCACCTGGACACAAAGTTCCGCCAGAACTGGGAAGGCGCAAAGGCCGCCGGCGTGCCGCGCGGCGCGTACCATTTTGTCTATTGGTGCCGCCCCTGGCAGGAAGAAATGGCCTGGTTCAAATCCAACGTGCCGCGCGAGGCAGACGCCCTGCCGCCGGTGCTGGACGTGGAGGCGACGCCGGAATCGCGCACCTGCAAGCGCACGCTCACGCCGGAATCCGCCATTCCTGAAATGAAGCTGATGCTGCAGGAGATGGAGCGCCATTACGGCAAGAAGCCGGTCATCTACACGACCGTGGACTTCTACGAGGCGATCCTGGCTGGCGGCGCGCTGACCGAGTATCCGATCTGGGTGCGCTCCACCAAGCACCGCCCGCATGTGCGCTACGGCTCGCGGAAATGGCATTTCTGGCAGTACCAGTCCGACGGCGCGGTGCCCGGTATCGTCGGCAAGGTGGACCGGAACGTGTTCCACGGCTCCACGAGGGAATGGCAGACCTGGCTCGCGAGCAATTGAGCGGGACGTTCCTGCGCCGCACAGCATAGGGTAAGGGTGCGCATTCCAGCGCGCCGCAGCCTGCCGGAGCCGCCGTGGAAGAGAATCGTTTCAGCCGTACCGCGGAGGGCGCCGCCTTGCTGCGCGCCGCTCATCAAACTCTCGAAGGCGGCCGCGTCTTCCGCGATCCGCACGCCTGCGCGATTCTCGGCCTGACGCCGGAGGAAGCCGCCGCGCGCGTCGGCGCCGATGAAGGCTATCGCCGGATGCGGCTGTTCATCGCCGCGCGCTCCCGTTTCGCCGAGGACAGGATCGCCGCCGCGGCTGCACGCGGCGTCCGGCAGATTGTCGTGCTGGGCGCCGGGCTCGATACGTTCGGATTGCGCAATCCGCATGCGGGCGAGGGCGTGCGCGTCTTCGAGGCCGACCATCCGGCGACGCAGGCCTGGAAACGCGAGCGCATGAAGGCGATGGGCGTGGACGCGCCGTCGCTCGTCTTCGCGCCGGTCGATTTCGAGCGCGACGATCTCGACGCGGCGCTGGCGAAAGTCGGCGTCGACCGGGCCGCGCCCGCTTTCTTCATGTGGCTCGGCGTGACGCCTTATCTCTCGCCCGCAGCGATCATGGCGACCTTGCGCGTCGCGGCGGCCGCGCCGGGGGCGGAAGTTGTGTTCGATTACAGCGAAAGGCGCGAGCGTGAGGCCGGCGAAGCCCGCGCCTTCCACGAGGCCTTGCAGAAGGGCGTCGCCGCCGTCGGCGAGCCGATGATCGGCTTTCTCGATCCGGCGGACTTGTCGCGCGATCTTGCCGCTCTCGGCATGAGCGAGCAGGAAGATCTCGGAATCCCAGAGATTGCCGTGCGCTTCTTCGGCGCGCCGCCCGGCAGCGTTCCCAGCGGGTCGGCCGGGCACATCATCTGGGCGCGCCGCCCGCTGGACGGCGAGGCCAAGGCATGAGCGCGCAGATCGTGATCGAGGCCAATGGCGCGCGCATTCCCGCGCTCGGCTTCGGCACCTGGCAGTTGCGCGACGAGGCCTGCGTCAGCGCGGTGCAGACGGCGCTTGCCTGCGGCTATCGGCACATCGACACCGCCCGCATGTACGCCAACGAGAAGGGGGTAGGGCAGGGGTTGCGCGGCTCCGGCCTGGAGCGCGATGCGGTTTTCGTGACAACGAAAGTCTGGCGCGAGGATATCGGCGCCGGCGCGCTCGAACGCTCGGCTGAAGCGAGCCTGCGCGATCTCGGGCTCGATCAGGTCGATCTGCTGCTGATCCACTGGCCGAATGTGGGCATCCCGCTGAAGGATTCGATTGGCGCTCTCTGCAATGCGCGGCGGCGCGGGCTCGCGCGCAATATCGGCGTCTCGAATTTTCCCGTCGCCCTGCTCGACGAGGCGGTGGCGCTATCGAGCGAGCCGCTCGTCGCCAATCAATGCGAATATCATCCGCGCCTCGACCAGAGCGCGGTTCTAGGCGCCTGCAAGCGGCATGGCCTCGCCTTCGTCTCCTATTCGCCGCTCGGCAAGGGCGATCTGCTGGCCGAGCCCGCGATCGCCTCGATCGCGCAGCGGCTCGATCGCAAGCCGTCTCAGGTCGTGCTGCGCTGGCATCTGCAACAGGGCGTGGCCGCCATTCCGCGCTCCGGTTCGGCCGATCACATCCGCGACAATTTCGGCGTGTTCGATTTCGCGCTGACCGAGGCCGACATGGCCGCAATATCCGCCTTGCGCCGCCGCGACGGGCGGATGGTGGACACGGGCTGGGTCAAGTGGGACGTGTAGTCGTTCCGGATTCGCAGAGGATTGCGCATTGTTCTTCGTGATCGCCAAGACGCTCGGCGTGATGGCGGAAGCCCCGCAGATTTTCATCGAACTGCTTGTTGTCGGCGTCATCCTGTTGTGGACGCGCTGGAACCGCGCGGGCCGACTCCTGACGACCGTGATGGCGGTGATCGTGCTCGTCGTGTCGGTCACACCGATCTCGATCTTCATCACGCGCCCGCTCGAAGACCGCTTTCCGCAGCCCGATCTCTCGGCGCCGCCGACGGGCATCATCGTGCTCGGCGGCGCGATGGATGAAGGCGTCACCCGCGCGCGAAAAATGGTGACGCTGAACGACGCCGCAGAGCGCCTGACGGAGCCCGTCGCGCTGATGCGGCGTTTTCCGAATGCCAAGCTCGTCTTCTCCGGCGGCAGCGGCCGGATGTCGCCCGACGACTGGATGGAGGCCGATGTCGCCCGCATGATGTGGCGGCAGCTCGGCGTGCCCGATGATCGCATGATGTTCGAGGACAAGTCGCGCGACACCTGGCAGAACGCGGTCTTCACCAAGGAAATGCTGAACCCGAAGCCCGGCGAGCGCTGGCTGCTGGTGACATCGGCGACGCACATGCCGCGTTCGGTCGGCATTTTCCGCAAGATCGGCTTCGACGTAATCCCCTATCCCGTCGACTACCAGACCGGCAGCGTGCGCGGCGACTATGCGGGGTTCCGCAAGCCCGGCGACGCGATCCGCATCCTGCAGACGGCGTCGCACGAATGGATCGGGCTGGTCTCGTATTACCTCACGGGCAAGACTTCGGAGCTGTTTCCCGGGCCGTGACGGACCGCGAGCCTTCAGGCTCGCATACCATGCCTGCGAGCCCAAAGGCTCGCGGTCCAAGACGTCAATCGCTGCGCGGCAGGCCGAGCCGGATCACGCCCTTCACATCGTCGGGGTCGGCGGGCTTGCCCTTGCGATAGATGACGAGCCGGCCTTCGCGGGCGAGACCCTTGGCCGTTGCGCGCGCGTGATGCAGCCATTTGCGCCAGCCGAGATCGTCCTCGCCGCGCTCTTTCGCGATGCGCTTGGCGGCGTCTTCCGGCGAGATGGTCTTGCCTTCGCCGCGCGACGAAATCTCGGCGAAGATGGCGGCGGCGACCATGTCGGACCCCGCCTTCGAATCTGTCTTGTCTTGATCGGGCATGCGGCCTGATGCGCGCGCGCCGCGCGCGCGTCAAGTTTTCGGCGCTTCGTCCTTCACGCTCACGAGCGCGTCGAGCGCATCGGAATAGAACTGGCGCCGGTAGATGACGATCATGATCAGCGCCGTCGTGAACATGAAGACGAGCGGCCCGAGATACCAGCCGAGATAGGCGAAGGAGAAGAAAAGCGCGCGCTGGCCGTCGGCGAAATGACGGCCGGCGACGATGCTCATGTTGGCCGCGCGCTGCGCCGCCTTTTCGCGCGCAATGGCGTCTGCTGAATCGGCGTGCGGCGTGGCGCCGATCAGGATCGCGGAATAATTGTAGAGGCGGTAGGACCAGCCGAACTTGAAGAAGGCGTAGCCGAAGATCGCCATCAGGCCGATGGTCTTCAATTCCCACATGCCGCGCGAAATCGCCGGCGCGAAGGGCAATTCCGAAAACAGCCGCACGACGTCCTCGGTCGAGCGCAGGACGGTCGCCGCGCCGCCGAGCGCGAGCAGCGACGTAGATGCAAAAAACGCGGTGCCGTTCTGCAGCGTCGAGGTGATGGCCGTGTCGACGATGCGCACTTCGCGCCGCGCCATTTCGCTCATCCATTCGCTGCGCTTGGCGTTCATGAGCGCGTTGAGGCCGGGGTTCTGGTCGTGTCGGAGCTTGACGAAGCGCGCATATCCCATCCAGGCGACCAGAAAGGCCAGGAAAGCTGCGGCGTCTGCATAGTGGGCAAGCATGTCGATCGATCCAGTCGCGCGGCCCCGGCGCGGAGTTGATTTTTGGCGGCCGCTCCCGTCAATCTGTGGCAGGAGGAGCCCACATGGCGCAAGAGATTACGGTTGGAATCAAGAAGCTGATCGAGGAGGCGAATGCCGCGATCGAAACTCTGACGGTCGCGCAGGCGATCGCGTTGCACGGCAGCCCCGACATCACCTTCGTCGATCTGCGCGACCCCCGCGAAATGGAACGCGACGGCCATGTGCCCGGCACGTTCCATTGCACGCGCGGCATGCTGGAATTCTGGATCGACCCTGCGAGCCCCTATGCCAAGCCGCAGTTCCAGGAAGACAAGAAATTCGTGTTCTTCTGCGCCGGCGGCATGCGCTCGGCGCTGGCCGCGCATACGGCGGCCAAGATGGGGCTGAAGCCGGTCGCGCATATCGAAGGCGGCTATGGGGCGTGGAAGAAAGCGGGCGGGCCGACCGAGCAGTGGGTTCCGAAAGAGCGCAAGGGCGGCTGACGTGGCGCTGACGCTCTTTATCGGCAACAAGAGCTATTCGTCCTGGTCGATGCGGCCGTGGATGCTGCTCGAAGGATTCGGGATTCCCTTCGATGAAGTCGTGATCCCGATCTACGTCGAGGGGTCGAAGGAAACGATCCTGAAGACGTCGCCGTCGGGCAAGGTGCCGGCGCTGGTCGATGGCGAGATCACGGTCTGGGACTCGCTGTCGATCTGCGAATACGTCGCCGAGACGTTTCCGCAACATGCGATCTGGCCGAAGGACAAGGCCGCACGCGCGATGGCGCGGTCGATGAGCGCGGAGATGCATTCGTCCTTCCAGGCGCTGCGCCAGCAGTGCGGCATGGTCGTGCATCGCAAGAAGGGGCCGGTCGATTTCAGCGCTGAAACGCTCGCCGATATCGCGCGGATCGAAGCCATGTGGGCGAATGCGCGTGGAAAATACGGGCGGGGCGGGCCGTTCCTGTTCGGCGCCTTCTCGGCCGCGGACGCCATGTATGCGCCCGTCGTCTGCCGCTTCGACATCTACCAGCCGCAGCTGTCGGCGGCGACGCGCGCCTATATGGACGCGGTAATGGCAACGCCTGCGTGGAAGAAATGGATGGCGGGCGCGGCTGCGGAGACGTGGCGCATACCGAGGTTCGAAACGTAAAAGCGCCCGAAGCCGAAAGCCTGGCTTCGGGCGCTCGCGTCGAGAGCCGGCTTCAGCCCTGCTTGGCCATCATCGACTTGACGATTCCGACGATCGCCAGCAGCACGCCGCCGCCGACGCCGCCCGATGCGATGCTGCCGATGATCGAGCCGATATCGAGACTGCCGCCGCCGCCGGCCAAGGCTGGCACGATCATGCCAAGAATCTGACCGCCGATGCCGCCGCCGACGATGCCGGCGATCGAATTGCCGAGCGTTCCGAGGTTCTGGTCCTTCATGACGGCGCCCGCGACGTTGCCGCCGACAGCGCCTGAAATCAGCTGAATGATCAATGGAAGCATGACTTGGTCCTCCTGAAATATGCGTTTTCGTTGGCCGCGTTCGACGGCGCCATCATCGTCCTCCCGATCTACGCCAAAGGTCAAGCTGCACTGCCGTAGCGGCAGCCCGCTATTTCGCTACGCGCCGCTTCCACAGATCCCACGCGCGCGCAACGATCTGCTCGTTGACCTTGTCGGCCTTCTCGCCTTCCTCCGGGCTGAGGAACTGGATGGGGCCGCCGAGCGTGATCGCCTGCGTCTGCAGGCGCGCATCGACCTCGGTGTAGACGGCGCGGAAGACGGCGAGTTCGAGCGTCGGGCCGACGACTGCGACGCCGTGGCCGCGCATCAGCGCGACGGCCTTGTCGCCGAGTTTTTCGGCGAGCGCGGCGCCGATCGCCTGATTGGACACGAGCATATTGGTCGGGCCGAATTTCTCGGCGATGTCGAAGACCGGCGCGCCCTTCGCCAGAAAGGCGGCATTGTGGAACATCGCGCCCATCGGCGTCTTCACGACCCCGAAGGGAATGACGGCGGCCGAATGACTGTGCACGATCGCCATCACATCAGGGCGGCGACGATAGATTTCGCCGTGGATGAAGCGTTCGAGAAAGACCTGCCGGCCCTGCGGATCGAGGCGTTGGAGTTCTCGTCGAATTCCATGATGTCGGCCGCGCTCGTCAGGGCAGGGGCGAGCGAGCGCGGCATGAAGAAATGCTTCGGATTGTCGGGGTTGCGCATCGACACATGGCCGAAGGCGTCGACGACGTTCTGATCGGCCAGAATCCTGCTGGCCAGGCTGAGATTTTCCGCGACCGCCGACGGGACCTGCGCCCATGCCGCGCCGGGCGCCAGCGCGACAAGCGCCGCGCCGAGCCATAGTCTCATTCCCTGCATGGCCGGTCCTCCCGAGACGCGCGCGTTGCCGCGTTGGCCGAGGCGCGCCGACAGGCTATCAAGGGACAAGACAAAGGAAAGGGCTCGGGGGAGCCGGGCTGAAAAGGGACGGGAACATGTCGCATCGCAAAGTCGCGCTCATCACTGGCGGGTCGGCCGGCATCGGCAAGGCGTCGGGTCTCGCGCTGGCGCGCGCCGGCTGGGATGTCGTCTTCACCGGCCGCCGCAAGGAATTGCTGGATCAGGTGGCGGCGGATGCGCGCAAGCATGGCGGGCGCGCGCTGGGCGTCGTCTGCGACGTCGGCAATCCGGATTCCGTGAACGCCCTGTTCGAGGCGACCATGGCCGAATTCGGCCGGCTCGACATGCTGTTCAACAACGCCGGCGTCGGCGCGCCGCCGATCAATATGGAAGACCTCACCTTCGCGCAGTGGAAGGCGGTGGTGGACACCAATCTCACCGGGCCGTTCCTGTGCACGCAGCATGCTTTCCGCATCATGCGCGACCAGAACCCGATCGGCGGCCGCATCATCAACAACGGCTCGATCTCGGCCCATGCGCCGCGACCGAATTCCTTGCCCTATACGTCGACCAAGCACGCGATGACCGGCCTGACGAAATCGACCGCGCTCGATGGCCGCAAGTACAATATCGCCTGCGGGCAGATCGACATCGGCAATGCCGACACGGACATGGGCGGCCGCATGAAGGCCGGCGTGCCGCAGGCGAACGGGCAGGTCATGCCGGAAGCGGTGATGGACCCCGAGCATGTCGCCGACGCCGTCGTGCACATGGCGAACCTGCCGCTGGAATCCAACGTGCTGTTCATGACGATCATGGCGACGAAGATGCCGTTCGTCGGGCGCGGGTGATCGCTTGCCTCAAGCTGACCTGAACAATTTCCGTGTCAAATCAGTTGCCGAATTGCTTGTCGTCCACGCAGCAATAGTGGAGGAACTTCGCAGTCGCGGCGTACTACGTACTGCGAACAATCCAACTGGTGATCTTGCCGAATACCTCTTCTGTTCTGCATTTGGATGGGTGCAGGAGAGCAACTCGACGAGGTCACTCGATGCTAGAGATAACGAGGGAGTCCGTTATCAAATCAAAGGGCGTCGTCTGCATTTGCGCAACAATTCTCGGCAGATGTCCGCCATTCGGGATTTGAGTGGTTTCGACGTTCTGGCCGCCGTGCTTTTTAACGAGGACTACACTGTGCGACGGGCAGCTTTGATCCCAGCAGCCATCGTTCGAGGTTGCTCGACCTATATAAAGCACACGAATAGCCACAAATTCATACTGCGGGAGACGATTTGGGACGCTGAGGGGGTTGTTGACGTGACTAAGCGCTTGCGCTCGGTCCATTGAGCCGGCTACCCGCTCCGGAAGCTTGCCTTAAAGTACCAAAAAGTCGGACGTCCGCCCGCCGTCTCAAGCTCTCCCGTGCCGCTTCGATCTGAAATTTGGGCTGTTGCTCTCGGAGAATTTCACGGGCGAAAGAAGGCCGCTGAAACTCTTCCAACGGCACTGCCGCTCAGCGCTTTTTCGCGCGGCGGGCCGACGCTTTCGCTTTCCGGGCTCGCGCCGGAGCGCCGGTGTCGAGGTCGGGCTGCTCTGCGGTGGCGGGCGCGGGCGAGGCCTCTCCCTTGCGTGCGGTCTTTGGCTTTGAACCCGGCTTTGCACCCGGCTTGGCGTCGGGGTCGGGCGCGTCCTCGAACCTGATCATGTCGTACCTCCTGGCGCGCGGCGCAGCCGGCGCGGGCCGGGCGGGACTTTGCGATGGATTTTCGCCGGCGTTTTTCCCCGGCGATTCTGGCGTCGGCGAACCCTACCATGATCCGGCGTCGCCGGTCGTTTCCCCGCGCATTGCGACACGGTCGCTGGGGATAAAGGCGATTTCAGCGCCGTGAGGCGGCAGAAGCGGGTGGAGAGCGCTAGAATGGCGTCATGCCCCTCCACCTCCTGAAACTCTGCGTCGGCGCGGAATCGATTGCCGACCTCGTCAACTGGATCGCGCAGCGCGCGGCCGCCAAGAGGAAGCGCGGCGAGGCGCCGGAGCATATTCACACGACCCGGATGACGCCCAAGCGGCGCGACGAATTGCTCGACGGCGGCTCGCTCTACTGGGTCATCAAGGGGCAGATCGCCGCGCGCGAGCGGCTGCTCGACCTGCGCCCTGTCGTCGGCGCCGATGGCATCGGCCGGACGGATCTGGTTCTCGACGGCAAGGTCGTGCCCGTCCACCCGCGCCCCTGCCGGCCTTTCCAGGGCTGGCGCTACCTGCCCGCCGCCGATGCGCCGGCCGATCTCGGCAAGTCTTCCGGCGCCATCGCCGAAATGCCCGAGGAATTGCGGCGCGAGCTGCGCGAACTCGGATTGCTGTGAGCGCAGCGCCCGCGCCTCTTGCGGAGGGCGGGCGCGATCCCGATTTATGGGGCCCGGCCGACGCGGAACCTTATTCATGAGCCAGCTTCCCGACAGCGCGCGCAAGGCGAGCGCGGAGGTCGAATCCTTCATTTCCAAGGCTTCCCAGGTCCCGACGCGCGCCGAGGGCCGGGGGCGGCTGATCTTCGCCCTCGACGCCACGATGAGCCGCCAGCCGACCTGGGACATGGCGCAGAGCTTGCAGCAGCGCATGTTCGCCGAGACCGACGCGCTCGGCGGGCTCGACGTGCAGCTCGTCTATTTTCGCGGGCTGATGGAATGCCGCGCCTCGCGCTTCGTGTCGCAGGGGGCGGGGCTTGCCGCCGTCATGTCGAAGATCGACTGCCGGGGCGGCAATACGCAGATCGAGAAAGTGCTGCGCCATGCGCGCGACGAGGCGAAGGCCGCGCCCGTCGGCGCGCTGGTGTTCGTGGGCGACGCGATGGAAGAAAACGTCGATCGTCTCTGCGCGATCGCGGGCGAGCTGGCGCTGCGCGGCGTGAAGGCCTTCATGTTCCACGAAGGCGGCGACGTGCAGGCGCGCGCGGCCTTCCAGGAGATCGCGCGGCTTACCGGCGGGGCCTATGCGGCTTTTGATGCATCTGCCCCAAAGAAACTGGCCTCGCTTCTGGGGGCCGCGGCGGCTTATGCTGCCGGCGGCTTTGCGGCGCTCGAGGCGCAGGCCAAAAAGGGCAATGCCGACGCCAGCCTGCTGATTGCGCAGATGGGCGGGAAGGGAAAAGGCTGACGTGCCGCAACTCATCATCGCGATTGCGATACTGGTCGGCGGCTATTGGCTGCTGCGGCTGTTCGCGCGCACGCCGCCGGCGGTGATCGCGCGCTGGATCAAGGGCGTGGGCGGCGCATCGGCGATCGGCGCGGGGCTGCTGCTGCTGTTTCGCGGCTCGTTTCCGGCCGCCGGGATCGTCACCGCCATCGGCGCGATGATCCTGGGGCAGGGGCGTTTTCCGAAGGACTGGAATTTCGGCCGCTCGAAAGGGCCGGGCGTGTCTCGGGTCCGTTCGGCGATGATCGAGATGGAGCTGGACCATGCCACCGGCGCCATGTCGGGCACGATTCTGGCGGGCGCGCAGGAAGGCCGTTCGCTGGATACGCTGACGCGGCCGGCCTGCGAGGACCTGTACCGGCAATGCCTGTCGGACGATCCCGACGGCGCGCGGTTGCTAGAGGCGTATCTCGACCGCCGGTTTCCCGGCTGGCGTCAGGCAGGAGAGGGCGAGGCCGACGCGCGGGGCGGCGGCACGCGCACGCGCACCCGATACGCCGCCATGTCCGAGGATGAAGCGTATGAGGTGCTCGGCCTTCGCAAGGGAGCCAGCCGCGAGGACGTCTCGCGCGCGCATCGGACGCTGATGAAGAAACTGCATCCCGACCAGGGGGGGTCGACGGACCTGGCGGCTCGTGTCAACGAAGCCAAGGATGTCCTGATGCGCCGTCATCTGTAACTCCAACTCGTAACGCTCAACGCTTTTCACGCGACCGGCGCACACCCGGTTCTTCGTCTCAGTTCTTCATGGCGAAGCAGGCCATGCCGGAGCGCTTCAGCTCCTTGCAGGCGCTTTCCGCCGCATTTTCCTGCAGACCGGCGAAGCGGGCGCGCCACAGCGTGCCGGAGCCCTTCTGCACCTTCTCGGTGAAGGCCTGCGCCTTGGCGACCGTGCGGCTGTGGTCCTTGGCGCGGCTCAGCAGATCCTTGGCCTTGGCGATATCGTCGGTGGCGCCGATCTGGATGATCCAGCCGGTGCGGGCGACGGTCGCGGTCTCGTCGTCGTCGTCCTTCTTCGGCTGCGCCTTGGCGGCCTGGCTGTGGCCTGCCTTCGGCGTTTCCTTGGCCGTTTCCTTCGAAGCTTCCTTTGCTGCCTCGCCACGGGCCGGCTGTGCGCCGGTTACCCAGCGCAGCGACGAGGGCGTGGTCGTGGCCAGCGCCAGTGCGCCGCGCGACGTCGTGCCTTCGGCGGCGCTCGGCGTACGGGCCGCAGCGCGCAGCTTGATTTTTTCGGCCGGGATGGGCGCATCGGAGGCGCGGGCGGCGCCGGCGACATAGGCCGGGCGGGGGCGTTCTGCGTCCACGGTGCGGGCGGGAATCGGAGCCGGCGGCACGCCGAGGAAGAGGCCGGCGGCCTGCGGGCGCGGCGCTTCGGCGCGGGCGAGTTCGACCTGCGGACGGACGGGTTCGGTACGAACGCTTTCCTGCGCGCGAATCGTTTCGATCTGGGCCGGCGGCATCAGGCGCATCGGCTCGGCGCTGGCGACGCGGACGGTCTCGCGGACCGGCGCCGGTTCGGCCTTCTGGACCGGCCGAACCTCTTCGCGGGCGACGGGACGGACTTCCTCGTCGCGCTCGACGGCGGCGACCGCGGTGCGGCCGACAGCGCCGTCGTCAATGTTGTTTTCGATCAGCGAGGCCATGCGATTGTCGCGGGCGCGGGCGGTATTGCCGCCGAGCACGACGCCGACGATGTGATGGCCTTCGCGGCGCACCGAGGTCAGGAGGTTGAAGCCCGCCTTGCCGGTGTAGCCGGTCTTGATGCCATCCATGCCCTCGACGCGGCCGAGCAGATGGTTGTGGTTGCGCATGCTGCGGCCGGCGAAGTTGAACACGCGGGTCGAGAAATATTTGTAATAGCGCGGGAAGCGGTCCTGGATGGCGCGGCCGAGCGTCGCCTGGTCGCGCGCCGTCGTCACCTGGTCCTCATTGGGCAGGCCGGAGGCGTTTGCATAATTCGTGCGCGACATGCCCAAGGCCTTGGCCTTGCGCGTCATCATCTCGGCAAAGCGGTCCTCGGAGCCGCCGACGGCTTCGGCGACGGCGACGGCGATGTCGTTGGCCGACTTGGTGACGATCGCCTTGATCGCGTCCTCGACCTCGATCTCCGAACCCGGACGCAGGCCCAGCTTCGAAGGCGATTGCGCGGCGGCGTGGGCGGAAATCGGAATTTCGGTGTCGAGCTTGAAGCGGCCGGCCTCCATCTGCTCGAAGAGCATATAGAGTGTCATCACCTTGGTGAGCGAGGCGGGGTGGCGCTCGGCGTTCTCGTTATGCGCGTGCAAAACCTTGCCGGAATTGACGTCGATGACGAATTCGGCCGGCATCGGGCCGGCCGCGACATGGCGCGCGCGGGCGGCGTAACGCTTGCGGATGTGGACGTGACGCTTCACGTGCCAGGTCGCATGTACGCGATGCTTGGAATAGTGTCGATGGCGGCCACGGGCCTCTGCCGGCGCGGTCGCCGCGAGCATGCCCAGAACGAGTGCAGCGCCTGCCGCAAGCAGGCCCAGACGCTTCGATACTACGCTACGCAACCCCATGCGACGCCTCGCTTCGCATTCATCCCAATCATCCGCGGCCCGGTGGCCGTTGCCGCGAAAACACAGGGTCGAACGCTAGGCGTTTTGGGTTACCCGCCGGTTAAACCATGAAAATTCGAGTTATTTTGCGATGCAAAAAATTTCTTGACAATTATTGTGCAGTGCACCTAAAACTGGGGCGTTGTCAGGGCCCCCCGGGGTCCCCCGGCGCCCCCGGACGAGGGCATGATTCAAGGATCTTATCATGGCTTACGATTTCGAAGCTTTCTCCAAGTTCGGCAAAGAGCAGCTCGAGGCCACCCAGGCCGCTCTGAGTGAAGTCGCCAAGGGCTTCCAGACGATCGCGACCGAAGCGACCGACTATTCCAAGAAGTCCTTCGAGGAAGGCTCGTCCTTCGTCGAGAAGCTGGTCGGCGTGAAGAAGCTCGACGAAGCGATCACGCTTCAGACGGAATTCGCCAAGACCTCGTACGAAGGCTTCATGGCGCAGGCCACGAAGTTCGGCGAGCTGTACCAGGCTGTCGCCAAGGAAGCGATGAAGCCGGTTGAAGGCGCCTTCGCCAAGCTGCAGGCCAAGTAAGCTACTTTACTGGCGCTGGCGGCTGCGGCCGCCGCGCATTGAAATAGGCGGCGTCAGTCGCCATGTGGAAAGCCCGGCCTTGCGCCGGGCTTTTTGCTTTTCGCAGGGAGTGTCGCGCCGGGCGCCTTGCGTTCGCCGCGATGGCGAAGAAAGATCATGGGCCTGAACTGAATCGTCCCGCGACGCGCCTCACCTGCGTTTCGGGAACTGGCGGTGGAGAAGAACTGGCCTATTTGCTGCATGGAGAGACTGCACGGCCGCAGGCGCGCCAGCGTCCAGGCCCGGGGAACCGGGCGCGACCGCGGGCGGTTCTCTCCGGAACCGGGCTGACGGGAGAACGATGAACGACGGCGCAATACGAGCATCGACACGCGGATCGGCGCCCGCACGTCGCAATGGCGATGGACCCCCGGGATCGGGGACGCAGGTCATTACGCGGCCCAAGACGCAGACGCGCAAGCCGTCGATGTATCGCGTGCTGCTGCTGAACGACGACTACACGCCGATGGAGTTCGTTGTGACGGTTTTGGTGAAATATTTCTCGAAGAACCGCGAAGAAGCCTGGAGCATCATGATGCATGTGCACCAGCAGGGCGTCGGCGAATGCGGGATCTACACCTACGAAGTCGCCGAGACCAAGGTCACGCAAGTGATGGACTACGCCCGTAAGCACCAGCACCCGCTACAGTGCATCATGGAAAAGAAGTGAGGTGAGGCATGCCGTCTTTTTCGCGCAATCTCGAGCAATCGCTTCACCGGGCGCTGCAGGCGGCCAATGAGCGCCGCCACGAATACGCCACGCTCGAGCATCTGCTGCTCAGCCTGATCGACGATCTCGACGCCGCCGCCGTGATGCGCGCGTGCTCGGTCGATCTCAACGCGCTGCGCAAGACCCTGCGCGATTACATCGACACCGAACTCGACAACCTCGTTACCGATGGCCGCGACGACGCGAAGCCTACGGCCGGATTCCAGCGCGTCATCCAGCGCGCCGTCATTCATGTGCAGTCGTCGGGCCGCGAGGAAGTGACGGGCGCCAACGTGCTGGTCGCGATCTTCGCCGAGCGCGAGAGCCACGCCGCATACTTCCTGCAAGAGCAGGACATGACGCGCTACGACGCGGTCAATTACATCAGCCACGGCATCGCCAAGCGACCGGGCGGCCCGGAAACCAAGCCCGCGCGCGGCCCCGAGGAAGAGGGCGAGAAGAACGAGGCGCGCGAGACGCGCGAGACCGGCGGCGACGGCAAGAAGAAGGAAAGCGCGCTCGACGCCTATTGCGTCAATCTCAACAAGAAGGCGCGCGACGGACGCATCGATCCGCTGATCGGCCGCGAGAGCGAAGTCCAACGCACGATCCAGGTTCTCTGCCGCCGCCAGAAGAACAATCCGCTGCTCGTCGGCGATCCCGGCGTCGGCAAAACGGCGATCGCCGAGGGCCTCGCGCGCAAGATCGTGAAGGGCGAAGTGCCTGACGTGCTCGCCAAGTCGACCGTGTTTTCGCTCGACATGGGCACGCTGCTCGCCGGCACCCGCTATCGCGGCGATTTCGAAGAGCGGCTGAAGCAGGTGATGAAGGAGATCGAGGCGCACAAGGGCGCGATCCTGTTCATCGACGAGATCCACACGGTGATCGGCGCCGGCGCGACCTCTGGCGGCGCGATGGATGCGTCGAACTTGCTGAAGCCGGCGCTGGCGCAGGGCACGCTGCGCTGCATCGGCTCGACCACCTACAAGGAATACCGCCAGTATTTCGAGAAGGATCGCGCGCTCGTCCGCCGCTTCCAGAAGATCGACGTCAACGAGCCGTCGGTCGCCGACAGCGTGGAAATCATGAAGGGGCTGAAGCCTTACTTCGAAGAGTTCCACAAGATCCGCTACACGAACGAGGCGATCAAGGCCGCGGTCGAATTGTCGGCGCGCTACATTCATGACCGCAAGCTGCCGGACAAGGCGATCGACGTGATCGACGAGACCGGCGCGAGCCTGATGCTGCTGCCCGAAGCCAAGCGCAAGAAGGTGATCGGCATCAAGGAAATCGAGGCGACGATCGCCACGATGGCGCGCATCCCGCCCAAGACCGTGTCGAAGGACGACGCCGAAGTGCTTTCGCATCTCGACGAAACGCTGAAGCGCGTGGTCTACGGGCAGGACGATGCGATCTCGGCGCTCACGTCCGCGATCAAGCTGGCGCGCGCCGGCCTGCGCGATGGCGAGAAGCCGATCGGCTCTTACCTCTTCTCCGGCCCGACAGGCGTCGGCAAGACGGAGGTCGCCAAGCAGCTGTCCGTCGCGCTCGGCGTCGAGCTCATCCGTTTCGACATGTCGGAATATATGGAGCGCCACACGGTCAGCCGCCTGATCGGCGCGCCTCCCGGCTATGTCGGCTTCGACCAGGGCGGCCTGCTCACGGATTCGGTCGACCAGCATCCCCATTGCGTGCTGCTGCTCGACGAGATCGAGAAGGCCCACCCCGATCTCTACAACATCCTGTTGCAGGTGATGGACCACGGAAAGCTGACCGATCACAACGGCAAGCAGATCAGCTTCCGCAACGTGATCCTGATCATGACGACGAATGCGGGCGCCTCCGACTCGCAGCGTCAGGCGATCGGCTTCGGTTCGACCAAGCGGACCGGCGACGATGTGGAAGCCATCAACCGGATGTTCACGCCGGAATTCCGCAACCGTCTCGACGCGATCGTCGCTTTCGGCCATCTGCCGCGTCAGGTGATCGCGAAGGTCGTCGACAAGTTCATCATGCAGCTGGAGGCGCAACTCGCCGACCGCAACGTGACGATCGAACTGACCGACGAGGCGCGCGACTGGCTGATCGTCAACGGCTACGACGAACTGATGGGCGCGCGCCCAATGGCGCGCGTGATCCAGCAGACCATCAAGACGCCGCTCGCCGACGAACTCTTGTTCGGCAGGCTCAAGAACGGCGGCACCGTGCGCGTCATGGTCACGGCGGACGATAAGGGCGTGAAGAAGCTTGGCTTCGTCTTCCCCGAAGGTCCGGTTCTGCCGCGTCCGGAGCGCGAGATCGTGGGCGCGGCGCGCAAGCGCAAGCCCAAGGCCGAGCCGGAAGTGCGGCGCGCGAAGGCGAAGAAGCCGGACAGCGGCTCGCCCGACGGCGGGCCGGGGCCCATCGGCAGCGTGCCGAGCGTTCCGCTCAAGGGATAAGAGCGTAGCGCTCAGGAAAGAGAGAGAAGGAAGCGGCGGGATTTTCCCGCCGCTTTCGTTTTGGCGTTACGGCCGGCGCGGTCCTGCCGCATGCGGCGAATTCAGCGCCGAGATTTTTACGCGGGGCAGCTTCGCGCCGATCGACTTCACGAATTTGGACACCGCGCGATCGACGCGGGCGAAAGCCGAGGCCTTTTGCGGTGTCCGAGACTCGGCCGTTGCCCGTTTGCCCCCCGCCAATTCCCGCGGCCGGCGCGGCGGAAGCGGCGCATCGACCAGCGGCAGCACGGCCCTCGCTGTTTGGGCGTCGGGCAGGGCGGCCGGCTCCAGCGCCAACGTCGCCTGCGCCACGGCCGGCGCGAGCACGGCGAAGCGCGTATCCGTCGCCACGGGCGACCAGATTGCGCGCTCCTCGAGCGCTGCGACCTGCTGCAGGCGGGGAGCGGCGGTCAGGCGGCGCGGCTCGGCTCCTATCGCGCCCGGCTCGGACGGGATGACGCGCGTTTCAACCGGCGCAAATGAGCCCGTCCTTTCGCCGCGCGTGACGACGGCGCCGGCCATGGCCGACAGCCCCATCAACGCAAGAGCGGCAAACACGGCCCCCCGGCGTACGGCGCGGCGCGGCCCGGGCGGCGTATCGAGATTGGCGGCGAGCGGCAGGACCGGGAGAGGCGGCACGGAATCGGGCGTAGCCAGCGGCCAGAGGTCATGGGCAGTCAGGCGCGGTTCGCCGAACAATTCCTCGCGCAGCCGTGTCGCCCAGACGTCGAGCGCGGTGTCGCGATCCCAGAAGAGCGAGCCGGTCTCGTCCATCAATCGGGCGGCGAGGCGGGTTGAGATCTCGGCCGCCGACAGTCCGTCGTCGAGCCGCTCGGCCATGGGCGTCCACATGACAAAGCGCGGGGCGACCTTGAGCGCCACACGCCATTCGCCAGACTCGGAAGGGCCTTCCAGCGCGACGGGTTCGTGAACGCCCAGCAGGAAGGCGCGGATCAGCTCCAGACGGTCGGGTTCATCCATCTCGATCGCTTCGTCGTCGAGGCCACGCGCCTCGATCTCGAAGCGTAGTGGCGGGCGCTCGACGCGGCCGGACGCGCCGCGGGCCGGTTCGTCGTAGATGACGCTGAACAGGATCGAAAAATCGGCGCCAATCGCCTCCAGGCAGCGGCGCGGCGCCTCGGGATCGGCCGCGTCGCGGAGGACCCGTGGCAAAATATGCCCCTCTGCCGCCTGGACGTAGATCGCCCGGCAGGCGGCGTTGAGGGAATGGGGGCCGAGCGCCGACATGGCCTCACTCCGAAACGTGGCCAACACGCGCGGCCGGCTGCAGGGCAACCGGCCATCATCCACAACGGCTTGGCCGACGCCGTTGCAACCAAGTTAGGCGCCGCGCGCGGCGTGGACAGGGCCGGCGGCGGGCGCAGCCTGTGGATAAGGGGGAAAAGTCCGCTCCTGAGACGATTTCGTTGGCTTCGGGCGGCTCGGATCGGCGTCGGAGCGGTCCTGTCAGCTTTTGGCCACGATTTGCTAACCCTGCCGCGGGGAAGGCTCACATATGAACATTCGGGTTGGGAAATCATACCGCCAATTAACTCTTGTCGATGACAGTCGAAGGCTGAAAATGGGGCTTTCCATGCTGGTTCAAGACGAGAACGCAAACGGAGCCGCGCAGTCAGCAGCCGAGCGCCGCGACCCAGGACAGGGGCGCGAGCGCAAGTCCGGGCTGGTCGTGGCGGTCAATGGTTCGCGCGCGACGGTCGCTGCGCGCATGCAGGATCTGATCTCGGACGCCGAGCAGTTCTGGTCGGTCGGCGAACTGGTGTCGATCTACGCCAAGCATTCCCGCATCGTCTGCCTCGTGCAGGAAATGGTGGCGCAGGACCGCGTCTGGGACCCCCAATCCAATCATTACGTCCATGCCAATGTCGAGCTTCTCGGCGAAGTGATCGACGTCGATGGCCGTCCTGTCTTCCGGCGCGGCGTCGCCAGCTATCCGGCGCTGGGCTCGGTCGTGAACCGCATCCGCCAGACCGACCTTGCCGCCATCTACGACCTCGGCGATCGCAAGGCGTCCGTGATCGGCAATCTCGTGCAGGCGCAAATTCCTGCCGCGGTCGACATCGACGCCATGCTGCGCCGCCATTTCGCGATCGTCGGCACGACCGGCGTCGGCAAGTCCACGGCCATCGGCATCCTGCTGCGTGCTGCGATCAAGGAGCGGCCCGGCATGCGGATCGTGATCCTCGATCCGCACAACGAATATTCCACCGTGTTCCGCCGGGAATCGGCGACTGTGGAAGCCAGCCGTTTCGAACTGCCGTTCTGGCTGTTCCAGTTCGAAGAGTTTCTGGAAGTCGTCTATCGCGGGACGCCCGCGCCGCTCGAGGAATCCGACTTCCTGCGCGAGGCCATCGCCGATGCGCGCGAGGCCTTCTCGGGCGCCGAGCGCGCCGCGCTCGCCAAATGGAACAACCGTTCGGAAGAGGGCGGCGCGGAATCGCCGCGCCCCTACCGTCTGGCCGACGTGATCGCACAGATCGACGGCGAAATCGGCCGGCTGGAGCCGCGCTATCCGCGCGTGGCCCTGCGCAACCTGAAGCATCGCCTGGAAGCGCTGAGCAACGACCAGAATTTCCGGTTCATGTTCGGCAAGGCGGCGGTCGACGCCCGCATGGATTTCGTGACCCGCAGCCTGTTCCGGCTGCACGACACCAGCCGGCCCGTGACCATCCTGCGCATGGCCGGCATTCCCGCCGACGTCGTGAACGCGTCTGTCTCCGTTCTGTCCAGGCTCGCCTTCGATCTCTGCGTCCTGCATCGCGGCAAGCAGGAAGTGCTGGTCGTCTGCGAAGAAGCGCATCGCTATGTGCCGGCCGACCTGTCGCTCGGCTTCAACCCGACGCGCCGCTCGATCGCCCGCATCGCCAAGGAAGGCCGTAAATACGGCTGCTATCTCGGCATTGTCACGCAGCGCCCGGCCGAACTCGACGCGACGATCCTGTCGCAATGTTCGACCGTCTTCGCCATGCGCCTGTCGAATGCGTCCGACCAGCAGATCATGCGCTCCGCAATCCCCGACAATGCGGCCGGCGCGCTGGAATTCATCTCGGCGCTGAACAATCGCGAAGCCATCGCCTTCGGCGAGGCCGTGGCGACCGCCATGCGCATGGTATTCGAACTGCAAGACGAAGCGCGGCTGCCGCGCATGTCCAGCGAGTGGGACGAACAGCAGGCCGGACAGGACGATGTCGGCGACGGACGCCTGCGCGCGGCCGATGGCGCGGCGCCGGTCGATCCCGGCAAGCCCGACCCCATGAACCGGTTCCAGGAGCCGATTGCAGCGCCCACCTTCGGCGGATGGCGTCCCGAGCGGCGTGCGGGCGAGGGCCTTCAGCCGACCCGTGAATGGCCGTCCAGCGAGCGCCTGCGACGTTGATCCAGTTTCCCGTTTGAGGAAGGCCCGCCCCGCATTCGCGATGGCGGGCTTTTTCTTTTGAATCGGCTAGTTTCTCGCCGATGGCCCAGATCGAATTCCCAGACGAGGCGGGTAGCCTCACGCCCGCAGAGCGGCGCAGCCTGTTCGTGGAAGGCGCGCGACAGGCGCTGACGGGGCCCGCATATTTCGTGGCGATCGCGCTGATCGGCGTCGGCGGCCTGGCCAAGGCCGCAGGCTTTCCGCCCGCCGCCGCCTTTCTGTCGACGCTGCTGATCTGGGCTGGGCCGGCGCAGGTGCTGTTCTTCGGCGCCATTGCCGCCAAGACGGCGCTGCCGGCGGTCGCGGTCTCGATCACGCTCTCGTCCATCCGGCTGATGCCGATGGTGCTGTCGATCCTGCCGATGCTCCGGGCGCCCGGCGTCAAGCGCCGCTCGCTGTTCTTTGCGACCCATTTCATCGCCGTGACCGTCTGGGCGGAATCCCTGCGCCGCCTGCCGGACATGGAGCGCGAGAAACGGCTGCCGTTCTTCTTCGGCTTCGCCACGGCCTGTATCACGATGACGGCGATCTTCACGCAGGCCGGCTATTACCTGACCGAGGCGCTGCCGACGCCCCTGGCCGTGGGCGTGCTGTTCCTGACGCCGGTCTATTTCCTGTCGACGCTGGTGCGGGCGGCGCGGATGCCGGTGGACTGGTTTTCGATTGTCTTCGGCCTGGCGCTGGCGCCGGTGACACAGGCCTGGGTCGGCGGCGGCTTCGACCTGCTGGCGTTGGGGCTGGTGGGCGGCACGGGCGCCTATGTCTGCGGCCGTTTCGTCACCGCGCGGCAGGCGGAGCGGGCGTCATGAGCCTGTCGGTCTCGGACGGCGGTCTCGCGCCCTACATCATCCTGATCTGCTTTGGGTTTTTGCCGAGCGAGATCTGGCGCTGGCTGTCGTTCTTCGTCGCGCGCGGGGTGAACGAGGGCTCGGAACTCTTCATCTTCGCCAGAACCGTATCTTCGGTCTTGCTGGTTGGCGTCGTCGGCAAGCTGATCTTCTCGCCGGTCGGCGCGCTCGCCGGCGTGCCGCTGGCGGCGCGGCTGGGCGCGCTGGCCGCAGGGTTCGCCTGCTTCCTGCTGTTCCGGCGTTCGGTGCTGGCGGCCGTGCTCGGGGGAGAGGCGGCGATCATATTCGCGGGGTCGTGGTGGCCGTGAGATTCGATCGCGCCGCTTCGGCAAAATTCGCGCAGGCATTTCATTCGTACAGAAATTCAGGCTGCGCCTGATTCAGCAAAATCCTTGATTGCCGTCAAAACAGGCGCCTTCTAACCGCGCCGCTTCGACCTCCATTCTCTCCCTGTCCGAACGGCCGTTCCGTTTTCGCCTCCAGAAGCGCTGACGGCGGTTTCGCGATCCAAAACGACAGGGAGCCCTCGATATGTACGCCAGCACACGAGTTATGCATGCGCGCCTTTCGCGACTTGACGACGCTGTCCGCGTCCTCAAGCGCGTCACCGCGATCCTCAACGAGAAGGCCGGAACGAATTACCGCGTGAGCGTCAATCTCGGCAACGAGCCAGGCATGGTTCTCATTTCCGGTCGGTACGACCACCTCGACAAGCTCGAAGCAGCCCGCAAACTGATGCGGACCGATCCTGATATCGCGCTGGCGATGCGTCTTGGCGACGATCTGTTCCTGCACGGCCACGAGAACGAATTCGATCACATTGAAAAGGTCCATACGCCTGCAGGCGAGGCGAAGGAATGGGTGTCGGTGCGCGTGGGCCATTGCGCGGCCGGCAAGCGCAACGAAGCGCTCGCCAAGGGCGTCGAGATCGCCAATTGCATGTCGAAGATTCTCGGCGTGAAGGTCGGTTTCGCCAGCGCGATCACGGGCGATCTGAATCGCGCGATGCTCGTCTGCAATGCCGACACGCTGCTCGAACTCGAGAAGGACGGCGAGAAGCTCGAAGCGAACGAAGAATACCAGAAGCTGATCGCCTCCGCCCAATCGCTGTTTGATTCTGGCGTGACGACCCGCTCGATCTGGCAGCGCGTCTGACAAATCCGGACATTTCCGCCGCGTCGCACGTGTCGGCGCGGCGGCTCTGCAGGCCGTGCGTACGGTGGCGCAGGGCATTGCGGCGGCCGGGCGAAAGCGAGCTCAGGCGGCCTTCCGAGAGCGTCCAGCCGACATCGATTTTCGAACGCGGGACGGAAACAAGCACGCGGACGTTCGTAGAACAGGGAGATATTCATGTCTGACGCAGACGTCTCGCGCGCGACTGCGCCGAGCCCCAACGCCGTTCCGGCTTCGGCCGCCGACAAGGTCTACAGGAAGATCATGTGGCGGATGCTTCCGGTGCTTTTCCTCGGCTACGTCTTTGCCAATATCGACAGGGTCAATATCGGAATGGCCCAGCTGGCGATGAAGCAGGACCTCGGATTTTCCGATGCAGTCTACGGCTTCGGCGCGGGCATCATGTTCGTCAGCTACGCTCTATTCGAAGTGCCGAGCAATCTCCTGCTGGAAAAGATCGGCGCCCGCAAGACATTGATGCGTATCATGATCTGCTGGGGACTCGTGTCGGCGGCCGTCGCATTCGTCACGACGCCGATGGGCTTCTATATCCTGCGCTTCATGCTTGGCGTGTTCGAGGCCGGATTCTACCCCGGGCTCATCTATTTCTTTACGCGCTGGTTCCCGGAATCGCGCCGGGCCCGACCGCTCGGCATTCTGTCGTGCGGGCTCTCGGTCGCGAACGTCGTCGCCAATCCCCTGAGCGGCTACATCATGAAGACTTTCGACGGGGTCGCCGGCTATCACGGGTGGCAATGGCTGTTTCCGCTGGAGGGACTGCCCTGCGTGCTGATCGGCGTCGCCGTCTATTTTCTCATCTCGGAAACGCCGAAGGATGCGCGGTGGCTGTCCGAGCGGGAAAAGCAGATCCTGGCCTTCGAGATGGCCAGTTCGAAAGGGCCGGAGACGCATCACATCAGCGACTTCGTCGGACTGTTGAAACAGGCCAAAGTCTATCAGTTTGCGGCCATATACTTCTGCTTCATCTGCGGGATCGCAGTAATGCCCTTCTGGCTGCCTGACATCATCAAATCGATGGGTTACAAGGACGTGTTCCAGATCGGCATGATGGCGGCTATTCCGGCGACTTTTGCGGTGGCTCTTACAGTCCTGCTCAGCATCAGCTCCGACCGCCTGCGCGAGCGGCGCTGGCATATCGCATTGACGGCGATCACTGGAGGCCTTGCGATGATGTTGACGCCGACCGTGAAGGAGATGGGGATGATTCCCGCCTTCGTGGTCCTCAGTCTGGCGTCGGCATGCACGGCGGGCCTCGTCCCGGTCTTCTGGTCGCTGGTGACCACAGTGCTGAAGGGCGGCGGCGCCGCCGGGGGCATCGCGCTCGTCTCGAGCATTGGACTTCTGGGAGCGTCGTTCAGCTCCATGTTGACGGGCTACATCAAATCAGTGACAGGCTCGACGGCCGGCGGCCTGTATGCGAACGCCTCGATCTTCCTGCTCGGCGTGGTATTGCTCCTTGTTTTCACCCGACGGGGCGCGGGCAATCGGCCCGCCGGTCGCGGAGAGTAGCGCCCGTGACGGGTCGGTCGGACGCATCAGTTTTCCGTTTGCTTCGTCGCGTTCCGCTATTCCAGAATATCGATCATCGAAGCCTCCGGGCGTTGGCCGGCCGCGCCGAACGCCTGGAGGCGTCTGCCAAGCAGATGATCTTTCGGGAGGGAGATCGCTGTACTGGCATGCACATCGTTGTTTACGGACGAATCAAGATTTCGCTGATCGGCTGGAACGGCGCCGGCAAACCAATTCAGATCGTCGGGCCGGGCGGCGGCTTCGGCGATATTACGATGTTCCTCGGCGATCCCTATTATCGCTACGTGCAGGCGATCGAGGACAGCCTGTTGATCCATCTGCCGCTCAGCGCCATGCAGGCCGTCATTCGCCAGGATGGCGATTTCGCCATGCAATTGCTGACAAACCTGGCGGAGAAGGTGAGGGGGCTGGTCCAGGATATCGAATCGTTCTCGCTGCAGCCGCCCGCGGCGCGGCTGATCACGTACCTCTTGCGCATGTTGCCGCCCAAGGCCGGACCGATGCCGGTTGTGGTCAAACTCGAGATCACCAAAACGACGATCGCCGCTCAGCTCAACGTGACCCCCGAAACGCTCTCGCGACAGTTCAAGGAACTGAGCGATCTCGGACTCGTATCCGTGAAGGGTCGAACCGTGACCGTCTTCGACGTCGAGAAACTTGGCAATATTATTTCCGGCCGCAGGAGTCCTGGCAGCGCCTTGCAGACTGAACCGCGGCAGCTGTCCATGGCCATGACGTCGGAGGCGGGAGCCTCGGCCGCCGTCCAGCCCTGCGAAAAGACATGATCGAGGGTCTTGCGCGACTTGAGCTCCTCGAATCCATCAACCCAGCGCAGCCCTGATCTTGTCCGCATGGGCCGATATCTCGGCCTTGTCGCCCATCTGGCCGGGCGGGCGGAGCGCGACGCCGGTCCAGCGAGGCAGGATGTGGAAGTGGATGTGGAACACCACCTGTCCGCCGGCGGCCTCGTTGAACTGCTGGATCGACACGCCCTCCGCGCCCATCGCCGTCTTGGCGGCCTTGGCCACCGTCTGCACGCGCTGGATCAGGCCCGCGAGGACAGCGGGATCGATGTCCATGAGGTTGCGGGCCGGCGACTTGGGGATGACCAGCACATGGCCGTCGGCGCGGGGCATGATGTCCATGAAGGCCAGCGCCACGTCGTCTTCGTAGACCTTGGTCGCGGGCATTTCGCCGCGCAGAATCTTGGCGAAGACGTTGTTGGGATCGTAGGCGGTCATCGGAACCTCTTTGAATGCGAGGCGAATGTCCGACGGGGCCCTTGCAGGGTCAAGACGGCGCGGAGCCCTTCCTGAAGGGCACATATTCGCCGTAGGCCTCGATTGTCGCCGCCACCTGACGGCGTTCGCGCGCCAGATAATCGGCGACGGCGCGCTCCAGCCTGACATCCGCGATTTCATGCGCCGAATAGGTCGTTACAGGCCGGTAGCCGCGCGCCAGCTTGTGTTCGCCCTGCGCGCCGGCCTCGACCCGCTTCAGCTTGCGGGCAATGGCGAAATCGATCGCCTGATAGTAGCAGGCCTCGAAATGCAGGCAGGGGTGCTCCTCGATCGCCCCCCAGTTGCGGCCGTAGAGGGCGTCGTCGCCGATCAGGTTGAGCGCGCCGCCGATATAGCGGCCCGCGCGCTTGGCCATGACCAGCAGCACCCGGTCGGCAAGCCGTTCGCCCAACAACGAAAAGAAGGTGCGGGTGAGGTAGGGGCGGCCCCATTTGCGCGAGCCGGTGTCGATATAGAAGGCAAAGAAGGCGTCCCAGTGCTCTTCGCGCAGGTCCGAACCGGTCACCCATTCGATTTCGATGCCCGGCGCCAGCGCAGTCGCGCGTTCCTTGCGGATGGCCTTGCGCTTGCGGGAGGCAAGGTCGCCCAGAAACTCGTCGAACGAGGCATAGCCGCGATTGAAGAAGTGGAATTGCTGTCCGGTGCGCTGCAGGAAGCCCGCCGCGCCCAGCGCCTGCCATTCGGGCTGCGTGGGGAAGGTGATGTGGATCGACGAGGCGCCGGCCTTCTTCACCACCGCCCGCAGGCCCTGCAACAGGGCGGCGCGCTCGGCCTCGCCCGCGCCATCGGCCAGCAGCAGACGGCGGCCGGTGGCCGGCGTGAAGGGCACGGAGACCTGCAGCTTGGGATAATACGCGCCGCCCGCCCGCTCATAGGCATCGGCCCAGCCGTGGTCGAAGACATATTCGCCCTGGCTGTGGCTCTTCAGATAGGCCGGCGCGCAGGCCAGAAGCTTGCCGGCGGCGTCCTCCACGAGGATATGGGCGCCGGCCCAGCCGGTGCGCGCGGTCGCCGAGCCGGATTCCTCCAGCGAGTACAAAAAAGCGTGTGTTAGGAGGGGGTTGAAGGGTTCTTGTTGAAGTCTTGAATCAATCGGCGCCATCGGATCGTCGCCGTCCGAGGACGCTGGCGGGGTTGATTCAAGCGGTTCGCAAATTGAATCCGTTTTGTCGCCTAAGTTGTTGGCTGAAATCATAGATTTCGGGTTTGCGCAGGCGTCCCAGGCGGCGGGGTCGACTTCGCGGAGGCTCGGGACGACGCGGATCGTGAATTCGGCGGGCACGGGCCAGTTTCTGACGGCGGGAGACCAAAGCCAAGATAGGTCGCGGGCGTTGCAGTGCAACAGCTTAGGGATCGAACCCTTCGAACACCATCTGGTCCGCCCATTGCGCGGCCATCGTCCGCTGATCGGGGGTGCGAACCGTCCAGCTCATGATTGGCAGGCCGAGGCCCTGGCGACAGAGGACCGGCGTCGGGTGGGGCAGGTCGCGGACGGACCAAGAGAGGAAATCGGGCCGGCTGCGCTCGTAATGCGCGAAGCTTTCCAGTTCGACCTGTTTTGCCTCGGCCAGCTTCGCCCATTCGCCCTCGCGGTAGCGGGCCTCGGCGACAATGCCCAGCGGCGTCCGGCCAAGGCCCAGCGCTGCGCGGTTTTCGCGCAGATGGGCGATCACGTCGGGGTCGAAGCTCTTGAGGGCGATGGGCGCGTCGCTGGCGGCGACGATTTCCGCTGTCCGGCCGGCAAGCCGCAGGTCGCCGTCGAAGGCGCTCTTGATCTCGACCACGAGCGGGACCCGCCCGCCGATCAGGCTCAGGAACGCCGAAAGGGTGGGTATGCGATCGGACGAGCCCGTCAGAGCAATCCCCGCCAGCTCTGCAGCCGTGCGGGCCTGCACGGGGCCCGTCTCGCCCGTCAGGCGGCCGAGGGCGAAATCGTGGAAGACCACGGCCTCGCCGTCGGACGTCAGCTGCACGTCGCATTCGATAGCGAAGTTACGCTCGACCGCCGCCAGCGCGGCAGACGGCGAATTCTCGATCCGGCCGGCCGCGCGGTCGTGCAGACCGCGATGGGCGATGGGGTGGGCGGTCAGCCAGGCTGGGACGTTCACAGCGCCGCCTCGAACATGGCCTCGACCTCGACGGCTGCGTCCAGCGGCAGTTGCGCGACGCCGATGGTGGAGCGGGCGTGGCGGCCCTTGTCGCCGAAGACCTCGACCATGAGGTCCGAGGCGCCGTTCATAACCTGCGCCAGCTCTTTGAAATCACTGGCGCAATTGATGAAGCCGCCGAGCCTGAGGCAACGCCCGACGACATCGAGGCTGCCGAGCTGCGCGCGCACCTGCGCCAGAATGTTGAGCCCGCAGGCCCGCGCCGCCGCGCGGCCGTCGGCGGAGGAGACGCCTGCGCCGAGCTTGCCGATGTGGCGCGGGTCGATCTTGCCGTCCGGGCCGAAGGGCAGCTGGCCCGACACGATGATGAGGCCGCCCATTTTCGAAACGGCGATGTAATTGGCCACAGGCGCGGCGGCCGGCGGCAACGTCAGCCCGAGGGCTTCGAGCCTCTGTTCGGGGCATGGCGGCAAGTCTTGGTTCATCGAGTCCTGGTTCATCACGATCCTCTTCGTGCGGGCGGGATGGAAGGCGGCGCTCGACCGACTCGCCACAAACTCGTATTTTCGCCATCAGCGTAATGCAAACGCTGCGGCCGGGAGGTCAGTCGATGACGAAATTCGCAGGTTTTGCCCGCACGTTTGCCGTGCCCGCCGTCGTGGCCTGCTTCGTAGCGAGCGCCAGCGCGGCCGGCGCGGTCGCGCCGACGCTTGCCTCGCACCGGGCGGTCTATGAACTGACCCTTCTGTCGTCGAAGGGCGACAAGGCCCCCAATACCGCGCGCGGGCGGATCGCGTTCGATTTCTCCGGCAATGCCTGCGATGGATATACGCAGAATTTCAGGCAGTTGACCGAACTGCAGCCGCCCGAGGGGCCTGCGCGCACCTCCGACATGCGCTCGGCGACCTTCGAGGACGCCAGCGCCAAGACCTTCCGCTTCAAGGTGGAATCCAAGGTTGACGAGCGCGGCGTCGAAGAGATCGACGGTTCGGCCTCCAAGTCGGGCGACGGCGCGCTGTCGGTGCGGCTGATGCGGCCGAGCCCGAGCCGGCTCGATCTCGACCAGGACGTCGTTTTCCCGACCGAGCATATCGTGCGGATCATCGAGGCGGCGCGCGCGGGCGAACGGACCCTGTCGCTCAAGGCGTTCGACGGGTCGGACACGGGCCGCAAGGTGTTCCAGACGCTCACCGTCATCGGCAAGCAGGCCGAAGCGCTACCGCCGGAAAAGGCGGCGCAGGCGGCCCAGCTGAAGGACATCAAGCGCTGGCCGGTGACGATTTCCTATTTCGAGGAAGACAAGAAGGACAATGCGCCGAATTACGTCCTGTCCTTCGATCTCTACGAGAACGGCGTGTCACGCGCGCTCAAGCTCGATTACGGCGATTTCGTTCTCGCCGGCGAGATGAAGCAGCTGGATTTCCTGCCGGCCAAGCCCTGCAAGAAGTAGGGATCAGCCCGCGCGGCCCGCGATCTTGCGCAGGTCGCTGAGCGAGAGTTTCTGCACCTCTGTGACCGGCGCGCGCTTTGGCGTGTCCGCGCCTTCCACCTTCAGAAAACGCGCTCCAACCTCGTTGCTGCGCCGCCAGACCACGACAGCCTCGACATCGGGCTTGTCGATCTCGACATAGCTCAGCGTGAAGGAATCCGGGATCTGGGCGTAATCGGGCTTTTCGATGCGGCAGCCGGAGAAGGAGAGGTCGCGCACGAGGACTTCGACCGCGCGACCATTTTCCGTAGCGATCCGCGCGCGGAGTTCTACGGATTCCCGCCTGCCAAAACGACGTTCCTGTTCCATGCTCTTCAGCTTGAGGCGAAATGCCGCTGCGATGATGCTAAGCCCAGGCTGTTAACGCGCGCTTAACTTCATTCCCGACTGCCGCTTATCGCGGCGGCTTGCCAAAGCCGATGCCCTTGACCAGCGCGCCGCCGCCGAACTTCGCGCGAATGGCGTCGATGGCGCTCTCGGTCGCCTTGAGCTTGCCGATGTCGGGATCGGCGAGATCGGCGGCGTCGCCTTCCGCGCCATCGACAAGATCGCCGACGCCGACGCCGATCAGGCGGTAGCGCGCCTTGCCGATCTCGGGCGCGAGCATTTCGCGGGCAATGGGGAAGATGCGGGCCGCCAGCTGCGTCGGCCTCAGCCCTGAGCGCGAGCGGGTCCTGATCTTGAAGTCGTCAGTCTTGAGTTTCAGCGTGATCGAGCAGCCGGCGAGTTCGGCTTTCTTCAGGCGGCCCGCGACCTTTTCGCTCAGGCCATGCAGCACGCGAACCAGCGTCTCCGCGTCGGAAATGTCGGTATCGAAGGTGGTTTCCGCCGAAATGCTCTTGGCCTCGCGGTCCGGGCTGACGGCGCGCGTGTCGATGCCGTTGGCCAGGCGCCACAGCCGCTGCCCCTCCGGCCCGAGCGCGCGCATCATGTCGGTCTGTTCGCGCGCCTGAATGTCGGCGATCGTCCGGAGGCCATCGCGCGCGAGCCGCTCGGCGGCGACCTTGCCGACGCCCCAGATGCGCGAAACGGGCAGGGGCGCCAACAGGCCCTTGGCCTCGGCGCGGCCGACGATGGCGAAGCCGCGCGGCTTGTCCATGTCGGAGGCGAGTTTCGCCAGGAACTTGCAGTAGCTGAGCCCGACCGAGACGGAGATGCCGATTTCGGCCTCGACGTCGCGGGCGAACCGGGCCAGCGTCAGCGCGGGCGAGCCGTGGTGCAGGCGCTCCGTGCCGGACAGGTCGAGAAAGGCTTCGTCGATCGAGAGCGGCTCGACCAGCGGGGTCAAGGTCAGCATCCTGGCCCGGACCTCGCGGCCGACCTCCACATATTTGGCCATGTTGGGCTTGAGGATGACCGCGTCCGGGCAGAGCGCGCGCGCCTTGAACATGGGCATGGCCGAGCGCACGCCGGAGGTGCGGGCGATGTAGCAGCAGGTGGAGACGACGCCGCGCTTGCCGCCGCCGATGATCAGCGGCTTGTCGCGGAGCGAGGGATCGTCGCGCTTCTCGACCGCCGCATAGAAGGCGTCGCAATCGATATGGGCGATGGTAAGCGAATCGCGTTCGGGATGGGCGAGCAGGCGCGGGGAGCCGCAGGCCGGGCAGCGCCGCGCAGCCGCCGGCGCGGCGTTGAGGCAGTCCCGGCAGAGCGGCGCGGCGTTCACTCAGGTCCCTCGCATGTCAGTCGTTCCAATGATCGGGGCCGGACAGGACCAACCGCGCCGCGGCGACCCGCTCGGGCGGAATGCCGGCCTCGGCCGCGAACGCGAGCAGATCGGGCTCGTAGCCCGCCAGATGGTCGAGAACAGAGGCGAGAAAGCCCGGCTGGCCCGCCGCCGCGCGCAGTCCGTCCGGGTCGAGGCCGGTCAGCGCGAGGAGGCGGTTGAGGCGGTCCTCGTCGGCCGCAAGATGGGCGATAGCCTGAATGGCTATCGCTTCAGCCTCGTCGCGGCTGGGCGTCCCGCGCTTAGCGCCTTGTCCGAATGGAGGCTTTTCTGTGGATAGTCGTCGGAAGGCCAAGGATTTTCCTTTCGTAAATCTCTGGCGGTTACTGTCCGCCGGATCGTGTATCGCCGATCCGGATTCGCCGTGCCTGAACGGCGCAATTCGAGACCGCAGCCGGGCTTGTGATGTCTAAAACCATTCTGATCGTCGAAGACAACGAGCTCAACATGAAGCTCTTCAACGACCTGTTGGAGGCCAACGGCTATCTGACCGTGCAGGCCCGCAACGGCGTCGAGGCGGTCGAACTCGCCCGCAAGCATCTTCCCAACCTTATCCTGATGGACATCCAGCTGCCGGAAGTTTCCGGCCTGCAGGTGACCCAGTGGATCAAGGACGACGAATCGCTGCGTTCCATTCCCGTCGTCGCCATCACGGCCTTCGCCATGAAGGGCGACGAGGAAAAGATCCGGCAGGGCGGCTGCGAAGCCTATCTGTCGAAGCCGATCTCCGTCGTGAAATTTCTCGAAACTGTCCGCAATTACGCGTCCGACGTCCAAAGATAGTGTTGCAAGGGTAATCGCTCATGACCGCTCGAGTTCTCGTCGTCGATGATCTTCTGCCCAATATCAAGCTGCTCGAAGCGCGGCTGACGGCGGAATATTTCGATGTCCTCACCTCCACCAACGGACCCGAGGCCATCGAGGCCTGCAAGGCCGGCCTCTGCGACATCGTGCTCTTGGACATCATGATGCCCGGCATGGACGGGTTCGAGGTTTGCACGCGTCTCAAGGCCGATCCGACGACCTCCCACATTCCCGTCGTGATGGTGACGGCGCTCGACCAGGCCGCCGACCGCGTGCGTGGCCTCGACTGCGGCGCCGACGACTTCCTGACGAAGCCGGTGGACGAAGTCGCGCTCATTGCCCGCGTGAAATCGCTGTCGCGCCTGAAGGTGACGATGGACGAGCTGCGTTCGCGCGCCGCCGCCTCCGCGCGTCTCGGCCGCTCCGATCCCTTCGTCAATGCGTCAGCCGCCGACGGCCACAACGGGCGCATCCTGCTGGTCGACGACCGGCCGGCGTCCAGCGACCGCATTGTTGCCTCGCTGCGCGGCAACCAGACCGTCGACATCGAGACCAATCCGCAGGAGGCGCTGTTTCGCGCCGCCGAGCAGCCCTACGACCTGATCATCGTCAGCCTCGGCCTCTCGAACTACGACGGCCTGCGCCTTTGCAGCCAGCTGCGTTCGCTGGAGCGCACGCGCGGCATTCCGCTGCTGACGGTTGCCGATCTCGAGGACCGCCCGAAGATCCTGCGCGGTCTCGACCTCGGCGTGAACGATTATCTGGTGCGCCCGATCGATCGCAACGAACTGATCGCGCGCGTGCGCACCCAGGTGCGCCGCAAGCGCTATGCCGAGAGCCTGCGCACGAATGTCGAGCAGGCGATCGAAATGGCCGTGGTCGACGCGCTGACCGGCCTCAACAACCGGCGCTATTTCGACATGCATCTGTCGACGCTGCTCGACCAGTCGGCGCAAGAGGGCAAGCCGTTGTCGCTGCTCGTGCTCGACATCGATTTCTTCAAGAAGATCAACGACACCTACGGCCATGACGCGGGCGACGAAATTCTTCGCGCGCTCGCCGGGCGGATGCGTCGCGCTGTGCGCTCGGTCGATCTCGTCTGCCGGCTCGGCGGCGAGGAATTCGTGATCGTCATGCCCGAGACGGCCATCGACGTCGCCAGCCGTGTCGCCGAACGCGTGCGCCGGGCGGTGGAGGCCGAGCCCTTCAACGTGAAGGAGGGGCAGGTGGGCATTCCTGTGACGATTTCGATCGGGATCGCCGACCGCGGGACCGACGCCAATCCCGACTTCATCTACAAGTCGGCCGACAAGGCGCTTTACGAATCGAAGGCGTCGGGCCGCAACAAGGTCACGCTCGCGGCGGCCTGAACCCGTCGCAAAATCCGCATTTTACGCAGAATCCACAATTCTCCGGGCCCCGCGCTTAACGCGCGGGGCTTTTTGCCGTTCACCGCGTTCGTTTAAGTTAACAATCAGTTTCTACAGCGTTTCAAACGCTACCGATTGCAATTCGGCGGGGGGCGGGTAACGTGGTGTCGCCGAGCTAGTTTGCATCTGGCGGCGCGGGTCAGGACCCAAATCGAAGCCGGATACCCCGGTGGAGTAGAGAGGTCAGGTCGCGTCAGTTCGCGTTACGGTGCGTTTCGGCAGCTTAGAATACCCTACGGAGTGCTCAGGTCCGCCGCATCTCCTGGGTCCGTGGGGTCGGCCGGTCGTTGGCGGTGTAGGAGTGGCCTCCTCGATGCCGTCAGCGACCGGCCACCTTCCTTTGGCCGTCGCTGCTTTTCGCCGGCTGATTCGGCCCTCTCGCGCCCGCGAGGCTCTCCCATGCAGGAATTTTCCGGCCGCACCGCCTTCGTGACGGGCGCGGCAAGCGGCATCGGCTTCGCACTCGCCCGCGCCTTCGCGGGGCAGGGCATGAACGTCATGCTGGCCGACATCGAGGCCGCAGCGCTTGAAGAGGCCGCCGCGCAACTCGCTGAACATGCGCCAAGGGTTGCGACGATTGTCTGCGATGTCACTGATTTCGCAAGTGTCTCTCGCGCTGCTGCTGCCACCGCGGCGGCCTTCGGCCCGGTCCACATCCTAGCCAACAATGCCGGCGTCGGCGGCGGCAGCGGGATCGAGGCGATTTCTCCAGAAACCTGGCGCTGGGTGGTCGACGTCAATCTGATGGGCGTCACGCACGGGATCGCGGCCTTCCTGCCGGCCATGCGCGCGCACGGGCAGGGCGGGCATATCGTCAACACCGCCTCAATGGCGGGTTTGCAGGCCAATCTCGGTTTCAGTCCCTATGTCGCCACCAAATATGCTGTTGTCGGCATGTCTGAAGGCTTGGCGCTGCAACTCGCGCCCGAGGGGATCGGCGTCAGCGTGCTCTGTCCGGGATTTGTACGGACGCAGATCGCGGCCAGCGCACGCAACCGGCCCGCACGCTACGGGCCAGCGCTCAAGCCGGCGCCGGGCAGCGCTGGCGCGCAGCTTGCGCAACATCTGGCGCAGAATGCGGAAGCCGGGCTCGATCCGGCCGAGGTCGCCGCAAAGGTCATCGCCGCGATCCGTGCCAACGATCTCTACGTCTTCACCCATCCCGAGATGCGGGACGAAGTGGATGCGCGCTTTGCGGCGATCGACGCCGCCTTCAGGCGGGCCGGGGGCTGATCAGGGCAGCTTTTTCGCCAGAAACACCGCGCCGCGAATCGGCGAGGTGTAATAGGCCGGAATCTGCTGGAAGCCCGCCTCCGCATAGAGCGCGAGGGCGGCGGCCATCGAGGGCAGGGTGTCGAGGCGCATTTCCGTATAGCCGCGGTCGACGGCGGCCTTGATGATGCCGTCCACGAGCAGCTTTCCGGCGCCCAGATGCCGGCCCTTGCGCATCACATAGAGGCGCTTCATCTCGCAGCAGCCAGCGATATCGAGTGGACGCAGCGCCACGCAACCGATGGCTTCGCCGTCGGCGGCGCGCGCCAGCAGCAGTTCGCCCTTCGGCGGGGCGTATTCGCCGGGCATGTTTTCCAGCTCTTCCTCGAAGTTCTGGAAGGACAGGTCGACGCCGAGCGTGCCGGCATAGGCGCCGAACAGGCGGACGGCGTCGACATAATCGTCGGCGCTGCGCGCGGGAGCGACACGAATAGCCGGATTGCCCATATTTTCCGCTCCAGATTACCCAAATGAAAAAGGGCGCTCGCGCGCCCTCTTGCCCGTCAAGAAGCCGCTTGAGCTTACTTGATCTTGGTTTCCTTGTACTCGACGTGCTTGCGCGCGACCGGGTCGTACTTCTTGAAGGCCAGCTTGTCGGTCTTGGTGCGGGCGTTCTTCTTGGTCACGTAGAAATGGCCGGTGTCGGCGGACGACAGCAGCTTGATCTTGATGGTGGCGGCCTTGGCCATGGGTCTGTTCCGATATGTTCGGGCGACGCGGGAGGCCCACGCCAACGAAAACGAGCCGGGGAACATGTATCGTCCCGGCCCGGAAGCTCGCGCGGAAAATACCCATGGAGCGCGGATTGTCAATGTTCGACTATCCAGCGAAGCTGACGCATGATTCTGGTCTTCGGCTCGATCAACCTCGATCTCATCTTCGACATGGAGATTCTGCCCGCGCCCGGCGAGACCCGGCTGGCGCGATCCATGCGTACGGAGCCCGGCGGCAAGGGCGCGAACCAGGCGGTGGCGGCGGCCCGCGACGGAGCGGAAGTCGCGCTCTATGGCGCGGTCGGGCGTGATTCCTTTGCAGGCCCGGCGCAGGCGGGGCTCGAGGCTGCTGGCGTCGACGTCTGGGGCATCGAGGCCGTGGCGGGCGCGACCGGGGTCGCCTCGATCGTGACGGACAGCGCCGGCCGCAACGCGATTTCGGTCGCGCCGGGCGCCAACCTCAAGGCGCGGCAGGACAAGGTTCCGGACGAATTTCTCGATGATTCGACCATCGTGCTGGTGCAGATGGAATGCGACCCGGCCGAGACCGCGAAGCTGATTGCGCGGGCGTCAGCGGCCGGCGCGCGCGTCATCCTCAATCTCGCTCCGGCCGCGAAGCTGCCGCTGGCGGCCTTGAAGAAATGCTGGCTGATCGTCGTCAACGAGCAGGAAGCGGAATTTCTCGCCGCGCAGGCGGGCTGCGCTGGCGATGCGGCGTCGCTGGCGGGCAAGCTCGGCGTCGGCGTGCTGCGGACACTGGGGCAAAAAGGCAGCGAGGCCGCGCTTGGCGGCGCGGTGCATCGCGCGCCGGCCCATGCGGTCGACGCCATCGATACGACCGCGGCCGGGGATTGCTTCGTCGGCGTGCTGGCGGCCGCGCTTGATCGCGGCTTCGATCTGCCCGCCGCCATGAAACGCGCCAGCGCCGCCGCCGCGCTCGCCTGCACGAAGCGCGGCAGCCAGGGTAGCTTGCCTGAGGCCTCAGAGACGGAAGCCGCACTCTCGGCGTGAAATCTAGGGTGATGGACGCCTTGCCACGCTGAACGCGTAGATGGCGAGATAGGCCGCAAAAAGGCCGACCACGCCGCCGAACAGGCCGTAGTTGGGCGAAGCGTCGAGCGTCGTTCCGAGAATCGGCGGGCCGATCATCATGCCGGTCGCGTAGAGCATCACATAGGCGGTATTGGCGGACGCCAGATCGGCGCCTGTGTAGCGCGCGCCGAGCATGGCGAGGCCGACCATGTAGAGGCCGCCGACAATGCCGCCCCAGACGAACAGCAGCGCACAGAAGACGATGTAGTGCTGCGTCAGCAGTGTCGCCGCCAGCGCGCCGACCAGACCGAAGATTGCAATGGCGAGAATGAGCTTCTGACGGTCGACACGATCCGACAGCAGGCCGAGCGGCAATTGAAAGAGAACGTTTCCGAACGCGACGAAGGAGACGAACAGCGCGCCTGTCGCCGCATCATATCCGTTGCGCAGCGCATGGACCGGCAACAGGCCCATGGCGCCGGTCTCCAGCGCGCCGAACAGGAGCGAAGCCAGCATGACCAGCGGCGCGCGGCCGATCATCGCCAGCGGCGGGCGTCGGGCGTGATCGCTGAAGGTCGGGATCTGCCCGCCTGCCGCGATGATCGGC
>Ga0209023_10000448_pt1 | contig 62901 bp, 45 predicted proteins | sample LakOneMetagenome_FD_187468 | JGI IMG/M metagenome (GOLD analysis project Ga0209023, IMG submission 187468) | Freshwater and sediment microbial communities from Lake Erie, Canada (SPAdes) (version 2) | ecosystem: Environmental > Aquatic > Freshwater > Lentic | place: Lake Erie, Canada...
GAGCGACGATGGCAACATTTCGGAGGTTATTGCGCGTAGCAATCGCCATAAAAGTAGATCCTTACGAAGAATGAATGCCGCAGAGTAACACTGGCGACGAAGAATGGATGAGCGGGGCCACAGTGAGACCCAAGGAATCATCCTACCGCATCCGCGCACCCGCGTCGCTGGGAGCCGTTCTGAGTCTTTTCTCAAGGGTTCGCCGACACCGACGGCACAGAAACAAGCGGGGTGCGGCCCGAAGGCCACACCCCGCTTGCGTGTTTTGTTCTTGACCGGTGGAGCTAGCTTCTCCAGCCGACCAGGGTCCAGTCAACGGTTTCGAACTGCTCTGCGCCGTAGTTCACGAGTCCGTCCTTGACCGCGTACACGTTCGGCAGCGGAGCAAGGGGGATGATCGGCACATAGGCAGCGAGCACCTTGTCGATCTTGTCGGCGATCTTCAGGCGTGCTTCCGGGTCGAGCTCGGCATTGGCCTGGTCGTAGAGCGCGCTGAGGGACTCATCGGTGATTCCGGTGAAGTTCGACTCAGAATCGATCGGAGAGAACAGGGCTTCCGATGACGAGATCGGGAAAGCGGTGCCGGCCCACGAGAAACCGGTCATCTCGAAGTCACCCGGGATCACGTAGTCGGAGAAGAATGCGGCGGCGGGAACCTCATTGAGCTCGACGGTGACGCCGACATCCTTGAGGTCGGCCTGAACCTGCACGGCACGCTGCTTGTTCGTGGCGGTCTCGGCCGGGATCGTCATGGTGAGGACGAGGGGAACGCCGTCTTTCTCGCGCACGCCGTTGCCAGCCTCGGTGTAGCCCAGTTCGTCGAGCAACGCCTTGGACTTGTCCGTGTCGAATCCGATGGCGTCGCCGATATTGTCTTCGAAGCCCTTCTGACCCGGCATGAAGATGTAGCTGCCCTGGGTGGTGGCGGGAACGCCGACGGGGGTGTTGGCGGACTCGGAGATGAGCTTGCGGTTGATCGCCATGCCCACCGCCTCACGCAGCTTCACGTCCGCAAGCGGACCCTTGGAACCGTTGAGGGTGACGTGCGTCCAGGTGAGGCCGCCGGATGACTGGATTTTGGCATCGGACCGCCCCTGAGCGGTCTGATAGGCGTCTGCGTTGGACGCTATCGACAGCACGTCGGTTTCCGAATTGCCGAAAGACGCGGCCTGCGAGTCGCCGCTGACGACCTTCACGTAGACCGTCTCCAGCTTGGGCACATCGCCCCACCACGCCGGGTTGCGGGTCAGAGTGACGACCTGGCCGGTGGTGTCGATGTCCGAAATCATGAACGGACCACTCGACGGCATCGGCGACGTCACATAGCCGGTGTTGAAGGCCTCAGGTGTTGACGCCGCAGCTGCAGGAAGGATGCCGGGCACATCGGCGAAGATAGACGCCCAGTCAGCGTTGACGGTGCTGAATGTCACGGTGAAGTCGAAGTCGCCTTCCACGGGTTCGATCGAGGAGATGTCTTCCCAGATCGCGGTCGATGCCGGCTGGTAGGCCTCGTTCGATCCGTTCATCGCGCCCCAGGTGGCGACGTAGTCCTTGTATGTGATGGGCGTGCCGTCTTGCCAGACCGCGTCGGGGTTCAGCTTGATCTCGACGACCTGCGGATCGTCGCTGATCAGCTCTACCGACGTGGCGTAGTTGGGGTTGATCTCGGGGGTGCCGTCTTCCCCGATGTTGTACACGCTTCCAGTGGTCAGTCCAACCGTGTTGTTGGTGTCCACCTCGTTGCCGTCCACCTGGGCGCTGTTCCAGTTGGCGGGCATGGCGTTGATGGCCAGGTTCAAGGTCCCGCCGTCGGTGATCTCATCGGCCGTGGCACGATCCCAGGCCGTGGCCGGAACCGCGCCGCCGGGGGTATCGGCGGCTCCATCCGCTGCAGTGTTGCCGGGCGCGCATGCCGAGAGGAACAGGGCAGACGCACTCAGAACGGCGACTGCTGCAAATACAGTGCTTTTCCGTCTCATGGTGATTCTCCTTTATTTCTTGGTGAGGCTATTTCTTGGTGTTACGGGATGATGCGGTCGGAATGGTCTGGGTGAGTCCCACGTGGTGACAGGCGGCGTCCACCGTTCCGTGGGACGTCAGCTGGGGATCGGCACTGGCACACAGCGCCTGCGCATCTGCACCGAGGGTGGTGAACAGGGGGCACCGGCTGCGAAAGTTGCAACCGTCGATCTGCTCGGTCGGGCTCGGCAGGTCGCCTTCGAGGAGCACCCGCTGTCGGCTGCGCTCGATGACCGGGTCAGGGATCGGCGCCGCCGAGATGAGCGCCTGCGTGTACGGATGCCGCGGGTGGGCGAAGACTTCGGCGACCGGTCCGTACTCGACGATGCGGCCGAGGTACATCACCGCCACCATGTCAGCGATCTGGCGCACGATGGCCAGGTCGTGGGCGACGAAGAGGTACGACAGGCCCAGCTGCTCCTTGAGATCTTCGAGGAGGTTGATGACACCGGCCTGGATTGAGACGTCGAGCGCCGACACCGGTTCATCGAGCACGACGAGCCGGGGATTGGTCGCCAGCGCACGTGCGATGCCGATGCGCTGCCGTTGGCCCCCGGAGAATTCATGCGGATAGCGATCCGCCATGGTTGGATCCAGCCCGACCAGATCCAGGAGCTCTCGCACCCGTTCGCGCCGCACCTCCGGCTTGACCCCGTGCACGGTCAGCGGCTCACCGATGATGTCGCCGATGGGCAGCCGGGGATCGATGGCCGCCATCGGGTCCTGGAAGACGATCTGCACTTCCTTGCGCAATCGCAGCTTCTCGGCTCGACTGAGGGTGGACACATCCTTCCCGTCGATCAGGATCTGGCCCGCCTGCGGCTTGCTCATCTCCAGGATTTCGAGGATGGTTGTCGATTTGCCGCATCCGGACTCCCCCACCAAGCCGAGTGTCTGCCCCGCCTCGAGGGAGAAGGACACCCCGTCCACGGCACGAACAGTGCCGATCCGACGCGAGAACACCCCGCCCTTGGTCAGGGGGAAGTGGCGCACGAGGTTCGACACTGTGAGCACGGGCCCCTGTTGCGCGCGAGCGTCGGCCGCTTTCACGTCGAGGGGCTCCGGCCGGGGGAAGACAGTCGCCCGGGTGAGTCCCCCGGTCGCGATTTCCGCCGCGCGATGGCAGGCCGCGACGTGGGTCACATCGTTCTCGCCCGTCAACACGATGTCGGAAGCCGACGGGCTGTGCTGGAGAAGGCCGGGCTCGGTCTCCCGGCACACGTCGATCGCAATCGGACAGCGCGCTGCAAACGGACAGCCCGGCGGCAGCGAGGTGAGCGAGGGCGGCCGGCCCTCGAGCGGGACCAGCCGCTGACTGCCGGCCGTTTGCATGTTCGGCACCGAACGCAACAGCCCGATCGTGTACGGCATATGGGGCTCAGCGAAGACATCCGTCGTCGTGCCGTTCTCGACAAGCTTCCCGGCGTACATGACGGCGATGCGGTCGGCGTGCCCGGCAACGACTCCCAGGTCGTGGGTGATGAGCACGACCGCGGCCCCCGTCAGCTCCTTGGCCTTTTCGAGCACCTCGAGGATCTGGGCCTGGATGGTCACGTCCAAGGCCGTCGTCGGCTCATCGGCCACGATCAGGCGCGGATCGTTCGCGATGGACATGGCGATCATGGCACGCTGCCGCATCCCGCCGGAGAATTCATGGGGGAAGGCCTTGGCACGCCGCCCCGGATCGGGGATGCCGACAACGGTGAGCAGCTCAACGGCGCGGGACCTGGCCGCCTTCTTGCTCAATGCTGCGTCGTGCAGCAACAACGCCTCCGCGATCTGGTCGCCGACTGTGTAGACCGGAGTCATGGCGGACAGTGGATCCTGGAAAATCATCGCGATCTCCCGGCCACGGATCTTCGACAACTCCCTGTCGTCGAGATCGAGCAGGGCTCGGCCGGCAAATGTGATGCTGCCCCGAATCACGGCCGAGGTCGGCAACAGGCCCATCAGGGCAAGCGACGAGACTGATTTTCCGGAGCCGGATTCACCCACGATGCCGAGGAACTCCCCCTCATGAACCTGATAGCTGATGCCGCGCACGGCCTGCACATCAGCACCGCCGTGTTGGGGAAACGTCACCGAGAGGTCGGTCACGTCCAGCAGCGGCGTGCGCGCTTTCACGCGACCACCCTGGGGAAGGGGACCTGTTGCGAGGTCGGTCACAGAATTAGTCACGGTTTACTCCCGAGGTCGGGTCTACGGCGTCGCGCAGGGCATCGCCCACGAGGCTGACCGCAAAAAGGGTTGCCACAAGAACACCGGCCGGGAAGACGAAGAGCCACGGCCTGGTGATCGCCGCACTCGTGCCGTCAGACAGCAAAGTGCCGAGTGATACATCCGGTGCCCGCACGCCGAAGCCGAAGTAACTCAGGCTCGTCTCCGCCATGATCGCGCCGACAACGCCCAGGGTCGCATCGATGATCAGCAGCGAGGCCACATTGGGAATGATGTGGCGGCCGAGGATCTTCGGCATGGGCACACCCATGTACCGAGCAGCCTTCACAAAGTCTTGGTTGCGCAGCGACCGGGTTTGCGACCGGATCACCTGCGCCATGATCATCCAGCTGAAGGCGGCGAGGAAGATGGTCAGGAACACCCAGGACAGTCCCTTGAAGAGCGGGCTGAGGATGACGAGCAGAATGAACGAGGGCAGCACGAGCAGCAGGTTGATGCACCAGACGATGACTTTGTCCACGATGCCGCCCATATATCCGGCCACTGATCCCGCCACGGCCGCGATCAAGGTTCCGAGCGGCCCGGCGATCAGTCCGATCACGAGGGATTTACGCAACCCCACGAGTGTCTGCGCATACAGGTCCTGGCCGATTCCGTTGGTGCCGAACCAGTGCAACTGCGTCGGTCCGAGGCCCATGTTGAGCGGATCTCGACCGGTGGCGCTGAAGGGGTAGAAGACCGGACCGAGAAGCGCCCAGAGCGCGATCAGCACAATGGCGATCGCTCCCACCCAGAACCGTCGGGTGTGCGTGAGTCGATACCAGATCAGCCGGCCGCGCGACCGTGCCGCGGTCGAGCGGACGCCGCCGGCTAGGGTGGCGCCGCCATCACTGCTCAGCGCCGAGGTGGTGTTTTCAACGGGCTTGATGTCGACATCAGCCATGTCAGTACCTCACTCTCGGGTCGAGGGCTGAGTACAGGATTTCGGAAAGCGTGGATGAGAACAGCACCAGGACGGCCAGGAACAGCGTGGTGCCGGCTACCCCGTTGATGTCGCTTTGGGTGATGGACTGCAGAGCGAACTCTCCCATGCCATGGAAAGAGAACACGATCTCCAGCATGATCGAACCGGAGATGAGTGTGCCGAAGCTGTATGCGAAGAACGTTGACATCGGAATCAGCGCCACCCGCACGCCGTGGCGAACGAGCGCGGAATTTCGCGATCGCCCCTTGGAGCGGGCGGTGCGGATGTAATCGGCCGCCAGCACATCCAGCATGACGCTGCGCTGATAACGGGAGTAGCTGGCCGCTCCCATGAGCACGAGGGCAATGGTCGGCAACAGCAAGTGAACGGCGCGATCGGTGGCCAGCACCCACCACGCACCGGACAATCCGGCAGAATACTCACCGGTGAAATTGATGAGCTGTTTGCCCACCGCCCCGTTCATCGCGGTCGCTCCGATCATCAGGAGCACACCCACCACGAACGTGGGAGTCGCGAAGATCAGGTAGGAACTGTAGGTGACGACCTGGTCACTCGCCCGGTACTGCTTGACAGCGCCCCAGACGCCGAAGACGACGCCGAGGATGGCGCCGATGATCGAACCGATCAGGAGCAGCCGAAGACTCACGCCGGAACGGGCGATGATCTCGTCGATGACCGGAGTGCCGCCCACCGTGTTGCCCAGCGAACCATGAGTGATCAGGTTGACGACCCAGTTCCATAGCCGGAGCAGAACCGGCACATCGGGGTTGGCCCCCAGCCCGTTGAGAATCCCGGTGATGGTGGATTCGCTCGGCTGGGGATTACGACCGTAGTACTTTGCGGCCGGATCAAGAGCGATGCTGGCGACGACATAAGCGAGGCAGGTCGCGATCGCGGAGAGGATGAAGTAATTGACGAATCGTCGGGCTATATAGAAGACCACGCGGAATCGGTCCTAGGACCCGGAAATCCCACTATCCGAGTCGGTGGAACAAGCAGATGCCATCGGTGACGATGTCGAAATCACGGTAACCCCCTTGTACACCTCCTGAGGGGAGGTGTTCTGTGCAGGTACAAAGCGTCAGTGCTTTGGAGTGCATTGACTCGAGCATAGGGTCGATTGCAGGTCCTGCGCGATGTAAGCCCAAAGATTGCAGGAATACGTGCCCAACCTTAATATGCTTGAATTATTTTCACTGAATCGTTGTGACTCTGTGACCCCACCCGGTGCATTGATCTGCTACAACACCATTGCCGGAGTCCGCGGCGAGGCGAACATCCGGTTAACGGGACGTGTCAACAGTCCAATCCGGCAGATTCCAGACCACGCCCGGCGCGAGGGCGGACGGGGCGACACCCGAAATCCGATCAGTGTGGGCCGTGAGCGTGGGCAGCTCGAAAAGCGGCAGTCCATAGAAGTTTTCGAAAAGCAGCGCGTCCAGCTGCTGCTGGAGCCGGACCTGGCTTGCCGGGTCCAGTTCGACTCCCAGCCGCGCCGTGACGGTGTCGACCTCAGGGTTGGCGAAGAACGAGTAGTTGTTGGAACCGTTCGTTCGAAACGTGTCGCTCGCGGCGGAGACGGCCAGTGACGGTGTCGACCACCCGAACAATGCCGCGTCGTAGTTGTTCGATGCTCCGAGCAACTCGCGCCAGTCGGGGTCGCCACAATCGGTCACCACGAACCCCGCCCGCGCTGCCGACTCTGCGATGAGCTGGAATTCCTCAACGCGCCGCGGATTGGTCGATTCATAGAGAATGCAGACCTCCGGCGCGGATACGCCGGCCGCCGCCAGCAAGGCGCGGGACCCAGCCACGTCCACATCGTCATAGGCAGCTGAGCCGTTCCGCTTTTCCGAATCCGCGTACCCCGCCGTTCCAGGAATCAGCACCTGGGAGTCACGCGAGCGCACAGCAGAACCGGCCACCGGCTCCACCAACTGCTCAAGCAGCTTCTGGCGGGGCACCACCTTCAGAAACGCTTCCCGTACCCGGGGATCGTCGAACGCGCCGCTCTTGGAATTCGCGGCCTGCAGGTCGAGGTGCTCATAGGTCCCGGCGGATCCCGACAGGGAGGTCACGTCATCGAGGGCGTCGAGGGCGTTCGCGACGGCAGCGGTCGCCGGAGCGGAGATCACGTCGACCTCGCCCGCTCTCAGGGCCTGCACCGCTGCCAAGGGGTCGGCGATGTGCCGGAATACCACTGATTCGATCGACGGCTTGCGGGCTCCGGTGTAGTCGGGGTTTGCCCTCAGGGTCACGGATTCCCCGGCCTCGAAGCCTGAAATCGTGTACGGTCCGGTGCTGAGCGTGAGCTCCGGGTCAGTGGGCAGCTCCGTGAAGTTGAAGCCGGAGTTCCAGAAGGAGGCGATCTTGGACAGCGTGCCGGTGTCATCTGATTCGATGGCCGACGTGACCGCGGTCTTGGCCGCGCCGCTGTCGGTGAGGCCGAGTGCCTTCCCGCCCACGACATGCGCAGGCAGGGCGGACGGGAAGACGAGCTCCCAGTCGGCATACGGCGCCGAGTAAACCATGGTGATCGATCGGTTGTCATCGCCCACGGTGGGCAGGTCGTGAACGAGGCCCAGGCCGGAGTCAGGCTGGGCGCCCGAATCGAAGTACACCGTATCGGCGGGCAGATCCCCCGAGATTTCATGGGTCTGGGGGTCAGCGAGCGCACCGGGAACATAGCCGGGGGTGTCTCGGGCGCGCGAATTGGCAACCCAATTGAGCAGCAGGTCTGCGGCATCGACCGGTACGCCGTCGGACCAGCGCACACCGGCGTTCACGGTGTACTTCACGGTGAGCGGATCTCCGGAGACGAGTTCGTAGCTTCCGAAAGACTCATCCCGCACGACCGCCGGCGTATCATCGACCGAGAAGAACCAGTCGTTGGTGAGCGAGCTGACACTCAGATTCGTCGCGGAGTTTCCGAAGGTCGTTGCCGGATTCGCTGAGTCGAATGCCCCGTCGGCGGCAACGGTGACGGTTGCGCCCTTGTCCAATCCAGATTCGGCCGTCGAGGCCGTGCACCCGGTGAGCAGCAGACAGGCGGCAACGACCCAGACAAGGGTGGATCTGGTTCTCATTGCTCAAAACCCTACCCGGTGCAGGCTGGCAATTCCCGAGCAGTAACGGCCTAACCCCCGGTACCGGCGGCCAGCACGGCGCGACGAAGCTCTCGTCGGGCCCGTTGCTCGACCGGATCAGGCAGGGGTACCGCAGCAAGCAGCCGCTGGGTATACGGATGCTTCGGGTGCCGCAGAATTTCATCGCGTGTTCCCGTTTCCACAATGTGCCCATGGTGCATCACCGCGATTCGATCAGCGAGAACATCGATGACGGCGAGGTCGTGGGTGATGAAGAGGCAGGCGAACTGCATCTCGATCTGCAGGGCCTGCATCAGGTCGAGTATGCGGGCCTGCACCGACACGTCCAGGGCGCTCGTCGGTTCGTCGGCGATCAGGACTCGCGGTTTCAGCGCCAACGCCCGCGCGATGCCCACCCGCTGTTTCTGGCCTCCGGACAGTTCGTGCGGAAAACGACTGCGATAGTTGCGCGGCAGTTCGACGCTGTCCAGCAGCCGCTCCACCTCGGAGTTCAGGGCGATTCCGCGCAGGTCTTGTGCCAATCGCAAGGGTTCGCCGATACTGTCCCCGATCGGCATCCGCGGGTTCAGCGAGGACGAGGGGTCCTGGAAGACGATTCCCACACTCTTGTGCAGGGTTCGGATCTCGTCGCGGGAGGCCCGGGAAATGTCCTGACCGGCCACGATGAGTCGACCGGACGTGATCGGCAGCAGCGCGATGGCCGCCCGGCCGAGGGTGGTCTTGCCCGATCCGGACTCACCGACCAAGCCCAAGACTTCGCCCTGTCGCACCGTGAGGGTGACCTCGTCCGCAGCACGGAAGGCGGCCACCCGCCCGTGCTTGGGATACTCGATGCAGACGTTCTCAAAACTCACAACCACCTCGCGCCGGTCCAGTTCTGCCGCCGCCGCGGCGGCGGCAGCCAGCCGCTCGTTCACCTGAATGCGCTCGGTGAGGGCATCGTCTACAGTCCCATCCCCGGCACCGGCCAGGGCTGCCAGGGTGTCTATGGTCTCATCGCCCCGCTGGCCCAGGTGCGGCACCGCTTTCAGGAGGGCGATTGTGTAGGGATGCACGGGTGCCGAGAAGACCTGCTCCACAGTGCCGCGCTCCACGATCAGGCCGCGGCGCATGACGGCGATGTCATCGGCCAGGTCCGCGACCACGCCCATGTCGTGGGTGATCAGCAGGATCGCACTGTCCAGACGGTCGCGAAGGCTGCGCAGCAGGTCGAGGATCTCGGCCTGGACCGTGACGTCGAGGGCAGTGGTCGGCTCATCGGCGATCAGCAGGGTGGGATCGCAGGAAATGGATTGCGCAATCATGGCTCGCTGCAATTGTCCGCCCGACAACTGGTGCGGGAAGGAATTGAAAGCCTTGGTCGGATCCGGCAATTCCACCATGCCGAGCAGTTCCAGTGCCCGTACTCGCGCCTCGTGCGGTGACATTCCAAAGTGCGCCCGCAACGTCTCCACAATCTGGAACCCGATCGTGTAGACCGGATTGAGCGCGGTCATGGGCTCCTGGAAGATCATCGCAATCTGCCCACCGCGCACCCGGTGCATCTGCGCCGGCTTGAGACCGAGCAGCTCCCGGCCCTCCAGCCGCACACTCCCGGTGATGCGGCTGTTCTCGGGAAGCAAGTCCAGGATGGCCATCGAGCTCGCGCTCTTCCCCGATCCCGACTCCCCCACGATAGCCAGCACTTTGCCTCTCTGGATGGAGTAGCTCAGCCCGATGGCCGCCGGAATCCATACATTGTCGACACCGAAGTCGACGCTGAGATCGGCTACCTCGAGCACCGGCATCGAGGTCTGCCTCGGCTCGGGCGAGCGCGCCTGCACATGGTTGGTCATGTTCTTCCATCCCATCTTCCAGTGACTTGCTCCCGCTGGCAGCCAAGTGCCACCATGGCGTCATGAGCGCGGATCACGATGTGTTTGTCTCCCGGTTCAACCGCATGCTCGCCGTGTGCGTTTGGGTGCTCTGCGCGCTCTCCGTTGGCGGCCTGCTCCTTCGACCCGAGAATGTGCAATTCTTCTATCTGGTTCCCCCGGCATTCTTCGCCGTACTCGCCGCCGAGTTCCTGTGGGCACCCCGGCTCGTGGTCAGCGATCGCAAGATCACAGTGCGCAACCCGCTGCGCACCATCGTCATCCCCTGGAATGCCCTCATCCAAGTCGATACCAAGTTCTCGCTCACGCTCTATACCCCGGGTCGCAGATTCGCGGTGTGGGCAGCCCCCGCACCGGGCCGGGCCACGGTGCGACGGGCGAACCCGGGCGGCGCGACCCCTGCCGATACGCTGTTTCGAACCCGGGAACCCCGACCGAGCGATCTTCCGGGAACCGAATCCGGAGATGCCGCCGGCCTCGTGCGGGCGCGCTGGGAACGGCTGCAAGCCACGGACCTGATCGAACCCGGCCTGGCCGAGCGCACACTGGTCTCGGTGCAGGTGCCGGTGGTGACCGTCACCGCGCTGGCCCTGCTCTTCATCGGCTCGCTGGCATCCGCTTTCCTGAACTGAGAACCGAGGCATCAGCTGCTTCGCTTCGTGTCGAATTCGGTGTCGACATCAGATTCCGGGAGCATTTCCTGCATCTTCCGCAGGCTGAACCGACGATGACGGGGGTCGAAAGCGTCCCGCAAGCCGTCGCCGACGAAATTCACCAGCAGGGCGAGCGTCACGATGAACGCCCCCGGCCACCAGAACAACCACGGCCGGGTCTGGAACGCCGACTGGTTGGAGCTGATCAACAGGCCCAGCGACACATCGGGTGAGCGGATGCCATAGCCCAGAAAGCTCAGAGCGGTCTCGAGCAGGATCGCCGATGCCATGATCAGCGTGGCGGAGACGATCACGACCCCCATGGCGTTGGGCAGGATGTGCGTGAAGATGATGCGCCGGTCACTGGCCCCGGCAACCCGCGCCGCCTCCACGAATGCCCGCTCGCGCAGCGACAGGAACTCGCCCCGAACGAGCCGGGCGATTCCCATCCAGGAGAAAAAACCGAGCATGATCGCCAGCACCGGTGCGCCCAGACCACCGAACCAGTGGCCGACCACAGAGCCGATCACCAGGGCTGGAATCACGATGAAAACGTCGGTGATGCGCATCAGGACGGCGTCGATCCAGCCGCGGTAGTAGCCTGCCACTGCCCCCACGACAACGCCCAGGATCGTGGCGATCAGCCCGAGCACCACCATGACGAGGGCGGAGTTCTGGATTCCGCGCATGGTCATCGCGAAGTAATCCTTGCCGATCCGGTCCTGGCCGAACGGATGCTCCCCCAGCGTGACACCGGTCCCGCCCGCCCACCGCGGCACGATGGACAGGGTGGGGTCCCCGCCGTTGACCTGCGGGTTGAGCTCCGTATAGCCGTATTTCCACCAGCCCGGAATCATGCCGACGCCGATTGCAGAGATGGAGAAGAGCACGATCAGCACGATGAAGACGACGGAGAACACCGCCACCCGGTTGGCCACGAAGCGCCGCCAGATCAGTCTCCCTTGGCTGACCGGCGGTGTGCTCGGCAGCGCGCGATCGAGTGCCACTGTCGATTCAGATGGATCGGACATTTCAGCGAACCCTCACCCTCGGGTCGAGACCGGCATACGCTAGGTCGGCAAGGAAATTGAACAGGATCGCCATGGCGGCGATCACCACGAAGTAACCCATCACCGGGTTCACGTCACCGCGGTAGAGACCGGTGTTGAAGAGGAATCCCATCCCGGGGATCGCGAAGACCGTTTCAGTGATGATCGCCCCCCCGAGGAGCGCGCCCACGTCAAAAGCGATCAGCGTCGTGATGGGAATGAGCATGTTGCGAAAGGCATGTCTCATGATCACCGTGCGCTCAGGGATTCCCTTGGCGCGCGCGGTCCGCACGTAATCGAGGCTGAGAACCTCCAACATTCCGGCACGGGCATATCTCGTATATCCGGCGAAGGAGATCAAGAGCAGGGCGATGGTGGGCAGGGCCAGATGGGTATACGTGTCCAATCCACTGACCCAGACGTCTCCCGACAACCCCGGAGTGGAGGAACCGACGGTGGCGATCGGGCGGCCGTTGGTCGCTTCCACGAGCGAACCCCAGGACTGCATGTACCGGTCCAGCAGCACCACCCCTCCGGACAGGCCGGCCGTGATCGCGCCGACGCGCATGTTCTGACCGCGGTCATACCCGCCCACGACGTAGCCGCTGATCACGCCCACCCCGATGGTGGCACCGGCCAGGATCAGCAGGGTTCCCAGAGACGACACGTCGAAAAGCGGCTGCAGCAGAAAGTAGGCGACGACGGCCAGGGCTGCGTTGATCCCGGCGGTCAGCACAGCCCGCCGGTTGCGCAAGCCGGCTAACAGCGCGGTGGCTCCCAGTGCGATGGCGGCCACCAGCACGATCACCGTGACCGGTCCGAGCCCGGGGTGTTGGAACCAGTCCGTCACCACCATCACGATGAGAACGAGCACCGTCATCGCTGCGGAGGCGGTGAAGACAATGAGGCGTCGCCGCCGGTCCCCGCCCAGCAGGGACTGCAACACCACGCCCACGATCATCCCGATCACGGCCAGGGTGACACCTCCGATGGTCGGGTTTCGCAGAAAATCGTTGAAGCCGATGGCGACGAATTCCTTCAGCAACACGGCAACGAGGAAGGCCGGGAGCGAGTAGAGGAAGAAGCTGATGAAGGTCACGCTGTTGTCGAGGCCGCTGTACTGGCGCAGGGCCGTGACGATGCCGATCATCACCCCGAGCACGATAGCCAGCACCAGCGCGAGGGTGACCAGCTGCACGGTTGATGCCAGCGCCTGCGGCAGAATGTCCACGACCTGCGCATTGGAGATCGTGGCGCCGAGATCGCAGGCGTTCGCCAGCGGAATGACGCAGCGGGCGACCCCGCCCAGCCAGAGCACCCACCGCAGGGGCGGGGGCACGTCGAGGTTGAGCAGCTGGGTTCGGGCGTTGATGAGCTGGACTTTGTTGGGAGAGTTACTGTCACGTAGGTCCTGCAGCGGGTCGGCGGAATAGGCGACCATCATGTACATCAGGAACGACGCTGCAATAAGAATGAGCACGGAGACGAGCAGCCGCCTCACGATGAAACTCACCATGGTTACTTACCTCACTGCCGGAGTCCGGAACGGGACGATGTGAGAGTCGGGTTCGGAGGAACCCGACTCTCACATCGTCCAGGTGGGGGATGCTGCGTGCGTGTTACTTGCTCACGGACCACTGCCAGAAGTTCCAGAACGGACCCGTCTGATTTCCCATGTATTCCACGCCGTTCACGCGCTTGGACACACCGAAGACACCGGGGAGCTGGAACAGCGGCAGGCCATAGGCATCCGAGAAGAGCTGCTTGTCGATGTTCATTTGCAGCGCCACGAGAGCGTCAGGATCGAGCGTCGTCTGCGTCTTGATGGCATCCGCGTTCGTTCCGGTGTACTTGTTGTAGTTTCCACCGCCCTGGCTCGAGAAGATCTGCGGCAGGCCGGCCGTTCCCACTCCCGGGCTGATCCAGCCGAACAGTGACGCGTCGTAGTCGCCACCGGGCAGGAGCTTGCTCCAATCCGGGGAGCCGGCATCCACGATCGTGAAGCCGGCCTTGGCAGCAGACTCCTGGATCGACTGGAACTCGTCCACCCGGTTGGGGTTCTTCGTGTTGTAGAGGATCCGAATCGACGGTGTCGCGCCGGCCAGCAGGGCCTTGGCACCCTCGATATCAACACTGCTGTAGGCACTCGATCCGTTGTTCTTCACGGACTCGGCGTACGGCTTGTTGGCCGGCACCCAGATCTGTGAGTTGAGCACCTCTGCCTTCGGGTTCACCGGGGTCACAATGGATTCCAGGATCTGCTGGCGGGGAATCGTCTTCAGGAAAGCCTCCCGAACGTTCTTGTCGGCGAAGACGGTCGAACCGAAATTCAGGTCCAGGTGGTCGTAGGACAGCTGGTCGCCGGAGAGCACGTCTGAGCCGGCACTCTTCAACGCGGTCAGAGTGTCAGCGGAGGCCTGCGGGTTGATGATGTCGACCTCCCCGTTCTGCAGAGCGGTCACCTGGGCGTTGGCGTCGGGGATGATTCTGAAGATCACCTTGTCCACCTTGGGCGTCATACCGCCCACGTAGTACTTGTTGCGCTCCATCGTGAGCGACTGGCCGGGTGTCCAGCCAGTGGCTACAAAAGCTCCGCTGGAGACCAGGATGTCGGGATCCGTCGGGAAGGCGGTCACGTCATAGCCGGTGTTGACCCAGGATGCGGCGGCCTGCAGGGTGGCATCGGGCGCCACCGGTGCCGCCGGATTTCCCTTGGGCAGTCCCTTGAGCAGCTTCGTCAGGTCGACTGCCGAGGCCAGACCGGCTTTCTTGGCCACGATGTGGGCCGGCTGGGCGATCGGGTTCACCAGCTCCCAGTCGACGTAGGGGGTGCCGTAGACCAGGGTGATCGAGGTGTTGTCGTCGCCGATGGTGGGGAAGGCCGTGGTGTCGAGGCCGGCGGTGCTCCCGGCGATGGTGAAATACTGCGTTCCGCCACTCACCTCACCGGATGTCGCGTCGAAGGTGGCGCTGTCGTAGTAGCCGGCGCTGATCGCCCACGCCAACACCATGTCGTCCGCGGTGATGGCCTCACCGTCGGACCACTTGGCATCCTTGTTGATCGTGTACTTCACGGTGAGGGGGTCGTCCGACGTCTTCTCGAATTTTCCGAATTTCTCGTCGTGCACGATCGTGAACTTGTTGTCGATGTAGGAGAAACCTGAGCCGTACGAGCCGTCGAGGTATCCGACCTGCCCGTTGGTGTCGAGGTTTCCCTGGGGGGTCTGTCCGTTGAAGGACGTGAAGTCGTTGACCACGGCAACGGTCACCGTGCCGCCGCTCGCCGCCGTCGAGGTACCTGTGCTGGCTGTCGTGGTGCATGCGGTCAGGGCGACGGCGGCGATGCCGACAACGGCCATCCCTCGAAGCGCCCTGCGGACCGATTTTCCTCTGACTGGCAATGTTCCTCCTTGCGAAGTGAACCCGACCTGGCGTTCGTAGCGCCCGTGCCGAGCGTGGATACGCTTGACATTAGAAAGGTAGCGCCACAAAAGCTAATGAATCCTCAGCTTTGTTACCGAGCCGTGACCAAACGACGAACGGCGCGGATGCTCGGCACAGGGTGTGCCGATCATCCGCGCCGTATCGATGCCGTGTTTTAGCGCCCGAACTCGAAATTCGCGCCGGGAATGGCGGCAAGCAGTTCCTGCGTGTACTCCTGCTGAGGGTTGTCGAAAACGTCGTCCGTGCTGGACGCCTCTACGATCCGGCCCTTCTGCATGACGCACACGTTGTCGGCCACGAGACGCACCACCGCGAGGTCGTGCGTGATGAACAGATACGTCAGGCCCAATTCGGTCTGCAGCTCGGTCAGCAAGTTGAGCACCTGGCCCTGCACGAGCACGTCGAGGGCTGAGACGGCCTCGTCGAGCACGAGCACATCGGGCTTGAGCGCCAGAGCACGCGCGATCGCGATGCGCTGGCGCTGCCCACCGGACAGTTCGCTGGGGTAACGGAACTGGGTGGCCGCCGGCAGGGACACCTGGTCGAGAAGCTCCAGCACGCGAGCCTGGCGCTCCTTCTTCGTACCGATCTTGTGCGCCAGCAACGGCTCAGCGATGGTATTTCCCACGTTGTACTGCGGGTCCAGCGACCCGTACGGGTCTTGGAACACCGGCTGCACGCGACGGCGGAACTTCAGCAGTTCCGGGCCCTTGAGGCCGGCCACGTCCGTGCCGTCGAAGGAGATGCTGCCGCTCGTGATGCTCTCAAGCTGCAGGATCAGCTTCGCCACCGTGGACTTGCCCGAGCCGGACTCACCCACGATTGCGGTTGTGGTTCCCTTTTTCACGCCGAACGACACATCGTTCACAGCCAGCAACTCGGTGTGCGAGAGGCCCTTCGTGCGAATGCGGTACAGCTTGGAGATTCCCTCGACCGAGATGAGGTCTTTGGCCGGCGCTGCCTGCTCCCGGAGCGCCGCGCGATTGATCAGACCGGTGTCGAGCGACCCCGGGGAGTAGATCTCCGACGAGTCAGCCTCGGGGTGCTTCTTCGACTGGATGCGACGCGACGCGAGGCTCGGCGCTGCGGCGACCAGGCGCTGGGTGTAGGGATGCTGCGGGTTGGCCAGGATCTCCTGCGACGGCCCGGACTCGACGACCTTGCCCTTGTACATCACCACGAGCTGCTCGGCCCGCTCCGCGGCCAGGCCGAGGTCGTGGGTGATGAACAAAACGGACGTGCCGTAATCACGCGTGAGCGTGCCGAGGTGATCGAGGATCTGCCGCTGCACGGTCACGTCGAGCGCCGAGGTGGGCTCATCGGCGATCAGGAGCTTCGGCCGCGCCGACAATCCGATCCCGATCAGCACGCGCTGGCGCATGCCGCCGGAGAACTGGTGCGGATACTGCTTGAGGCGGTCCTCGGCGTCGCTGAGTCCGGCTTCCTTCAGCACCTCGATCGTGCGCGCGCGCGCAGCCTTGCCGCGCAGGCCGCTGTTTGACTTGACGGCCTCTTCCACCTGATAGCCGATGTTCCACACCGGATTCAGGTTGCTCATCGGGTCTTGGGGCACGTAGCCGATCTGGCGGCCGCGCACGACCTGCATCTGCTTCGCTGACAGTTTGGTGAGGTCACGTCCTTCGAAGAGGATTTCCCCGGCCGTGACCTTGCCGGTGCCGGCCAGCAGGTTGATGATCGCCTGCGCGGTCGTGGTCTTGCCGGAACCGGACTCCCCCACGATGGCGAGCGTCTGCCCCGCGTACAGGCTGAGGCTCACGCCGCGAACCGCGGGAACGAGCCCGCGCTGCGTTTGGAACCCCACCTCGAGATCAGTGATCTGCAGGAGCGGTGTGTGTGAACCAGTGACGTTCTGGCCCACTGTTTCAGTTGCGGTCTGGGTCATCGGCGCGCCCTCGCTTGGGGATCGAGTGCGTCGCGAACGACGTCTCCGAGCATGAGAAAGGCCAGCACTGTGACAGACAGTGCAGCGGCCGGGTACATCAGCACCTGCGGTGCCGTGCGGATATTGGGCTGCGCCTGGGAGATGTCAGTACCCCAGGACATGACGTCCAACCCGCCAAGTCCGATCCCCAGGAAGGACAGCGTCGCCTCGGCGACGATGAACGTTCCGAGCGAGACGGTGGCGATCACGATCACGGGAGCGATCGCATTGGGAACCACGTGGCGGATCAGGATCTTGAACTTCGACACGCCCAAGGCCACCGATGCGATCACATAATCCGAATTTCGTGCAGACAGCACGGCGCCACGCATGATCCGCGCGATTTGCGGCCAGGCGAAGACCGACAACACCAGCGCGATCACGAGCGGTGAACGATCAGGGAGCACCGAGAGCAGCACGATAGCGCCGAGAACGGTCGGAATGGCGAAGAAGATGTCACCGATGCGCGATACGAAGGAATCAAGGATTCCGCCGTAGTAGCCCGCCAGCGCACCGATGATGATCCCGAACAGGGTGACGATCGCCGTGGCGAGCAGTCCCACGGTGACCGAGGCCTGGGTGCCGAAAATGACGCGGGCGTAGATGTCGCAGCCTTGGCGGGTGAAGCCGAACGGGTGCCCCGACTCCGGGCCTCCGTTGCTGTTGCCCAGAGCGCACGCAGTCGGCGACGCCGACGCGAACAGCGTCGGGAAGAGCGCAACGACCACTACCAGCAGGATGAGCGCGGAAGAGATCCAGAACGTAGGACGGCGCCGCATCGAATCCCAGGCATCCGACCACGTGCTTCGGGCCTTCTGGGTTTCATCCAGCCGGTCGACGGCCGCAATCGGAGTGTCTTCGAGGGCGGCGACGAAGTGCGGCTGGACCCCCTGCGTGCTACTTGGCATAACGAATCCTCGGGTCAAGTGCTGCGTACAGCAGGTCGACGAGCAGGTTGGCCACCACGAAGATGATGACCATCACCGCGACGAATGACACCACAGTCGGTCCCTCGCCGAGCCTGATCGCCTTGTAGACGGTGCCACCGACACCGTTGATGTTGAAGATTCCTTCGGTCACAATCGCGCCCACCAGCAGGGCGCCGATGTCGACCCCCAGGAACGTCACGACCGGCACCAGGGAGTTACGCAACACGTGCACGGTGACGACGCGCGGTCGTGACAGCCCCTTCGCTGTCGCGGTCCGCACGAAGTCGGCACTGAGGTTGTCCGACACGCTGGCCCGGGTGAGCCGAACGATGTAAGCGAACGATGTCGAGGCGAGCACGATCGCCGGCAGGATGAGTTCGCTCCAGGGCGCCTCACCGCTGACCGTGGTGCGCGCCCAGCCGAGCTGGATCGCGAAGACATATTGCATCACGAAGCCCACGACGAAGATCGGCACGCTGATCAGCAAGAGGCTGACGACCAATGCGCTCGCGTCGAACAGCTTGCCCTTGCGCAGTCCGGCGACCAGTCCGATGAATATGCCGAGGACGGCTTCCATCGCCAAGGCCAGGAGGGCCAGTCGGGCCGTGATCGGGAAAGCCGCCGCCATCACGTCGGAGACGGCACGGCCGGAGTATGTCGTTCCGAGGTCGCCTTGGAAGAAGCCGCCGATATAGAGGAAGTACTGCACGATGAACGGCTTGTCAAGGTTGTACTGCGCGCGAATCTGTTCGATCACCCCCGGTGCGGGCGGACGGTCTCCGTAGAGCGCTGCGATGGGATCACCCGGCAGGGAGAAGACCATGAAATAGATGAGGAAAGTAGCGCCGAAGAAAACCGGGAGCATCTGGAGCAGACGCTTTCCGGCATACCACAGCATCAGGTTCCCAGACTGGAACGAATATGCATGAACTTCACAATCACTTGAAGAGTCTAACGAATTGAATGCCCGGGAGCGTCGGCCCCCGGGCATTCATGTACTTAGGTGATTCTCAGGGCTTGATTAGCCCTTCGTGACCTCGGTGTACAGCGGCACGCCGTCCCAGCCGAAGTTCACGTTGTCGACGGTACTGGCGGACCAGACGCCGGTCACGTTGGAGTACCACAGCGGGATGGTCGGCAGGTCCTTGAGCAGAACCTCCTGAGCTTCCTGGTACTTCGCGGTGGCTGCCTCGACGGACGATGCTGCTGCACCCTCCTTGAGAAGGGCGTCAAACTCCGGGCTGCTGTAACCTTCGTAGTTCGAGCCGGCACCGGTCTGGTACAGCGGAGCGAGGAAGTTGTACAGCGAGGGGTAGTCGCCCTGCCATCCGGCGCGGGTGGCACCGCTCAGCGTTCCGGCGGTGCGGTCATCCAGTGCGGCGGCGAACGTGGGGTACGGCTTGCCGACTGCGTCGATGCCGAGGGTGTTCTTGACGCTGTTGACCACAGCGTCGACCCAGGCCTGGTGGCCGCCGTCAGCGTTGTAGGCGATATCGAACACGCCCGTATACGGGGAGATCGCGTCAGCCTCGGCCCACAGGCTCTTGGCCTTGTCCGCGTTGAACTCGAGCACGTCTGCGCCCTTGAGCTTGTCCGAGTAGCCGTCGATGACCGGGGAGGTGAAGTCGGTCGCCGGGGTGCGAGTACCGTCGAAGATCACGTCGGTGATTTCCTTGCGGTCGATCGACATCGAGATCGCGGCACGGCGCAGCTTGCCTTCGTCGCCGCTCCAGTGCTCGAGGTAGTAGGGCATGTTGAACGCCTGGAACACCGCGGACGGCTGGTTCACGTAGGAGTCCGGGAAGTCGCTCTGGTAGGTCTGCAGGGCAGAGTCCGGAACGGCGTCGAGAACGTCGAGGTTGCCACCCTGCACATCGGCGTATGCCGCATCCTGCGAGGCGTAGAAGACGATGTCGAGTCCGCCGTTGACGGGCTTGCGCACGCCCTCGTAGGCCGGGTTCGTCACGAGGTTGATCGCCACGTTGTGCTCCCAAGCCCCCTCGGCCTTGAGCATGTACGGGCCGTTGCCGATCGGGTTCTCACCGAAGGCGTCCATGTCGGCGTATGCAGCCTCGGGCAGCGGCGAGAACGCCGAGTACCCCAGGCGCAACGGCCAGTCAGCCTCGGGCGAGGCGAGCTGGACCGTGAAGGTCTTGTCGTCGACGACCGTGAGGCCGGTCAATGCGGAGTCGGCGTCATAGCTGAAGCCGGCGATGTCGTCGAAGAAGTATGAGGAGCTCTGGGCGTTGCTCATCAGTGCGCCGTAGTTCCACGCGTCGACGAACGACTTGGCCGTCACCGGCTCGTCGTTGGTGAATGTCCAGCCGTCCTTCAGCGTGACGGTCCAGTTGGTGGCGTCTGTCGACTCAATCGACTCGGCCACCTCCTTCTGGATCTCGCCCTTTGCCGAGTAGGACACGAGTCCCGCAAAGATCGAGGTGACGATCTTGCCGCCACCGGTCTCGGTGGTGTTCGTCGGGATCAGGGGGTTCTGCGGTTCGGAACCGTTCGTGCTGACGATTGCCGACGCGTCGCCGCTTGCGGCGGGCTCAGCCGCGCCGCCGGCGCAGCCGGAGAGCGTCAATGCTCCCACAGCGGCCAGGGCGATTGCGACAACGCCAAGTCTCTTGATTCTCAATTTTCCTCCAGTGAAAAGGGAGCGCACGGCACAGTTCATGACTGCCCCGTCGATCATGTTAGTTTCGACACTAATTGGGGCGTTGACGAAATCCGGCATCGATGGGTGAACCGTTACATACGCGAAACATTCAACGACGGTAATCTGCTCGAATTGCGCAGAATCAAAGGATTATTGCGAGAAAACCGTGATTTCGCGCAAACTCCGCCACTCTCGGCCCGGATACTGACGCATGCTGTGACCCGCGCTGGCAGGATGGGGACATGAGCGAAATGTCCGTTGTCACGAGCAAGGCACGCTTGTCCTGGGAGATCGGTATCGTGCTCGGGCTCTCCCTCGGGGCATCTGCGATCTATTCGGTCGTGTCCATCATCGCCAGGCTCACCGACACCACCGCACTGGGCCAACAGTCGGCGACCCTGAACGGCTCGCAGTCTCCGCGGGAGTGGCTCGACTTCACCTACCAGTTCCTCGGCATCGGTTTCGGGCTCGTAGCCGTGGCCCTGGTGCTGTACCTGCTGTGGTCGCCGGGCATCAACCCGTTCCGTCTCATCGGGTTCGACCTCACCCAGCCCGGCCGAGACCTGCGGCGCGGCTTGGGATTGCTGCTCGTGATCGGTATTCCGGGCCTCGCGCTCTACCTGGCCGGCCGGGCATTCGGCTTCACCGTCGCCGTTGTGCCCGCCCCGATCGACACTTTCTGGTGGACGATCCCGATCCTCGTCTTCTCGGCGCTGCGCAGCGCCCTCGTCGAAGAGATCATCGTCGTGGGGTATCTTTTCACTCGGTTGCGCCAACTGGGCTGGTCGACGTGGACGATCATCCTCTCCTCGGCGGTGCTGCGCGGCAGCTACCACCTCTATCAGGGCATCGGCCCGTTCTTCGGCAACGTGGCGATGGGAATCATCTTCGGCTGGTGCTATAACCGCTGGGGCCGCACGATGCCGCTCGTGGTCACGCACTGGCTGCTCGACATCCTCTCCTTCGTCGGCTACCCCCTCGCCCTGGCCTGGTGGCCGACATTGCTCGCCCCCGCCTCCTGACTCCGAGCCGAGCTCTCATCTGTGCCGCCCCGGCGGGGTATCGTGGGGGCAAAATCGGGAGGAGAGCCGACTGTGACGACTTCCCAGCCCCTGCCGCCGGATCCGATGAACGTGACTGCGCTGCCCTACGAGGCCGTGATCTTCGACCTCGACGGTGTCGTCACCGACACTGCTGCCGTACACGCTCGAGCCTGGAAGGCGCTCTTCGACGAAGTTCTGCCGTCGCTCCCCGACGAAGCGGGGCGTCCCTTCGATCCAGTGCGTGACTACCGGCGCTACGTCGACGGGCGACCAAGGGAGGACGGTATTCGCGCCTTCCTGGCTTCCCGGGGCATACGACTTCTCGAAGACGGTCCGGCGGGGCCGGGCTCGCCCCCGACTGTCGCCGAACTCGCCGCCCGCAAGCAGGCTATCTTCGAGGGCGTGCTGGCCACCGAAGGAGTGAGCGCATTCGCCGACGCCCTCGCCCTGGCGCATCAGCTCCGGGCGAATCACATTGCGACGGCCATCGTGACGTCCAGCCGCAACGGCGCCCAAGTCCTCGCCGCCGCGGGCGCAAGCGGGGCGTTCGACGAGCGCCTCGATGGCACCGACGCCCTTCGGCTCGGCCTGCCCGGCAAGCCCGACCCGGCGATGTTCCTCGAAGCTGCCCGGCGGCTCGGTGTGGCTCCAGCCCGAGCCGCCGTGTTGGAAGATGCCGCGGCAGGGATCGAGGCGGCTCGGCGCGGCGGCTTCGGACTCGTCGTAGGAGTGGCCCGCTCGGGTCGGGCCGGACACCTGCGGGCAGCCGGTGCCGACATCGTGCTGGCCGACCTCGGCAAACTCGATCTTGCCGGGACTCGAGAAGGTCGGGATCCCTGGCTGCTGCGTTATGACGGATTCGACCCGGCTGCCGAGGGCGTTCGGGAAGCCCTCTGCACCCTCGGCAACGGCTTCTGGGGCACTCGCGGGGCGGCCCCGGAACGAGACGCCGACGGGGTGCACTATCCGGGCACGTATTTGGCCGGTGTCTACAACCGGGTGAGCACCACCCTCGGCGCGGTCACGCGTGAGGACGAACACATGGTGAATGCCCCGAACTGGCTGCCGCTGCAGTTTCGGGTTGCCGACGGCGAGTGGTTGCATCCCGGCAGCGCCGAGTTGCTGGACTACCGCCAGGAGCTCGACCTGAAACGGGCCACGCTCACCCGATGGATGCGATTTCGTGACCGGGACGGTCGCACCACCCTCGTCACCTCACGCCGTTTCGTGTCGCAGGCGGCACCGCACCTGGCCGTCCTCGACACCACGTTCGAGGCAGTGGACTGGTCGGGTGTTCTCGGCATCCGTTCGGCTCTCGACGGGCGCGTAGCCAATGCCAACGTCGCTGCCGATCGACTCCTGGCCGGACACCACATCGTCCCGCGCGCAGCGACAGGCATCGGGGATGAGACCATGCTGCTGGAAGTGGAAACCAGCCAGTCCGGCATCCACATTTCCCTCGCGGCCCGCACCCGGGTGTTCGAGGCCGGACGACAGCGTCGACCGCCGCGCGAGACCGTGGCCGAACCCGGCTGGGTGGCTCAGGACTTCAAACTCGACCTGCGGCGCGGACACCCGGCACGCGTGGAGAAAATCGTCGTCGTCAGCACCTCGCGGGACCGCGCCATCGCCTCTCCCACGGCCGCGGTACTCACCTGGATCCAGCGTCTTCCTGATCCTGCGGAGCTGCTCGCGGCCCACGAGCGGGAATGGCATGTGCTCTGGGAGGAATTCGCGGTCCACCTGGGCGCCGGCCACCGACCCTCCCTCGCATTGAACCTGAATACGTTCCATGTGCTTCAAACCGTGGCTGCCGTGGATGCCGACCTCGACGCCGGCCTTCCCGCCCGCGGCCTGCACGGCGAGGGGTACCGCGGTCACGTGTTCTGGGACGAGATGTTCGTGTACCCGATCCTCACCCTGCGCCGACCCGACCTGAGCCGGGCGATGCTCGGCTACCGGTACCGTCGCCTCGGCGAGGCGAGGGCCGCCGCCCACCAGATCGGACAAACCGGGGCCATGTTCCCCTGGCAGAGCGGCATCGACGGACACGAGGTCACGCCGAGCGCGCTCTTCAACACCCGCAACGGCCAGTGGATGCCGGATCATTCCCACCGACAGCGGCATGTCGGCCTGGCGATCGCCTACAGCGTCTGGCAGTACTACCAGTCCACCGGCGACATCGACTTCTTGATCCATCAGGGCGCCGAACTGCTGCTCGAGGTGGCCCGGTTCTTCTCCGGCCTCGCAATCCACGACGAGGTGGCCGACCGCTATGACGTGCCGGGAGTGATGGGGCCGGACGAGTTCCATGACGGACCGCCCGGGAGTCCCGGTGCAGGTCTGCTGAACAATACGTACACGAATGTGATGGTCGCCTGGACGCTGGGCCGTGCGGTGGAAACTGTCGCCCTGCTGAGAAGACGCCACTGCGGCCCGCTGTGGAATCGGTTGCGGCTGCGCCCCGGAGAGGTCGAGCTCTGGAACCGCATCCGCCATCGACTTCGGGTGGTCTTTCACAGTGACGGCGTGCTGAGCCAGTTCGAGGGTTATGAGGCCTTGCCGGAATTCGACTGGGACGTTTATCGGGCGCGGTACGGTTCCCTCCGCCGCCTCGATCTGATCCTGCAGGCTGAAGGTGACAGCACCAACAATTACCGGCTCGCCAAACAACCCGATGTGCTGATGCTGCTTTACCTGTTCTCGGCCGAGGAACTTCGCGGGCTGCTGCACGACCTGGGCTACGCGTTTCCACCCGACGCGGTTGTGCGCACGGTCGATTTTTATCGGACCAGGTCCACGCACGGTTCCACCCTGAGCAGCGTCGTGCATTCCTGGGTGGAAGCCCGACGCGATCGGGCCCAGTCTTGGAACTTCCTGCGGCAGGCCCTCGAGTGTGATCTCGATGACATGTCGGAGGGCAGCACCCACGAGGGTATCCACCTCGGCGCGATGGCCGGTTCGATCGACATGATCGTGCGGTGCTACACCGGCCTGGAAATCCGCAACGACATGCTGTGGCTGCACCCGGTACTGCCCGATGAAGTGGGTTCCGTCAACTTCTTGGTCTACTACCGCGAACAGCCCATACGCCTGCATCTCACCCGCGGGACCCTGCGGCTGCAACTGCTTGCCGGCGAGGCGCCGCCCATTCGGGTGAGGGTCGACGGCCAGGAGGCCGTGCTCTCACCCGGACAGGCCGGCAGCTTCACCCTGGAGTAGCGGCTACTCCTCGAAGGCTTCCGGCGGCGGGCACGCACACATCAGATTACGGTCGCCGTACGCATTGTCGATGCGGCGAACCGGCGGCCAGTACTTGTGGGTGATGAGTGTGCGCAGCGGGTACACGGCAGTCTCCCGGTCATAGGCGTGAGCCCACTCCCCTTCGATGACCGACTGAGCCGTGTGCGGGGCGTTGTGCAGCGGGTTGTCGTCGGCCGGCCAGACGCCGGCGGCAACGGCATCCGCTTCAGCCCGGATCGCCATCATGGCGTCGATGAAGCGATCGATCTCAACGAGATCTTCGCTCTCGGTGGGTTCGACCATCAGGGTTCCACCCACGGGGAAGCTCATCGTGGGCGAGTGGAAGCCGTAGTCGATCAGACGCTTGGCCACATCGTCCACGGTCACACCGGTGGCGGCGGTCAGCGGGCGCAGGTCGAGGATGCATTCGTGCGCAACGAGCCCGTTTTCGGCCGCGTACAGCAGCGGAAACGCCCCGGAGAGGCGCTTGGCCACGTAGTTGGCTGCCAGCACGGCCGCGCCGGTGGCCTGCTTGAGGCCGTCGGCTCCCATCATGCGCACGTACGCCCATGAGATGGGCAGGATGCTCGGGCTCCCATAGGGGGCGGCCGAAACAGGCCCGCCCTCGTGCCGCACGGTGCTCGGGGTACCGTCGGCTCCGAGCAGGTAGTGTTCGTCGCTCTGGGCCAGCGGATGCCCGGGCAGGAACGGTGCGAGGTGCGCCTTGGCCGCGACCGGGCCGACACCGGGACCGCCGCCGCCGTGCGGGATGCAGAAGGTCTTGTGCAGGTTCAGGTGCGACACGTCGCCGCCGAAATCGCCGTAGCGGGCGAATCCGAGCAGGGCGTTGAGGTTGGCACCGTCCACGTACACCTGTCCACCGGCAGCATGCACGGCACGGCAGATCGCGGACACCTCGTGCTCGTACACACCGTGGGTGGAGGGGTAGGTGATCATCAGCGCGGACAGCTCGTCGGCGTGCTCGGCGATCTTGGCGGTGAGGTCGTCGAGATCGACGTTGCCGAGATCGTCGCAGGCCACGACGACGACCCGCATGCCGGCGAGGGCAGCGGATGCCGCGTTCGTCCCGTGCGCGCTCGACGGGATCAGGCAGACCGTACGCCCTTCCTGCCCGCGTGAGCGGTGGTACCCGGTGATGGCGAGCAATCCGGCCAGCTCGCCCTGGCTGCCGGCGTTGGGCTGCAGAGACACCGAATCGTACCCGGTGACGTCGCACATCCACGTTTCGAGCTGGCGAACCAGCTGCAGGTAACCTTCCACGTCGGCGCGCGGCGCGAAGGGGTGCAGGCCGCCGAATTCGGGCCAGCTCACCGCTTCCATCTCGCTGGCGGCGTTGAGCTTCATGGTGCAGGACCCGAGCGGAATCATGCCCCGGTCCAGCGCGTAGTCGGCATCCGCCAGCCGCTTGAGGTAGCGCATCATGCTGGTCTCGGAGCGGTGGGTGTTGAAGACGGGGTGCTCGAGGAACGAGCTTTCGCGGCGCAGCTGGTCGGGAAGGCCCGGCTGCACGACATCGAGGTCCACGTGGCCGAACGCGTCGAGGCCGCCGAAAGCATCGACCACGGCACGCAGATCCGCCGGCGTGGTGGTCTCGTCCACCGAGATCGCAACGGTGGTCGCATCGACCAGGAGCAGGTTGTAGCCCTTCTCCGCGGCCCGGGCCACGACGGCAGCGCCGCCGGTGGGCACGGAAACTCGCACCGTGTCGAAGAAAGCACTGTAGATGACGTCGGCGCCGATCGTGCGGAGCGCTCCCACGAGCGCGCCGGCGCGTTCGTGCACCTGCGCGGCGATCGCGGTCAGCCCGGCGGGACCGTGGTAGACGGCATACATGCCGGCCATCACGGCGAGCAGCACCTGGGCGGTGCAGATGTTCGACGTGGCCTTGTCGCGGCGGATGTGTTGCTCGCGCACCTGCAGGGCCAGCCGGTAGGCGGGGTGGCCGGCTGCGTCCACACTGACGCCGACGAGGCGTCCGGGGAGCTGGCGTTCAAGCCCCTTGCGCACGGCCATATAGCCGGCGTGCGGGCCGCCGAAGCCCATCGGAACGCCGAAGCGCTGGCTGGTTCCCACGGCGACATCGGCGCCGAGCTCGCCGGGTGATTTCAGCAGCGTGAGGGCCAGCAGGTCCGCCGCCACCACGGCGAGCGCCTTCTGTTCATGTGCGACCGCGATCACACCGGCCGGGTTCCAGACTCGACCCGATGCAGCGGGGTACTGAACGAAGATGCCGAAGTACTCCCCCAGTTCCTCAGCTGAGGTGTCTTCGGTCAGGGGCAGCACAGCCAGTTCAATTCCGAGCGCGTGCGCGCGGTTGTGCAGCAAGGCATGGGTCTGCGGTAGGGCGTCCGCATCCACGATGAAGCGCTGGCTGGCCGACTTGGAAGCACGCCGGGCGAGCAGCATGCCTTCCACGACGGCTGTTGATTCGTCGAGCATCGACGCATTCGCCGTGGTGAGCCCGGTCAAGTCGGCGACCATGGTCTGGAAGTTGATCAGCGCCTCGAGCCGACCCTGGGAGATCTCCGGCTGGTAGGGCGTGTAGGCCGTGTACCAGCTCGGGTTCTCGAACACGTTGCGCTTGATCACAGCGGGGGTGAAGGTGTCGTAATACCCCAGGCCGATCATGGAGCGCTTGACGGTGTTGCGGCCGGCGATCGCGCGCAGTTCCGCGATGGCTTCCGGCTCCGTCGCGGCGGGCGGGAGCGCGTTGTCGCCGTCGGTGCGGAAGAGTTCGGAGTGGATCGAGCCCGGCATGGCAGCCGCCACGAGGGAGTCGAGGGAATCGTAGCCGAGGGTGGCCAGCATCTGCGTCTGGGCCTTGGCATCGGTGCCGATATGGCGAGCACTGAAGGCGGTCGAGCCCGGGTCCTGTTTCGTGGTGTTGAGGTTCACGTGTGTCATCTCCAGGGATTATTCGCCGATGAGGGCGGAGTACTCGGTGAAGCTGAGGAGTTCGGGCAGCTCGGTGAAGGTGACCTTGATCAGCCAGCCCTCTCCGAACGGGTCGCTGTTGACCAGTTCGGGGCTGTCGACGACGGCAGAGTTGACGGCCGTGACGGTTCCATCGATCGGGGCGAACAACTCGCCCACGGACTTGGTGGATTCGATTTCACCGACGACGGTTCCGCCGGCGACGGTGCTGCCCACCTCAGGCAGCTCGACGAAGACCACGTCACCGAGCTTCTCGGCGGCGTAGGCGCTGATGCCGACGGTCGCCGTGTCGCCCTCGATGAGGACCCACTCGTGTTCGACGGTGTACTGGAGTTCAGATTTGTCAGTCATGGGAGAACCTTTCGACAAGATAAGCGGCTATTTGGTGCGGGAATAAAAGGGAAGGGCGGCCACGGTGGCCGGAATGCGCGTGCCGCGCACGTCCATGTACACCTCAGTGCCGAGCCGGGCGAGGGCCGGAGTGACGTAGGCCATGGCGATGGGATAGCCCAGCGTGGGCGATAGAGCGCCGCTCGTGATCTCTCCGGCGACCTCGGTGTCGTTTTCGCTGCCGAAGATGCCATAGCCGGCCCGACCGGCGCGCTTGCCCTGGGCGATGAGGCCCACCAGGACCGGCGCCGTGGCACTCGGGCCCTCTTCGCTGGCGGCTCGACCGATGAAATCGGTGTCCTTGGCCAGGTTCACCACGCGGCCCAGACCGGCCTGGGCCGGATAGGTGTTCAGGGTGAGTTCGTGGCCGTACAGCGGCATTCCGGCTTCGAGGCGCAGGGTGTCCCGACTGGCCAGTCCTGCCGGTACGAGTCCGTGGCCTTCCCCCGCAGCCATGATGGCCTGCCAGAGCGGCAGTGCATGGGCCACGGGGACATAGAGCTCGAAGCCGTCTTCACCGGTATAGCCGGTGCGGGCGATGAAGAGCGGGGTTCCTTCGAACGCGCCGGTCATCGCCCGGTAGTAGCGCAGGGCGATCATGTCGCCACCGGCCGCGAAACCGGCCGTCGCATTGAGGATGACGCGTGCGTTCGGACCCTGCACTGCGATCAGGGCGACGTCGTCGCTTTCGTCCACCACGGTGACATCGAAGCGGGTCGCGCGCGACTGCATCGCCTGGAACGCCGGGAATCTGTTGCCCGCGTTGGCGACCACCAGGTACTCGGTGTCGCCGAGTCGATACACCACGACGTCGTCGATGATGCCGCCGGCTTCGTTGAGCAGCAGGCTGTACTTCGCCTGCATCAGTGCGATGGCCGACAGCCGACCAGCGAAGGCGTAGTCGAGGTAGGAGCCGGCATCCGCGCCGAAGACCCGGATTTCAGCCATATGGGAGAGGTCGAAAATGCCGGCTTCGTTGCGCACGGCATGGTGTTCGGCGAGATCGCTGGAATACCGAACGGGCATCTGCCAGCCGGCGAAATCCGTGAAGCCGGCCCCCAGGTCGAGGTGGGCCTGATGCAAGGGTGAGAAACGCGCTTCCGCGTGGGATTCGACCGAGGTCATGAGTTCTCCGGGACAATCCGGCCGAGGCCGAACGAGACGACCGAGGCTCGGTTGAGCCTCGTGGGAACTCCCCCTCTGTCGTGGCGGCCTGAGAGCTTCACCACGCCCGACCGGACGTGACTTTCACCTTGGGCGGAATTGACGGCGCTGGTCTCGACGATCTCGACGGGCTCGATCACCGGTCCCTGAAATTCGCTTCGCTCAATTCACTTTTCAGAGTGGCCAGTTCGATGCGGTACGAGTACCTGAGAGATTGTCGGGGAGGATTGCTCCTTCGGTGTTCGCTCGCCTTTCGACGTCGAACTCTCCCGCATCGACCTTGATGGCCCAGTATTCAATTCTGGCTGTTGTGGGCAATTCTAGACCCCAGGCCCTCGCCGTCGCGACCGTGAGTCGGTCGCGGATCACGCGGTCGGAGCGGCCGGATACCCCGCCTGCAATGCGGGCACAAGTGACGAGTCCGGAATATGCTGTCGTCGACAACACCGACCGGCCCGTCTGAAGGTGCGAGAACACATGCTGATGGCTTTTGCTGTGCGTGGGCCATCCCCCCTGCCACTGGGCGGTGTCACCCGTGGCGGACCACCGACATCGAGGGGGTTTCCTCGTGCATGAGATTCCGCCACGGCGGCTGCGTGCAAGCCTTCAGTTCGCCCGCAGCATGCTCGTCGTTCTTCTCCTGGCCCTGATCGTGGTCGGTGAGCTCACCCGCGGCGTCACGGGCATTGTCCTCATCGGTCTCGGTGCGGTGACCCTGCTCGGTGCGGTGGTCTTCCCGGTGCTCCGTGAAGTCGAGTTCGGATTTCCGATCGGCGTCACAGTCACGGCCGCCCTCCACGATCGCGAACGGGAGCTGACGACGGAGTTCCTGAGCCAAAGGGGCGATCTGGGTTTGTACTCCCAGCTGATGTGCGACGACCCGGCCTTCGCCACCCGATTGCTCGAGTCGGCCTGGGCACGCACGACAGCGGTCTGGCGCGGCCCGGTGACCCCGGGCCTGCGAACGTATGTGCTCGGTGAGTTCATTCAGCTGCTCACCACGCATTCCCGATGGAAGCGCTTCGCTTCACCCGCCGCCGGCACCTCATCCCCCGTGGCTCAGACGGCACTGTCTGCCCTCCCGGTCGCCGTCCGGATCGTTGTGGTGCTCGGGGAGTTCGCGGATCTGCCCCTGGCGCAGATCGCCAGCCTCACGGCGCGTCCACTGGCAGAGGTGGTCAGCGATCTCCGCAGGGCCTATGCCCTGCTGGCAGAACCGGGGAAGGAGGGTTGAGCATGCAGCCCCGGCTGAGACACCGCCTGCTGGCAGATGCGGTCGTCGCCTCCCATGATCATCCGGCGAATGTCGAACGGGGCGTAGCGCTCGGGATGCACCAACTTCGCCGCCGTGTGGCCCGCGCGTACACGATCTCGTTCCTGGTCTGGGCTCTGCTCGTGCTGGTGCTGATGGTCGGCCACGCTCCATCCCATTCCACCCTGCCCTCGTCTGGCGCACCGACAATTCCCGCGACGATTTCCACCGTCCCCGCTGGGCACTCTTTCTCAGCCGCTGGCCGAGGGAACGAAGCAGGACCGCCCAGCACAGGGGATGACGATGGCCAATGACGCGGATGCCGGCGACGTCGCCATCGACGTCGCCGATGTCACCAAGAGGTTCGGCACCCACCGCGCCCTGAACGGGGTGACCTTCCAGGTGCCCCGAGGAAGCGTATTCGGGGTGATCGGACCGAACGGCGCCGGCAAGACAACGATCATGCGGGCGTTGCTGGACATCATCCGTCCGAGCTCGGGACGCGCCACAATTCTCGGCACCGATTCCCGGCACGCAGGCCCCGAACTGCGCCGCCGCATCGGGTACCTCCCCGGTGACCTGACCTTGGAAGGCCGGGTCACCGGCCGTCGGTTGCTCAAATACTATGCCGATATCTCCGGGCCCGTCCCCGAAGGGCGTATCGGCCGGCTGGCTGAGCGGCTGGACGTGGACCTGGATCGCCCGGTACGCACGCTGTCGAAGGGGAACCGGCAAAAGCTCGGCGTCATCCAGGCTTTCATGCACAACCCGGAATTGCTCGTCCTCGACGAGCCGACGAGCGGCCTGGACCCCCTGGTCCAACAGGAATTCCTGAGAATGGTGAAGGAAGCCAGCGCCGCCGGGCAAACCATATTCCTCTCCTCACATATGATCAGCCAGATCGAACAGGCAGCCGACGAGGTGGCGATCCTCCGGGACGGCAGAATCCTGACGATCGCCGGAGTGGAGGAACTGCGCACCTCCGCCATCCGACACCTGCGAATCAAGGTGGATGACCTCTCGCCGACAGAGTTGCACGCTCGGTTGGCGCTCCTGGGCGGAATAAGAGACCTGACGTGCGTCCTCACCCCACAAGGACAGGCCGAAGCGACCGCTGTGCTGCAGGGGGGCCACGGTGGGATCCAGTCATTGGTGCAGGCGCTGTCCGTGGTGGAGTTGGCCGACCTGGTGGTCGAAGAACCGGACTTGGAAGAGTCGGTTCTCGCTCTGTACACCGCTCCGGATTCATCCGGCCCGACAACGGTGTCCGAATGACCACGCCGACAGCACGCCGCCCGCCGGCGGCCGGCACTCCGGCGCTGCGACGCGCCCGCCTTCCGCTGTTCGAAAAGGTCTTCACCGACAGCTGGCGGTCGCTGATCGGGTGGGGCCTGGGGCTGGTGGCGGTGACCTCGTTATACCTCCCGATCTACCCGAGCATGGGCGGAAATGAACAGTTGCAGGACCTCGTCGACCGCCTGCCGAAAGAACTCACCCGGTCCATGAACTATGACCAGATCGGAACCGGGCCTGGCTACACCCAGGCCACTGTTTTCGGACTCATCGGGTTCCTCCTGCTGGCGATCGCCGCCATCAGCTGGGGCGCGTCCGCCCTCGGCGGCGATGAGGAGTCGGGACGGCTGGAACTCACCCTCGCCCACGGCGTCACTCGCGTTCAGGTGGCCCTGTCTCGATTCGCCGCCCTGGCGGTGAAGATTCTCGCCCTGTCAGCCCTGACCTGCGCGCTGGTACTGTTCTGGAACCGCCCGGCCGCCCTGAGCCTCGACCTCGTAAACCTGGTCGGCACCGGACTGCTGTTCGGTGGCCTTATCCTGCTGTGCGGATCCGTTGCCCTCTTCGTCGGCGCGCTGACCGGTCGACGGGTCTGGGGAATCGGCGGCGGAACGTTCGTGGCCGTCACCGGGTATGCCTTCAACGCGATCGGAAACCAGAGCCCATCCTGTGAATGGCTGCACGCCCTCTCGCCGTATCACTGGGCATTCGGGAGCAATCCGCTCACGACGGGAGCCGACCCGATGACCGTGCTGTTGTTCTACGGCCTCTCACTGCTGCTCGGGGCCGCGACGGCCGTGGTCCTGCGCCAACGGGACATCGGCGCGTGACCCAACACCGCGCCGGGGCGCGTAGCCTTGAACGATGACCGCGATGCGCGCGGGCTTCTGAAAGGCTCTTCGTGGACACCACCCAGCTCCAGCATTTCGCCGCCGTCGCGGAGGAGCTCAACTTCACGCGCGCGGCCAAGAATCTCAACGTGTCCCGGATGACGGTGAGCCTCTCGGTCAAGAACCTTGAGGCGGAGCTGGGCCATGCGCTCTTCGATCGCAGCACGGACGTGACGCGGCTCACCAAGGCCGGCGCTGCCCTGTTGTCCGACATCCACTACGAGGCGGAGAAGAACGCTCCCCCGCCTCGCCCGGCCGGCGGCAAGGCCAAGGCCTCCAAGGGCAAGGGCCGCACCCCACCGGTGAAGGGCGCCCCGCGAGTGGGCAAGAAGCGCCAGTCCCGCTGACTCCGCACCCGCTGGTTCAGCGTTCGTGGAGCTGTCCGGCTTCCACGCGCCACTGGCGATCCGTGTGCACGTTCTCGAGCATCCGGCGGTCGTGCGTGACCAGCAGTAGCGTTCCCTCGTAGGATTCCAGGGCCTGTTCGAGCTGCTCGATCGCGGCGAGATCGAGATGGTTGGTCGGCTCATCCAGTACGAGCAGGTTCACGCCATGGGCCTGCAACAGCGCCAATCCGGCCCGGGTCCGTTCGCCGGGTGACAGCTCGTCGACCGAGCGGTTGACGTGATCGGCTTTGAGCCCGAACTTGGCCAGCAATGTGCGCACTTCGGCCGCCGAAAGCTCAGGAACCAACTCCTCAAAGCTCAGTGCGAGGGGTCCGCCACCGGCCAGCAGAGTGCGGGCCTGGTCAATCTCCCCGATTCGCACGCTCGCCCCGAGGCTCGCCGTTCCTTCGCTCGGCGCGGTGCGTCCCAACAGGGCTCGCAGCAGGGTGGTCTTACCGGCTCCGTTCGGGCCGGTGATCCCGATGCGCTCGCCGGCGTTCACCTGCACCGACACCGGTCCGAGCACGAAATCCCCCTGACGCAAGACCACATTGTTCAGGGTGGAGACCACGGCGCTGGACCTCGGCGCCGCACCGATGGTGAATTCAAGCTGCCACTCCTTGCGTGGCTCCTCCACCTCTTCCATCCGGGCGATCCGGCTCTCCATCTGGCGCACCTTCTGGCCCTGCTTCTCACTGGATTCAGTGGATGCCTTGCGACGGATCTTGTCGTTGTCGGGAGCCTTCTTCATGGCGTTGCGCACACCCTGGCTCGACCATTCCCGCTGCGTCCTGGCCCGGCCCACCAGGTCGGCTTTCTTGGCGGCAAATTCGTCGAAATCCTCACGCTTGTGCCGCCGGGCGGTTTCCCGCTCTTCCAGGTATGACTCATAACCGCCGCCGAACACCCGATTCGCGCCCTGCGCGAGGTCGAGCTCCAACACCCGCGTGACACAGCGGGCGAGGAATTCCCGGTCGTGGCTGACGAGCACGACGCCGCCGCGCAGGCCTCGAACGAAGGCTTCCAGGCGTTCGAGGCCGTCCAGGTCCAAGTCGTTGGTCGGTTCGTCGAGCAGCACCACATCGAATCGGGACAAGAGCAGTGCGGCCAGCCCCACGCGGGCGGCCTGGCCGCCGGACAGCGACGTCATCAAGGCTTCACCGACGACATCGGCACCCAGCGTGAGCCCGAGGTCGTTCAGCACGATCGGCAGCCGTTCGTCCAGATCGGCGGCGCCGCTGGCCAGCCACCGGTCGAGGGCGCTCGAATACACCTCGGACCGGTCCTGGCCGTCTTCCCGCGGTTCGCTGTCGCCCAGTGCCGATGCCGCCGCATCCATCTGCCGAGTGGCCTCCGCACAACCGGTGCGCCGGGCGATGAAGGCGGAAACGCTCTCCCCGGCGAGTCGTTCGTGCTCCTGCGGCAGCCAGCCGATGAAGGCATCCGCCGGCGCCAGGCTCACGGTGCCGGCCTGCGGCCTCAGAATTCCCGCAAGCACGCGCAGCAGGGTCGATTTGCCGGCGCCGTTGACGCCGACGACGCCCAGGACATCACCGGGCGCCACCGTGAGATCGAGTGAATCAAAGAGGGTACGGTGCGCGTAGCCGCCAGCCAGGCCCTTGGCCACGAGTGTTCCGGTCATTCATCAATGATCTCATTCCCGAGCCACTCATCACCCAGGGTCTCCCCCGCGGCCGTCGTGTGCTCGATTATCCCGCGAAGGAGCGCCTCCATTGATGCTGACCTCAGCAGGGCGATCTGGTCGAGCGGCCCCACCGGCGCGACGGCCGCGAGCTGCCAAGCCGCCCCGACCGGGTCGTGGGTCAGCTCGACGTCGGGCGACCACTGCTGGTCGACGAACTCACTCGCGCGAGCGAGGGCCCGTCGCACCGTGCGCTCGGCCTCTTCCCGCAATTCGAGCAATGAATCGTCCCACTCGAGATCGGCGACCTCGCGCACGACGGCATTCGGGTACGGATCCTCCGCCGTCCATTCCACGACCTCGATGCGACGATCCCCCTGGGCGACGAGACCGACGACGTTCTCGTCCGCGCCGACCTGCGTGATGCGGGCCACGGTGCCATAGGTGAAGCGTTGTTCCCCACCGCCGACCTCCTGTCCTCGCTCGATCAGCACAACCCCGAATTCCGCCGGTTCATTCTGTAGCACTCGGGAGAGCATCACCAGGTAACGCTCCTCGAACACCCGCAGCTGCAGCGGCATATAAGGGAAAAGCACGGATCCAAGCGGGAACATCGGCAAGCTCGTCATGCGTACAGCGAACCACACCTGCCGCCGTTGACCAAGGTCATCCGTGTCACGGGAAAGACACGACGTAGCTCGGCACTCCGACCGCACCGGAGTTCACCGGCGCTCCGGTGTCGTTGATGACGTGGTCCAGAGTTCCGGCGCCCAACTGCACGGTGAGCAGGTCGTGCATGCGCACGCCGGGAGTGACCGGAACCTCGAACCCGCGGGTGGCATGGATGGTCGGGTCGACGTTGGTGTAGATGTAGCTGCCGCCGCCCCAGAGCTCATGGTTCTTCACCGTGTCTGCGACCTTGTAGCCGGCCCACCCGAGGACACCGTCGTGCTGCCAGGCAGCCTGGTTCGGGGCGTCATAGGGGAGTTCGTTCTGGAAGAAGACCGTGCGACCGTTCTCGCCGTTCCAGATCACGTTGTACTTCTGGAAGTGCTCGGAGAAGAGCCCGGTGGCCGTGACGTTGTCACCGTTGACGATGACTCCGGTGTCGGAGGGGTTGACCGTCCAGCCCACCCCGCTGCCGTGATCGGCACGCCAAGCCCAGATGTCATCGAGGATGACGTTGTCACTGTTGACTTCGAGGGCAACGGTGGCTTTTCCGGCGTGTGGTCCGCCGATCCGGAAGAAGACGTCCTGGATGCCGACCGGATTGCCGGCGGCGAGCGGCCGACCGCGTTCAAGAGCCTTACCCGGACGGTTGGTCCCGATCTGAAGAAGCACCGGGGAGGTGACGGTTCCGGCGTCGATCATGAGTCCGGCGATATCCACACCCGACACGTCCTGGACCCGCATGGGTACGGCTCCGTTCATGGCGGTCAGGGTGGGCAGGCCGAGCCCGAGCACGATGGTGTCGGGCCGTTTCACCGTGATGCTGTCGCCGATGTCGTAGACCCCGGGCGTGAAGAGCAGGTTTTTGCCCCGTGCGAGCTGGGAGTTGATGGTCTTCACGGAGTCGGTCGGTCGCGCGACGAAGAAGTCGGACAGGGCGATGGAGTGGCCGGGCGTCTGCCCGTTTTCCCACGTGGTTCCGACTGAATTGGTGCGGGAATCGGGGATGAACACCCGGTAGCCGTTCGCGGCGTCCACGTACAGGTACGGCTTCTCCCGGCTGGCCGGATCACTCGTCAGCGTGGTGTACGGCGGGTTCGGGAAGGACTGCGTCGGCGCGCCATTCACGCCCGCGAAGACCTGGTTCCAAACGGCATTGGACCAGCCGCCGATAGTGCTGTCCCTGGTCAGGAACTGCTGCTGCGATCCGTTGATCACGAATCCGGTCTTCGAATCGGCCACGAAGCCGCCACTGGCGTACTGCGGGCCGGCTGTGCAGTAGTCCATCAGGCTCAGGTTGCCGCCGGTGATGTTCACCCGACGCATCGGGGCGGCTTGTGACACTGCCCAGAAGTTCGCGGAGGACCGGCAACCTTCCAGGCCGGTCACGTTGATGGTGAGGTTGGAGATGGAACGCCAGAAGTTGTCCAGGGCGATGCAGTTGTCGGCGCTCAGACACCGGTTGTACACGTCGACGTGGCCATTGATCGTCACATCGTTGGGCGAGAGCCCGAGCCCGGCCACCTCGGTGTAGTAACCGACCTGGAATGTGAGCGGGACGGCGGCGCTGCCATACGTGCCGGGTTTGAAGAGCAGGGCGTAGCGCTGCGTGCCCATCTCGTTGTCGACCTGTTCGGCGGCCACAGCATCAACACTCTGTTGGATGAAACTCGTGGACATGCTCGGATCGAAGATCTTGACGTTGGGACCCCAGTCGGGCTCGGAGGCCGACTTCGCCGGCGGAGCCGACGGCGCGCCCGCCGGAGCGGCATTCGCCCCGGCTGCCATCCCCGTACCCGTCAGCACGAGAGTCAGCGCGACCAGCACGGCGCCCCAGCGATGGCGACGAGCTTTCGTGCGAGAACGGACCTGATGTGTGGACATGGCAGTGACCTGCTTCTCTGGGCGACGAAACCGGCCACACCACTGTGCGTCGGTACGTCACACCTGCAGGACTCTACAGTGATTGACGATGATGACAAGCTAGCGAACGGCAAAAGCACGAGTCAAGGGCATCGACACGGCGTCGGAAGTCCGCTATGCCCCCGATATTCCTGTCAACGACCCGCGGTGAGGCTGCGGGTGAGGTCGAGTGCGGCCACGGGCACATTCAAGAATGCGACGAGTGGACTGAGCGCCCGGAACCGGTCCACGACCACGTCGATGACCTCCTGGCTCTCGGCCACGTCACCCGGCAGCGTCGAGGTCAGGGCCCACCGACGATTGCGCAACAGATCGGAGGCCGGATGCTCGGCGGGAAGGCCTCGCGGAGCCCGAATCAGCGGGTCGCCGTCGAAGGGATCGAACAGCGTCGTGCCTTGGACAGCAGCAAGCAGCGAGCGGAACTGCTCGTGGTGGTCGAGCAGGTACTCCCTGATTGCCAGCAACTGCGGCGATCCGGGGCTGTAAGAACCGCCGGCGATCATCAGCGTTCGCGGGCCCATCTGGAGGAAGAAACCGGCCCCGGCGGCTTTCTCCAGTCCCTGGCGGGGCCAGTAGGCCGCCATATGGGTTTTGTACGGACTCTTGTCCTTCGCGAAACGCACGTCGCGATAGATGCGCATCATGGCTTTTGCCGGGGGGCGCACGTAGTCGGGGGCGAAATCGCCCAGTCGCGCGTTGATAGCGGTGGCGACCGCGAGCATCCCGGCCTTCACCTCGACCTCATAGGTCGTTTTGTGCTCCGCGAACCACTCGCGATCGTTGTGTTGCTCCAGTTCATCGAGAAAGTCGAGGGCTGCCGCAGACAGATGGGCATTCGGGTTCACAACCATGAGGACTAAGAACTTACACCTGTTCGCCCTCGAGGTTCGAACGCCGACCGCGCCATTGACCGCGGAACCCGATCAGGCGACACTGACCCTCGAACAGGGCCGAACTCTGCAACCGGAACGCTGTGCAGATCGAGCGAGGGAAAAGACCATGCGAGCAGCTGTCCGTCGCGTCATGTTCTGGTCAGCTGCCCTCAGCCTCATGGTGGCATTCGGCGTCGTTCCGAACATCCCGGCGGCCACCGCCGCGGATCTCTGCGCTGTTCCCGTGCAGAACCCCATTGCGTGCGAGAACAGCAAGCCGGGAAACCCCGCTTCCCAATGGGACGTCTCCGGTTCGGGAAGCGCCTCGATTCAGGGCTTTGCCACCGACATAAGCGTCAACCTCGGCGACCGGATCGGCTTCAAGGTCGACACGATCGCGCTGTCATTCCGGATCGACATTTATCGACTGGGCTTCTACGGCGGATCGGGGGCCCGATCGATTGCCACGGTCTCGAGCACCGTGGCCCGCAAACAGCCCACTTGCCTCAGCGATTCCACAACCGGACTGATCGACTGCGGCAACTGGAGCGAATCCGGCTCGTGGTCAGTGCCCGCTGATGCCGTGTCCGGCGTGTACATCGCCGCATTGGTGCGCACCGACGGCACCGCCGGGGCCAGCCATGTGGTCTTCGTCGTCCGCGACGACGCAAGCACCTCAACCCTGCTCTTCCAAACCTCCGACTCCACCTGGCAGGCCTACAACAAATACGGCGGCAACAGCCTCTACACCGGTTCACCGGCCGGCCGCGCCTATAAGGTCAGCTACAACCGGCCGGTCACCACCCGCGGCACCGGCGCGGAAGACGCCGTCTTCAATGCGGAATATCCGATGATCCGATGGATCGAAGCCAACGGCTACAACGTCAGCTACACCTCCGACGTCGACAGCGACCGGCGCGGCGGGCTCATCCGCAACCACAAGGCGTTTCTCTCGGTGGGCCATGACGAGTATTGGTCAGGGACCCAGCGCGCCCAGGTGGAAGCGGCCCGCAACGCCGGCGTCCACCTCGCGTTCTTCAGCGGAAACGAGGTCTTCTGGAAGACCCGATGGGAATCTTCGATCGACGGCTCCGGGACAACGTACCGCACCCTGGTGTCCTATAAAGAAACAAAGGCGAACGCCAAGATCGATCCCTCGAGTACCTGGACCGGTACCTGGCGCGATCCGCGGTTCAGCCCGCCGGCTGATGGCGGTCGGCCGGAGAACGCCCTGACCGGAACCTCCTTCACCGTCAACTGCTGCGTGACCCAGATGACGGTGTCCGGGGCATTCAGGAACCTGCGGTTCTGGCGCAATACCCGCGTCGCGGCACTCGCTGAGACGGCCACCACCCAGCTCGGCACGAACACCCTGGGCTATGAATGGGACACGGATCCTGACAACGGCGCCCGACCCGCCGGACTCGTTCCGATGTCGTCCACCACCGTCAACGGCATGGCCGTGATCCAGGACTACGGGTCGACGTACGCCACGGGCACCGCGACCCATTCCCTCACGCTATACCGGGCTGCGAGCGGGGCGCTCGTCTTCGGTGCCGGAAGCGTGCAGTGGTCGTGGGGCCTTGACGGCACCCATGACAAGGGCGCCAGCACCCCGGACACCGCCATGGGCCAGGCCACGGTCAACCTTCTGGCCGATATGGGAGCCCAACCGTCAACGATCAGGTCGGGCCTGAGCGCGGCATCGGCGTCCACGGACACCACGCCGCCGACCTCCGTCATCTCGTCCCCGGCTGCCGGATCCGTTCCGGCCGGCACCACGATTTCCGTCTCGGGAACGGCGGCCGATGTCGGCGGCGTCGTCGGTGCCGTGGAGGTGTCCACTGACAACGGCTCAAGCTGGCATCGGGCGACGGGCACGAGTTCCTGGAGTTACAGTTGGCGCACACCGGCCTCCGGGTCCGTCACGATCCTGAGCCGGGCGAGCGATGATAGCGGATGGGTGCAGAGCCCGCCAACCTCTCGCGCGGTCACGATCGGGTCGACGGCCCCGGTATCGTGCCCGTGCTCGCTGTGGAGCGCCTCGACGGTCCCGACCGTCATCACCGACTCGGATCGGAGCGCGGTGGAGCTCGGCGTGCGGTTCCGCTCCGACGTAGCCGGCTTCATCAGCGGCATCCGTTTCTACAAGGGACCGTCGAACACCGGCACCCACCTCGGACGGCTGTGGACGACAGGAGGTACCCAGCTGGCCTCGGCGAGCTTCAGCGCTGAGACCGCGAGCGGCTGGCAGCAGGTGAACTTCGCCGCCCCGGTCGCTGTCACGGCCGGCACCACCTACATCGCCTCGTATTACGCCCCGGTTGCCGCCTACTCGGCCGACACGGCCTTCTTCGCGGTAGCGGGTGTGGACCAGGGCCCGCTGCATGCCCCGAAGGACGCGTCCGGCAGCGCCAATGGCGTCTACCGCTACGGCACTGGCGGCGGCTTCCCCACCAGCACGTACAAGTCCACCAACTACTGGATCGACGTGGTCTTCACCGGTTGAGACCGAGCAAGAGCGCGCGCTCTGCCGGCGCCGCTAGGATCAGCGCTATGACGACGCCGCGCTTCCTGTTCGCTGATCAACTGGGTCCGCACTACGACGACGGCGGAAGTATTGTTCTCGTCGAGGCTGCGGCCGTGCTCGGACGCAGAACTTATCACCGCGCCAAGGCTCACCTCATCCTCTCGGCGCTGCGCCATCGGGCACGCGAACTGGGTGATCGCGTTGAATTCCTGCAGGTTGAGCACTACCGGGATGCCCTTGCCGGTCGCGATCTGGAAGTGATCAATCCCACATCGTGGGGAGCGCGCGCCCTCGTCGCCGAACTCGGCGCCACCGTGCTGCCGAGTCGAGGCTTCGTCACGAGTGAGGCGGACTTCGCACTGTGGGCCGCAGGTCGCCCCGCCTCACGCCTCGTGATGGAGCAGTTCTATCGGACCGTGCGCACCGCGACCGGTGTGCTCATGCGCGGAACCGATCCGGAGGGCGGCCGCTTCAACTTCGATCACGACAACCGTCAACCGCCGCCCAAAGGCGCCGCGAGCCTGGGGCTGCCGGCATCCTGGGCTCCGGCCGAAGACGACATCGACGCCGAGGTGCGCCGGGACCTGGATCGGCTCGTGGCCGAGGGCCGCGTGCACCTGATCGGAACGGATGGTCCGCGTCGATTCGCCGCCACCCGTGCCGAAGCCCTGGCGGCGCTGCAGGATTTCATCGACACCCGCTTGTCGGACTTCGGGCCCTTCGAAGACGCCTCGTTGTCGGGCGACAGCGACATGGCGCATTCACGGCTGAGCGTGCCGCTGAACCTCGGATTGCTGCACCCCCAGGAGGTCATCGATGCCGTCGTGGCCGCCTATCACGGGGGCGGCGCTCCGCTGTCGAGCGTTGAGGCGGTGGTCAGGCAGATCATGGGCTGGCGAGATTGGGTCTGGCACCTGTACTGGCATCTTGGCGAGAATTATGCCAGCGAGAATAATTTCCTCGAGGCCAACGAACCCCTGCCTGCTGCGTTCCTTGAGTTGAACGGCAGCGGCGTTGAGGCACGGTGCCTCAGTCACGTGCTCGACGAAGTCTCCCGCACCGGCTGGGCGCACCACATTCAACGGCTGATGATTCTCGGAAACTGGTCCTTACAGCGCGGGTACCAGCCGGCCGCGCTCTCGGATTGGTTCATCAACGCATTCGTCGACGGCACTCCGTGGGTGATGCCGGCCAACGTGGTCGGCATGTCCCAACATGCCGACGGCGGCATCGTCGCTACCAAGCCCTACGCCTCCGGTGGTGCGTACATCTCGAAAATGACGGATTTCTGCGGAAGCTGCCGCTTCAATCCCAAGGTGCGGCTCGGGCCGGACGCCTGCCCGTTCACCGCCGGGTACTGGGCATTCCTTGACCGGGTGGAGCCTCGCATCCGCGGGAACCACCGCATGAGCCAACCGCTGGCAGGACTGCGCCGCCTGGTGGACCGTGAGGCCGTCGTGGAACAGGAGCGCCACCGTACGGTCTGGTGATGCACCCAGAGGCCCTGGCAGCCGAGAGCCCGCCGGTGTGTTCAGGCGGCCGTGATGCCGAAGATCTTGAGCTTGCGGTACAGCGAAGAACGCGCGATTCCAAGGGCCTGGGCGGTGAGGACCCGGTTTCCGTCGGCGTGGTGCAACGCGGTCACGATCAGGTCCCGCTCCGCCGCCTCGATCGGCGAAAGCAGGCGCCGAGTGCCACTGTGGCAGAAACCGGGCAGGTCTTCGGCTTGGATCTCACCGACGGGCCGCTTGAGCAGCGCTGATTCGAGCGCCTCCTCCAGCTGGCGGATGTTACGCGGCCAGGTGTAGCGGCACAGCACGCGCATGGCACCGGCCCCGATGGTCACCGGGCGGGGCCCCGTCAGGTTGGCGAGCACCCGGGTGGCGATCTGCGGCAGGTCATCGAGTCGGTTCCGGAGCGGCGCCACCGCGACGGATGCATCGAACCGAGCCAACAACTCTGGGTTGACCTCGGATCCGCTGGCAGTGGCGACCACGGTCACCGGACGGGACGCCGCGGCGAGCGCCAGCAGAAAGCGGTTCAGATCCCGCGCAGCATCGGCACTCAGATGGTCAATGTTCGTGAAGACGTACAACATTGGTCCGGATTCCGCCGCGCAGTCCTCCGTCAAAGCTGCAAAGGTCAGGGACTCCGGGGCGTGCACCCGGCTGCGCCCGGTGGGGACCACGCGATGATAGAAATCGACGATGAGCGACAACTTGCCGCTGCCGGGTTCCCCCATCACCAGCAAAGTCTTCTCGTTGCGCAGCGCATCCAGGATTCCCATGGCCGCGCGCTTGCCCAACAGTGACCGGTTCATGCCCTCCTGCGCGAGGTCCTCGCCGGTTTGTTCCGGCACGGTCACCGGGACCGCGGCACGCGACGACCCGACGGATGCTTCGCGGACGATGTTCACGACCATCACGATCCCGGCCACGTCCGCACCCACGTTGACCCGGGTGCCACGGATATTCACGACTTTGCCGGAGGACAATTCGATCTGGTCGACCGGCACGCCCCGTCCCGTCTCCAGGAAGCGTCCATGTTCGTGGATGGCCCACTGCTCAGCCGGTTCGAACAGGCTCTGCGCCACAGTGTTACCCATCACCATCGTTCCGCCGATCGCCATCACCGCTCCGCGGCTGCGGGTATCCATCCGGACATAGGCCTCGAAGAGCGCTTGTTGTTGCTGGCTCCGGTCAACCACAAGGTTTCGTTCGATTTCGTGGGCGGCCGACCTCACGAGCGAATGCATCAGCGGGCTGGCGTCCCTGCTCAGGCAGCTGAGGTCGAGCACGCCTTCAACCCGCCCGGTCAGCGGATCATGGATCGGACTCCCCGCACAGGCGAACGACTGCAGGTTCTCGTTGAAGTGTTCCGGTCCCACGATATAAAGCGATTGTCCCGACTCGATCACCGTGCCGATGCCGTTCGTGCCGACGGCCCCTTCCGCGTAGTCGTATCCGGGGGCGAGTGAGACCTGGTCGAGCAGGGTACCGATCGTCTTGTTGGTCTCCGAGCGGGTCAGAATGCGGGCCTGGGCGTCCGTGAGGACAATGCTCAGCGGCATCTGCGCCATGTCGTCGCTGAGTCGGGCGATGACCGGTTCGGCACAGCGGACCAGCCGTCCGGACAGGTCGAGATCCGTGTGGAAGGCGGCCTGGGCAGTGGACGCGTCGACACCGGCGAGAAAGGAACGCTGCCAGGACGCCGCGACAAGTCCGGCCACCAGCCCAGGTTCGATCGGATCTGGGTTATGCCCGAAACGAAGAAAATCGCTCCGCGCCGCAGCAATCCGCACACGCCGGGCAGCAGCTTCGGGCACATCGACTCCTTCGTTGATTTTTCAACTATGCCCGCTGATGCGGCCCGATCGCTACTCGGGCGGTGTCCGAATCTGGGACAGAGCACAGAATCCGGGCTGAGGCAGGCTGGAGCCCGTGGCCCCTGGCGGGTCGCCCGGTCATTCCACACCAACGCAAAGGAGCGCTCATGGAACGTTTGATCAACATTGACAACGGCGGCACACTCACAGATATCGTGGTGGGCAGCGGAACGAGTTTCACGTTCACGAAGACCCTCACCACGCCGGTGGACCTGTCGCAGTGCCTCTTCGACGCCATGACCAAGGCGTCGACCCAGCTGTTCGGCGAGGCGAACCTGGCGGAGCTGCTGCACTCGACTCGCCACATCCGCTATTCCTCGACACAGGGTACGAACGCCCTCGTCGAACGCAAGGGACCCCTCATCGGGCTCATCACCGATGACCCCGACCTCGTCGGCAACCTGCGTACCGCGCAGAAGTCGGCCGATCTCTTCGACGACCTGATCGGCTCACGGGTTGCCGTCGTCTCGTCCGCCGGGTCCGCGGCGGAGCTGGCACGCGAACTGGTGTCGGAGATCAACCGGCTGACCACGGCCGGCGCGGAACGCCTCGTCGTTGCCGCCAGCAGCCTCGAGCGGGAGCACCTCTATAAGCGCACGATGCTGAAGAACTTTCCACGGCACCTGCTCGGTTCGGTTCCCATCCTCTTCTCCCGAGAGTTCGCGTCCGACACCGTGCGGGAGCGCCAGATCTGGTCAGGAATCCTTAATTCATTCCTTCATCCCACGGTCGAGCGTTTCCTCTACAGCGCCGAGCACCGCCTCCGCGCGTACAAGGTGAAGAATCCACTGCTGATTTACCGTAACGACGGCGCCTCCTCCCGCGTCGCCAAGTCGGTGGCCCTGAAAACGTATTCTTCCGGACCTCGCGGCGGACTCGAGGGCACTCGCGCCCTGGCCGAGGCCTACGGTCTCCCGTCGGTGCTCATGATCGATGTCGGCGGCACGACGACCGATGTGGGGGTGGTCAATGATTCCACCATCTCCGTCGACCGCCGCGGCTCGATCCAGGGTGTGGACATCTCCTACGAGATGAGCAACGTCCATTCGACCGGTGTGGGCGGCAGCTCGATCATCGCGGTGAAAGACGGCGTCATCACGGTGGGACCGGAAAGCGTGGGTGCAGCTCCCGGCCCGGCGTGCTTCGGGTTCGGCGGCACCCAGGCCACCATCACTGACGTCAACTTGCTCCTGGGTGTTCTCGATCCTGCGACCTACCTGAACGGCGAAATGGCCCTCGACGCGCACCGATCCCGTGCCGTGATCACCAAGACGGTGGCCGAACCGCTCGGAATTTCGCTCGACGAGGCCCTCATCCGGATGGAGGCGACGTATTCGAACCGGCTCGCCGAGTCATTCGCCGGCCTCGTCGCCGCGACGGGCGAGACCACCCTCGCGGCATTCGGAGGTGGCGGGCCCATGAACGCCTGCAGCGCCGCCCAGATCGCCGGTGTACACCGAGTGCTCGTTCCCCGCCTCGCCGCCGTGTTCTCGGCATACGGCATCAGCTTTTCCGACATCGCCCAGACCTATGAAACCGACGTCACCGGGTTCACCCCTGAGGCCATCGAGGTCGCGAAACAGACGATGACCTCGGATGCCGGCCGCGACATGTTCCAGGAGGGCCACGAGTTGAGCGCCTGCGACCTCCAATGGAATGAGATCGTGGAGGACGGCAGCCAGATCCTGTCCCTCACGGCCACGTTCCGCCTGCCGCACCCGACGCTCGAGGGCGGCACTCCTGCCCAGAAGACCATTGCCGCGGCCAGTGGAACACGACAGGTGCGGTCGAACGCCGATCACGTCGATACCGTCCCCGTCTACCAGCTCGACGAGCAGGAGCCCGGCGCGACTGCATCAGGTCCGGCGATCGTGGAAGGCCCCTTCTTCACCGCCCGGGTACCGCTCGGCTGGCATCTTCTGGTTTCCGCTGCCGGTGACCTGCAGCTCACCGATGTTTCCTAATTCGCCGCTTCATCCATCACGTGTTTCCCCAGGAAGGTAAGAACACAATGCGCGTTCCCATGACGGAATACCTTTTCATCGACCTCGACACCGAACGTTGGATGTGCCGAGTGTGCGCCCATGATTTCGGAGACGCTCGCGGCAACTACAAGGAGGGGACGCTGGTCTACGACCGCGACCCTCGTGAGATCCACCCGCCGGTCATCGACCCGGAGAAGTACGAATTCACGTTCTCCCCCGACCCGGCATTCTGCCGCATCCTGGAGTTCTACTGCCCCACCTGCGGAACCCAGATCGAAGCCGAATACCTGCCGCCCGGGCACCCGCCGACAGTGGACATGCTCTGGGACATCGATTCCCTGCGCGAGAAATGGCAAGCCCACGGCGGCAACCCCGAAGAGGTCGTGAACTACGGCCCCGGCGAGAATGCCGTCACCGACCTGAGCGCCCGCTTCGATTCCGTCAGCAGTCACAGCCACGGACCCCGTTCCGCCGAGAACCAAGGAGAGCACTGACAATGAAGCGAATCTCTGTCGACATCGGCGGCACATTCAGCGACTGTTTCTTCGTCTGGGATGACATCTACATTGAGTCCAAAGCCCTCACCACCCACCACAACCTGGCCCTCGGTTTCAATGAGGCCCTCGACCGGGCGTGTGAACGAGCGGGGATCTCGCGGGAAACCGCGCTCAAAGAGGTCGACTCCGTGCGTTATGCCACGACACTGGGCACCAATGCCCTGATCGAGGGCAAGGGCCCGCGGGTGGCGGCAATCGTGACCCACGGTTTCGAGGACACCATCCCGCTGTCGCGTGGACGCGGCTATGGCGAGGGCCTTGACGGCGTGAAGCAGGGCGATATGCCCGACGCGCAGCGGCCCGACCCGCTCGTGCCGCGCCGGCTCATCCGCTCGGTCAAGGAACGTATCGATTCGGTCGGCACGGTCCTCGTACCACTGATGTACGACGATGTGCGCACCCAGGTTCGGGAGCTGGTCAACAATGGCGCCGAAGCCATTGTGATCGCACTCACGAACGCCACCGAGAATCCTGTGCACGAAGACCGCATTCTCGAGATCATCCTGGAGGAGTACCCCACGCACCAGCTCGGCTCGATTCCGGTGCTGCTCAGCAGCCAGGTGTCGGGGCGCAAGGGCGAGTACGTGCGAGCCATGGCCACCATCGTGGACGCATTCCTGCATGAAACCATGTTCCACGCCCTCAACCAGCTCTCCAACAATCTGCGTGACTCCGGCTACGAGAAGCCGATGCTGGTCATCCACAACTCGGGCGGAATGGCACAGCCCAATTCAACGGATGCCCTGCAGACCATCCACTCCGGACCCATCGCCGGCGTCGGCGCGGCCCAGCACCTCTCGGAATCCACGGGCCTCGGCGACGTGGTCTCCATGGACATGGGCGGTACGTCCTTTGACATCGGGCTGGTTCCGGAGGGTGGAGTGCGCCACTACGACTTCCAGCCCACCATCGGACGCTGGATGGTATCGGCCCCGATGATCCACCTGAACACCCTCGGAGCCGGGGGCGGATCGATCGCCGCGTACAACCGCATCCACCACGCCATCCAAATCGGTCCGGAATCCGCTGGATCCGACCCTGGACCCGCCTGCTACGACCGGGGTGGGCTGCGCCCCACGGTCACCGACGCCGACCTGGTGCTCGGCTACCTCGACCCCGACAACTACGCCAACGGCCACATCAAGCTCAACAAGAAGCGCTCGATCTACGTCATCGACGAGACGCTCTCCGATGAGCTTGACATGGACGCCGTCGAGGTCGCCAAGGTGATCAAAAGCACAGTAGATGAGCAGATGGCCATCGGCATCGAGAAGGAGCTGCGCTCCCGCGGCGGCCTGATCGAGGATTACACGATGCTCGCCTACGGCGGCAACGGTCCCCTGCACGCGTGCGGCATTGCGGCGAGCGCGGGCATCAGCCGCATTCTCTTCCCGCCGTTCGCCTCGGTATTCTCCGCCTTGGGTGCTGGCAACATGCGGCCGCTGCACATCCATGAGCGCAGTGCCTACGTCGTGCTTTATGAGGCGATCAAGCGCAGCCTGTACAACCAGTACTCGGCATTGAACGGTTACATCGCCGAACTGGAAGAGAAGGGCGCCGAAGACCTCATTCGTCAGGGCTACGACCGGGCAGATGTGCGTTTCCGACTCGAGATGGACATGCGCTACGGCAATCAGCTCGTCACCACGGCCGTGGCCTTCGACATCAACCGGGTCAACGGCGTTGCGGACGTGCTGCACCTGATCAAGACGTTCTCCGAGATCTTCGGCGAACGCTATGGCGAGGGCACGCAGGCGCCCGAAGCCGGCATCCGCGTGCAGACGATTCGGGTGGCCTCCTACATCGAGGGCGAGGTCATCCAGTTCGAGTCGATCCACACCGGCGGTGAGAAAAGCAAACCCGAACCGATCGGGCACCGCAAGGCGCATTTCACCAGCATCGACGGCGCTGTCGACACTCCCGTCTACGATGCGGAGGCGCTCAAGCACGAGTTCGTGATCCACGGCCCAGCGATCGTGACCACGGAGAACACCACTTACCTGGTCGAACCCGGCTGGCGCCTTGAACCAACCGTGCAGGGGGCCGTATGGCTGCTCAGCGACTGACGCAGGTCACCACAATTTCTTCAGCCAACGCAAGCGAAGGAGCTTGAGAACAATGACATTGACAACAGACGAATTCGTCCCCGCCGACTCCCGGGGCGATGATGCCCAGGAACTCAGCGCGCAGGAGCAACAGTGGGTCGACACGTTCATGGACGAAACCACTCTCTTCCTCGGACCGGACCCGGCCATCATGCGCCACCACGAAATCATGCCCCGCACCGCCTACGAAGAGGAGTGCATCGGCAAGGGCATCGATCCCCTCGAGATCGACCGCATCCGCAAGCGCCTCGCCGGGGCCTTGGATGAGGCCTTTGAAATGTGCGAGAGCATGGGTGCCGCCCCGGGCGCCAAATGGGCTGACCTCTCCTGCGCGGTTTACACCGCAGAGGGCGATGTGACTTACCTCTCCAACCGCGGTGTCATCGCATTCTCGGCCGTCTTGCACCATCCCATTCGCTACATCATGAAGAACTGGAAGGACGAGCCCACCGTCGGCATCAACGAGGGCGACGGCTTCTTCCACAACGACTCGCGTTTCGGCATGGTGCATAACACCGACCAGTCGATGCTCGTGCCGGTGATCCGCGGCGGAATCATCATCGCCTGGGTGGGGGCCACCATCCATGAGGGTGAAAACGGCGCGTGCGAGCCGGGTGGCATGCCCTCGGGTTCGGAGTCGCCGTTCGATGACGGACTTCGTGCTTCCCCTATCAAGATCGTTGAGAAAGGCCACCTGCGCCGCGACCTGCTCACCTTCTTGCAGCACTCCACGCGCGACCCGAAGCTCATGCTCGCCGATATCAAGGTGAAGATGGGCGCGGTCAAGCGCATCATGGACACCGTCGACCGGCTGATCGACGAAGTCGGCCAGGAAACCTTCGTGGCCTCACTGCGAGTGACCGTTGAAGACGTCGAAACCGAAGTGCGCCGACGCATCGGCGAATTGCCCGACGGGACGGTCACGTTCAACCAGTTCGTGGACTCCACACTCAAGGAGAACATCCTGATCAAGTTCGCCTGCAAGATCACCATCAAGGGCGAGCGCATGATCGTGGACTTGACCGGTACGGGTCCGGAAATCCTCAACCGTGCCATCAACTCACCCCTCGCCTCGACGAAGTCCTTCATGGCCCAGGCGATCCTGTCGTATTGGTGGCCGGACCTGCCCCGCAGTACGGGTGCCTTGTCCCCGATCGAGATCATCACCGAAGAGCACAGCTGGGCGGACGCCGGTTACGACGCTCCGGTCGGGCAGTCGCTTCAGGCGTCTTTCCGCGGTTTCTCCGCGCTGCAAACCGCGTTCGCAAAGATGCAGTTCTCGTCACCGCAGAAGTACTCGAACGTCGTTGCCCCCTGGTTCAACCAGATCAACGACTTCCTCTGGGGAGGCACGACCCAGAACGGCGAGCAGGTAGGCAACCTGTGCGCCGACCTGAACGGAATGGGCGGCGGCGCGAAGGCGTTCCGCGACGGTGAAGATGCGGTGGCACCGCTGTTCTGCGCGATGGCCGACATCGGCGAGCAGGAGGTCATGGAAGAAGAGGTTCCGTTCCTGCAACTGGTCAGCAAGCGCCTGGTGCGGGACAACCAGGGCTTCGGCAAGTACCGCGGTGGTATGGGCTACGAGATGATCGTGGCCTCTCGCGGCACTCCCAGCTGGGGTTTCATGACGGTCACCAGCGGGTCGAAGTTCTCCTCCGTTCCAGGAATGTTCGGCGGTTATGGCTGCCCGGTGTATCCTCTGGCCATGGTGAAGGACATCAATATTTACGACATCATTCAGAAGGACCCGTCGCAGTTCGACCTGTCGATTGAACGTGTGATGAACGAGCAGCCGTTCAAGGGCGGCGACTACCAGTCCGCCCACATGGGATTGCAGTTCGACGTGGCGAAAGAGGGCGAGCTCTACATGATCGCCCAGGGGGCGGGCGGCGGCTACGGCGACGTGCTGGAGCGCGACCCCGAGATGGTCGTCACCGACCTGGAATTGGACCGGATTTCGGCCCATACCGCGACCACCATGTACGGCGTGGTCTGGGAACCGGAAACCTATGTGGTGCACGAGCAGGCCACGATCGAGCTGCGAGCACAGATGCGTCAGGACCGGATTTCCCGCGGCACGCCCTATAAGGAGTTCATCAAGGAGTTCGTGAAGGAGGAGCCGCCGGCCGACCTGCTCTACTTCGGCTCATGGGGACAGGACAATGACGAAGAACTCCTCGCCACCCATTGGGGCGGACTTGAGCCCGAGCGGGTCAAGGGCAAGCTCGAAGACCTGCCACTGATCATGGTTCCCGATCGCCGGGTTCTGAAGATCAGCAAGCTTGAAGCCCGCGTGCGCGAACTCGAGGAAAAGTACGGCGAAGTGGTCGAACACAAGTCCTGACCCGCAGCACCCATCCGGTGAGCGTGCCGCCGATTCACTCGGCGGCACGCTCACCGGCACCGAACGTTTTACGAAGGAGAACCCGTGAACATCTCACTGACGAGTGTCATCGATCAGCCCCCGTCAGGCCGAAATCGGGCGGTCCTGATTGACAGCCACGACTACGCCCAGTCGATACTCCTGCAGGGCAAGGCTGTGCCATGGCAGGAACCGATGGCGTACTCGAACTTCTTCGGCCAGGCACAGACGCTGGTGAAATCCGATGTGGCCCTGCTCAGCCTCGACCGGCTCTTCGCGCACCGGATCGAAGTCGACGGCGACCTGAAGAGCTCGATGAGTTCCAAGACCCGAACCGGATTCGCGCTGCGCACCCTCCTCGCTGACGCGGAGACGCTGGCCTACATCACGGATTTCGCCACGGTCTTCAGCAGGACGCAGCACGCACCGGTCGTCGTGCAGATTCCCTCCCCGGCACGCTGGTTGGAGCTGACCCATCATTTCTCCGGAGCGGTGGACACCTCGGGGCTGGACGCGGACAATGCGGAGAACGCCTCCATGTACGTCGCCGATTGGCTGCGCAGCCTGGCCGCCCTCCCGATCGCCGGCGTGCTTCTGGACGACAGGGTGACGCACGTTGACTCGCTTGCCCTGCAGGTAGACCTCGACACCTACTCCCCCATCGCGAACGTGACCGACCACTATCAGTGGACGCTCGGACTGCGACGCGATGACGGCGTCACCCTCAACGGGACGACGACCTCGGGAGCCGTCATCCATCCCGGTTTTTGGCTGAATGATGCCAACTCGCTGCCTGCCGGTGATTTCCTGCTCGCTGAGATTCCCAGCGCCGCGATTCCCGAGGAGGTTCTCGCCAAAATTTTGTCGTTCTCCTGATCAGAGAGCGGCGCAGCGGACCGACCGCACTCTACCGCGCACGACTGGACTGGGCAGTCGCGGCCGGGATCAGTCGCTCCGACCGAAGCCGGTTGAAGAGTTCGGTGAAGGCGCGTTCCGTTCGCCGGTAGCCGACGAAGCCCGCTTCCCGGCTCTTGCTCATGTCGGTGATCACCTCGATGTCACGGCCGAGGTCGCCATCGGTGTGCCACCACGAGGCGAGACGCGTGCTGTCAGGTTCGACGAGGTCGTATTTTTCCGCGATCAGGCGCCACTCACGTTCCGACCCGATCATCTGGGTCTCCAACGGGCGGGGCAGTGTGATGAAGCCCTCGGGCTGCACACCGAAGTAGGCCGCGAGGCGCGGCCACATCGAGCGCCACCGGAACACGTCGCCGTTAACAATGTTGTAGGCCTGGTTTTCAACGCCGGGTGTGGTGCCGGCCCACACCATCTGTTCAGCGAGCAGCCCGGAATCCGTCATGTCGGTGACCCCGTTCCACTGTGTTTCCGAGCCTGGGAAGATGAACGGTCGGTTGAATTCGCGGCTGATCGTGGCCTGAACGGCGATGGTCAGGCCCATGTTCATGGCATTGCCGACGGCATGGCCGACCACGGTATGGGCGCGGTGTACGGACCAGGCGAAGCCCTGGCGTGCGGCAGCCGCCCACAACTCGTCCTCCTGGGCATAGTAGAAGTTGTTCACGGGTAGGCGCGGCTCCTCCTCATGGAAGGGGGTGTCGGCCATCTCGCCCGCGGCGTAGGCCTCAAACGGACCCAGGTAGTGCTTGAGCCCGGTCATCAGGGCGACGTGTTCGACCGGGGCAGCGTGCAGCGCCGCGAGCAGGTCTCGCAGCATTGCCGCGTTGACCTCGATGTTGGCGGCCTCCGTGTCCTGTCTCGACCAGGCTGTGAAGAAGACATGGGTGGGGAGCTCATGCTGCAGGGCGCGCGCCAGATCGGCAGCAGAGCGCAGGTCCGCTTGAACGTGCCTGGTGCCGGGAACGGGATCGCTCGCAGACCGGGACAGTGTGGTCACCTGCCATCCATCACTCACCAGCCGATCACGAACGGCGGAGCCGGCGATCCCGGAGGCCCCCACGACGAGGGCATGACGAGACGGGGACGGTGATGATGTGACGATGAGCGAATCCTTCGATCAGGTTGCCGGCGTTCACGAGGCGATTGCCTCACACCGCTTTGGCTATAACGCGCACCGGCGTCGAGTATTCCACTCGACAAGCTCCGGTCACGCGTGATCACGCCAGCCGGATCAGGAATGAGCGGTGACGTAGGCGATCAGGCCGGCGATCGTGGCCACCGCTGGATAGTCGCTCTCCGGGATGTCGACACCCGTCTGCACGGCCAGCGTTTCCACCAGCCGCAGGAAGTCCAGCGAGTCGAGCTCCAGGTCCTGTCGCAGCCGGGCATCCTCGCTCAGGTCGGATGCCACGACCTCCGGTGCGATCCGGGATACCGCCTCGATAACGGCCGTGCGGGACTCATCCTCCGTCATAACTCCTCCGGTTTCGCCATCAGCTCGGAGATCGCGGCGAGGTAGCGCGCCCCGCGCAGGCCGTCGCTGACCCGGTGGTCGGCCGAGAGCGTGGCGGTCACCACGGGTCGAATGCCGAGCATCCCCTCGCGGGCGACGGGTTGTTCCCTGATGACACCGAATCCCACCAGGGCGACCTGGGGTGGATAGATGACGCCGAAGACCGCATCCACTCCGAGGTCTCCAAGGTTGGTGACCGTGATGGTGGGATCGGCCATTTCCGTGCGCTGGAGGTGCCCGCTGCGCGCTCGACCGACGAGATCCTTCAACCGTTCCATCAGGGCATCCACCCCGAGAGTGTCCGCGTTGTGGATGGCCGGCGCGACGAGCCCGCCGTGGCGAAGCGCCACGGCCACGCCGAGGTGCACGGCACTGCTCGCCGTGAACCGGTCGTCGGTGTAGAACCCGTTCATGTCCGGTACCATCGCCGCCGCGCGAGCCGCAGCCTTGAGCAACAGGACGCTCGGCACCAGCCGCGCCGACACAGCCCGGTGCGCATTGACGGCACGCATCCACTCGAGCGCTGCGCCCATGTCGATTGTCGAGCTCAGGTAGTAGTGCGGGATGGTCTTCTTGGACCGCGCCATCAGCACGCCCGTCGCCCGGCGGAGGCTCGCTGCTCTCGGACTGCCGGGCTTCGCCGGCTGCTCGGTGTCCGTCGCTGTTGCGCCCGGCGCCGTCGGCCGGACCGCTTCGTTTTTCGCTGTCTCCGCCATCAGACCCGCTGTGCCCGAGGGCAGGGCGGTGCGCACGTCAGCTTCAGTGATGGCCCCTTCCGGCCCGGTGCCCGAAACGGTTGACAGGTCGACACCACGCTGCTCAGCGAGCCGTCGGGCCCGGGGTGAGGACCGAAACCAGGCAGGGGCCGGCGCTGCATCGGCTGCGGGACCAGGAGGTGCCTCCGGGGGACGTGGCCGTGACGATGAAGCCGCACGCTCCACGTCCTCCCGGGTCAGGGCGCCCCGCGCCCCGGTCCCGGGAACGCGATCGACATCGATGCCGAGTTGGTGGGCAAGATGGCGCACGGGCGGCGACACCACCACAGAAACGGCCGGTTGAGCGCCGGCCGGCGGGCGGACACTCGGTGTCGGCGGCGCCGGAGCGGCACCGGCGGCTGGAGTCTGCACGATTCGGGCCAGAGCCGTTCCCACCGGAACGGTCGCACCGATATCCACGAGGAGTTCGGCGACCACGCCCTCTTCAAAGGATTCAACGTCGATGTCGGCCTTGTCGGTGTCCACGACGGCAACGAGATCACCGCGATGCACGTAGTCCCCGGGTTTGACCAGCCACTCTACGAGCTTTCCGCTTTCCATGTCTGCTCCGAGCGAGGGCATCCGAAAATCACCCACCTGCGCCCACCGCCTTGCGTGCGGCATCGACGATGCGTTCGGCCGAGGGCAAGGCCGCGAGCTCCAGGTGCCGGGCATAGGGCACCGGGACTTCGACGCTGCAGACCCGACCGACCGGTGCATCGAGATCGTAGAACGCTTCTTCGGTGATGCGAGCACTGATCTCGGCGGAGATGCTCCCGCTCCGCCAGCCCTCATCGATGATGACGGCGCGGCGTGTCTTGGCAACCGTGGCCAGGACAGCCGCTTCATCCAAGGGGCGCAGCGAGCGAAGGTCGAGCACATCCGCTGAAATACCGGCCTCTTCCAGCTGATCTGCCGCCGCCAGGGTGATCGGCAGCGTGCCGCCATAGGTGATCAGCGACACGTCGGTTCCGGAGCGTCGGATCACCGCGCGATCGATGTCGACCGCCCCGGCATCGTCGGCGAGCTCCCCGGCCATGTTGTACAGCGAGCCATGCTCGAAGATGAGCACCGGATCGGGGTTCTGCAACGCCGTCCAGAGCATGCCACGGGCATCCGCCAGGGTCGCCGGGGTGAGGATGCGAAGCCCCGGGATATGCGCCAACCAGCCCTCCAGGCTGTGCGAGTGCTGGGCCCCCAGCTGCCGGCCCGCGCCCGTGGTCATCCGGATCACCAGGGGCACGGAGAACTGGCCGCCCGACATGTGCTGAAGCGTTGCCGCGTTGTTCATGATCTGGTCCAGCGCCAGCAGGCAGAAATTCACGGTCATGATCTCAACGATCGGCCGCATTCCTCCGAGTGCGGCTCCGATCCCCGCCCCGACGAAACCAGACTCGGACAGCGGGGTGTCCCGGATGCGTTCCGGGCCGAATTCCTCGAGCAGTCCCAGGCTGACGGCGAAGCATCCGCCATAACTGCCCACGTCTTCACCCATCAGGAATACCCGGTCGTCCCGCTGCATCGCTTCCCGGATCGAGGCCCGGATGGCCTCGCGGTACGTGGTCTTCATGACGGTACGTGATCGCTGTAGACGTACCGGGTGAGGTTCTCGACGGGCTCGAGGGTTCCGGCTTCCGCGAAGTCGACGGCCTGCTGAACTTCGGCGTCGACCTCCGACTGCAGGTCTCTCCAGTTCTGGGCTGAGAGCGCACCGGAGTGCTGCAGCGATGTGCGCAGCCGGTCGATCGGGTCGCGTTCAACCCATTGAGCCACTTCGACCTTCTCCCGGTAACGCTCGGGATCGTACATGGAGTGCGCCCGAAATCGATAGGTGCGCAGTTCCAGCAGGTGCGGTCCGGCGCCGCCACGGATGGCGTCGACGGCTCGCCGGGAACCTTCTTCAACGGCCAGCACATCCATGCCGTCCAGCGGCCAGGCCGGCATTTCGTAGGCCGCCGCTTTCAGGGCGATGTCGGTTTGCGACTCGGAGCGGTCCAGCGCGGTTCCCATCGCATACAGGTTGTTCTCACAGCAGAACAGCACCGGCAACTGCCACAGCACGGCCAGGTTCAGGCTTTCATGGAATTCGCCCTCAGCGACGGCGCCCTCGCCGAAAAAGCACGCGGTGACCCGGCGCCGACCGGACATCTTGTCGGCAAGGGCGAGCCCCACTGCCAGGGGCAGCCCACCGGCGACGATGGCATTGCCACCGAAGAACCGAGTCGCCGCGTCGAACAGGTGCATCGACCCACCTCGACCCCGACAGCAGCCCTGTTCCAGGCCGTACATCTCCGCCAGGATGGCCTTGGCAGAGACCCCGCGCAGCAACGCGTGCCCGTGCTCCCGATACGTGGCCACCACGGCATCACCGGGTTGCAGAGTGGCCATCACCCCGGCCGCCACCGCTTCCTCACCGATGTACACGTGCATGAATCCCCGAATCTTGGCGGCGCTGTACAGTTCGACGCACTTCTCCTCGAGACGGCGAACCCGCAACATCTGCAGCAGCAGGAAGCGAGCGTGCTCGGCGTCCGCGGCCGGGGCTTCTTCCCGGGCGGCGGTCACCGGGGTCCCTCGATCGTTGAGGTGTCACCCTCCGGCAGCCCGAGTTCACGGGCCTTGAGCAGGCGCCGGAGGATCTTGCCGCTCCGGGTCTTGGGGAGCGTGTCGAGGAACTGCAGTTCCCGCGGCGCGACGGCTGATCCCAATCGCCTGCGAGTGAAACCCATGATGTCCCTCCGCAAGGACTCGGTGGGTTCCCAGCCCGGACGCAACTCCACAAATGCTTTCACCACCTGTCCGGCCACCGGGTCGGGGATGCCGATCACGCCGGCCTCAGCGACGGCAGAGTGTTCCATCAGCGAGCTTTCCACTTCGAACGGCCCGATCAGGTGTCCCGAGGACTTGATGACGTCGTCCCCTCGGCCCACGAACCAGTAGTACCCGTCCGAATCGCGTTTTGCCAGGTCACCGGTGAGGTACCAGCCACCGACGAAACACCGTTGATAGCGCTCTTGCTCGTTCAGGTAACCGCGGAACATCGACGGCCAACCGGGCTCCAGGGCCAGCTCGCCCACGACATCCGCCTCGGTCACGAGGACGGCGACTCCGTCGCGCAGGAGCGGCCTGCCGTCATCGTCGCGTTGGACGAGGGCGGCGTGCACCCCGGGCAGCGGGCGACCCATAGAGCCGGGGCGGATGGGCGCCGCAGCGTAGTTCGCGATCATGATGCCGCCGGTTTCGGTCTGCCACCAGTTGTCGTGCACCGGCTGGCCGAAGGCGTCGTCTCCCCAGACGACGACTTCGGGATTGAGCGGCTCCCCGACGCTGGCGATGAAACGCAACGCGGACAAGTCATGTCCGACGACGTGTTCCGTGCCCGCCTTCATGAGCATCCGCAGCGCGGTCGGTGCGGTGTACCAGACCGAAACGTGCTGTTCCGCCAGAATTCGATACCACCGGTCGACATCCATGTCCTCCTCGTCCACGATGACCGTGACACCGTGGACGAGGGGGGCGATGATGCCATACGACATGCCCGTCACCCAGCCAGGATCGGCCGTGCACCAATAGATGTCACCCGGATGCAGGTCCAGTGCGAATCGACCCGTGGCGTAATGCGCGGTCACGGCATCGTGCACGTGGATCGCACCTTTCGGGGTGCCGGTGGTGCCGCTCGTGAAATGCAGCAGGGCCATGTCCTCCCGATGGGTCGTGGCGATCAGCCCATAGGGAGCCGCCGCGTTCATCAGGGCTGCGAGGTCGAGCGTTCCCGGTTCGGGATCTCCGTCGGCATCGACCAGGAGGATGTGCTGCAGGATGGGAAGGGTGTCCCGAATCTGAGCGACTTTCTTGCGATACAGCGCACGCGTCGTGATGAGAACCCTGCCGGCTCCGAGCTGCAGGCGCTGGCGGATGGGCTCCGGCCCGAACGCGGAGAAGAGCGGGCAGAAGACGCTGGCATTCTTGAACGTGCCCATGACCGCGACGTACAGCTCGGGGCGGCGGCCGATAAGGGAGAAGACCCGGTCCCCCCGCTCGATTCCTAGGTCGCGCAGCACGCTCGCGAATCGTCCGCTTTGCTCGGCCAGCTGCCGGTAGGTGAGGGAATACACGGAAGCGTCGGCCCGAACAAAACGAAGGGCCTCGACATGGCCCCGGTCTCCGGCGGCATGCCGGTCCACCGCCTCATGGGCGATGTTCAGGCCTCGACCGCCCGGCAGGCCGGACAGCTCATGGCGCGCCTCGTCCCAGCTGAATTCAGTGCAGGCAGATTCATAATCGATGAGGTTGGGCGGAACCCGAAAGGCTCGGACATCCTTTTGGATGACAGACCAGCGGGTGGAAGATTCCATTCCAGCTTTCATGCGCTCATTAGACACCACACTGCCCGGTCCGGATAGGGCCCGAAGCCGCCTTTTCGGCGATGACCGCAGCTACCGGCGGGGTAGGCGTCCCAGCGTGAAGTAGCTGAGAGGGCCCAGGAAATTGACGGCGATCACTCCAGCCCAGACTGCTTTTCGGCCTCGTATCGATGTGGCCGGTCGCCGGGCCAGGTCTCTCCACGCGGCTGCAGCCAGGGAGAACTGCACGAGTGCCGCGACGACGGTTGCGGCCTTATGGACGGGGTCGAGTTCTCGGAACTTCGTGCGTTTCTTCATGCTGCCCTTCCCGTCGGAATTCCATGCTCGCACTACCGTTCGCTCAGTATCCTCAGCCGCAGGTGAATGCACAAGGGCCCGGCCGGCAGGTGCTGTGCTCGGTCGGACCCTTGTGGTGCGCGTAATTACTTGACGGCGGGAGCAGACTTTCCTGCTGCAGCCACTTCGCGTGCATCCTCCGTGGACAGCTCGTCCAGGGCGAACGCCGAGTCATCGGCAAACGACTTGATACGGGCTACGCGGTAGATGATGAGGCCGTAGAGGCACTTGGCCAGAATATCCGCCACGGAGTAACCGATCTGCTTGCCGACCCAGGCATCTGCACCGTTGGCACCGATGGCGGGCAGCAGGTAGGCGATCGGGTATACACCCCAGGTAGCGAGGAGCAGCACGCGCAAGCGGCTGATCGTCTTACGAACTGCCGGCGGCTGGCGGTCGAGGGACCGGGTGAGCTCGACGAAGAGGACCCAGAGGATGTAGACAAACGGGATGGTCGACAGGAACCCGAAGATGCCGCGGGTCAAGTTGTCCCCGCTCATCTCACCCGGGTAACCGAGTGCGATCATAAGAGCGGATGCCGGGATGAGACGGTACAGCAGGCTGGTCTGCAGCTTGCGGGCGAGGGCCAGAACGGCGATGAGCTCAACCAGGAGCAGCGGTACGGTCAACAGCCAGTCGACGTAACGGTAGCCTTCGTTGAATCCGGCGCCGGGGGCCTGCATGTACATACCCTTACCGCCGATAGCATCGGTGACAAAAGCTTCTGTGAACGAGTTGAAGATGCGGAAGTAGTGATACGCGGCGATCCCGCAGACGATGGCGGCGACCGTGATGGCCTGACGGTAACGCGGGAGAATTCGCTTCAAGCTGACGAAGAGGAAGATTGAGGTGAACAGCTGTGAAGCGATGACCAGCGAGAACATGTTGTAGACGGTGTCGTACTGTGCTTGGGTGAGTGATTCAGGTATCACGATGTCCTTCTGCGAACGAGTGAGTTTAAGCGAATGGGAGAGAAATACTGTGAATGACTGCATTCTTGAAATCGTTTCCAAGTAGATTCGACATTACCCCGCGCCAAGCTCTTTTAACCCACTTCGCCCTCGATCAGGGGCCACGTATTTTGACCCCCAATTGCCCGGACGCAGCCGCCCCGGCCTCGACAGCTCCCAGGAACATTGATGACCTTCCCCCCTTCCGACATCGTTCCGCCCACGACGCACATTCCTCTACAGGTGCGCGTGGTGAAGGTCCTTGTCGCCGGTCAGATTCTCGGCGGTATCGGGATGGGTGCCACGCTGTCACTCGGCGCGCTGCTCTCCGCTGAGCTATCGGGATCGAGCGCCTGGTCCGGCATGGCTGCCACCATGAGCACCCTCGGCGCAGCCCTCGTGGCGGTCCCCCTCGCCCGTCTCGCCCAGGCCCGTGGCCGGCATGTTTCCCTGGCAACCGGAGCCCTGACCGCTGGAACCGGTGCGGTCCTGGCTATCTCGGCCGTCGCCCTCAACACATTCCCGCTGCTCCTGCTGGCTCTGATGCTCCTCGGCGCTGGGTCTGCCACCAACCTGCAGGCTCGTTTCGCGGCCACAGACCTCGCCAGCCCCCAATTCCGCGCCCGAGACCTCTCCATCGTCGTTTGGTCGACAACGATAGGCGCCGTGCTCGGACCCAATCTATTCGGACCAGGAGAGACCCTCGGAGCCACCCTGGGTTTACCTCCGATGACCGGCGCGTTCGCTTTCTCCCTGATCGCCACGGTGGCTGCTGCGTGCGTCTACTCATGGGGGCTTCGTCCGGACCCGCTGCTCACGGCACTCGCCGGTCGAACAGCCGCCGAGACAACCGGCCCGGCCCGGGGAGGACTGGCCATCGTGCGCAGCAACGCGCTCGCCCGCTATGCGGTGGTCGTGATTGCGCTCAGCCACATGACCATGGTGGCGCTGATGTCCATGGCGCCCATCCACCTCCGAGACCACGGCGCGACCCTCACCGTCGTGGGCCTCACGATCAGCCTGCACGTGGCCGGCATGTATGCCCTGTCCCCCGTTTTCGGCTGGCTCTCCGACCGAGTCGGACGACTTCCCGTGATCCTCGGCGGGCAGGGGTTGCTCGTGGCGGCGCTGACCACCGCTTGGCTCAGCGACGGTTCACAGCCGAGCATGTCGCTCAGCCTGATCTTGCTCGGCATCGGCTGGTCGGCATCCGTGGTGGCCGGCTCGGCGCTGGTCGCTGAGGCCGTGGGCGTGCGGGACCGCGCGGGATTGCAGGGCTTCTCCGACCTGTCGATGAACGCAGCCGGTGCGCTCGGCGGCGCGCTGGCCGGTCCTGTTCTCGTTTTGGTCGGGTATTCCGGACTCGGTGCGGCCGCAATGGCCCTTGTGGCGATTGTGGTGGCATGGTCGATCATGCTGTTGGTTGCGCGCCGAAGCTGAACCCGGCGCCGGGCGTGCGGCCGGTTCGGGCCGCAGCCGTGCGAGCGGCACCGACTTCTCGGAGCGCGGGTCCCGACGCTCTGGATCATCCGGTGCGCAGCTCAGACGCTGTCGTTTCGCGCAGCCCGGCCCGCGGCAGTCCCGCCTGTGACCTTCTCACGCAGAAAGATCAGCGGCAGCGCGAAGGTCGCCAGCGCCGTCACGAGCCACACAATGAGAGTGGCGAGGATCCAGGTCTGCCAGCCCGTGATGACCAGACCGGTCGAGATCAGTGATGCGATCAGCAGGGCGACAAAAGTTGACAACAGTCCGACTCCGCCGAGAAACGCCGGCGCATTCCTCGCGGTCATCTTCGCAATGAACGGGGCAAGGATGCTCTGCACCCCGGCGAACAACAACACTGTGAGCAGGAATCCCTGCCAGGTGAGGATGAAACTCGGCAGGAGCAGCGAAGCCACCCACAGGCCTAGCGCGGCAGAGCCTACGAAGATGGCCGCGCGAATGAGAAAGCGAATCATGGCTGACTTCCTTCCGTCTTCAGAAGAATTCGTCGTGATACTACTGCGGCTGCACTCTTTTGGCCATGATTCAGAGCTCGTCACTTTTGTGTTTATAAACACAGTTCGATGCGCGACTAGGCCTTTTTCTTCGCGGCCGCTTTGACCGCCTGCTTCGTCTCGCGAACACGCGCGAGCGATTCGGCGCTGACAATGTCGGCGACCGAGCGGTAGCAGCCTTCCTCTCCGTACGCGCCGGCGGCCTCCCGCCAGCCAGATGCCGTGAGATCGCGCTGTTTTCCCAGCAATGCCAAGAAGATCTTGGCCTTCTGCTCGCCGAAACCGGGAAGCGCCTTGAGCCGTTTCACAATCTCAGCGCCGTCGGGGTTGCCGTGCGTCCAGATAGCGGAGGCGTCGCCCTCCCATTCGCGAACAATGGCCTCGGCGACCAACTGAGTGCGCGCCGCCATGGACCCCGGGTACCGGTGCACGGCGGGCGAGATGCGGAACACCTCGGTGAAGGCGTCCGCATCGAACTCGGCGATCACCCTCGGCTCCAGCGTGCCGATCCGGTCCCGAATCTTGGCCGGGCCGGCGAATGCGGTTTCCATGGCAATCTGCTGGTCGAGCAGCATTCCCA
>Ga0209023_10000449_pt1 | contig 62845 bp, 43 predicted proteins | sample LakOneMetagenome_FD_187468 | JGI IMG/M metagenome (GOLD analysis project Ga0209023, IMG submission 187468) | Freshwater and sediment microbial communities from Lake Erie, Canada (SPAdes) (version 2) | ecosystem: Environmental > Aquatic > Freshwater > Lentic | place: Lake Erie, Canada...
GGCGCCGCGCCGCAGGTGGATCGCGGGCATGCCCTGCACCGGCGGGTCGAGCCGCAGTCTGGCCAGCTCCGCTTCCAGCAGTGCGCGGCAGGCGTGGTATTCGTCGCGCAGGTAGAGGTAGATGGCATCGATGCCGACCGCCCAGGCCGCGATCAGCGCGCCCTCGATGAAGCGATGCGGGTCGCGTTCCAGGTAGACGCGGTCCTTGAAGGTGCCGGGTTCCCCTTCGTCGATGTTCACCGCCATCAGGCGCGGGCCGGGCTCGCCACGCACGATGCGCCATTTGCGCCCGAGCGGAAAGCCGGCGCCGCCCAGGCCGCGCAGGCCGGACGCTTCCAGCGTGCCGATCACCGACTCGACCTCGTGCAGGCCGGCCACGCAATCGCGCAGCAGTTGGTAGCCGCCGGCCGCGCGGTAGGCGGCATAGTCGATGTGCGCATCGGCCGCCTCGACGGGCGCGCCTGCCGACACCCGCGCCAGCACGGTCTCGACGCTGGCCCGGGGCACGGCCTGCTGCCCCACCAATGCCGCCGGCGCCTGCTCGCAGCGGCCGACGCAGGGCGCCTCCAGCACGCGCACTTCCTGCCCGAGGATCGCGGGCAGGCGCGCCAGCAGGCTGGCGGCGCCCGCCATCTCGCAGGACAGGCCGGCGCAGACGCGTACCGTGAGCGCCGGCGGCGGCGCCTCGCCCTCGCGTACGACCTCGAAGTGGTGATAGAAGGTGGCGACCTCGAAGACCTCGGCCTGGGACAGGCGCATCTCTTGGGCCAGTGCGGCCAGGTGGGGGCTGGGGATGCAACCGAAGCGGTCCTGCAGCTTGTGCAGGTGCTCGATCAGCAGGTCGCGTGCGCGCGAGGCGTCGCCCAGCAGGGCCTGCACCTCGGCCAGCGCCTGCGGATCGACGCGGCGGCCTTTCGGCGCCTCGCGCTTGCGCTGGCGGCTGGCCCCCGCGACCGCGATCGGAATGACGGGATGGTTCATTGTTGTCTCCAGGACGGGCTTCGTTGTGCCGCTTTTTTGTTCAAGCATATGCCAGTTTCCTGGCCAACTCAATACACAAAGCGTGCAGGCGGCAGCGTCCCGGAGCAGGCCGTCGAAACGCTAGCGCCGCCGCTTCTTCCATTCGTACTCCGGCCCGGTCACATCCACGCCCGGATGACCGACGACATCCGGATGCTCGGAGCACATGGTCACGAAGCGCACGCCCTCTCCGGCACGCTGGCGCTTGCGCAGAGCTTCCATGAAACCCATCGCCTTCACCATCTCCTCGGTGCCGAAGGCCTGGGCATGCGGGGTCGTCTCGGTCTCCTCGACCATGGTCCAGTACACCATATACATCGGCAAAACTCCTCAAAAACCCTGCCGAACCGGCAAGGATGACACAATGATGACTTCTTGCAGATCAGAATATTGCACCAATTAGATGCAGATCAAGGGTATTTAACAGAGGAAACGGATAGGAAGGTAAAAGTAGGACTAGTCCGAAATTTCTTCATTATGTGCGCCGTTTCACATAATTGTATCTTTGACGCCGCTAGGCTTAAGCCTGTCTTCACTAAAGCAGGTAGATCCCATGAACAGCAACAAGCATATCCAGCCAGATACCGCACCCGAGCTGGCGCTTTGGGGCGGACTCGAATGCACCGTCAACCGCGTGCGCGACCAGTACTTCAGCCAGATGGACCGCAACGGCCACGCCAGCCGCCTGCAGGACATCGAACGTTTCGCTTCCCTTGGCATCAAGGCCATCCGCTACCCGGTCCTGTGGGAGCGCACCGCCCCCAACGGCATCGAGCACGCCGACTGGTCCTGGTCCGACGCGCGCCTGCCTGCCCTGCAGCGGCTGGGCGTCACCCCGATCGTCGGCCTGGTCCACCACGGCAGCGGTCCGGAGCACACCAGCCTGGTCGATCCAGCCTTCCCCGAAAAGCTCGCCGAGTACGCCGGTGCGGTAGCGGCACGCTACCCCTGGGCCGAGTACTACACCCCGGTCAACGAAATCCTGACCACGGCGCGCTTCTCGGGTCTGGCAGGCGTCTGGTACCCGCACGGGAAGAGCCATGCGATTTTCGTGCAGGCGCTGCTGATCGAGACCCGCGCCACCGTGCTGTCGATGCGCGCCATCCGCGCGGTGAATCCGGATGCGAAACTGGTGCAGACCGACGATTTGTCGAAGACCTACGGCACGCCCGAGATGCAATGGCTGGCGGACTTCTTCAACGAGCGGCGCTGGCTGGGCTGGGACCTGCTGTGCGGGATGGTCGACGAGCAGCACAAGATGTGGGATTACCTGATCGAATCCGGCGCCACGCCGCAAGACCTGCTCTGGTTCCGCGACAACCCCTGCCCGCCCGACATCATCGGCGTCAACTACTACGCCACCAGCGAGCGCTGGCTGGATCACCGCACCGAGCGCTATCCGAAGGACCGCTGCCACGAGTACGACGGCTTCCCGCATGCCGACATCGAGACTCCGCGCGTGCTGGCCACGCCGACGCCCGGCATCGGCCCGCTGCTGCAGGAAACCTGGGAACGCTACGGCCTGCCGATCGCGATCACCGAAGCCCACATCGACGCCAACCGCGAAGACCAGATGCGCTGGCTGCTCGAGATCTGGAACGCCGCCAAGAAGGTGCGCGCCGGCGGCGCCGACGTGCGCGCGGTCACGGTCTGGGCCCTGCTCGGCTCCTACGACTGGAACTGCCTGGTGACCGAGTGCCGCGGCTACTACGAGCCCGGCCCCTTCGACGTGCGCGGACCGGAGCCGCGCCCGACGGCGGTCGCCACCCTGATGCGCGAACTGTCGTCCGGTCGCCCGCTGACCAACCCGGTGCTGCAGGGCCAGGGCTGGTGGCGCCGTCCGGGACGCTTCCTGTGCAAGCCGGTCGCCACCCGCACCGCCGTGGCCGATATCGCCGTGCGCGATCCGTATAAATCGCAGCACGTGCAGCCGATCCTGATCACCGGCGCCACCGGCACCCTGGGTTCGGCCTTTGCCCGCATCTGCGAAAAGCGCAACCTGGCCCACCACGTGCTGACGCGCCAGGAAATGGACATCACCGACCCGGCCTCGGTGGAAGCGGCGGTTCAGCGCTTCAAGCCCTGGGCCATCATCAATGCCGGCGGCTACGTGCGCGTCGACGACGCCGAGGCCGACAGCGAAGCCTGCATGACGGCGAATACCCACGGCCCGACCGTGCTGGCGCTGGCCTGCATCCGCCACGCGATCCGCTTCGTGACCTTCTCCAGCGACCTGGTGTTTGACGGCAGCAAGGAAACGCCGTATGTGGAATCCGACCCGGTGGCCCCGCTCGGCGTGTACGGCCGCAGCAAGGCCGAGTCCGAGCGCCGCGTGCTGGAAGCCGACCCGCAGGCGCTGGTGATCCGCACCAGCTCCTTCTTCGGCCCCTGGGACCGCCACAACTTCGTCACCCAGGCCATCAAGGCCCTGCGCAAGGGCCAGGCCTTCGAAGCCTCGAACGACCTGGTGGTGTCGCCGACCTATGTGCCCGACCTGGTGAATGCCAGCCTCGACCTGCTGGTCGACCGCGAGCGCGGCGTCTGGCACCTGACCAACGGCGAAGCCATCACCTGGGCCGACCTGGCGCGCAAGGCCTGTGAAGCGGCCGGCGTCGATGCTAGAACCCTGGTGGAAAAGCCGGCGGCGGAATGCGGCTACAAGGCGGTGCGCCCGGGTTACTCGGCCCTGGGCAGCGAGCGCGGCCTGATGCTGCCTTCGCTCGACGACGCCCTGGCGCGCTACATGAAGGCGCTCGAGGAACACGCGGGCGACGACGGCGAACTGGTCGGCGAAGCGGCGCACTACGCAAGCTGATTCGCTTCGGCCACCGGCCGCCGCCCGGCGCAGGACGCGCCGGCGGCGGCTTTTTTTGGCGCCGGGCGCGGCCTGCACGCGGCGGGAGCGATGATGTAACATGCAGCCTGCGCCGGCAAGCCCGGCATTTCCTGCGACTCCTACAGGTTCAGCCTTGAAAATCTTCGTCATCAGTCTGGCGTCCAGCCGCGAGCGGCGTGCCCTCGTCGCGCACAAGCTCGGTTCACGCAACCTTCCCTTCGAGTTTATCGACGCCGTCGACGGCCGCGTCGACAAGCATCCCTATTTGAACAACTACGACGAAGCGAGCTTCCTCGTGCACCGCCGCCGCCGCGCCGCGCCGGGCGAACTCGGTTGCTACGTCAGCCACCTGCTGGCCTGGGAAAAGAGCGTGGAACTGAACGAGCCGATCGTGGTACTGGAAGACGATTTCCAGCTGACGCCGGACTTCGAGGCGGGACTGGCGTATGTCGGCAAGTTCGCAGACCAGGTTTCCTTTGTGCGGCTGGAGCCGCTGGAAAAGCACACCGTGCTCACCTCGGACAAGAGCGCGGGATTCAGTCTGGTCAAGCAGCTGGACGTCGGCATGTGCATGACCGGCTATGTGATCACGCCGCAGGGTGCGAAGAAGCTGCTGGCGCATGCGCGCACGATCCGGGCACCGATCGATCTGTTCCTGAAATATACCTTCGACCATGGCGAACTGATTCATGCGGTGGTGCCGCACGGGGTGTACCCGACGCACGAGGACTCGGTGATCGGGATCGACGTGCGCAACCAGCGCGAGAAGGGGTTTGTGCTGGGCTTGAAGCGGTTTGCCTACAAGACCTTCTACCGGTTTGCCAACTTGTTCACCAACCTGGCAAACGGGCTGCGCAGGTTCTGATATTCAGCCACACAGGTGCTGTCTGCGCTGGTGGGCGACACCTCGCTGCAGCGGACTACGGCGTGGCACGTAGCCGCGTGGGCACGGAGTGCCCACCCTACGGTCGCTACGGCCAGCGGCCGCAACAACGTAGGGTGGACACCTGTGTCCACGCGGTGATACGTAACAGACGATTCATCCGGCACGAAACCGGAGCCGATAACAACCAGCGGTCAAGCGTTCGACGCCGCCGCGAACTGCAGGCGATACAGGTTCGCATACATCCCGTTCGCCGCCAGCAGCTCGTCGTGCGTGCCCTGCTCGACGATCCGCCCCGCCTCCATCACCACGATCCGGTCCGCGCCTTCGATGGTCGACAAGCGGTGCGCGATCACCAGCGTGGTGCGGCCCGCCATCAGCGTATCGAGCGCGGCCTGCACCGCGCGTTCGGACTCGTTGTCCAGCGCCGACGTCGCCTCGTCGAGGATGAGCACCGGCGCATCCTTGTAGATCGCGCGCGCGATCGCCACGCGCTGGCGCTGGCCGCCCGACAGGCGCATGCCGTTCTCGCCAATCTTCGTTTCCACGCCTTCGGGCAGCTTGGCCACCACGTCGGTCAGGTGCGCCGCCTTCACGGCCGCGGCCAGGCGTTCGTAGTCGATGCGCTCGGCGCCATAGGCGATGTTGGCCGCCAGCGTGTCGTCGAACAGCACCACGTTCTGGCTCACCATCGCCAGCTGCTTGCGCAGGCTGGCCATGGTCAGTTCCTCATACGGCACGCCGTCGAGCAGGATGCGGCCCGCCTGCGGGTCGTAGAAGCGCGTCACCAGGTTCACAAAAGTAGACTTGCCGCCGCCCGACACACCCACCAGCGCCACGGTCTGGCCCGGCGCCACGTCGAGCGTGACGTTGTTCAACGCCGGCGCTTGCGCGCCCGGATAGGTGAAGCCCACGTCCTGGAACTGCAGGTGGCCCTGGGCACGGTCGATGGTGCGCGTGCCCGGGTCGTGCTCGACCGGCGCGTCGATGATCGAGAACACGGTTTCGGCCGCCGCGATCCCGCGCTGCATCGGTCCGTTCACCTCCGCCAGCGACTTCAGCGGCGTGAGCAGCATCAGCATCATCGTGGTGAAGTTGGTGAACTCGCCGACCGTCATGTCGGACTGGATCGCCATCACGATCACCACCGACACCGCCACCGCCGTGGCGACCTGCGTGATCGGCGTGGTGGCGGCAAAGGCCACCGTCATGCGCTGCGAGAAGCCGCGCATGGCTTCGCTGCGCTGCTCGAAGCGGCGCCGCTCATAGGCTTCGCCGGCGAACACGCGGATCACCTGGTGGCCGCGCGTGGCTTCTTCCACCACTTGCGTCATCTCGGCGGTCACGCGCTGGTTGTCGCGGTTCAGGCGGCGCAGGCGGCCGGTGGTGGTGCGCACGATGACGGCAGTGAGCGGCACCACGACCATGGCGATCAGGGTCAGGCGCCAGTTCAGGTAGAGCAGCGCGCCCAGCAAACCCAGCACCACCAGCACGTCGCGCACGTAGGCCACGAACACCGAGTTGATCATGTCGACCACCTGGCGCACGTCGCCGATCACGGTGTTGATGATCTTGCCGGTCGACTCTTCGTGGAAGCGCGCCACCGGCAGGCGCAGCACGCGCGAGAAGGCCATGCGGCGCAGGTCGTTCAGCACGCGGCTCAGCACCCAGTTGTTCAGGTAGGCGGTGGAAAAGGTGAACACGCCGCGCAGCGCGAAGATCGAGATCAGTATGCCCGGCACCAGCCACAGGCTGAATTCCACCTTGTGCGGACCGAAGCCCTTGTCGAGCAGGAGCTCGAGCGCCTTGGCCAGCAGCGGCTGGGTGGCGGCGGTGCCGGCCATCGCCAGCAGCGCCAGGAAGGCGCGCGAGCGGTAGGGTTTGACGATCGCCAGCAGGCGTTTGACGATGGTGCTAGTGTCCAAATTCTTCTTTCTGGTTCAGGCTCAGGCCCATGAGGATGAAAATCATCAGCGCGTAAAAGATGCAGGCCTTGCCGGACCAGAACATCATCTCGGTCAGGCCGAAGGCGAAGTAGCCGAGCGCCACCAGCATCCCGGCCAGCGCCGGCGTGCCCGGCGGCTGCCCGCGTTCGACCGCGGCGCGCGCCTGGCGCGCGAAGAACGCGAACGGCGCGGCCAGGATGCCGAACAAGGCCAGCAGGCCGAACACGCCGCCGTTGGCCAGCGCCTGCAAGGCGTCATTATGCAGGTGCTGGGCCGGCAGCACCACCGCATCGAGACGCCCCGCGCGCACGTACTGCGCCAGCTCGGCACGCCCGACGTCGTGGTCGCGCCCGAGCAGCGGGCGTTCGGCGATCAGCATGCCGGCGCCCTTCCACAGCTCGAGGCGGATGCCAAGGTTGGTGAATTTGTCGCCGCCGGCGTACCAGGTGCGCACGTCGCGGATGCCCTCGTCCACGCGCGCCTGCATGCTGGTGGCCGGGACCAGGTAGAGCACGGCCACCAGCGCCACGGCGACGCCGAACACGATGCGCACCCGGCCGTGGCGCACCAGGCCGTAGCGCACGCACACCAGCGCGCCCAGCGCCGCCGCCAGCCAGGCGCCGCGCGTGCCGGTGATCACCAGCGCCAGCACCCCGGCCAGGCCGCCCAGCAGCGGCCACAGGACGGTGCGGCCGGCGCGGCGGAAATCGATGGCCGCCACCAGCGACAGCAAGGCCAGGGTCAGGACGATGTCGCCGAAGGTGATGGCGTTGATCATGCCGCCCGGCCGCTCGATGCCGAGCACCAGATGCTGCCAGGCCACCAGCGCAAAGGCGCCGATGGCGCCGAGGATCGCGCCCCACCACAGCGCCTGGCGCGGCGGACGCGCCACCAGCACCACGGCCAGGGCGCTGGCCGCGAAGAACATGCGTGCATGCTTTTCCAGCGAACTGCCCGGCTGTTCGGGCCGCAGCAGGAACTGCAGCAGCACCAGGACAAAATTGAACAGGAAGGCCAGCACGACCCAGCGTATCGCGGGCCAGTGGCGCGCCAGCGCGGCGCGGCTGGCGCGCGGCATGCACAGGGCGCTCAGGAGAAGCAGGAAGCTGGCCAGGCCAATCCCGGGTCCGGTGGTCAGGCACAGCGCCGGCACCATGAAGACAAGGGCACCAGTCCATAGCCGCGACGGGGCCATCGTATTCATCAACGTATTGTCCATCAGCTCAGAGGTAGGATATTCTTCCCGGATCAGCAGGCTGTCGGTTGCAGGCCATGCCGTAGGAAAAGAATTTTCAAATCATTATCGCTGAACCCGGCTCGACTGCCAACACGCACCGCCGCCGGCACACCCGAACAACGCGGCATTACGTGCAGCGCCAAGAAAGAGAATCACCGATGAACACGGCACCACGACTTTCCATCCTCGTTCCCGCCTACAACGCCGAGCAGCACCTGGAGGCGACCCTGCGCTCGGTGCTTGAGCAGATGGGCCCCGGCCATGACCTGGTCGTCATCGACGACGGCTCGCGCGACGGCACGGGCGCGGTCGTCGAGCGCATGCAGCAGGCCTGGCCGGGATTGGCGATCCGCCTGATCCGCCAGGACAACGCCGGCCTGGCCACCACGCGCAACCGCCTGCTCGACGCCGCCACCGGCGAGTACATCCTCTTCCTCGACGCCGACGACCTGGTCCTGCCCGGCACCCTCGCGGCGCTCGACGGCATTTTCAAACAGCATCGTCCCGACGTGATCGCGCTCGACTTCAACGACTGGCACCCGCATAACATGCGCCGCACGCGCCCCATCGCGCGCGGCTACCCGGCCGACACCTTGATCAGCGACCGCGAAGCGATCCTGCGCACCTTCTTCATGGACCGCCAGTGCTATGCCTGGGCCAACGTGATGCGCCGCGAGATCTACATGCGCCAGCCTGCGCCGCTGTATCCGCCGGGCCGCACCTTCGAGGACATCACCACCACGCCGCAGCTGATCGCCGACTGCGCCAGCCTGTATCGCCTGGCCCGCCCCTGCTTCGACTACCGCCAGCATCCGGGCAGCATGAAGCGCGGCCTGTCGCACAAGTGGTGTATCGACTTCGCCAAGGCGGTGCTGCACATCCACCATCACTTCGGCACGCTGCCGGTGAGCGACGCGCTGCGCCTGCACGTCGACGCCGCCACCATCCACTTCTACAACGTGATCCTGAAGCGCACCTACGAGATGGGCTGGAGCGAGGGCAAGGCCGCGCGCGAGGACGTGCGCGCGCTGCTGGCGCAAAACCTGTTCCACCCGCTCGAGGCGGTGCTGGCGGCGATGGAAGGCGAGGTACTGGACAGCCACGACCGCCGCGCCGACCGCCGCGCCGCCTCGCAGGTGCGCAAGCTGCTGGCGGGGAACCTGGGCTTCGTGATCGGCAAGTTCCTGGCGAGGAAGATCAAGGTCTTGCAGCGCAAGGCGGTGGCTTGACGGCTTCGTGATGCGTTGCTGTGTGCTGGGGCGCTTGAACGCGTGGGCGGCGTCGCTGCCGCAGGCTGATCGACTGCCTGGGTATAGCCGACCACCCTACGCCCGACAAACGCGCGTGCCCTTTGGTTGTAGTTCGTAGGGTGGACGGCTCCATCCGGGCACGTGATCCGCCCGAGACGGCAATGCCGTCCACGCGTTCAACAGGCAGGCGAACAGTCGCGCAGGCTCAGTACTCGACCGCCACATCCTTCGCGCCGAGATTCAGCTCGAGCGCATGCTTCAGCGCATCCGACGGCGCCACGCGCCATTCGTCGCCCAGTTGCAGGATGCATTCCACGCCCTGCGGTTTCACGCGCAGGCTGACCGGCAGGCCGTCCGGGTGGCGGTAAGGCGACAGCACCTCGGCCATCTTCGCCGAGCTGATGCCGCACTCCACGTCCATCTCCAGCTTGTGGCCGTAGTGGATGCGCGCCGCGGCGATGTCGAACACCTTCTCGGCCGTGATGCGCAGGCCGCCGTTGAAGCGGTCTTCCGACACCTTGCCGACCACCAGCAGGAATTCGTCTTCCTTGAAGGCGTTGCGGTTCTGCTCGAACACTTCGTTGTAGACGGTGACCTCGACCACGCCGGTCTTGTCGTCCAGCGCCACGATCAGGATCTTGCCGCGCTGGGTCATCTGGGTGCGCACGCCGGTGATCACGCCGCACAGCATGCGCGGCTCGCGCGACGGCTCCAGGTCCTTCAGCTTGGTCTTGGCGAAGCGCCGCACTTCCCCCGCATACGAGTCGAACATGTGGCCCGACAGGTAGTAGCCGAGCGCGATCTTTTCCTCGGCCAGCTTCTGGCGGTCGGTCCAGGGCGTGGCCTTGATGTAGTCGGGCGGCGCCACCAGGTCGGAATCGTCGCCGCCGAACAGGCTCACCTGGTTCGCGGCCGCCGCGGCCTGGCCGGCCGCTTCCATCGCGAATGCGACCGAAGCCAGCAGGATCGCGCGGTCGACGCCGAAGGCGTCCATGGCGCCGGCGCGGATCAGCGATTCGATGGTGCGGCGGTTGATCTGCTTGCGGTCGACGCGCTTGCAGAAGTCGAACAGGTCCTTGAACTTCCCGCCCTCCTGGCGCGCGGCGATGATCGCCTCGATCGCGCCCTGGCCCGCGCCCTTCACGCCGCCCAGGCCGTAGCGGATATTGCTCACCTGCTTGCCGGTCACGGAACGCGGCGCACCTTCCGGCGTGAAGCGGAACTGCGATTCGTTCACGTCCGGCGGCAAAATCGTGAGTTTGCAGACATCGATCGCATCCTCGACCAGGATCTTGATCTTGTCGGTGTCTTCCATCGCCAGCGACATGTTGGCTGCCATGAAGGCGGCCGTGTGGTGCACCTTCAAATAGGCCGTGTGGTAGGACAGCAGCGCGTAGGCGGCGGCGTGCGATTTATTGAAACCGTAGCCCGCGAACTTTTCCATCAAGTCGAAGATCTCGTCGGCCTTTTCGGTCGACAGGCCGTCTTTCGCGGCGCCGGCGCGGAAAATCTCGCGGTGCTCGGCCATCTCTTCGGCCTTCTTTTTACCCATCGCGCGGCGCAGCATGTCGGCGCCGCCCAGCGAGTAGCCGCCGACGATCTGCGCCATCTGCATGACCTGCTCCTGGTAGACCATGATGCCGTAGGTCTCGGACAAAATGGACTCGGTACGCGGATCGGGGTAATCGAACTTCTCGCCGTGCTTGCGCTTGCAGAAGTCGGGAATCAGGTCCATCGGGCCCGGACGGTACAAGGCGACGAGCGCAATGATGTCCTCGAAGCGGTCGGGACGCGCATCCTTCAGCATGCCCTGCATGCCGCGCGACTCCAGCTGGAAGATGGCGACGGTTTTCGCGTCGGACAGCAGCTTGTACGATGGCCGGTCGGTCAGCGGCAGGGTTTCGAGATTGAACTCGGCGTCCTGCGGGTCGAGCGCGCGGATGTAGTTCACGGCGCGGTCGAGAATCGTCAGCGTGGTCAGGCCCAGGAAGTCGAACTTGACCAGGCCGACGGCCTCGACGTCGTCCTTGTCGTACTGCGAGACCACGCCGGCATCGCCGCCCTGGGTGTACAGCGGGCAGAAGTCGGTGAGTTTACCGGGCGCGATCAGCACGCCGCCGGCGTGCATGCCGATACCGCGCGTGATGCCTTCGACCTGCTGCGCGAGATCCAGCAGCTGCTTGACCTCTTCCTCGTTCTCCAGGCGTTCCTTGAGCAGCGGTTCTTCCTCGATGGCTTCCGCAATCGATACCGGTTTGCCCGGCTTGAACGGGATCAGCTTCGAGATGCCGTCGCAGAAGTTGTAGCCGAAGTCGAGCACGCGGCCGACGTCGCGGATCGCGCCCTTCGCCGCCATGGTGCCGAAGGTGGCGATCTGCGACACGGCGTCGCGGCCGTACAGGTCCTTCACGTGCTGGATCACCAGTTCGCGCTTTTCCTGGCAGAAGTCGATGTCGAAGTCGGGCATCGAAACGCGTTCAGGATTCAGGAAACGCTCGAACAGCAGGTTGTACTTCAACGGGTCCAGATCCGTGATCTTCAGCGCGTAAGCCACCAGCGAGCCGGCACCGGAGCCGCGGCCCGGGCCGATCGGCACGCCGTTGTTCTTGCCCCACTGGATGAACTCCGCAACGATCAGGAAGTAGCCCGGGAACTTCATCTTGATGATGGTCTGGTTCTCGAACTCGAGGCGCGCCTCGTAGCGCGGGCGCTCGGCTTCGCGCTTGGCCGGATCGGGGAACAGCTGGATCAGGCGCTCCTCCAACCCCTTCTTGGTTTCGGCGACCAGGAAGTCGTCGATGGTCATGCCTGCCGGCGTCGGGAAGTCCGGCAACTGCGGCTTGCCCAGCGTGAGCGTGACGTTACAGCGCTTGGCGATTTCGACCGAATTGGCCAGGGCGCCGGGCAAGTCCTTGAACAGCTCCGCCATCTCGGCCTGCGACTTGAAGCACATCTCCTCGTTGAAGCGGCGCACGCGCTTGGCATTCGCCAGCATCTCGCCTTCGGCGATACAGGTGCGCGCCTCGTGGGCGATGAATTCGTCCTTGCTGATGAACTGCACCGGGTGGGTCGCCACCACCGGCAGGCCCAGGCGGCCGGCCAGCGCCACCGAATGGCGCACCTGCTGTTCCTGGTTCGGCTGGCCGGCGCGCTGGATCTCGATGTAGAAGTGGCCGGGGAAGATGCGCGCCCAGCGCTCGGCGGCTTTCTCGGCGCGGGCGATGTCGCCATTGTCGATGGCCTGGCCGACGTCGCCGAAACCGGCGCCCGAGAGCACGATCAGGGCGTTCGCTTGATTGACTTCCGGCTCCAGCGTGGAGACGGAGGTCGCCAGCGCTTCCAGCCACTCGACGCGCAGCTCGGCGCGGCCCTTGTACTGGTTGGTTAGCCAGGCTTTCGACAGCAAATCGCACAACTGCAGGTAGCCGCTGCGGTTCTTCGCCAGGATCAGCAAACGGTGCGGCTTGTCGCGGTTGTCGTCGTTGGTGATCCAGGCGTCGACCCCGACGATCGGCTTGATCCCCTTGCCGCGCGCCGCCTTGTAGAAGCGCACCATGCAGAACATGTTGGCCAGATCGGTGACAGCCAGCGCCGGCTGCTGGTCCTTGGCGGCTGCGCCAACCAGGTCGTCGATGCGCACCAGGCCGTCGGCGATCGAGTATTCGGAGTGGACGCGGAGATGGGTGAAAGTCGGGGAAGTCATCCCGTCATTTTACCTCGACAGGCGGCGCGGCGGTGGGGCCGGGGCCGGTTTTGGCAGCGCCGCCCGGGCCGCTGCCCCGCAAGGTTAAGTTGCGATTTCACAACAATATGCGACGCAGACGGGCATGAAAAAGGCGCTGTCACCGTTTGCTGTGGATGAGCCCGATTGCAAGGCGAAACAATTGATCGGCAGACGTCACTTTTCCGCCATCGAGCATCCGGCGCCAGCCCAGGTAGTTCGGCAGCCAGCGCGACGCGACACCGTGGAAGGGTGCCAGCCACTCGCGCAAACGCTGGTGGTAAGCATTCACATTTTGTACGTGAATGGCGCCATGGGGACCCGGGCGGACACGCTCGCCCGCGCTGACATTGACGGTCTGGTGCGCCAAGCCGTGGGCGCGGGCGAAAGCCCGATAGGCCGCGTTCGCGTCTGTCACGAGCAGCACGTCTTTGTCCAAAAACGGCAGCAGATGGCGCTCCAGCTGGACTTTGCTGACGGGGCCGCGGCCGGTGACGGCATCGACGGTCTGCTTGTTGCGGTCACGCGCGACGAGGATGCAGTCGAGCTCGCGTGAGATGCCGCGCCTGCTGGCGACGCCGCCCCGCTTGCGCGCCGGCCGGTCGAGCTTGCGCGCCCCTTTTTGCGATTCCAGGATGAACATTTCGTCGGCTTCGACGATACCGTTCAGGCATCCTGGCCGGTCTGCTTTCACCCGATCCAGGAAACGATGGCGCCAGCGGAAGGCGGTGTTACGGTGCACCTTGACAGCGTCCGCCGCCGCGCGCACCGGGCGCGACGCAAGCAGCGCATCGAGATAGTCTAGCCATTTCCCGCGCAGGCGCAGGCGCGCCAGCGGGGTGCCGGTCAGATCATTGAAGGTACGCCGGCATGAGAAGCAGCGGTAGCGCTGCAGGTCGTTGGCGTGGCCATGCCGGTGCCAGCGTTCGCACCGGCAATGGGGACAGCGGCGCCCGGCCACCCTGCTTTGTCCGATCAGCGCGAGCACCTGGTGCAGCCCGGCAGCCGGACGCAAGGCGTCGAGGACGCGCAGCCGCTGGGGCTGGTTCAGCGCGGGCAAGGCTGCAAACCACTTCGTGAAGCGCGGTGCTTTCATGGCCGACCCATATCGATGACGAGACGGGTTGGACCATGAATGAACTCAACAGTTCACCGCTCATCCATAGCTAACGGTGACAGCGCCAAGAAAAAACCCGGCCGCGGCCGGGTTCCCGATGGAGCGCGCGCCGATCAGCCGCGCTTGCGGCGGCCAGCCAGGCCCAGGCCGGCCAGCGCCAGGCCGAACAGCGACAGCGATGCCGGTTCCGGCACTTCGCTCACGCGCAGGTTGTCGATGCTGACTTTCACGCCGTTGTCGAGGTTGACGGTGCGGATGCCGATCTGCGAAACCGACGAGATCTTGCTGGTGCCGGTGGCAACGCGGTCGGCGCCGGTCAGCGAGTGCATTTCGTCCGCGGTCGGGTTCATCCAGGCAGCGAAGCTGTTGTAGAACGCGGAACCATTGGTCTTGGTCAGGTAGCCCAGCAGGTGGTAGGTCTGGCCGGCAACCAGGTCGCTGCCCAGCAGGTAAGGACCGCCGGTGCCGACCGTGCGCACGTACAGGTCGTCGGTGCAGACGCCGGTGTCGCAGTTCGATTTCAGGCCGAAGCTCGGGCCATCCTTATCGCCCAGCCACAGGCCGAGGAAGTCGTTGTTGCCCAGGGTGCCGGTGTACGAGAAGCTGAAGTCGACGATGATGCCGCCAGTCTGGGTCTCGGCCAGGTTCCAGTACGCAGCGCGGTCGTTGTTGCTGCCGAAGGTCAGCGACTTGTTGCCGCCGGCGGTGGTAACGGCTGGCTTGCTCTTGGCATTGGTGATGTCGGTGCCCCAGTTGCCGGTGAAACCGGTGCTGGCGCCGTCGAAGTTGTCGGCGGCGACGACGATGCTGGCGTTGGCGCTGGCGCTGAAGGCGAACAGGAGCGAGGCGGCGATGGTGGACAGTTTTTTCATGATAGGAGCAGAAATAAGCAGGATTAAAGAAGCTGCTCCCTATAAGCAGAAATCATGCCTGAAAGAAAATTCTAATTAGAAACAGCCAGTTAGCTTTTCTTTAGGGAACATTTGATTACAAACTGTAAAGTTTTCCGACAGTCAATAAGCGGTAGACGGATGGCAGATGGCGGACGCTTATAATACGGCTCACCTTACCCAGGCTTTTCCAGTGCCGCCCATGATTTCCCGCCCACTCCACCTCCCTTCCGGCCTGTCCCGGCCGCTTTTCCGATGACCCGGCCGCCATCCGATGGCGCGGCCCTGACAGCGCTGCTGGCGGCGCCGGTCGCGCACACCGGGCCGCAAGCAGGCCCCGCGATCCTGGTCCTGCCGGCGCCGGACCTGCCTGAGACCGCCCTGCCCGGCGGCGCGGCATCCGTCGGCGCCGCAACGTCCAGGCGCCTGCTTGCCCTCCTGATGCCCGCCGCACGCGCCGTGCTGCGCCGCCCGCGCGTGCGCCAGCTGGCGCTGCGCGTCCTGAAGCGTTTCCCCGCCCTGTATGCCCGCGCCTACCGCATGCTGCTGCAGGGCGGCGCGGCGGCCGAGGGTGGCAGTGACAGCGCCCCGGCGCGGCTGTCGGCGCGTGGCGCGGCGGTCCATCGCGCGCTGCTCGCCCTGGAGGCAAAACCGGACGCCCGCGCGCCGGCGCCCGGCCGGCGCCGCAGGCTGGCCTTTGTCTGCCCGATGCCGCCGCAGCGCACCGGGATTGCCACGTACGCCGTCGACCTGCTGCCGGAACTGGCGCGCGACTTCGACATCGAACTGGTCGTCGACCAGGAAGCGGTGCAACTGCCGCCGGCGCTGGCCGGCCTGCCCGTGCGCCAAAGCGCCTGGTTCGCCGAGCACGGCGGGGAATACGACCAGGTGCTCTACCAGTTCGGCAACAGCCCCTTCCACAGCCACATGTTCGCCCTGCTGGCGCGCCATCCGGGCGTGGTGGTGCTGCACGACTTCTTCCTCGGCGGCGCGCTGCTGCACGCCCAGGCCAGCGGCGCCCTGCCCCAGGCCTGGACCCGCGCCCTGCTGCATGCGCACGGCTACGCGGCAGTGCGCGCCAGCGAAGCCGGCGCCGGCACGGCCGAGGTGCACAAGGCCTGGCCGGCGAATCTCGGCGTGCTCGAAACGGCCACCCGCGTGATCGTGCATTCGCAGCATGCGCGCCGGCTGGCGGCCGACTGGTACGGCGCGGCCGCCGCGCAGCGGATCGACCTGGCCCCCTTGCCGCGCACCGCGCCGCCCCCGGCCGACCGGCGCGCCGCGCGCGCTGCCCTCGGCATCGCCGACGACGTGTTCCTGGTCTGCAGCTTCGGCTTCGTCGCCCCCAACAAGCTGACGCACGAACTGCTGCAGGCCTGGCTCGCCTCCACGCTCGGCAACAAGCCGGGCTGCGCCCTGGTGCTGGTCGGGGCCAACCACGACAGTCCCTACGGCGCGCGGGTCGAAGAGATCGTGCGCGGCGCCGGCCCGCAGGCCAACATCCGCATCGCCGGCTGGTGCGACGACGCCGTCTACCACGCCTATTTGCAGGCCGCCGACGTCGGCGTCCAGCTGCGCACCAACGCCCACGGCGAAAGCTCGGCCGCCGTGCTCGATTGTCTGAACCACGGCTTGCCGACGATCGCCAACGCCAACGGCTCGATGGCCGAGCTTCCCGACGGCGCGTTCTGGCGCCTGCCGGACGCCTTCGCGGTCGCCGAACTGGGCGCGGCGCTGGAAAGCCTGCACGCCGACCCGACGCGGCGCCGCGCCCTGGGCGAGCGCGCCGGCGACGTCATCGCGGCCGGCTTCCGCCCGGCGCACTGCGCCGCCGTGTACCGCGCCACGCTCGACCGGGCTGCAACCGACGACGCGGCGCGGCAGGCAGCCTGGCGCGCCGCGCTGGCGCAGATCCGATCACCCGGCCAGCCGGCCAGCCAGGACGCCCTGCTGCATCTGGCGGCGCAACTCGCCCACGATCCCGCCGCGCCGCGCCCGGCCCTGCGGCGCCAGTTGCTGGTCGATGTCAGCAGCTGGGCCGACGGCGGCGATCCCCCGGACGACGTGCGCCGCCTGCTGCTGGCGCTGCTGCAGCCGGCGCACGGCCTGCTGCGCGTCGAGCCGGTGGCATGCCGGCGCGAGGACGGCGTACCGGCCTGGCGCTATGCGCGCAACGCGGCCGGACGCCTGCTCGGCCTGGGCTGGGGACGCCAGGACGAGCCGCTGGCCGACTTCGCTCCCGGCGACGTGTTCCTGGCGCCGGATGCCCTGGCCCCGGCCATCCGCGACGCCGCCGACGCCGGCATCCTGGCCGGCTGGCGCGCCGCCGGCATCCTGGTCAATCTGCGCCTGGGCGCGGCGCAGCCCGGGCACGCTGGCGCCACGGCGCCGCTGCTGCGCGCCCTGGCGCCGCATGCCGACCGCTGGCTCTGCCCATCCGAAGCCATTGCGCAACAGCTGGCGCGCGAAATCGCCTGAACCGGGCCGCCCGCGGCCGCCCGGCGATTTCCTGGCGGTCCGAGCGCTTATAATATTGGTCGATCCGATTTACCGCCTTGCCAACCATGCATACCACACCCGAATCCACGACCGGCGCCTTGTCCGCCCCGACCGGCGCCACGGCCGACAAGCCCTACGTCAACATCGCCGCCTACAAGTTCATCACCTTCGACGATACCGAGGAGATGCGCCCACGGTTCCAGGCCCTGTGCCAGGAACTGAACCTGCGCGGCACCATCCTGCTGACGCCGGAAGGCATCAACATGTTCCTGTCCGGCCTGCCGGCTGACATCGATGCCTACCTGGCCTGGCTGCGCGCGGACGAACGCTTCGCCGACATCGAGGTCAAGTACAGCTACTCCGAAGAGCAGTCGCACAAGCGCATGCTGGTGAAGATCAAGAAAGAGATCATCACCATGCGCATGCCGCTCATCAAGCCCGAGCTCGGGCGTGCGCCGTCGGTGGAAGCCGCCACGCTCAAGCGCTGGCTCGACCAGGGCCATGACGACAACGGCAAGCCGGTCGTGATGGTCGACACCCGCAACGACTTCGAGGTCGACGTCGGCACCTTCGATAACACGGTCGACTACCGCATCGCCAAGTTCACCGAGTTCCCGGACGTGATCGCGGCGCACAAGGACGATTTCGCCGGCAAGACCGTGGTTACCTTCTGCACCGGCGGCATCCGCTGCGAAAAGGCGGCGATCCACATGCAGAACATCGGCTACGACAACGTCTACCAGCTCGAAGGCGGCATCCTCAAGTACTTCGAGGACGTCGGCGGCGCCCACTACACCGGCGACTGCTTCGTGTTCGACTACCGTACCGCGCTCAATCCGAAGCTGGAACCGACCGTCACTACCCAGTGCTTCGCCTGCCGCGCCGTGGTCACGCCGCGCGAGCAGCTGTCGCCGCAGTACGTGTACGGCGTCTCGTGCCCGCATTGCGCGGACAAGCCTGCCGCCTGACCCGCGCCTCCATGCGTAGCGCCGGCCACGGCGGTGAGCGCATCTGCTCCTGCCTTCCCGGCATGTGCTGAAAACATTTCCTCTCCCGCGAGCTGTGGCGCCCTTGCAATACATACAAGGCATCCGGGGCGCCGCATACTGTCGTGTTATAATTGTTGTTTAATTTTCAGGCTTTCGGTCTTCGCAAGATCGGGCCTGATGTGGCGGCGTCAGCGGCAGCCATGCCGCCGGACGGGCAAAAACGGCTCGTCTCGACGACCTGTCTAACGACCATGTTCCATGACCTGTTTTATGACCCTGTCTTTGGTTAGTGCCGCATGGCTCCCAGCACGAGGCGAGCCGGCATGATCTCCCCCGCGCTGTTCAACAGCGTCTGGCGCTACCGTGGTTTCATCAGCGGCAGCGTCAAACGCGAATTCCAGACCAAGTACCGCAATTCGATGCTGGGAGCGGCCTGGACGGTGCTCAACCCGCTGGCGATGATCCTGGTCTACACCCTGGTGTTTTCGCAGGTGATGGGCAACCGCCTTCCCGGCGCCAGCTCCCCGTTCAGCTACAGCATCTACCTGTGCGCCGGTACCCTGACCTGGGCCCTGTTCGCCGAGATCACCGGGCGCAGCCAGACAGTGTTCATCGAGAACGGCAACCTGCTAAAGAAGCTGCAGTTTCCCCGGCTCTGCCTGCCTGTTATCGTGGTGCTCAATGCCTGCGTCAACTTCGCCATCGTGTTCGGCCTGTTCACGCTGTTCCTCGTGTTCTCGGGCTCCTTCCCCGGCTGGGTCTACCTGGCGATCCTGCCTGTCCTGCTGATCCAGATCCTGTTCGCCATTTCGCTGGGCATCATCGTCGGCGTCCTGAATGTGTTCTTCCGCGACGTCGGCCAGTTCTTCACGATCCTGCTGCAATTCTGGTTCTGGTTCACGCCCATCGTCTATCCGGTGACAGCCTTGCCGGCCGAGGTGCGCGGCATGCTGGCGTGGAACCCGATGGCGGCAGTGGTGAACGCCTACCAGACCATCCTGCTGCATGGCGTATTGCCGGACTGGGCCAGCCTGGTTCCGGTCACCGTGCTGGCGCTGCTGTGCTGCCTGCTCGGCCTGCACCTGTTCCGCAAGCATGCCGGCGAAATGGTGGACGAACTATGATGGGCAGCATCCTCGTTTCCCACCTCGGCAAGGCATACAAGAAATACAACACGCGCTGGGGCCGCCTGCAGGAATGGGTCCTGCCCTTCCGCGGCCCGCGCCACAGCCTGAAGTGGATCTTGCGCGACATCAGTTTCCAGGTCGCGCCGGGCGAGGCCGTGGGCATCATCGGCATCAACGGCGCCGGCAAGAGCACGCTCCTGAAGCTGATCACCGGCACCACCCAGCCGACCACCGGCAAGGTGACCATGCATGGCCGGGTCGCCGCCCTCCTCGAACTGGGCATGGGTTTCCATCCCGAGTTTTCGGGACGCCAGAACGTCTACATGGCCGGCCAGCTGCTCGGCCTGACAGTGGGCGAGATCGACCAGCTCATGCCCGCGATCGAGGAATTCGCCGGCATCGGCGACTACATCGACCAGCCGGTGCGGGTGTACTCCTCGGGCATGCAGGTGCGCCTTGCCTTCAGCGTCGCCACCGCGCGCCGTCCCGACATCCTGATCGTCGACGAAGCGCTGTCGGTCGGCGACACCTATTTCCAGCACCGCAGCTTCGAGCGCATCCGCCAGTTCCGCGAACACGGCACCACGCTGCTGATCGTCAGCCATGACCGCGTGGCCATGCAGGCGATCTGCGACCGCGCCCTGCTGCTCGACGGCGGCAGCCTGGTCAAGCAAGGCGCGCCGGAAGAAGTGATGGACTACTACAACGCCCTGATCGCCGAGCGCGAGAACTCGACGGTGTCGCAGGTGACCACCGGCGAGGGACGGGTCCAGACCACCTCCGGCACCGGCGAAGCAACCGTGACCGCGATCACGCTCGAGGACGCCGGCGGCGCCCCGGTCGAGATGGTCAACGTCGGCGAAGCGGTCACGCTGCGCGTCGAAGTCCTGGTCAACAAGCCGCTGGCGCGCCTGGTGCTGGGCTACATGATCAAGGACCGTCTCGGCCAACCTATCTTCGGCACGAACACCCACCACCTCGACCAGGTGCTGGGCGACGTGCGTGCCGGCGAGCGCATCGAATTCCGCTTCGCCTTTCCCCTGAACCTGGGCGACGGCAGCTATTCGATCACCACCGCGCTGACCAGTACCGAAACCCACCTGGCAGACAACTACGAGTGGCGCGACCTCGCCTTCCTCTTTATCGTCACGAATATGAATCGCAAGCCGTTTGTGGGCACCACCTGGCTCGAACCCCGCCTGGAGATCGCACGATGAGCGCCTCCTTCTACCGCGCGTTCGAAGACCGCTACCGCGGCAGCCGCGACCTGATCAAGGACCGCCTGCGCGTCTACCTGCCCTTCCTCGCCCCCCTGGCCGCCGCCGGCCCCGCGCCCGCGCTCGACCTCGGCTGCGGCCGCGGCGAGTGGCTCGAACTGCTGGGCGAGTCCGGTTTTGCCGCGCGTGGCGTCGACCTCGACGAGGGCATGCTGGCGGCGTGCCGCGAGCGCGGCCTGGACGTCGTCAACGGCGACGCCATCGGCGCCCTGCGCTTCGCCACGGACAATAGTCTGGCGGTGGTGTCGGCCTTCCACCTGGTCGAGCATATCTCGTTCGAGCAGGTGCAGGAACTGGTCAGGCAGGCGCTGCGCGCCTTGCGTCCGGGCGGACTGCTGATCATGGAAACGCCCAACCCGGAGAACCTGGTGGTCGGCACCTCGTCGTTCTACGACGATCCCTCGCACCTGCGCCCGTTGCCGCCGAAACTGCTCGGCTTCGCGGTCGAATTCGGCGGCTTCGACCGCCACAGCGTGCTGCGCCTGCAGGAATCGCCCCACGTGCACGGTCCGCTGCAGCTGTTCGACGTCCTGGCCGGCGCCAGCCCCGACTACGCCATCGTGGCCCAGAAAGCCGGCGCGGCAGAGCTGTCGGCGGCGCTCGACGGCGAGTTCGCCACCCCGCGCGGGATCGACCTGCATACTCTGGCACAGCGCTACCAGCAGCAGCTCGACGGCTTCGCCGGCGACCTGGCCCGGCTGCGCACCCTCCATGACGAACATGCGCAGGCCATCCAGCGCCAGTTCGACGAGGTCGACGGCCAGATCGCCCATGTCCACTCGACGACGGTGACGCTGGCCGACACCCTGGCGCAGCAGGAAGCAAGCCAGGCCGCGGCGGCCGTGCACGCGTCCCATATCAAGGCCGCGCATGCCGCCCTGGCCGAACAGGTGGCCCAGGCCGAGGCCGCGTACGGCGCCCTGGCCGGGCAACTGGCCGGGACCGAGGCGAACCAGGCCAGCATCCTCGGGCGCCTGCGCACCCTGGAGGCGGCCGAACAACTGCAGGGCGAGCACTCCTCGGCACGCCTGCGCACCCGGTTGTCCGGCATCGAGGAGCAGCAAGTGGCGCGCGACAGCGAGCACGGCCGCCTGGCGGCGCACGTCGCCTGGATCGAGGGGCGACTGGGCCACGCCGAAGCCGAGGCGGCGGCGCTGCGCCACCAGTTATCCGACCTGCAGCAGCGCCAGGCCGGCCTCGGGCGGCGCGCCCTGCGCTTCGTGCGCGGGGCAGGCCAGCGCCTGGCCCATCCGAACCTGGCGCGACAGCTGCGCCGGCCCGCCGCGGCCTTGCTGCAGCGGCTGGTCCGGGAAACGCTGCGCCGCCCGGCGCTCAAGCGTGTCGCGCGCGGGATCGTGCTGCGCATTCCGGGCCTGCACACGCGCCTGCTGCGCGTCATGTATGCGCAGGCGCCGGCTGGCGACATCGTTCCGGTCGAGATCGACCCATTGACGGCGCAGATGTCCCCACGCAGCCTGGCCATCTACCGGACCCTTTCCGCGCAAACAAGACAAGAAGACTGACTATGCGTATCGTCATCGATTTGCAGGCGGCCCAGCTTCACGGGTATGAACACGACAGCGGGCAACAGGCCCTGGCCCTGACGCTGGCCTTGCTGCGCACCGCCTCCCCGCCCGATATCCGGCTCCTGCTGAACGGCGCCCTGCCGCTGGTCGCGGAACTGCGCCAACGCTTCGACGGCCTGCTCCCGGCCGCGCACATCTGCGTATTCGACACGCTGGCGCCATCGGGATCGCAACAGGCGCAGCAGGAGCGGCGCCAGGCCAACGCGCTGCTGCGCGAGTACACGATCGCGCAGCAACAGCCGGATGTGGTCCTGCTGGTCGATCCGCTGGACGGCGACGGCGTCTTCTCGGACGGGCAATTCGCCGCCACGCCACGCCTGGCCATCCTGCTCGGCCGCGCACCAGGCCCCGTGGGCGACACAGGGCGCCTGGCCCTGCTGCGCCAGGCCAGCCTGGTGCTGGCACGGCAGGCCGACGCCGACGCCGTCGCCCAGCTGGTAATGGCGCAGGTGCTGCCGATCGACCCGGCCGACCCGGACCGGGCCGCGGCGCAGGCGCTGGCGGCCCTGGCGTCGCCCGCATCGGCGCCGCCGGTCCCGAAACCGCCGAGGACAAGGCGCCGGCTGGCCTTTGTCAGCCCCCTGCCCCCGGAGCGTACCGGCATTGCCGATTACGCAGCACAGTTGCTGCCGGCGATGCTGGACGACTTCGACATCACCCTGATCGTCCAGCAGGAGGAAGTCCGCCTGCCGCCGGTCCTGGCAAGCCTGCCGCGCCACGACGCCGCCTGGCTGTCCGCGCATGCTCAGGAATTCGACCAGATTCTCTACCAGTTCGGAAACAGCCCCTTCCACAGCAGCATGTTCCCGCTGCTGCGCGCCCATCCCGGCGTGGTGGTCCTGCACGACTTCTACCTCAGCAATGTTCTAGCGTATGAACAAATGACCGGGGGAATACCGAACGCCTGGGCCGACGCGCTGTTCCATTCGCATGGCTTCCGCGCCCTGCAGGCGAGCCAGCTGCCCGGCAACCATGCGGCGGCGATGAACGACTTCCCCTGCAACCTTGAAGTCCTGCAAGGAGCGACGCGTGTGATCGTGCACTCCGAACACGCGCTCCAGCTGGCCGGCGAATGGTACGGCCCCGGGGCCGGGCGCAACTGGACCGTCGTGCCGCTGCCGCGCGCGGCCCCCGCCCTGCAGGACCGCCAGGCCGCCCGCGCCGCGCTGGGCATCGACGAGGACACCTTCCTGGTCTGCACCTTCGGCTACATCGGCCCGAGCAAACTGTCGGACGTGCTGGTCGAAGCCTGGCTGGCGTCGAGCCTGTACCGCGACACCCGATGCGAACTGGTGCTGGTGGGGGCGAACCATACGGGCGAATTCGGCACCCGCCTGGCCGACATGATCGACGATGCGGGCGCCGGCCGCCGCATCCGGATCGCCGGCTGGACCGACGAAACCGCCTACCACCAGTATCTCCAGGCGGCCGACCTGGGCGTCCAGCTGCGCAGCATCTCGCGCGGCGAAACCTCCGCGGCGGTACTCGACGTGATGAACTATGGCGTGCCCGTGATCGCCAATGCCAACGGCTCGATGGCCGCGCTGCCTCAGGACGCCGTCTGGATGCTGCCGGACCGGTTCCACTTGCCCGAACTGGTCGAAGCCCTCGATACGCTGCGCCACGACGCTGTCCGGCGCACCGAACTGGGCGCGCGCGCGCGCGACGTGCTGCGCAACCAGCACCGTCCCGACCACTGCGCCGCGCGCTACCGCGACGCCCTCGACGTGGCCCAGGCCGAGGCCCAGGTCCAGCGTCCGGCCTTGCTGCGCAAGCTGGCGGCCCTGCCATCGCTGCGCGCCGACGACCAGGCCCTGCGCACGCTGGCCCGCGCCGTTGCGGACGCGCCCGATCCGCTGGCGCCGCGCCAGTTGCTGGTCGACGTCTCGACTATTGTCCAGCACGACCTGAAGACCGGCATCGAACGCGTGGTGCGCACCCAGCTGCTGGAACTGCTGAAGCTCGAGCAGCGCGGACTGCGCATCGAGCCCGTCTATCTCAGCGCCGCCGGCAACGGCTGGCACTTCCGCTATGCGCGCCGCTACGCCGCCCAGCTGATGGACATCCATGCGCCCGGCATGGTCGACGCACCGATCGACACCCAGCCGGGCGACATCTTCTACTGCGCCGATTACTCGCCGGCCGCCGTGGTCGAAGCGGCGCGCGCCGGCGTGTACGCGCACCTGCGCGCCGGTGGCGTGGCGGTGAATTTCCTGGTCCACGACCTGCTGCCGGTATTGCGACCTACGTTCTTCCCGAGCGGCGCGGAACAGTCGCATGCCAACTGGCTGCGCTGCATTGCCACCGAGGCCGATCGGCTGCTCTGCATCTCGGCCGCGGTGGCCCGCGAGGCGCAGACCTGGCTGCAGCACCAGGACCTGGCGGCCACCCGCACGCTCAGGCTCGCAGTACTGCACCATGGCGCCGACATCCGTCCAGCGGCCGCCGCTGCCGGCAATCCGCAGCTCGCGCTGGACGTGGCCGCCACGCTCGCAGCACGTCCCAGTTTCCTGATGGTCGGGACGATCGAGCCGCGCAAGGGGCACTTGCAGGCCCTGGCAGCCTTCGAGGAACTCTGGGCCGCGGGCGAGCAGGTCAACCTGGTCATCGTCGGCAACGAAGGCTGGAAAGGCCTGCCCCAGGGCGAACGCCGCACCATCCCGACCATCGTCGAACGCCTGGCAGCGCACCCGGAGGCCGGCCATCGGCTCCTGTGGCTGCAGGGCGTGGACGACCAGGTGCTCGAAACCATCTACCGCAACAGCACCTGCCTGCTGCAGCCCAGCGAGGGCGAAGGCTTCGGCCTGCCCCTGATCGAGGCGGCGCATTACGGCCTGCCGGTCCTGGCGCGCGATATCCCGGTATTCCGCGAAGTCGCGCAGGACCACGCGCTCTACTTCGAGGGCATGTCGGCGACCGAGCTGGCCGACGCCATCCGCCATTGGCTGCAGCTGCGCAGCGCCGGCAGCGTGCCGTCTTCGGGAGCGATGCATTTCCAGACCTGGCGCCAGAATGCCGAACGCCTGCTGCAGATCCTGAGCACCGAGCAAGTCGCTGCCGATACTGCGGCCACGGCGCCGGTCTCCGCTCCCGGGCGCGCCGCAGCCTAGGCCAGCGGGCCAGGAAGGGCGCTGTCGCCGTTTGCCGTGGATGGAGCCGATCGCAAGACGGCTCCATCGACCGGCGCAAGCGCTTGTTCCGGCAGCAGGCATGCCGCGCCAGGCCGGCAGGCAGCGCGAAGCGCTCCGGGCCGCCCATGAGGGCGGCCGGCACTCACTTCACGCCGATCTCGTATTCCGACAGGCCGACCCCCAGCAGGCGGCTGTCCGCCGACAGGCCGAGCGCCATAGGCGAGACGGCATCCGGCATGTCCAGCGTCACCGTATAGCGGCCGTCCTTGCAGGCCGCGGGTGGCAGCTCGAATCGCACTTCCTTGTCGACCGCATCGATCGCGCCTTCCCATGCCTTGCCGGCCGCGGAGGAGACCACGAGCGACTGCGTCCTGAACGGGCGCAGCTTGATCGTCAGCGTGAAGGGCTTGGCCGGACCGTAGTACTGGGCGTCGTCGCAAGGCAGGACCAGGGTCGCGCTGCGCTGCTCCGACCAGACGCCCCATTCTTCGCGGCCGCTCCAGCCCTGTCCCAGGATGACGGCGCCGTCGCCGCCGACGCCGACCCGGTGCACGCCCGGCAGCAGGCGCAGGCGGAAGCCGTCGAGCAGCTTCGGATCCAGGAAGACATAGCGCGGCTCGGCGCCCTGGCTGCGGGCGCCGGAAACGGCGCTGAACTGCTGCGAATTGACATAAGCGTTCAGCTTCTCGCCGTCGATCGCGCAGCCTCCGGGCAGGGTCGCATCGTGGGCATCCTCGCCGGGAAGGACCAGCATCTTGCGGCAATCCGGTCCCAGGATCGCACGCACCTTCCTGCCGTGCACCTCTTCGCCGAAGCCGGAATAGCGCTCGGCGAACACTTCCCAGGGCGGATCGTAGAAGATGGGCAGGCGCTGCTGCAGGAAGCGCGACAGCATCGACGGCGAGGTATAGCGCTCGTTACGGCGCGGATTGTTCACGGCAAGCGATGCGAGCCCCAACAGTACCAGCGCCGTCACCCCCGCGTACCAGCGCCGTGTCCGGGTCGGGAACATGTCGAGCACGTACATGACCAACGGGAAGCCCAGCGGCAGGTACCAGAGCGCATAGCGCGCCAGCCCCGGCGTCGCGCCGGAATTCAGGTTGGTGGTCGAGGCGTGCGCGTAGAAGTTGACGAGCAGGTAGATGCCGGCGAATGCCAGCCAGCGCCGGTCGAGCGGTTTCCCGGAGGCGCCATGCCGGCGTCTCGCAATGGCGCCGCCGATCGCCAGCACCAGCACGCCCAGGCCCAGCGGCCAGTTCGGCAGCAGGCCGAGATCCGGGTCGAGGATCCAGATGTAGAAGGTGCCGAGGTTGCGGCCGAGCGCGGCGCCGCCGGCCAGCAGCTGGGGCGTGACCACGCCGTAGCGCGCGAAATAATAGGCCGGGTGGATCAGCACCGCGAGCACGACCGCGACGCACAAGGCGACCTCGAACAGGCTGTAGGCCTGCTTGCGCTGCAATACCACCCGGTAGAACAGCGGAATGCAGGCGATCAGCGCGAAGCTCGGATTCTGCGTCGCCGCCAGGGCGATGCACAGGGCGGCAAGCAGGTAACGCCGGCCAATGATGAAGATCACCGCGGACAGCAGCAGGCAGACGGTCAGGAACTCGGTGTGGACCTTGTTGATGTACCAGAGCACCGGCGAGACCACCACCATCAGGACGATGGCCAGCACGCCTTTCCAGGCATGGAAGCGGAAGGCCGCCGAGGTGGTGGCGGCCAGCGCGATGAAGTGCAGCGCCAGGAAGGACTGGTGCGGCGTCAGGTTCACCCCCACCAGGGCGGCGGCCTTGCCGCACAGCGCGGCAAGCAGGCTGTAGAACCAGAAATGGTTGAAGTCCGACGTCGTCCCCACGCGCAAGGCCTCGAAGGCCGATGCCAGCATTTCCGTCGGCACCAGCCCGACGATGGCCTTCGAGGCGAACAGGGCGCCATACGCATCGTAGGCGGCCGGGGTCATCCAGGGCCGGCCCGTCAGCAGCCAGGCGTAATACAGGCCGTAGTATTCGGAACCGTCGCCCACCCGGACTGGCGGGAAACGGTTCAGGATGGCAAACACCACCAGCAATACGGCGACAATGTACAGGTATGGCTTAGCGGTCGAGCGCCAGGAAGCATGCATGGAAAACCCCGAATTGGAAAAAAGTGCAACTGCCTGTGCCGGAGCACGGGCGCGATCATTCGAACGAGAGCGTCAGGACGGTAACGCCGAGCTGCCGTCCATCGGCGCCGATGCCGAGCTGCTGTGGCGACACCGCGTCGGGCAGGTCGATGGTAAAGACCATCTGCTCGCCAGGCGTCATCGGCGGCAGCGGCAAGACGATCGGCGTACCGTCCGAGGGCGCCGTGAACTCGTGCTGCACCGGCTTGCCGCCGTTGACCGAGAACAGCACGCGCTGGCGCGGATGGCCGCCCGCCAGGAATGGCGCCGCCACCAGGGTCGCCCGCGTGAAGGGCTTGTCGGCCGTGCAGGTCAAGGTAGCCTTGTGGCTGTCGGTCCAGCGTCCCGACTGCTCGGCGACACTGAAGCCCGACAGCATCGACGACTCCAGGTCGCCGCGCGCCGCGAAATCGAGGGTTTGCTTGCACACGCTGGCTGCGATGACCGCCTTCTTGAGGCAGGCGGCATCGATGGTCATGAGGGGACCGGTCTCCGACGTCGCGCAATTGCGCCCGCTATAGCGCGAACCGTCGCGCGAACTGATGATGGTGCGGTATTGCTCGAATGGCCCGAGCTTGTAGCCAAGCAGCATGTCCGGCCCCGCGATCGCGCGCGGCACGTGGATGATCCCGATGGCGAACATGTAGTTGACGACATCGGATTGGCGCCCGATGTCGATCACCATGTCGGTCTTGCCCTCCACCGGAGGCAACAGCGTGGTATCGCGCAGGGTGAGGAGCTGGCGCTCGAGCGCGGCGATGTCGGAGGCGTCGGCCAGCTTCAGGACCGGGGCGCAGTACAGGAAACTGATCGACAGCGCTGCCGCCACGGCGGCGGCCGACAGCGGCGCCGGAATGGCCAGGTCTCCCGCCCGCGCTTTCCACAGGCGCCCCAGCAGGCTGCCCGCGAGCAGCGCCAGCGCGACCAGGACAAAGCTGCTGATACCGAAAGCATATTTTTTGACGGCGTACTCGGAACCCAGGTGAAAGCGCAGCAGGAAAGCCTGCAGCAGGCACAGGGCCGACACCGCCCCGCCATACAGGGCCATGAACTTGAAGGCCGGGTGGTGGCCGGCGTCGCGCAGCCAGCAGAACAGCAGCACGAGGGCGGCGGCCAGGCCGGCCAGGCAGAGCAGGATCAGACCGTATGGGCCGTCGAGATGCTGAAGTACCAGGCGCCCGTTGTTTTCGGAAATCTGGCGCATCGCCGTGAACGCCGGGCTGAGCACGACGCTGTAGAACGCCGCGGCCAGGGTGGCAAGGGAGAGCGCGGCCAGCTCGGCGCGCTTGCGCGGCGGCCCCGCGAAGCGCAGGTTGTCGAGCGCGACAAGGCCGACCAGCACGCCCAGCAGCTCGAGCGCGGGCAACAGGTGCGCCTGCATGACGACGTAGTTGGCCAGCACCAGGAAGCCGTAGACGTAGGGCCGCGGCTTGCGGGCGTCGAGCCGGATCGCGAAGGCGATCGCCAGCATGCACAGTGCCTGTGCGAACAGCTGCGAGAAGAAGTAATTGCCGGTGATTTCGGCGCCGTGCAGGTCGAAGCCGAGGTAGCGCTGGTTCAGCCAGACCAGTCCGGCCAGCACCGCCGCCGCAGGCAGGGCCGCGCGCACGGGCAGCGTGTAAAACACCGCGAAGCAGGCTGCCCACATCAGGGCGAGCGAGGCCAGCGTGACGACCTGCAGGCCGACGAAGGGCGAGCCGAACAGGGTGCCGGCGATCGCCGCCACCATGTGCGACAGCCGCGGATAGTAATTCATTTCTCCCAGGGTCGGATCGTTCGGTACCAGTTGCCAGGTTTCGGCGATCCGGAAGGTCAGCGCATAGTGATGGGCCAGGTCGACGGAAACGCTGCGAACGATGTCGGCATTGAGCGTGACCAGAACGATGGCGGCAAGCAGAGAGACCAGTAAAGAAAGGGAGAAATGACTTTTTTGCATCTTTACGCGGCGCTCGCCCCCAGCAGTTTCGCCATCTTGCGCCCTTCGCGGATCGCGTAGTTGGTGCCGCGGTCTTCCGGATAGATCTGTGCCATGGTCGAGATGAAGGCATTCTCGTACGGGGTTTCCTGGCCCGGCACGTAGTCCGAGTAGTTACGCTCGGTGACCGGCTGCGCGTATTCCGAACGCCATACCGCGTACTCCTGGACCCAGGACTTGTCCATCTTCGGGAACATGCGCTTCAGGTGGCCGAGCGCGAAGTCGCAGTACTGCTCATCGTTGTAGGCCCAGACCGGATCCTCGGTCGCCAGGTAGCGCGACAGGTAAGCGATGTGCGAACCCTTGTAGTTTTCCGGTTTGTCGAAGTTGGTGTGCTCGATCACGCCCACGAACGGGAAGCCCGGGTCGTTGACGTTGAGCCAGTAGGTTTCCGACAGGCTGTGCTTCAGGCGCAGCACCAGGCACATGTTGCCCAGGTATTTCACGCGGCGCAGGCTGGCCAGCCAGTCGCTCGGAGCCTTGCCTTCGAACATGTCGGCGATCAGCGGGAAGGACGGGGTGAACAGGAACTTGTCGCCTGCCACCGCGCCATTCACGGTGCGCACCGCGGTCACCTGCTTGCCTTCGGTGTCCATGCCGGTCACGGCCGCGCCGTAGCGCACCTCGCCGCCGTTGGCGCGGATCGCCGACGCCAGGGCTTCGGCCAGGCGGCCGAAGCCGCCCTTGAAGTAGGCCAGCTCCTCGCCGCCCTTGTCGTTGCGGGTGCTGCCGCGCAGGACCAGCTTCTTCCACATCCAGACCGCGTTCACCGCCTCGGCGTACACCGAGAACTTCGAGGTGATCAAGGGTTCCCAGACGATCTTGTAGACGCTCTTGCCGGCCAGGCTTTCCAGCCACTCGCGGATACTCAGGTGCTCGATGGTCTTCCAGTCCTTGATGCGGCGCACCTGGAATACCAGCAGGCCCAGGCGGATGCGGTCGACCAGCGACAGCGCCTTGAAGCGCAGCAGGTCCATCGGGGTCGACAGCTTCCACATGCGGCCGTTGAAGTACATGCCGGTGCGGGTCGGCAGCAGGATGACGTCTCCTTCCATGCCGAGTTCCTTGACCAGCTCGGGCACGAAGACGTCGTTGTTGAACCAGTGGTGGTAGAACTTCTCGAGCGTGACGCCGTCGCCAAACTCGAAAGTGCCGGCCAGGCCACCCGGGGTCTTGTCGGCTTCCAGCACGCAGACGCGCTTGCCCTGCTTCGACAGCACATAGGCGGCCGTCAGGCCGGTGAAGCCACCGCCAACAATTACTACATCGTATTTATTCATCGTTCGACACTCAATTAATGGGTACTTCGGAGCGGGCACCGCCGCGTGCGACGCGGAACAGCGCAGGCCGGGACAGGATGGCGATGGCGCCGGCCAGCGTGGTCGGCAGCCACAGGGCCAGGTGGCACAGGACGGCGAAACTGCCGGCCTGGGCCGCGGTACCGCCGACCAGGGAAATGGCGGTGAAGGCTGCCAGGTGGAAAGGACCGACATAGCCGGGCGAGGACGGCACCAGCGTCGACAGGGTCGCGATGGCCATCACCAGCAGGGCCATCGGCGGCGAGGCGTCGAGGCCGCAGCCGCGCATCATGAAATAGAACAAGCCGGATTCGCCGACCCAGACCAGCATCGAGATCAGCAGCGTCGACACCAGCACGCGCAGGCGCGACATGGCTTCGAAACCGCGCAGCAGATCGGCCACCGTGGCCAGCACCCTGGCCATGCGATCGGCGGCCGGACGGCGTGCAGCCATGTTTTCGAGCGTGCGCGCCAGCAGGCCGCTGAACAGGAAGGTCAGCACCAGCGCCACGCCGCCCAGCACGGCCAGCGTCAGGGCCGATTCGGAGATCATGGCCGGCACCTGGGCCGTGCGGATCGCAAACAGGCCGATCGCCAGGCAGCACAGGAGGGTCATCAGGTCGATCAGGCGCTCCATCACCAGGCTGCTGGTGGCGGTGGTCTTCGGCACGCCCATGGCGGCCGGGAACACGAAGGCGCGCACCAGGTCGCCCAGGCGCAACGGCAACACGTTGTTCAGCGCGATCGAACCGAGGAAAGGCGCCAGGCAATTGCTGAAGCGTACAGGCGCGCCACTGGCGCCCAGCAGCAGCGACCAGCGCAGCACACGCAGGGCATAGCCAAAGGCGAGAAAGGCAATACCGAACACCAGGTAGGGCCAGTCGAAATGGCGAATCGCAGCCAGGACCTCGTCCAGGTTGACCTGGCGTGCGATGACGACCACGCAGGCGACGGTGATGAAGGCGCCGGCGGCGTGCTTCACCCAGCCGCCGGATTTCTTGCTTTCGCTCATTAACGGTCCCAGACGCGCCACGGCGCGCCGTCGGCCCACAGTGCTTCGAGTTCGCGCTTGTCGCGCAGGGTGTCGCAGGGCTGCCAGAAGCCGGTGTGCTGGAAGGCGGCCAGCTGGCCGTCCTGCGCCAGGTTGGCCAGCGGTGCACGCTCCCAGGAAGTGCTGTCGTCCTCGATATAGGAAATGGCCGAGGGCTCGAGCACGAAGAAACCGCCGTTGATCCAGCCGATCTCGTCGCTCGGCTTTTCCTCGAACGAGGTCACGCCCATCGTGTCGTCGATGTTGAGCACGCCGAAACGTCCCGGCGGCTGCACCGCCGCGACCGTCGCCAGCTTGCCGTGGCTGCGGTGGAAGGCCAGCTCGGCGCCGATGTCGATGTTCGACAGGCCGTCGCCGTAGGTCATGCAGAAGGTCTCGTCGTCGAGGTAGGGCGCGACACGCTTCAGGCGCCCGCCGGTCATGGTTTCCGGGCCGGTGTCGACCAGGGTGATGCGCCAGTCTTCGGACTGGCTGTTCAGGATCGTGTGCTCGCCGGTCTTCAGGTCGATGCGCATGTCCGACAGGTGGCGGTAGTAGTTGAAGAAGAACTCCTTGATGACATAGCCCTTGTAGCCGAGACAGATCACGAAGTCGTTGATGCCGTGGTGGGCGTAGTTCTTCATGATGTGCCACAACAGCGGCTTGCCGCCGATTTCGACCATTGGCTTGGGCTTGGTATCGGATTCTTCGGAAATGCGCGTGCCCAGACCGCCGGCAAGGATGACTGCTTTCATAGTGACGACACCTGTTTAGAGTTTAAGTTCTGATGAGGAAAAATTGAGGCTCTGCTGCACGATCGCCACCGGGTCGGACCGCACCACCAGGTAAATGCGCAGGAGATATTCCCCGATAATTCCAAGGAAAAAGGAATTCAGGCCTATGCCAAACAGCACCAGCACGTGGATGCTGGCCAGGCCGCGCGGCAGCTCCGGATGGAACAGGCGCAAGGCCAGATAATAAAGAGCGCCAATGGCGCTGATGCCGAGAATGATCAGTCCCAGGAAGGATGCCGCGCGCAGCGGCACCACCGAGTGGTTGAACACGGCGGTCAGGCCCAGCTGCACCAGGCGCGAGACGTTGAACTTGCTTTCGCCGGCGGTGCGCGCATCGCGGTCGTACACGACCCCGGTCTGGTTGAAGCCGAGGCCGGCAATGATGCCGCGCAGGTAGGGGTTGGAGGTGCGCACTTTCGCCACGGCGTCGATCACCTTGCGGTCGATCAGGCGGAAATCGCCGACGTCGCGCGGAATCGGGTGTTCGCTGACCTTGTCGATGGCCCAGTATCCCAGGCGGCGGAAGTTGCGCAGCAACCAGGATTCGGGACGCTTGCGGCGGATCCCGTAGACCACCTGGTAACCCTGCTGCCATTTGTCGAAAAAGGTTTCCAGCATTTCCGGCGGGTCCTGCAGGTCGGCGTCGATCTGCATCACGGCGTCGCCACGGGTGTGCAGGTAATTCGCCAGGATGGAGCGCTGGAAGCCGACATTGCGCGAGAAGCTGATGGCGCGCACGCGGCTGTCGCGCGCGGCCAGTTCGGTCAGTTGCGCCCAGGTGTCGTCGTCCGAATGGTTATCGGAAAACACGAATTCGAGATCGCAGCGGTCGCGCATCTTCTCGCCAAGCGCGTGCAGGCGCGTGTACAGCGCCTGAATATTGCCCGACTCGTTCAATACCGGCACCGTGATCGAAATCAGGGGCTTCCTATCCCGTTGCATGGGGAACTCCTATTGCTATATTTTCTGGTTGCGCGGCGCGCCGCATTGTTCGAGGTAGGCGACCACGGCCGGCAAGGTATCCCGGAAGGTGGCTTGCGCCAGCAAGGGGTGGCGCGTGAACACGGTGTCGTAGTTCTCGTCGCGCGGCTCCGGAATGGCGCCAACCTGCAGTTGTCCGGCGGCGCCGAAGGCATCGAACACGGCCTGCGCCAGGTTGGCCAGGCTGACCGGCGCGCCATGGCTCAGGTCCAGCACGCCGGCCACGCCGGCATCGTCGAGCAGGCGGATCGCGTGCGCGTCGTCGTCGACGTGGTGGTATTCGCGCAGTTGCTTGCCGAGCGTCATCTTGAACGGGCTGGCCTGCCGCAGGGCGCCAAGGGCTTGGCCGAGGAACATGAAGGGACTCGGCTCGCCGCCGCCATACAGGGTATGCACGCGCACGTGCGAGACCGCGGCGCCGTCGGCCGCTTTCCGCGCCACGTATTGCCCGAGCGCCACTTTGCTGCGCACGTAAGGATTATGATCTGCAAGCAGCGCTTCCATGACGGTGCCGAAGGTGGTCACGCGCACGCCATGGCGGCAGCCGGCATCGATGATGTTGCACGGCAGCGTGACGTTGACTTTCCAGATATCCTCGGGCGCGAGCCTGGGATCGAGCAGGCCCGAGGTCACGAAAACGGTCGCTCCGGTTCCAGCCAGCGGTGCGAAGAACGCGTCGATCGCGGCCTGCGCACCGGGTTCCGCCCAGTCCTGGTAAACCGCACGCTCGACGCACACGGCATCGGCGCCATACTGGCGAGCAATCGCCTGTCCCAGGCGACCTCGCCCACCGATCACGAACATCATTCCTGGATATCCTGGCGCCAGGCGTTGATCTGCTTGAGCGTGATCTCGCGCGCCGCGCCGGGATCGCGGTAGTAGTCGCGATACCAGGCGGCCGTTTCGATGATCACCTGCTCGGTGTTCCAGACCGGCAGCCAGCCGAGCTGGTTGCGGGCCAGGGAACTGTCGAGCGCCAGGGCGCCCGCCTCGGGCAGGGGATTGTCCATGTATTCGAGGGCCGGGCGCTCCCAGTGCGCGCTCATCAGTTCGAGCACGTCGCGCACCGAATAGTGCTTCAGGTCTTGCGGGCCCAGGTTCCAGGCCTTGGCGTAGCGTCCTGGCTGGTCGGAAACCAGGCCGGCCATCAGCATCAGGTAGCCATGGACCAGCGCCAGCACGTGCTGCCAGGGACGGGTGGCGTCCGGATAGCGCAGCGTCATCGGCTTGCCGTCGACCAGCGAGCGGACGAAGTCGGGAACCAGGCGGTCTTCCGACCAGTCGCCGCCGCCGATGATGTTGCCGCCGCGCGCGATCGCGATCGCCGGGCCTTCATTCTTGTCCCAAGGATAGGACGCGGCGTAGCTCTGGATGACCATTTCGGCCGCAGCCTTCGACGCGCTGTACGGGTCCTTGCCGCCGAGCGGGTCGTTTTCGCGGTAGGGCCATGGCCACTCGTTGTTCTTGTACACCTTGTCGGTCGTGACGCAGACCACGCCGCGCACGCTCTTGACCTGGCGCGCCGCCTCCAGCACGTGGGCGGTGCCCTGGGCGTTGACAGCGAAGGTGGACACCGGCTCGCGGTAGGAGCGGCGCACCAGCGGCTGCGCCGCCAGGTGCAGGATCAGGTCGGGCCGGAAGGCGTCGACCGCGCGGTGCAGGGTATCGTAGTCGCAGATGTCGCCGATCACGGTCGGGACGTCGGCGCCCAGCGCGAGCGCGTCGAACAGCGCCGGCGAGGTTTCCGGGCTCAGCGAAAAGCCTTGCACCTCGGCGCCAATGGCCTGCAGCCACAGGCAAGCCCAACCGCCGGTGAATCCAGTGTTCCCGGTGACGAGAACCTTTTTGCCGGACAGTGCTTTTTCAAATTCAGGAATGCGGTTCATCGTGTTGCGTGCTGGATTCATTTTGCTTAGTTATTAATGATATCAGATGCTCATCGGCGTTGCCGGTTTCTTTGCCTCGATGACAACTGCGTTTTGCGTCTGCGCGGCGTCAGCGCGCCGCCGCTGTGGTATTTGCGCTGCCCGCTTGCGCCGCCTGTTCCGCGCAGGCGCCGTCGAGCACCACCAGGGCGCCGGCCCGGCTGCGCACGCACCCCTGCGCCGCCGCGAAACGCGGCTGCCCGGGCGAGGTGACGATGAGGCCGTATTGCGACAGCGGACCGGGGTCCATGCCTGTCGTGAAGTACGGCAGCACGACCTCGCGCGGGGTGTGCATTACCGCAAGCGAAAACATGTAGTTGATGGCGACGTGCATGCCATCGAGCTCGGCGACCAGGGTCGGTTTACCCTGCGGCACCGGCCGCGCCGCGCCGGCACGCAGGTCCACCAGCTGGCGCTCGAAGCTGGCCACCTTGTACGCATCGACATCGTGCCGCATGCGCGCACAGCCGAGGACGGCAATCGCCAGCGCCAGGCCGAACACGCCCACGTCGAAGGCGCCGGGCAGCCGCGCAAAACCGGGCCGGCGTTCCGCGCGGGCGGTGGCCTTCGCGCCCAGCCACATCGCCAGGCGTATCACCAGGAAGCTGGCCAGGACATAGGCATACTTCTTCACCGCATAGTCGGATCCGAGGTTGAAGTAGCGCAGGACGATTTGCAGCAGGCAAAGACCAGCGATGGCCATGCCGTACACGGCAAGGTATTTGGGCATTGCACTTCCGGGGCGGTCGCGCTGCCAGGTGCGCAGCAGCGGCACCACCGTCGCCAGCACGATCAGGCTGGCCAGGGCCAGCGACCATATCGGCCCCAGCAGCCCAAGGCTCATGCCGCCATTGTGTGCGGAAATGGCGCGCATCGCGGCGAAGGATGGATGCAGAACCACGGTGGCGATGCCGATCGCCAGCAGCACGACGCCGGCAAGCACGGTGCGCAGACGCTGCGCGGCGGGCGCCGCCACCGCGTCGAGCAGCAGCAGGCCGGCCAGTACGCCCAGCAATTCCAGGGCCGGCAGGAGATGGACGCCGACCACGACCACATTGGCCACCAGCAGGAATGCATAGACACCGATGCGGTGCACCCGTCCATCGAGCCGGACCGCAATGGCCAGTACCGCGAAGACCAGGGCCTGGGCCACCAGCTGGGCGTAGTGGTAGGCGCCCGATATCTCGGCGCCGTGCACCCGCAGGGCGCCGTGGTTCACGACCAGAAGCAGGGCCAGCACCAGCGCGGTCAGCGGGCCTTTCCTGCCTGGCGCCGCATACAGGATGGCCAGGCAGGATGCCCACAGCAGGACGAGTGAGCCGAGCGCTACCATGTGCATCCCCAGGAAAGGCGACCCGAGCGGTATCCCGGCAAGCACGGCGGCAATGTGACTGCCGCGCGGGTAGATATTCATTTCCACCAGCGATGGATCGTTCGGCGTCATCTGCCAGTTCTCGGCAAGGCGGAACACCAGTGCGTAATGGTGTGCGAGGTCGACCGAGGTGCTCCACACCACGCCGGCGTTGAAGGCAAGCAGGCCCGCCCCTACGAGGAAGGTGATCAGGACATACCAGACGACCTTTGTTTTTTGCATTTTCACAGACTTTCAGTGCGGAGGAATGGCGCCTGGCCGGATCGGCAGCGCTCCCGATTTGCTTGAAATAAACGTCAATGATAGCAAATGGGCATTACCCAGGGCAAAACCGGCGGCCAGGCGCCGTCGCGCCAGAACCTGGCGAGCGTGAAACCGCGCACAGTCAGCGGCGATGCGCCGCGCTAGGATGGGTTACATCCGCGGCGCACCCGGTTCGATGCCCACGGGCCACATCAACGAAAGTTCACCATGGCAACCGGATCAGACCGCGAAGACGACGACAGCAAGGACCTCGACACGCAGGGCGGCGGCCAGAGCGTGGGCGTGCCTGCGGACGGCGAACTCGAGGGTTCGGTGTTCAACCCGCTGGGCAACCCCGGCAAGCGCCACTGGCAGGCCAGCTACATCGACAAGAGCGGCCTCGAAGACCGCGGCAACATCTTCTTCGCCGCCGTCGAAATGACGCGCATGCCGATGGTCGTGACCGATCCGCGCCAGCCGGACAACCCGGTCGTCTTCATCAACCGCGCCTTCCTCGACCTCACCCTCTACGAAGAGCAGGACGTTATCGGCCGCAACTGCCGTTTCCTGCAGGGCCCGCAGACCGATCCGGCCACCGTCACCGAAGTCCGCAACGCGATCGCCGACGAGCGTGCCGTGGCGCTCGACATCCTGAACTACAAGGCCGACGGCACGCCGTTCTGGAATGCGCTCTACCTGGGACCGATCTTCGACCACGAAGGCCGGCTGCTCTACTTCTTCGCTTCGCAGATGGACGTGTCGGAGCGCCACGCCACCCAGCAGTCGTCGATGCAGGCGCAAAAGATGGAAGCCATCGGCCAGCTCACGGCCGGCATGGCCCACGACTTCAACAACCTGCTGCAAGTTATCAACGGCAACCTGGAACTGTCGCTGCTGGCCCTCGGCGCCAACAACCACACGAACAGCGCCAACGGCAAGGCCGCCGATCCGATCCGCCGCGCCCAGCGCGCCGCCATGAAGGCCGGCAAGCTGACCCAGCAACTGCTCACCTTTGCGCGCAAGCAGCGCCTGGAGCCGCGCCGCATCAACCTGAATTCCCTGCTGGTCGAGTTCTCGGAAATGCTGGTGCGCACGCTCGGCGACAAGGTCGAGCTGCACCTGGACCTGAAGCCCGGCCTGCCCTACTGCACGCTCGACCCCACGCACCTGGAAATGGCGTTGCTGAACGTCGTGATCAATGCGCGCGACGCCATGGCGGACGGCGGCCTGGTCAAGGTCGGCACCTCGCTGGCGCACGGCGGCGGGGTCGTGATCTGCGTCGCCGACGAAGGCGAAGGCATGACGCCGGAAGTGATGCAGCGCGCCACCGAGCCCTTCTTCACGACCAAGGGGCCGGGCACTGGCCTCGGCCTGGCGATGGTGCACGGCTTCGTGCAGCAGTCGCGCGGCCGCCTCGAGCTCGACAGCACGCCGGGCAAGGGCACGACGGTGCGCATGGTCTTCCCGGTTGCCGACACGGCCGCCGACGCGCCCGCTGCTGAGCACGAAACGGCGGACCAGGACCAGGAACGCGAGGCCGACAAGCCGCGTATCCTGGTGGTCGAGGACAACGAGGATGTGCGCGAACTGGCCGAGAGCATGCTCGATTCGGCCGGCTATGCCGTGGTCTCGGCGCCGAGCGGCGAAGAAGCCCTGACCTTGCTGGAAGAAGACCAGGGAATCGACCTGGTGTTCACCGACGTGCTGATGCCGGGCGGAATGAACGGCCTGCAGCTGGCCGACCAGGTGCGGGCACGCCGGCCCGGCACGCCGATCCTGATCACCACCGGCTACATGGACGAGCTGCCGGCGGCCTCGCGCGCGCAGTCGCTCGACATCCTCACCAAGCCCTACCGCCAGGAAGACCTGCTGTCGCGGGTGCGCGCGATCCTGCCGGCGCGCCCGGACGGCTGAAGCGGATTCCCGCCGGCGCAGCGTACAATACCGGCGCCTACGGGCCAGGCGCCGCACGCCCTTGCGCCGCCTGCCACCGAGCCGCCGCTTGCGGCGCTACCAGGACACATTCGCATGATTCTAGTGACAGGCGGAGCAGGCTTCATCGGCTCCAATTTCGTTCTCGACTGGCTGGCCCGCAGCGACGAGCCGGTCGTCAACCTCGACAAGCTCACCTACGCCGGCAACCTGGACAACCTGGCCGCGCTGGCCGGCGATCCGCGCCACCTGTTCGTGCACGGCGACATCGGCGATGCCGACCTGGTGGCCGGCCTGCTGGCGCGCCACCAGCCGCGCGCCCTGCTCCACTTCGCCGCCGAGACCCACGTCGACCGCGCGATCGCCGGACCGGCGCCATTCATCGCCACCAACGTCAACGGCAGCTTCACGCTGCTCGAGACGGTGCGCGCCTGGTGGCAGGCGCTGGACGCTGCGGCGCGCCGCGATTTCCGCTTCCTGCACGTCTCGACCGACGAGGTCTACGGCAGCCTGGCGCCGGGCGAGGCCGCCTTTACCGAGTCCACGCCCTACGCGCCGAACAATCCCTACGCCGCCTCGAAGGCCGCGTCCGACCACCTGGTGCGCGCCTACGGCCACACCTATGGCTTGCCGGTGCTGACCACCAACTGCTCGAACAACTACGGCCCCTACCAATTCCCCGAAAAACTGATTCCGCTGATGATCGCGCGGGCGCGCGCCGGCCAGCCCCTGCCCGTGTACGGCGACGGCCAGCAAGTGCGCGACTGGCTGTATGTCGGCGACCACTGCGCGGCGCTGCGGCGCGTGCTGGAGGCCGGCCGTCCGGGCGAGACCTATAACATCGGCGGGCGCAACGAGCTGGCGAACCTCGAGGTGGTGCGCACCGTCTGCGCCATCCTCGACGAGCTGGCGCCGCAGGCAGGCGGCCAGTATGCCGGCCAGATCGCGCACGTGGCCGACCGCCCGGGCCACGACCGCCGCTACGCCATCGACGCCGGCAAGATCGAACGCGAGCTCGGATGGACGCCGGCCGAGTCCTTTGCCAGCGGCATCCGCAAGACCGTCGCCTGGTACCTGGAACATGCCAGCTGGATGGCCGCGCTGCAGGCCGGCCGCGAAAGGCGCGCATGAAGACGGCGTCGAGGCGCAAGGGCATCATCCTGGCGGGCGGCGCGGGCACGCGCCTGTATCCGGTCACGACGACCGTGTCGAAGCAGCTGCTGCCGGTCTACGACAAGCCGATGATCTATTACCCGCTGTGCACGCTGATGCTGGCGGGCCTGCGCGAGATCCTGGTCATCTCCACGCCCGAGGACTTGCCGCGCTTCCAGGCGCTGCTGGGCGACGGCAGCCAGTGGGGACTCGCGCTCAGCTATCTCGTCCAGCCCGCGCCCGGCGGACTGGCCCAGGCCTTCGTCCTCGGACGCGCTTTCCTCGGCGATGCGCCGTCGACGCTAATCCTGGGCGACAACATCTACTATGGCAGCGACCTCGGGTCGCGGCTGCAAGCGGCCGCCGCCAGCGACAGCGGCGCCACCGTGTTCGCCTACCACGTCAACGATCCGGAACGCTATGGCGTGGTCGAGTTCGACGCGGCGCGGCGCGCGGTGAGCGTGGAAGAAAAGCCGCTGCGGCCGAAGTCGCACTATGCCGTCACCGGGCTGTATTTCTACGACAACCAGGTGTGCGAGATCGCCGCCGGCCTGCGGCCTTCGCAACGCGGCGAGCTCGAGATCACCGACATCAACCGCCGCTACCTGGAACAGGGCAAGCTGCAGGTGGAAGTACTGGGACGCGGCACCGCCTGGCTCGATACCGGCACCCACGATTCGCTGCTGGATGCCGGCCAGTTCATCGCGGCGATCCAGAAACGCCAGGGCCTGAAGGTTTCCTGCCCCGAGGAGATTGCCTGGCGCATGGGTTACATCGACACCGCCCAGCTGGAACGCCTGGCGGCACCGCTGGCGCGCAGCGGCTATGGGGATTACCTGCTGCGGATCATGCACGAGCGGCATGAGGAAGGATGACGAGGGGTGACGAAGGGTAACAGAGGAGGCGGCGGCCCATCGTCCGCCGCCTGAACGCGCGGGCAGCCCGGGCCGCCCGCCTTCCCGCATTTACGCCTGCGGTTTCGGCAAGCCGCCGAGCAAGGCGGCCAGCTTCTGCTTCGGCTTGGCCGGCGTGCCCGCGGCGGCCTGGGTCGCCTCGCGGCGCGGCGCATTCGACGGCTCGTAGGGCTTGAGGAACCACGGATCGATTTTCTCGCGGCGCGGGACCGGGCCGGCGCCGTAGCTGCGTGCCGGACGCTCGCCGCGTTCGCCACGGCCCGATTCGCCGCGCCCCGATTCGCCGCGCCCCGACTCCGGCGCACCGGCGCGCGGACGGCGCTCGCCACGTTCGGCGCGTTCACCGTCACGGTCGCGGCTGCGCGCGCGCGGCGTGAAGTTGCTCAGCTCGCCGCGCTGGACGGTTTGCTTGATCAGTTTCTCGATGTCGGCCAGCAGGCGCTCGTCCTTGTCCGAGTACACCGAGATCGCATCGCCCGAGGCGCCGGCGCGGCCGGTACGGCCGATGCGGTGCACGTAGTCTTCGGCGTTGTACGGCAGGTCGAAGTTGATCACGCAAGGCAGGTCGGAAATATCGAGGCCGCGCGCGGCAACGTCGGTCGCCACCAGCACCTCGATCTCGCCCTTTTTAAAGGCTTCCAGCGCCGCCATGCGTTCCTGCTGGGTTTTGTCGCCGTGGATGGCCGAGGCCTTGATGCCGCACTGCTCGAGGTGGCGCGACAGGCGCGAGGCGCCGATCTTGGTGTTCGAGAACACGATCACCTGCTTCAGCGCGCGCTGGCGGATCAGGAATTCGACCACGTCGCGCTTCTGCTCTTCGTCGACCTTGTAGACCACCTGCGTGACCTTTTCGGCAGTCGCATTGCTGCGCGCCACTTCGATCAGCACCGGCTGGTCGAGGAAGCTGTTGGCCAGCTTCTTGATCTCGGGCGAGAAGGTGGCCGAGAACATCAGGTTCTGGCGCTTCTTCGGCAGCAGGTTGATGATGCGCTGCAGGTCGGGTAGGAAGCCCATGTCGAGCATGCGGTCGGCTTCGTCCATGACCAGCATCTGCACCTGCGCCAGGCTGATGTTCTTCTGCTCGACGTGGTCGAGCAGGCGGCCCGGGGTGGCGATGACGATCTCGACACCCTTGCGCAAGGTTTCGGTCTGCGGCTTCATGTCCATGCCGCCGAACACCACGGTCGAGCGCAGCGGGGTGTGCTGGGCATAGGCCTTGACGTTGTCGGCCACCTGCACCGCCAGTTCGCGGGTCGGGGTCAGGACCAGGGCGCGCACCGGGTGGCGCGCCGGCGACATGCTGCTGTTGGCGTGGGCCAGCAGCAGCTGGATGATCGGTAGCGAGAAGCCGGCGGTCTTGCCGGTGCCGGTCTGGGCGGCGCCCATGACGTCGCGGCCCTGCAGCACGACCGGGATGGCCTGGGCCTGGATCGGGGTCGGATGGACGTAGCCCTGGTCGGCGAGGGCGCGCAGGATTTCGGGCGCGAGGCCGAAATCGGCAAAGCGCACGGCCGGCGCGGCCACGGCATCTGTCTCGTTGTTCATCGGTGTTTCAGACATTATTCTTTCCAGGCATGTAATCGTTCCGCTCTACGGCCGCTTCGCTTCGATGCCTCGCCCCGGACGCATGTCGACGCGCAAAACTCTGGATGGGCGGGCTTGCCGCCGACTGGTGCGCGGCCCCATGGCCGGCTCGGTAGGCACGCTGCGCCGGCAATCGATTGGCAGGCGCGCACGTAGAGACACTCAATAGCATCCTCAAGGTTACCTCAAAACCAGGTGGGTGTATATGGAATCCTGTACAGGAGGCGCGCCGGCGCTTGCCGATCTTGCAAGTCCGGCTTTACCCGGCTTTACATTCCCTGCCCTGCGCTGCGGCCCGCGCCTGCCGTAAATAGAGACAAGACAACTTCTATAAAGGATGGAACATGGTTTCAAGTATCGGCGGCTCGACCCTTGCGCAATCGCTGCTGGCGCGCGCGGAAAGCCGCAAGACCGAGCAGGCCCAGGCGGCAAGCGCCCAAGCCACCGCGGCAAGCACGACGGCCAGCGCCACGGCGGCCGCCGGCGACGACGACAGCGCATCGACGGCCGTGACGCGCAGCGCCCTGTCGAGCGCGACGGACCGCCTGGGCGAGCAGCTTGCCGCCCAGGCCGACGCGGCGCGCCTGCGCCCGGCCGACGACGGCGAAGCGCCGCCGCCGCCGGACGGTGTGGCGCAAGGCACGCCGCCAAGCGGTCCGCCGCCGGGCGCGGGGATCGAGGGCGAGATCGAACCGGCCGACGATACCGCGGCTGCGTCAGCATCAGCGTCGACGGAAACCGGTTCCGCCGATGCCACGGCAACAGCCCAGGCCGGTGCGGCGGCAGGCGGCGCAGGCGCGGCAGGCGGCGCCGGCGGTGCGTCCTCCAGCAGCAGCGAATCGAGCGACTACATCGCCGAGGCGGATACCAACAGCGACCGCAAGGTCAGCGACGAGGAACGCGCCGCCTACGAGAAGAAGCTGGCGGCGCAGGCCGAGAAGAGCGCACAGGAACCACAAGGCCCGGCCCCGGCCGAACGCTCGCGCGCGCAGGAAGTGCAGCAGGCCTACACGCCGCAGGACAGCGCATCGCGCCTCGACATCACGGCTTGACCACGGACGCCCGGGCGATTGCCGCTCCGGGTTTCAGCTCCGGGCTTCAGCGCCAGCCGCGCGCCTGCACGGTGCGCTCGGCAGCCGAACTCAGCGGCGTGCCATCGATGCGCGCGTCGATGGCTTCCAGCACCGCCGACGGCAGCACCGTGCCATCCATCCAGGCCGCGCCCGCCGCGCCCTGCACCAGCACCGGCATCTTCCATTGCGAACCGTCGCGGCAAGCCAGGCCGGCGGTGGTGTCCATCACGAAGCTGCGGCAGTAACGCCCGTCCTTGCCCAGGAAACTGATGCCAATGCGCACCCGTCCCGAGGGTCCGGGGCTGGCCAGCTGGGCGCTCAGGGCCTCGGCCAGGCTGCCTTGCGCCACCAGCGCCCCGCTGCTGCCGCCCAGCGAGGCCAGCGCGGCGTCGCCCTGCAGCGCATGCCAGCCGACACCGCCGGCCAGCGCGCCGACCGCCAGCGCGGCAAGCAGCGCGCCCCAGTGGCGGCGCGTCCAGGCGGGCGCCGGCGGCGGCGTGGCCAGCGGCCCCAGGCGGGCGGCGCGGATGCTGTCGAGCTGGACCACCTTGGCGCCGCCGTGGTGGCCGGCGGGATGGGCGTGGCCGCCGCTATCGCGTCCGCCGGCGACGACGCCGTAGACGCGGCTGCGCCGGGCCCGGTGCTGGGCCACGCGCGCAGCGATCGCCGGGTCGGCGCGGATGGCGCGCTCGACGGCGGCGCGCTCCGGCTCGGCCAGTTCGCCGTTGACGAATGCAAGTAAGAGTTCGTCAGAAAATTTCATCGCAGCGCTAGGAAGTGATCAGGCCATGTTCGTCCAGCACATCGTGCAAGAGCTCGAGCCGGATCACCGGATTGTCGAGCATGAGCATATTGTGTTTCTGTGCGTTCGGCAGCGGCAGCAGTTCGCACCAGCGGTTGGCGACCCAGCCGCAATCGTCGAGCCGGAACGGCGGCTGTACCGGCCAGCGTTCCTGGGGCACGTCGTGCAATGAATCCAGCACCCGGTCGAGCGCATCGGCCGCGCCTTGCAATTCGGCAGGAATATGCACCGCCTGGTCGCCCTCGACGAGTTCGACCTCCGCCATCCACAATCCGTTCAATCGTTGTTGCGACGATTTGACTTCGAAGCGTGCCCCGCCGCGGCAGACTACCTGCAACAGGCCGGGCGAGGTGGCGGTGGTGTCGCACACCGTGGCCAGGGTGCCGCCCTCGACGAAACGCTCGGGCGGGCCGCCGCGCTGGCGCACTTCCTGTCCCCCGGTGAGCAGCACCACACCGAAGGGCGTGTCCTCGGTCAGGCAGCGGCTGACCATGTCGAGGTAGCGCGCCTCGAACACCTGTAGCGGCAGCACGCCGTCCGGAAACAGCACCGTGCTGAGCGGGAACAGGGGAAGGGAAATCGTGGCCATGCTCCATCATGACAGAATCGCTCCCCGGACGGCGGCACGATTGCCGACTTCCGCCCTGCCTGCATGTCGCCGATGAAACTAGTCCTGCGGCGCGACCAGGGGCAGGTGGCGCAGCGACTGGACCAGGCCCGCGACACGCCAGCGCAGGCGCTCCCAGCCGGGGTCCGGCGAGCGCACCACGCGCACCAGCAATTCGCCGCCGGCAACGGCCGGACAGGCATACACATAGTTGCCCGGCTGCTCGAACGGCAGGCGGAAATCCTGGCCCGGGCGCAGCTGCAGCGGCCCGAACACATGACCGACGCGGTCGCGGTTGCGCAGCAGCAGCACGTCCTGCACACCGAGCGTCAGGGTCAGCACGCGCGGCAGGGCGACGCGGCGCGCGGCCGGCTGCCTGCCCGCGCCGAGGGCATCCGGCGGAATCTCGAACAGGCGTTCGTGGCTGGGGTAGCGCAGCGGCGCCAGCGCGCCCCACAGCAGCGCCAGCAGCACGCAGGCGGCAAGCGCCCAGAGCGGCGAGTAGCGGCGGAAAACGGGATGCATGGGGGTCCTCTTCGGCGGCGTGGGAGCAGGCATGCGCAAGCATGCGGCGGCCGATTTTATACCGAGAATATTGATTCCTGTAAAATCCGCTCCTCAAAGAATTGCCCTGCGGCACCTGCTTCCGTGCGCCCCGGCTTGGGCGACATGCGTATGCTTGGGCCACCGGAAGCTTCCCCCACTTTTTCCTCACTTACTCGTCCAGCCGGACGCACCGCAACCACCCATGCCGCGTCCAGAACCCGACCAGAGCAGCCCCATCCCCCGCGCAACGGTGCGCCGGGGATGGGGCCCCCTGATGCTGGCCGGGCTGGTGTGTGCGCTGTCGCTGCTGGTGACCTGGCTGGCCTGGAGCGGCGCGCGGCGCGATACCGCCTCCGACCTCGCTGCCCAGTTCGATTACCGCGCGCGCGACCTGGCCACCGCCACCGTGCGCCGCATGGCCGTCTACGAACAGGTGCTGCGCGGCGCCCAGGGCTTCATGCGCGGCAGCGCCGAGGTCGACCGCCAGGACTTTGCCGACTACTTCCGCCTGCAAAACCTGCAGCAACATTTCCCTGGCATCGAAGCGCTCGGCATCGCCGGCATCGTGGCGCCCGCCCGATTGGCTGCCCACGAGGCTGCGGTGCGGGCCCAGGGCTTTCCCGGCTACCACGTGCATCCCGAGGGTGCGCGGCCGCTGCTGAGTTCGATCACCCACATCGAACCGTTTACCGGCCGCAACCTGCGCGCCTTCGGCTACGACATGTACAGCGAGCCGGTGCGACGAAGCGCAATGGCGGCCGCGCGCGACAGCGGGCGGGCGGCGCTGTCGGGCAAGGTGGTGCTGGTGCAGGAAGGCAGCAATCCGCAAGCCGGCGTGCTGATGTACCTGCCGGTCTACCGTGAGGGCATGCCGACCGCGACGCCGGACGAACGGCGCGCCGCCATCGTCGCCTGGGTGTATGCGCCCTTCCGCATGAACGACCTGATGCGCGGGGTCGGCGGCGCCGATGCTGACGACCTCGAGGTGCAGATCTACGACGGCGCCCAGGCCGCGCCCGACGCCCTGCTGTTCGATTCGCAGGGCGCCACGACCTGGCGCACGCCGCGGCTGCGGCACACGGTGCAGGCCGACATCTCGGGCCGGCGCTGGACGTTGGCCATCGCGTCCTCGCCCGCCTTTGAGGCCCGGCTCGACACCAACCGGCCGCGCGTGATCGCCGGCACCGGCATCGGCCTGGCCTTCCTGCTGGCGCTGGTGGTCTGGCTGCTGGCCGGCGCGCGGCGCCGCGCGGTGCACCTGGCGCGCGCGATGACGCTGGAACTGCGCCAGTCCTACGAGCGCATCGAGGCCGAGCAGGCGCGCATGCACGTGATCCTGCAGAACGCCTACGACGCCTTTGTCGCGCTCGACGCCAGCGGCCGCATCACCGACTGGAATGCCCGGGCCGCCACCCTGTTCGGCTGGAGCGCGCAGGAAGCGATCGGCCAGGATGCCGGCGCGCTCCTGCTGCCGCCCGAGGCGCGGGTGCCCGGCACCGAGGGCTTTGCCCAGTTCCGCGCCAGCGACGGCGAGCCCATCGTGCCGGGCCAGCCGGCCGAGCTGCGCGCCCGGCAGCGCGACGGCGCCACCCTGCCGGTGGAGATCGTGGTGGCGCTGCTGCCGGCCGAGGTCGGCAAAGGCGCCAGCGCCTTCGTGCGCGACCTGCGTCCGCGCAAGGCGGCGGAGGAACGCGAACGCCTGCGCCAGGCGCGCCTGGACGAGGCGCGCACGGCGCTGGCGCGCTCGCAAAAGCTGGAAGCGGTAGGCAAGCTGACCGGCGGCGTGGCCCACGACTTCAACAACATCCTGCACATCATCAGCGCCAACGTGCAGCTGATGCTGAAGTCGGGCGACACAGGGAACGGCAGCGGCGAAAAACGCCTGCACGGCATCCTCGCCGCCGTCGAGCGCGGCGCCAAGCTGGCCTCGCAGCTGCTGGCCTTTGCGCGGCGCCAGCCGCTGCATCCGACTGTCGTCCATGTCGATCAATTGCTCGACCGCATGGACAGCCTGCTGCACCGCGCCGCCGGCGAAGCGGTGGACATTGCGCGCAGCGGCGCCGACGGCGAAGCCCTGTGGCCGGCCCTGGTCGATCCCAACCAGCTGGAAAACGTGCTGCTGAACCTGGTGATCAATGCGCGCGACGCCATGGACGGGCGCGGCAAGGTGACGATTCGCCTGGAAAATGCCGACGCCAATGCCGTGGCCGCCGATCCGGGCATCGTTCCCGGCGACTACGTGCTGGTGGCGGTGGCCGACACCGGCCAGGGCATGCCGCCGGAGGTGATGGAGCGCGCCTTCGAACCCTTCTTCACCACCAAGCCCGAGGGCAAGGGCACCGGGCTCGGCCTGTCGATGGCGCACGGCTTCGTCAAGCAGAGCGGCGGGCACATCCGCCTGGCCAGCGTGCCGGGCGCCGGCACGACGGTCAGCATCTACCTGCCGCGCTGCCGCGACGAGACAGGCGTGGCGCCGCCAGCTTAGCTTAGCGCGGCTTAGGCGCGCGCCGCGCCGGGCTGGCGTCCGCCTCCCCTTCCCGGCGGCCCCTTGCCTGCCGGGCCAGGCGCCAGGTTGCGCGCAATCGCTTCGACGTGGCGCTCGTCGGTGCCGCAGCAGCCGCCCACCACATTCATCCGCGGCAGCAGCGTGCGCAATGCCAGGTACTCGTCGCCCAGCGCTTCCGGGTCGCCGTCGTCGAGCTCCAGTGCTTCGTCGAGCTCGGCATGGCTGCGGCGCGAGGCGTTCGCGCGCAGGCCGTGGATGCGCTCGCGCCAGGGGCCGTCTTCCATCAGCGCCGGCTCGACGTGGCTCGGATGGGCGCAATTGATCATGTAGTACACGGGGTAATCGCCGGTCTCGGCATCGGTGCGCAGGATGGCGTCGGCCAGCGTGTCGCCGGAAGGCAGGCGGCCATCGGTTTCGAGGGTGAAGGAAATCGCGATCGGCATCTCGCAGGCCGCGGCGGCATCGACCGCGCCGATGGCTTCCTCGGGATAGGTCATGGTGAAAGCGCCGACCATGTCGGCCTCGCTGCCGGCGAAGGTGGCAACCTGGGCCAGGTGGTAGTCGCGCGCGTCGCCGGCGGGCATGCGGCGGTCGGCGCGGTAGCCGTCGCCGCGCGGGCCGATGTTGCCGCTGATGACGATGGGCGTGGCTGGGCTGTCCCAACTTGCGCGCACTTCGGCCAGCAGGGCGACGGCGGCGCGGTTGGCCTCGGCCAGTTCCAGGGCGTTGTAGCCGAGGGTGCGCGCCCAGTCGCGGTTGGCGCGCCAGGTGGGCGTTTCCAGCACCGCGCCCAGGCCGTGTTCATGGGCCATGCGCGCGAACAGGTCGAAATAGGCGTGCAGGGCTTGCCGGCCTTGTGCTTCGCGCAGCAGCACGAAGGAGGCGAACGAGGGCAGCGTAAAACCTTGCTGGAAGCTCAGCATCGTTTCCAGCCCGGCATCGGACAGGAACAGCTGCCCGCCTAGCTGGGGCAGGCGCTTGCGGTAGCGGGCGGCGTGCATGAAGGGCCTCTTGTGGTGGATTGCTTCATGCTTGGAACGTGCGCATGCTTGCGCGGTTCCCTTGGCGGTGTGGAGCACGGCTGACATCGCGCAAGACGGGGTTGTAGGGTGGACTCCTGAGTCCACGCGGTGATCGTTATCGGCTCCGATTACCGGCTCAATGATCTTGCAGCTAGCTATCACCGCGTGGACTCAGGAGTCCACCCTACGAATTGCGCCGCAGCATCTGCCATGTCCGCAGCCACATGCAAGGCCCACCAAACCGTTGCGTTCACCCGTCAATCCCGGCCATAAGGGCGCTGGCGCACATTGCGCGCACGCGGGCTCTGGCACACTCGGCGTCAAAGGAGATTGCCATGCACGAGCTCAGTCAGCCTGCCCTGCCGGTCCACCGCGCCATCCCCCAGGCAGAAGGCTTCGACAATACCTACGCCCTCCTGAACGAGGGTTACCGTTTCATCGGCAACCGCTGCGACGCGCTCGGGTCCGATATCTTCAGTACCCGCCTGATGCTCAAGCGCGTGGTCTGCATCCGCGGCGAGCCCGCCTCGCGCATGTTCTACCAGCCCGGCCGCTTCACGCGCAAGGGCGCGATCCCGCCGACCGCGCTGTCGCTGCTGCAGGACAAGGGCAGCACCCAGGTGCTCGACGGCGAAGCGCACCGCGTGCGCAAGGCGCTGATGATGAAGCTGCAGTCGCCCGAGCAGCGCGCGCGCCTGGTGGCCCTGGTCGAGTCCGAATGGCTGGCCCAGTTCAGGCGCTGGACGCGCCTGCGCCAGGTGGTCCTGATCCAGGAAGCGCAAGCCGTGCTGTGCCGCGCCGCCTGCGCCTGGGCCGGCGTGCCGCTGGCGAACATCGAGGAAGCCGTGCTGCGCACCGCCGAGTTCTCGGCCATGATCGACGGCGCCGGCGCCGTGGGGCCGCGCAACTGGATGGGCCAGGCGCTGCGCCGTCATACCAAACAATGGGCCTGCGACCACATCAAGGCGATCCGCATGGGCGCCCCGGTCGATCCCGACAGCCCGGTGGCGGCGATCGCCTTCCACGTCGATGCCGACGGCGAAGTGCTGTCCACCGAGCAGGCGGCAATCGAGCTGCTCAACATCCTGCGCCCGGTGGTGGCGGTGGGCCGCTACATCGTGTTCGGCGCGCTGGCGCTGCACCAGTACCCGGAATGGCGCACGCGCCTGGCCAGCGGCGACGATGCCACCCTGCACACGTTCGTGCAGGAAGTACGGCGCTTCTACCCCTTCTTCCCGGCAATCGGTGGGCGCGTGCTGGAAGCCTTCGACTGGGAAGGCATGCACTTCGCGAAGAACGACTGGGTGCTGCTGGACATCTACGGCACGAACCGCCACCCGAGCAGCTGGAGCGATGGCGAGGTCTTCCGTCCGGAACGTTTCGACAGCCGCGCGGAGAATGGCTACAACCTGGTCGCCCAGGGCGGCGGCGACTTCGCCAGCGGCCATCGCTGCCCCGGTGAAATGGTGACGGTGGAGATCACGAAAGCGACGCTGCGCCTGCTGGCGGCGGAGGTGGCCTACGAGGTGCCGCCGCAAGACCTGGGCATCAACCTGGAACGCATGCCGACCTTGCCGACCAGCGGCTTCGTGATGGAAGCGCTGCGGCCGGCACGCTGAACCGGGTCAGGCGCTCGTCCGTTCCGCGACGCAGGCGCGTCCTTGTAATTTGGCGTCGTACATCGCCTGGTCGGCACTGCGCATCAGCTCGTCGGCATTGCTGCCGCTGTCCGGGTACACGGCCACGCCGATGCTGCCGGAAATCTCCAGCCTGCGCTCTTCCGTGATGAAGGGACGGTTCAGTTCCTTGAGGATGTCTTCGGCCACGCCGCGGGCATCCGGCGCGGCGCCGATGCGCGGCAGCAGCACCACGAATTCGTCGCCGCCGATGCGCGCCAGGGTGTCGGAGGCGCGCAGGGCGCCGCGCACCCTTGTTGCCACCTGCTGCAGCAGCAGGTCGCCGACCGCGTGGCCGTGGGTGTCGTTCACCGGCTTGAAGCGGTCGAGATCGAAGAAGATCACCGCCAGCCTGTTGCCCTCGCGCTGGGCGCCCAGCAAGGCCTGGCGCAGGCGGTCGTTGAACAGCAGGCGGTTCGGCAGGCCGGTCAGCATGTCGTGGTGGGCCTGGTGGCGGATCTCGTCTTCCTGCAACTTGCGCGCATCGATGTCGGCCACGGTGCCGACGATGCGCAGCGGCCGTCCGCCCGGCGCGCGCTCGACCACGCGCCCGCGCACCAGGATCCAGCGCCAGTTGCCGTTGCCCAGGCGCGTGCGGTACTGGCCGGCATAGTGCGGCGTGGCGCCCTGCAGGTGCTCGTCGAGCCCGCGCAGCACGCCCTCGACATCGTCCGAATGTGCCATGCGCCGGAACACGCCGCGGTCGAACGGCAGCAGCACGCCGGACGCATCGACGATGCCCTGGGCGCTGGGCGACAGCGTGATCATGCCGCTGGCAAAGCTGAAGTCCCAGACGCCCTCGCCGGCCGCATTCAGCGCCAGCTGCCAGCGCGCCTCGGCCGCGGCCAGGGCCGCCACGGCGCGGCGCCGGTTTTCCCACGCCGCCAGCGCGATCCAGCCGCCCAGCACCAGCAGCAGCGACACCACGCCGCCAATGGCGCGCAGCAGGCGGCGCTGGCCGGCATAGCGCGCCTGCGCATCCTTCACCGCCTGGCCGACGGTGACCACCAGCCCGTATTCGGGCAGCGTGCGCCAGCCGTAGTAGCGTTCGATGCCGTCCAGGCGGCTGACGCGGTGGAAGCTGCCGTAGGGGCCGCTCCCCGGCGCATAGGGTGCGCCCGTCAGCATGCGGCCGCTGTCCTGGACGGCCTGGTTGCGCGTGGTGCGCGCCACCACGATGCCGTTGCTGCGCACCAGGGAAATCGAGGCGTCGGTGCCGAGGTCGATGCTGTCGTAAAAGCGCGAGAAATAGCTCGGCGCCACACCGGCGACGATGACGCCGGCCAGGCTGCCGTCGGCGCGCAGGATGGGGCGCGAGAATTGCACCGTCCACGTGCCGGTGACACGGCCCTTGCGCGGCTGGCCGATGGCGAGATCGTCGCGCCCCTTGCCGTTGAGGGCGGCGCGCACGTATTCGCGGTCGCTTAGGTCCACCGGCCCGGCGAGCTTGCCGGCGCTCGCGAACACCGCCATGCCGCGTTCGTCGGTGACGACCACGTTAACCAGCAGCTGGCCTTGCAGGTGGGTATTCATCTCGGCCACGATGGCGCCGAACTCAGCCGGATTGCGCAGCCAGCTCAGCCGCAACTGGCTGAGCGAGAGGTCGATCGAGGTGACGGTCGAGCGCACTTCCTCGGCAAAGGCGTGCGACAGGTTCTGGACGTTGCGGTTGCTTTCCTCGTGCGCGGTGGTGCGCAGCTCGACTTGGGCGCGGTAGATTAGCAGCCAGGTCAGCGGCAGCGCGACAGCCAGGAACACGGCGAGACGCAACAGCACGCGGCCATGGAAATAGGCGCGCGCCGCGCGGACGAAACGCAGCGAGGTATCGATCTGGTGGGGCATGGGCCGGGTGCGCCCCGGCAAGTGAGAGGCCGCTGACGACAGTTGACGAAAAATTACATGTAAATTTTATAGCTGAAGTATCTCATCGGCAAGGAAAAACAGGTGTTTCCGTTGTTTTGCTGCTGAGAAACATATGGATTGCATGAAATATTCTTTCAAACTGCCGTATTTGACGAAATATTATTTCATCGCTGCCGGGTCATGCATAATGCCCCCATCACCCTCTTCGACCTATGAAACTGCTCTTCAATATCATCGGCGTGCTCGCCGTGCTGCTCGGCATCCTCGGCCTGTTCCTGCCGCTGCTGCCGACCACGCCCTTCCTCCTGCTGGCCTCGGCCTGCTTCGCGCGCGGCTCGGACCGCCTGCACGGCTGGCTGCTGAACCACCGCGTGTTCGGCGTCTACCTGCGCAATTTCGAGGCCGGCAACGGGATACCGCTGCGCGCCAAGATCGTCGCCTCGGTGATGATGTGGAGCTCGCTGCTGGTCGCGATCGTGCGCTTCGAGCACCTGGGCCTGCGCGTGGCGCTGGTCTTGATCGGCGCCAGCGTCAGCCTGTATCTGTGGCGCTACCTGCCGACGCTGCGTACCAGCCGCAGCTAAGCTATTTTCGGGCGTCGTTGTCGGCAATCGATTGCGCCACGCCCTCTTCCACATCGAGCAGGAAGCTTGCCCCGGCGCCCGACAAGGCCAGGCTCGGCGCAGCCAGTTCCAGCAGGCAGGCCAGCATCGGCCGGAACCAGGCGGTGTCGCCCCCAAGGTCGGGATGCGCATGGGTATCGATCAGGTACAGAACGGCGCGCGTGACCATGTTCGGGTCGCGGCCCAGTTGCTGGACGTAGTCGGCATGCCGGGCCGCGTCCTGCAGCAGGCGGGTGGTCACAGTGTCGAGGATGTCGTGCGACACGCTGTTCTGGCGCGCCAGCAGGATGCGCGCGAGTTGCGCGCAGGCGGCGTCGAGTTCCTTGTTTCGGAGATGCATAGATCCTTTCGTTGACGTGACGCGCGGCATGAAACTGCCGTGCTGCCGCGTTTGTCCGATAATCCTAAGCGATATCGACCAACAGAGAACAACAATGGAATTCCAGTTCCTCGGCACCTCGGCCGGCACCCCGACGCGGGCCCGCAACGTCACCGGCCTGGCCCTGCGCGCCGGCGCCAGGGCCTGGGTGCTGGTCGATTGCGGCGAGGGCACCCAGCACCGCATCCTGCGCACCGGCTATTCGCTGATGAGCCTGCAAGCCATCTTCATCACCCACATCCACGGCGACCACTGCTACGGCCTGCCCGGCCTGCTCGCCAGCGCCGGCCTGCTGAACCGCACGGCGCCGCTGCTGATCGTGGGGCCGCCCTCGGTGCGGCGCTTCGTGGACGCGGTGCGCGAAACCACCGAGCTGGCCCTGCCCTACCCCATCGACTTCATCGACGTCGAGACAGCGATGGACATCGACGCCCTGCCCGACCTGGCCGTGCGAACAACCGAACTGTCGCACCGGGTGCCGACCTTTGCCTACAGTTTCACGGAAAAACAGATCGAACGCCGCCTCGACACCGACAAGCTGCGCCGCGACGGCATTCCCTCCGGCCCCGGCTGGGGCCAGCTGCAGGCCGGCACGGACATCGAACTGCCGGACGGCACTCCCGTGCGCAGCGCCGACTACATCCAGCAGCCGCGCAAGCCGCGCAAGATCGTCGTTGCCGGCGACAACGACACGCCCGCGCTGCTGGCGCAGGAAGCATCAAGCGCCGACGTGCTGGTCCACGAAGCCACCTACACCGAGTCGATCCTGGACAAGGTCGGCCCCGCGCCAATGCACAGCTCGGCCAGGATGGTGGCCGCCCTGGCGCGCGAGGTGAGCCTGCCGAACCTGGTGCTGACCCACTTCAGCCCGCGCTACCACGAGCTGGGAGAGATCGAGCAGGAGGCGCGCGCGGCCTACGACGGCAGGCTCTTCCTGGCGCGCGACCTCGACCGCTACGCGCTCGACCGGCAGGGCGAACTGGCGCCGGTGACGACCTGATCCATGCACGCGCGCGGCAGGCATCGTCATTGCCGTATCGACATAATTGGTGAGATTTCAGGTATTGCTAGCAGGATATACTCGCGGCGCGATACGGCACGCGCAGATGCCGGCAATACAACGATATGAAAAAATACCTGATTCTCGCAGCCGTCGTCCTGGCTGGCTGCGCATCGAGCGGTCCGGTCCAGATTGGCCAGAACACCTACATGATCTCGAAACGCAGCGCAGGCGGCCTGGCCGTACCGGGCGCCACCGTCAAGACCGACATCATTGCAGAGGCAAACACCTTCTGCGCAAAGTCGGCCAAGGAAACCGAGCTGATCTCCAGCGACGCCAAGAACGCGATTCCCTTCGTCCGCACCTCGTCCGCGGAAATCACGTTCCGATGCGTGTGACGCGATCGCGCAGGCTCGGGGGCCTGCGCGCCATCAAGACCTTGCCAGCTGCAGCCGTGTCGATGGGCCGACGAAGGTCCGCAAGTGCGCGCGGCTGCGCCTCTCCATTGCACTGCGCAGGCGCTCGGCGCTGACCGGCGGGCTGTAGAAAAAGCCCTGGAACTGGTCGCAATCGTGCTCGCGCAAGAAATTCAATTGCTCCTCGGTTTCCACGCCCTCGGCAATCACCTTCAACTGCATCGTATGCGCCAGCGCGATCACCGCGCAGACGATCGCCGCGTCGTCGGCATTGGTCGTCAGATCGCGCACGAAGGAGCGGTCTATCTTCAGGGCGTGGATCGGAAAGCGCTTCAGGTAGCTCAGGCTCGAGTGCCCCGTGCCGAAATCGTCGATCGACAGGCTCACACCCATTTCCTTCAGCTCGTGCAGGGTCGCGGTGGCGCCGGCCGGGTCGGCCATGACCACGCTTTCGGTGATTTCCAGTTCCAGCAAGGAGGCGTCGCAGCCGGTCTCGGCCAGGATCTGCCCCACCAGTTGCACCAGGTTTTGCTGGTGGAACTGGCGCGCCGACAAATTCACCGCCACGGTCATGGGCGGCAGCCCCGCCTCGCACCAGGCGACCAGTTGCTCGCAGGCGGCGCGCAGCACCCAGGCGCCGATCTCGACGATCATCCCTGTTTCCTCGGCAATCGGAATGAATTCGCTGGGCGCCACCGTTTCCCCGCCCGGCGGACACCAGCGCAGCAGCGCCTCCACGCCCACCTGCTCGCCCGTGGCCAGGTCGATCTGCGGCTGGTAATGCAGCACGAACTCGTGCCGTTCCAGTGCGCGGCGCAGGCCGCTTTCCATGCGCAGCCGGTCCAGGGTGCGCGCGTTCATCTCTTCAGTATAAAACTGGAAATTGCCCCGTCCCAGTTCCTTGGCGCGGTACATGGCGGCGTCGGCATTCTTCAGCAGCGCGTTGCTGTCGAGGCCGTCACGCGGATAGATGCTGATGCCGATGCTGCCCACCGGCGAGAATTCGTGGCCGAGCACGTTCATCGGCAGCAGCAGCGCTTCCAGCAGCTTGCTCGATAACACGGCGGCGGCGCTGCTATCCGGGATGTCCGGCATCAGCACCACGAACTCGTCGCCGCCGAGCCGCGCCACCGTATCGCCTTCGCGCACGATGGCGGCCAGGCGCCGCCCCGCTTCGACGATGACATGGTCCCCTGCCTCGTGCCCGAGGCTGTCGTTGATGGTCTTGAAGCGGTCGAGGTCGATGAACAGGAGCGCCACTTCGTGCCCGTCGCGGTGCGCCAGCGCCAGCGCCTGGTCGAGACGGTCCATCAGCAGGCTGCGGTTGGCCAGGCCGGTGAGCACATCGTGGCTGGCCATGTGGCGCAGCTCGTGCTCGTACTGCTTGCGGCGGGCAATGTCCTCCACAACAATCATCAGGTTCACTTCGCCGTGGCCCGACACCATGCGCGACACCGCCACGTTGACCCAGACCGGCTGGCCATCCTTGCGCACATAGCGTTTCTCGATGGCGTAGCTTGGAATCTCGCCGGCCAGCAATAGCCGCAAGGACGCTTCGCTGGCCAGCATCTCGGATTCGAGCGACATGTCGCGGAAACTCATGGTTTTCAATTCTTCCTCGCTGTAGCCGACGATTTCCTGGAACTTGCGGTTCGCGCGCAGCCAGCGCCCGTCGCGCGCGGCCTGGGCCAGGCCGACGGCGGCGTGGTCGAAAGCAATGCGGAAGCGCTCCTCGCTGTCCCGCAGCGCCGCCTTGGCGCGCATCGGGATCGTCAGGTCCTCGGCGATCAGCAGCAGCAGGTTTTCGCCGTCGAGCCAGGCGCGCGACAGGGCGCAGCGCAGGTAGCGCGGTTCCATGGTTGGCAACCCGGTCGGCAACTCGGCCGGCAGGGTCAGCATCAGCTCCTCGCAATGGCTGGGCACGCGCAGGGCGACGTCGATGCGTTCGCACAGTTCCGGCAAGTGCAGGAAGTCGCCGAAGTCGATGTCCTCGTCGGGCGCCGCCACACCCAGCATCGCGCACATCGCCGGATTGACGGTGCGCACCTGGCGTGCGGCATCGATCACCATCACGCCAGACGGCAAGCTGGTGATCACTTGTTCCGCGTAATTCTTGAGGCCCGAGAGTTCGATGCGGCCGGCCTGCTCGTAGGTGTCGAGGGCCAGGCTCATGTCGAGGCACATCAGTTTCAGCAGCGCGTCCCAGGTCGGCTGGTAGCGTTCGGGCGTGGCGGCCAGGGCCTGGCGCAGGATCGGCGCCAGTTCTGCCAGGTACTTGCGATAGGCGCCGATGTACCAGCGGATTTCCAGGCCCACGTGCTGGTGTACCAGGCCCACGCGCACGCGGTTGCGCTCGTAGGCGTCGTCGTAGTCGCCGGCCGTCAGGCTGTCGAAATACATGGCTTGCAAGTGCTTCAGGCGGGCGAAAGCGTGGCGGTCGTCGAGTAGTTGTTGCGGACGCGGGAAGCGCAGCAGGTGGTCGTAAAAGGCAAGCACGACCTCGGACTGGTGCGCCTGCAGGTAGGGATGGACGTCGCGCAGCAGCTGGGCATCGCTTTCGTCGAATTCGAGGTAGGCGCGGTATTGGGCGGACGTGGCGGAATCCGGCGCCATGAGGTCGGTCATGGCGTCGATGTCGAACTTTTTTCTGGTCATCGGTGGTGGCGTCGGCGGGACGCGGCTTCTTGTACGTTCGGTTGAGCGAACGCAAGGATGAAGCAGGATGCAAGGACGGTCCTTGAGGCAGATCAAATATTTCCGATAAGCACGTAGGGTGGACCGGGCCACGAGAGGCGGCTTGCCGTCCACGTGTTCAAACAAAGCCAGCGTTACGGCAGCGCCAAGTGTGGTTGAACGCGTGGACGGGAAACCCGCCTTTCGTGGCCCGGTCCACCCTACGAAGCCATCCAAGCGGTAACAGTACGCCTACACCGCTATCCGCCAAGGCGCCGTCGAATCGTAGTCGTTCTTCTCCGAATTCAACGAGATATGCACGTGCTTGGTATGCGGATTCGAGCCGCTGTAGCTGCGCCACACCCACGGCGCCGTCCCGTTGTGCGCATACGAACTCATGATCCGCCGGTTCCAGATCACATACTTGATCCGCCCATCCCGCCCCGACTGCAGCGACTGCGCCAGCGTTTCGGCACTGCAGCCGCCCGCGCTGTCGTGGGTGATGTCGATCGCCGACACGACACCCGTGCTGCCATCCTCGATCCAGGGATTGTGGTCCGAGTCGCGCGAGCGGTGCGCGGCGTCGCCGATGGTGCCGTCGCTGAGCTTGCTGCGGTTCGGCGCCTGCCGGTTCACCTCCTCGCGCAAGGCCGTGATCGCCTTCGCCAGCCGCCACGGCCGGGCCGAATCGATGTAGGAAGACGACAGCGGCGCCAGCTCCTGCCCGGTACCCGGCGCCTGCTCGCCGACATCGTCACCGATATTCGGCGTACGCACTTCCTCGCGCATGTCCGGCGCCGCGCTTTCATCCGGAGAACGCAGCGCCTTGCGCAGCGCGTTGCCGAACAGGCCGGACACGGAGGCAAACCCATCGTCGGTCGGATGCAGCTCGTCGGCCCAGCGCGCGCCGACGGTGCCGCGCACGTCCACATGCCAGGCATTCCGGAACAGGCCGGACGGATAGCTGGCCCCGCACAGGCGCTGCAAGACCAGGTTCAGGCGGTCGATCAGCTCGTGCACGATGGCGCGCTGCAGCGCCGGGTCTTCGATGCCGAGCTCTTCGCGCATCGGCCGCCCCAGCCACTTGTCCACCGCTGCCCAGCTGGGATGGCGCGTCTCGCCCGGCCCACCGCCCGGCAGCGCGTAATCGTAACCGTGGCAGACCACCGGCAGGTTCGGAAACTCGCGCGCCACGTTGTCCAGCACGCGGCGGTAACAGTCTTCGACGAAGCGCAGCTTCTGCTCCACCGCCGGCGTATCGAGATACCAACTCACTGGTTGCCCGGCCTGGAAGCGCTTGACGATTTGCGTTACCACCGACTTGCCGCGCCCATCCTCGCCGACGATGTCGTTGCCGCCGCCCGAGAACAGGAAGGCCTTGACGTTGCCGGCGTTGCGGCGCAGCGCCTGCATGTACTCGGCGCCATCGAAGACCATGTTCTGCAAGGTGTCGCCGGCCGCGTCGACGCTCCAGACGTTGTAGTCGCCCGTCAAGCCGTCGATCACATCCGACAGCAGCACCGGGAACTGGAACCAGGAATCGCCCTCGGACACCAGCACCGGCTTGCGGTCGCCCGCGGCGATGCGCGCCTGGAAGGCCGCCTGGCGCCGCATGCGGCTCAGGCCATTCGCCCAGGACATGGCCATCGCACCCTCGACGATATCGCGCGGCTGGGCGATGTCGACCAGTTCCGGATTCGGAATGATGCCCGGTGCGAACGGTTTCGCCAGCGTCGGGTCGCCCACGAAATAGGGCCGTAACGCGGTTTCGTCGATGCTGGGGTCGCGCATCATGTCGGTGAGTTCCCGCATCGACACGCGCCCGCGCATCCTGGCTGGCTTGACGCCGGGCCGGGCCATGGGGCGTTCCTCGGGCGTGGCGCCGAGGCCGACCTGCGGCGTGCCGTTCACGTCGACCGTGATGCGCAGGTTGATCGGGATCTGGAGTGCGCCGGTGTCGCCGGTTTCACGCGCTGCCGGCTGGACGGCCTGCACCGGGACCTGCGCCCCCTCGTACATGCGCCGCCCGCCCCTGCCGTCGGCAAAGTGCCAGGCCGACTGCCACTGGTCGGTGACGGCGATCCGGCCATCGAACTGCACGCCGGCCGCGACCACGCGGGCATCGCGTGCCAGCTCGTAGCTGGGCACGGCGTAATTTGCCTTCAGGTATTCGCCGGCGAAATGCAGGCCGACGATGTGGCCGGTGGACACGTCGATCAGCGCCGAACCCGAGTTGCCGCCCAGGGTCGAGCTGTCGTGCACCATCGCGTTGACCTCGTTCTCGAAACTGCGCACCCGCGTGCGGCGCCGGATCTTGCCCGGCTGCAGGCGCTTGACGTTGTAGACGCCGGCAAAGATGCGGTCCTGCAAGACGAGGTCGTTACGGTCGTCGCGCGCCGGATAGCCGACCGCCACCATGTCGCGGTTGACCAGGTCCTCGGGCGCGCGCACCGACAGCGTCAGCGGCTGGTAGTTCGGCGGCAAGCCGCTCACCTGCACCAGGGCCATGTCCCAGTAGGGATGGATCATCAGCACACGCTCGACCGTGAGGTAGGACGCCTGGGCCGGATCGCTGTCGATCTGGCATGCGAAGTCGACCAGCGCGTCGCCCGGCCGGTAGATCAGGCCTTCGACGCCGAGCCCTTCGGCAAACAGGCGCGCCACGTGGCGGTTGGTCATCAACAGCCCGGGACCGACCAGGAAACCGGTGCCGCCATACGGCACGGTATACATATTCGGCAGTTCGATGCGGCCGATCGAACCCAGCAGCGGATTGATGCGGTTGCGCATCTCCATCGTATCGAGCTGGCTCCAGACGCCGCCCAGCTGGTCGTAGGTACCGGCACGCACGAACACGGCCGGCCGGTCGTGGGCCAGCACGATCGCCTCGACGCCGAACAGCTCGCTGGGGCTGACCTGGTCGTCGCGCTGCTCCTTCAGCTTGCGGATGCCCTCGAGCGCATCGTTATAGCCGAACTGCGGCACGGCGCCGGGGCGGTGGTCGCCGGCCGTGCTCATCGGCTGCAGGTCACCGACCTGGTCGGGCGGCGGGATGGGCAGCGAGTCGAGGTCGTCGCCGGGCGAGACCTGGCGCAGCATCGTGCGCACCCGGCTCACCCTTTCCATGTGACTAAGCATGATTCCCTCCTTCGTGGTTGCGGTGGCAAACAACAGGAGGACCTGGCCGGCGAAGCGCTCGTCGGATTCAGGCCATCGTGCGCTGCTGCGCCCGGGGCGTGCAAGCGTCTGGTGTGGGGTGTTATCGGAGGGGTTGGATCAGTCTAGGCAAATGGGTGCGCGCGAGCAAGGTCGTGCGTTGCGTTTTTTGCATCGACCGCTGGCGCCCCTGTCGCCGTGTGCCGGCTCGGCTTGTGCGGCGCCAAACCGGCCCGGCAGCGATGGCGTACCGTGGCTTGTGACGCGACGCATATCACCTAAGGCGTTGTTTCTTAAGGGATTATTTCCTAGCGAGACAGATTCCTGGTCAATGTCGCGGCTTACTTTTCCTTGGAGATCGTCATGCGCATCCTGTTTCGTCTTTCCCTGCTCCTGTTATCGTTCACCGCGTCCATGGCGCACGCAGGTCCTGGCTATCCGGAATACCGGGTCACGGTCGTCGGGCCGGCCAACAGCTACGCCAACGACATCAACGCCGCCGGCGTCGTGGTCGGCACCTATTATCTTGGCGAGCCAGGCAGTTCGCCCTCGCGCGGCTTCGTCAACCGCGGCAAGGGTGTGACCACCCTCGGCACGCTGGGCGGCAGTGCGAGCAGCGCCGTGGCCATCAACGACAAGGGCCAGATCCTCGGCAACTGGACCGCCAGCAACGGCCAGCAGCGCGGCTTCATTCATTACCAAGGCCGGCAGCGCGACATCGGCACCGCTGTCGGTGTTCCGGCAAACGCGAGGACCACCTACACCGACATCAACAACGCCGGCTATGCGACGGCGAACGTCTTCCTTCCCGGCTCCGCCGGCGAGCGCGCCTTCCTGCGTACGCCGGGCGGACAGTTCAGGGACATCGGCAGTCTGTCGACCGCGCCGACAACGATGAACCACGCGCTGGCGATCAACAACCGCAAGCAGATCGCCGGCGAATCCGGTCCGCTGACCTTCCCGGATCAGCCGCTGCGCGCGTTCTCCTGGACCGCTGGCGTCATGCGCGATCTGGGCGACTTCGGCTTTACGCCGAATGGCAGCCTGGCGCTCAACGACCGCGGGCAGGTCACGGGCTACATGTCGCTGCCGCAAGGGTTCCGCGACCGCGTGGCTTTCGTGTACAGCAATGGACGGCTGATCAATATCGATGGGCGGGCGCCGGTCGAGGGGCGGAACAGTTCCGGAGCGGGGATCAACAACCATGGACATGTCGTGGGAGCCAGCGATCATCTGTCGGGCTTCATCTGGCGCGGGCGGCGCATGGAAAGCCTGAACGCGCTGATCGACCGGCGGCTCGGGTGGGATATTTTCTCGCCGCAAGCGATCAACGATGCGGGGCAGATCGCGGCGAACGCGATGCGCAATGGGGTGCAGTACGCAGTGCGGCTCGACTTGATCCGGCCCAACGTACTGGCCGCGCCTCAGCTTGAAGGCGATCAGGACAGCAACTGATGTGCACCGTGCTTGAATCTTGAAGTCACCCTGGTGGCGGGTTTCATGTTCCGCCGGTGCCATCGTGCTGTACGGCCGGCGTTCACTTCTGGAGATTGTCATGCTAGTACGCAATCGCATCTCGCTGGTCGTACTGTCGCTCGCTGCCGGCCTGGCCAGCGCATCCCCTGGCTACGCG